>Ga0209723_1006402_pt1 | contig 11376 bp, 8 predicted proteins | sample BiotimSIPDNA_2_FD_185750 | JGI IMG/M metagenome (GOLD analysis project Ga0209723, IMG submission 185750) | Anaerobic biogas reactor microbial communites from Washington, USA - Biogas_R2 time_0 SIP DNA (SPAdes) (version 2) | ecosystem: Engineered > Bioreactor > Anaerobic > Unclassified | place... | reverse complement strand
GCCGGAGGTTGGAGATAAAACAGCGCCGCCGAAAGAGCCGCCGACAAAATCAGGAACGAGCGATAAAGCATGATGTTATACCTGCAAGAAATGATAGCTGGTAACTGATATGAAATACGATTTTTCATCAATCGTTCTGATTCTACCGCATATGCAAGGTATATCAATGGAACGGTATTTCCACATACAGGGTAAACCCTAATACAGAAGTAAACCGCAGCCTAAAGCACCGCGAAACCTCTTGAATCTGCACTTTTCCGGCCCAAATGCACAACGACGGCGCGGCAATCGTCCCTACCGCTTCCGCCTTCGCCGGACGCAGTAGCCGACGGCAACCAGACTCAACAACGACCAGACGATGATGGCGGCGGGTTCGGGGATGGGGCTTTCAGAATACGCACGATAGATCGACCAGAGTACTGGATTGCCCTCTTCGTCTTCATCACCCCAATAGTAGAATTCCAAACGGCTTTCGTCGGAGTTCCAAGTGAGATCAGCCATGGGGCCAAACGGGGTTCCATCGTCTCCCGTTGTGAAGGCTCCGTTCGGATCGAGGTATTGCATTTTCAGGGGAGTCTCGCCGGGCTGATATATGCCATCGCCGTTGCTGTCATCCCAGGCAACGCCGGTCAGCGTGACGGAATGCCAATCGCTATTCCCGGACAAAGGGCGTATCCCCAATTCAACATCCTCGCATTTTACGATCTCCATCCACAGGAACTCGAAGTCGGGATTTTTGTTCTCGAGTACGCTTCCCCCGATCCACGTACTGAGATCCGTGCCCGACAGATACACCTGACCATCCATGGTCGTCGTTCCGGGCGCGTTTTCAGACAGCCAAGAGCGCTTTGCATCCCAAATCTCCTTGGCGCTTCCGTTCCCGTAGATTAAACCGGCGAGATTATCACGCAGAGTATTCAAGTCACCGACATCTAAAGCATTATCCGTACCCAGCGGGATCAAGCCCGTATCATGGTAAACGCCTGGATAGCGCTGATAGAGGTACGCGAAGGAGTTTGCAATAGCCACGGCAGCGCAGATACCTTCGTCAGTATTGCGTGTGGGGCCTTCGTCCGTCTTGTTCCATTTTTGGTCGCCGTCCGTATTTGCTCCGAAGAGATACAATGGTTTCTCGACCCACTTGATCGATGCCGATGCCGAATTGGTCAGTGCGAAAAGCATGGCCAGGGCCGGCAGCCAGAACAATACCGACCTTTTCGTCGTATTCATCGTGATTCTCCTTTGGTAAAAGCTGATAGGCAGGCATTTCGGAACCCACGCCCGCAATCCAAAAGGACATTGAAAAACCCACTCACTTAACGTAGGAAAAGCAACGCCGCCGGAATCAAGAGCCGATCTCCACCAGCCTATAGTCCGTTGCCTGAGGATTCCTGACAAATAGCGGATTATTTTCTGAAAATTAAGTCTGCGGGGGACATAATGGGCGGATGGCGTGGAAAACTGGGTGGGCAGTATATGACAGGGGAATGACGGGAGGGGGGACGAAAAGCACGCTCGGAAATGCAGCGCAACCCCGATTAACGCAAGGTCGGGAAGCCCCGCGACACTATACCCCGAAATTGCCGAAGCCGCCATCGGCAGTTCCGACGAAACGAAAATCGGCAACCATCCGGCGAATGATGGACGCCGGATGGCCGCCAGAAGTTTTTTTGATTGGCGTAAAGGGGGCGCTTACCAACTGTCGCGTCCGCGTCCACCGCCGCCGTATCCGCCGCGACCGCCGCCGCGACCGCCGCGACCGCCACCGCCGCCACCGCTTCGAGCCGGCTTGTCTTGGGCCTCGTTGACCTTGATGGTCCGACCGTCCAATTCGGCGCCGTCCATCGCGGCCACAGCCTGATTCGCGCCGTCATCGTCGGCGAAAGTGATGAAACCGAATCCGCGCGAGCGGCCGGTCTCTCGATCCGTGATAACCTTGGCTTCGACAATCTCGCCAAACTGGGAGAAGGCGCCGTGTAGGCCATCGTCCGTGGTACCCCAACTCAACCCGCCGACAAACAATTTCTTCGACATCCCTCGGATTACTCCTTGCATGGCACCGGCGCACGGAGGCGACGGCGCACTAAATTGAAACAAACGGGTATCGCGGGATAAACACGGTGGACGGTGGAATGTTAGACAATTCTCGCAATAGATGAGAGGTTGCTTACTTCGAGCCGTGCAACGATACTAAAGTCCCTCGCTCCCCGAGGGCAGCCCCGACGGCCGCCGCTAATTGATAGTAGCATAGCAAGTTCGCTGTAACATGCAAGCGGTAAACCCAGAAAAAAATCGGCCGGGCTGTTTTCGAGAAAAACACAATGCCGCCCTGCGGAGGGGAGGGGGGCTAGTGATTTTCATACTTTTTTGTAAGCGTTCACTGGGGGCTGTCCCAATATCGTTTATATTTAGCCCCCGGTGAACACACCGGGGTCACGGCGTGGAGTATCCGCAACGCTGCCCCCCCTGCATTCACGGGGGTCTAGTACAGCAAATCATAATTGAGGGTTCATCAGAGCCAGTTCTTACCTAACTTCACACCGATTTTTCCAAGCCAAATTGCCTCGTTCGTCTTGACGTGAAGGCCTCCGCGACGATACCTCCACTTGTACCCCAGGTTCAGGAAAGCTAGGATAAATGGATTATAGACAAACGCAGCAGAGGGCGATTCGCACATCATGGCGTTCCGGCAAGAAATTGTAATAACCGGCTTGGGCGCGGTCAGTCCGACGGGGATCGGCAAGGGACCGTTCTGGGATTCTTTCATCGAGGGCCGCAGCGGCGTCCGCCGTCTCGACCTATACGACGATCCCTCGTTGCCCCCTCCGATCGGCGGCGCGGTCGTCGATTTCGATCCAAAACAGTACGTTCGGCCGCGGAAGAGTCTGAAGGTGATGAGCCGCGACATTCAGTTGGGGTTCGCGGCGGCCGATCTGGCTTGTGCCGACGCCGCATTGCCGGAAAAACCTGCCGCGCCTGAGCGATTGGGGGTGGTTTTCGGGGCCGGCATCATCCCCTGCGACATCGAAGAACTGGCCGCGCCCTATCGCGCCTGTATGGTCGATGGCAAGTTCGATTTCAGCCGTTGGGGCCAAGCAGCGATGTCCGAATTGTTCCCGCTGTGGATGCTGAAGTATTTGCCGAACATGCCCGCCTGCCACATCGGAATTGCCCAGAATGCCTACGGCCCGAACAACACCATCACTCTCGGCGATGTATCGAGCGTATCGGCCTTTGCCGAGGCGGCTCGCGTTTTGGAGCGCGGGCAGGCCGACGCGATGATCGCCGGCGGGGTGGGCGTGCGGCTGCATCCGGCGTCTTGGATGCGGAGCCACGATGGCGATCTTTCGCGGCGCGGCGACTCGCCCGAGGCGGCCTGCCGCCCCTTCGACGCCGACCGCGACGGACTGGTCAACGGCGAGGGGGCCGGGGCCATGTTGCTCGAAACGCGCGAACGCGCCCAAGCCCGCGGCGTTCCCATACTGGGCCGCGTGCTCGGCTGCGCTTCGGTCTTCGCACCAGGAAAAAAGAGCTTGGACGAGGCCGTCCGCCGCGCGATCCTGACGGCCGTGGCCGACGCCGGTCTCCAGCCCGACGATATTGGATTCGTGGCGGCCCACGGCCTTAGCACCGTCGAGGAAGACCGTCTCGAGGCCCAGGCGATCCGCGCGGCGCTCGGCGACGTTCCGGTCACGGGGGCAAAGAGCTATTTCGGGCACCTCGGTCCGGCGGCGGGCGCGTTGGAAGCGGTGATGTGCGCGTTGGCCTTGCGTGCAGAACTGATTCCGCCCACACTCAACTACGAGCGGCCCGATCCGCTCTGTCCGGTGAACGTCGTTAGCGGCAAGCCCGCGCCGCTGGAGCGGCCGACGGCCCTGGTTCTCGCCCACACCCCCCACGGCCAAGCGGCAGCGGTGGTTTTGGGAAGGGAACCAGTTGCATGAAATAGCTGCTTACGCCTGAAGTGTTTCGGTTTTGGAGAAGGTTCCCGTCGCATGAACGATCCGCCGACGTACCAATCCTTCGCCGATCAAGTGCGGCGGCTCGATCGAGCGATTCGCGCGTTGTCGGGCCGTGCGGCCGCGTTGGGAATCCCGCCGCCGGACGGCGAAGAGTGGTTCGATCTGCTGCAAAACAAGCTGCTCGCCGAGCTTGATCTCCCGCCGCTGCTGGTCGCGGCGATTGTCGGTGGAACGAATATCGGCAAGTCGGTGGTCTTCAACCATTTGGCCGGCGAGCCGGCCAGCGCGGCAAGCCCCTTGGCCGCAGGCACCAAACATCCGGTTTGCCTCGTACCCGCGGAGTTGGCCGATCGCCGCCTGCTCGCCCGATTGTTCGAGCGATTCAAACTATGCGACTGGCGGTCGCCCTCCGATCCGCTGGGCGAGTCGCCGGAAGACCTGATGTTCTGGCGCGAGGGGAAAAACGTGCCGCCGCGGCTGCTGCTGCTCGACGCGCCCGACGTCGATTCCGACGCCGAGGTCAACTGGCGGCGGGCCAAGGCCATTCGCCAAACGGCCGACGTGCTGGTGGCCGTTTTGACCCAACAAAAATACAACGATGCCGCCGTGAAACGCTTCTTTCGCACGGCGGTCGAGGCCGACAAGCCGATCGTCGTCGTCTTCAACCAATGCGACGTGTCGTCCGACGCCGAGTATTGGCCCCGCTGGCTGGCGACGTTTCGCGAGAACACCGGCGCGCGGCCGGAGCTGGTCTACGCGGTTCCTTACGATCGCCGCGCTGCCGAGGAGTTGCGGCTGCCGTTTTACGCGATTCCGCCCGACGTGCCTCCGCCGCCGGGGGCGGAGGCTGCTTTGCCGGCCGCCGACCTCCGCGCCGATCTGGCCGCCTTGCGATTCGACGAGATAAAAATCCGCACCTTTCGCGGGGCTATTCGACGGATGCTCGATCCGCACAACGGGCTGCCGGCCTATCTCGATTCGATCCGCGCGGCGGCCGGTGAATTTTCGCGCGCCGCCGACGCCCTCGCCGCGACCGAACTGGCGCGGGTCGCCTGGCCTTCGTTGCCGGCCGCCGTATTGGTCGATGAAATCCACTACTGGTGGAACGACTCGCGGCCGCCCTGGTCGCGCCGGGTGCATGGATTCTACCGCTCGCTGGGCCGCGGCGCGACTTGGCCCCTTAGAACCGCTTGGAACTCGATGGCCAAGCAGCACGCCGACCCCTTGGCCGGATTCCAACAACGCGAGCGGGAAACGGTCGTCTTGGCCGTGGGAAAACTGCTCGACGAATTGGGCCGCCTTTCATCGGTGGGCAACGACGTGCTCCGCCCAAGACTGCAGCGATTGCTCGGCGGACGCGCCAGGGCCGACATTCTCGAACGGGTGCGGTTGGCCCACGAATCCCTGCCGGCGGTCGATAAAGATTACCGCGATTTTTTACGGGCGGAATTGGAGGCATGGCGGTCGGGCAATCCCCGAGCGGTACGATTCCTGCAATCGCTCGACCGCGCGGCGGCGCTGGCCAGACCGGCACTGACCGTCACCCTGTTCTGCACCGGCCTGCACTTTGCCGGAGATCTGGCCGGTCAGGCGGCGGCGCAAGCGGCCGGAGCCACGGCGGGGCATCTCGCCACCGAGGCCGCCATCGCCGGCGGCATCGCCGGCGGCGGCGATGCATTTGCCGGAGATCTGGCCGGTCAGGCGGCGGCGCAAGCGGCCGGAGCCACGGCGGGGCATCTCGCCACCGAGGCCGCCATCGCCGGCGGCATCGCCGGCGGCGGCGATGCAATTGTCAGCACCACCGGCGAAGGCGTCCGGCAGGCCGCCGGCAGGTTGTTCGGACGGCTGCAAGCCCGCTACGCCCGGCAAAGGGCCGAGTGGCTGGCGGAATGGTTGGAAAGGGAACTTCTCGGCGGCTTGTTGGCCGAGTTGCGCGAGGGCGCCGCGGCCCCGCGCGACGCCGCTTTCAGGGAAGTCGAAGCGGCCGCGAAAGCGATTGAATGATTGTTTTCAGCGGAACCGGTGAAGCCACAAGCGGTTATTCTCGATAGCGAGCGCAAAAAAAACCGACGCGCTTGCCGCTGGGACGTGCTACGTGCATGGGCACGTTACTGGGGGCGCGGATTATTAGTCCGCCGTTTTACCCTCCGATTATTGCATGACGTCCATTAAGCGGCAAACGCGCCGCGGGAGACATTTACGACTTCTTCGATCGAGACTACCTCCTTTTTGTGGAAAGAGAAAAAAGAAATTTACCCCACGTCAGTTTAAGCGGTCCTCCTTGGCAAAGAGTAGAGAAACGCGACGCACTACGATGGCGGTCTGGGGCGTGCCGGATAGGGCGGCAGCGCCGCGTAATCAACCAGACCGGCATTAAGGTCTTCCTGCTGTTGGCGCAGACGATTGCGCCGTTCGAGGGCGCTCAGATGCCGTCCGAGCACCCCCAGCGTCGGACCCGAACGAGGCAATCTCATGCTTCTCGTATAGGTCCACGCACATCGAAGAGGGCCGATGAATTTAACCATACTCTTATATGCCCGATGAAATTTGTTTGTCAAAAAAAGATTCAAGAAAATCGGGCGGATAAACGACGATTCGCCGCGGGCCAAACGATGCCCGCCGCATAGCCGACGCGGTTTCGGAAATCGGAAGAGTCGCCCGAAATGAAAGCGAGCCCGCACCCGGCGCAGCTTCCCGCGGTTGACGACGACGGGGTAAGAAAAACGGATCGGCGAAAATGCAACCCCCGCCCTCGATCCGGCCGAAAGACGACCGCGCTACTTTTTACCCCAGGGAAGACTCGCCCAAATTCGCTCGATCATGCTTTGTTGCGGCGGGGGGACTTGAGCCAGATGCCGGCAGGCCATGCGCGACAATATGCCGATCCGGCGGGGTGAACAGAGAAAGTGAACCGCTCCGGCCTCGCGCGCCAGCCGCTCGTGAACGGCCTGCGAACGTTTGCCGGCAACGGCGAAACGCGCGGCGGGAAACTCCCGCGCAAGCAACTCCACAATCCGCGGCGTATCAAGCGGATTGCGGGACATTTGCACCAGCACAAACGAGGCGGGACTTGCCGCCAACTCGCGACGGCAGTCGGCGGCCGTGCGAGTTTCCCAGACGCGAACCCCCGAACCGGAAAGCTCTCGCCGCAGCGCCGCGGCCCAACGCCCATCGCGTTCGCAGACGATCAATCTTGCGGCGTTTGTTTCCATTGTCTCGTGTTATGTAAGCTGCGAACCCGTATAGTGCGAAACCGCAAGCGGATGTCACGCCCCCCCCGCGAACGCAGTCGCGGGGCGTTTTTACACTCTCCAATATTCATTATTCACTCTCCACTCTCCACCATTCACTTTCCATTCTCCACTCTCCACTAACCGCTATTCCAACCCCAACTGCACCATGCGTCGATAGAGGCGGGGGCGTGTAACGCCGAGCAGCCGCGCGGCTCGGGCTTTGTTTCCTTTTGCTCGGGCCAAAGCGCGACGGATCAATTCCCGCTCCACGTGGGCAAGGAACTCGTCCAGCACGATCGTCTCGTCTGTGCGATGCGGCCGGGCGGCGGCTTGGGCCGCAAGCCGCAACCGCTCGGGCAGATCGCCGGGGCCGATCTCCCGACCCGACGCGCGATGGTGCGATTCGGCCACGACTGCGGCCAGTTCGTCGAGATTGCCCGGCCAAGGATAAGCGTCGAGCCGATCGAGCGCGGCGGGCGAAAAGCCGCCGATCTGCCGTTCGCCCAAAGCGTTGCACTCTTCGAGAAACATTTGGGCGAGCAAGGGGACGTCTTCGCGGCGCTGCGACAACGGCGGCAACTCGACCACGATCGTGCTGAGCAGCGCGGCCAATTCGGCGTGGAACTTTCCCCGCCGCGACAACTCGACCAGCGGCTCGGCTGCCGTGGCCGCCAGCCGCCAACCGCTCAAACGGCGGGAGAGGAAGTCGCGCAATTCGACCTGCACGTCGTCGGCGAGTTCGTCGATCCGGTGCAGCAGTAGCGTATCCGCGCCGGCGTTGGTCTCGCGCGCTTCCGCCAGGGCGGCGGCCGACGCGGCGGCCTCGAGCAGATCGACGCCCAGCAGGGAACAATCGAGCGCGGCGAAAACGGGCGCGGCATCCGTTTGCGTATTCGCTCCTCCGTAATGCACGGCGGAGGCCAGACGTTGGCGCCCGCTGCCCGGCGGCCCGACCAGCAGCACGCTCGCTCGACTGCCGGAGGCCAGCTTAACCTGGCTGAGTGCCAATTGCATGGCCGGCCCGCCGCCGATCAGCCGATCGGCGCGACAACGCGCGGCGATTTCATTGCGGAAACGCCTGATCTGTTCGTGCAGCGCGATTGCTCCAGATTCCGCCGAATCATCGACTGCCGGCCGAACGGCGTCCGCCACGGATCGGCCCTCGGGTTCGAGGATTGCGGCGACGGCGATAATTTCTTCTTCACCGTCGCCGATGGGAATAAAACGGCAGAGTCGGGATGCGATTTTTTCTGCCCCTCCGGTTAGATCGACTCGATGCACCGGGGCCGTGCAAGTCTCGCCCGAAAGCACCATCGGCGGCGGGCAAAGTCCAGCAGCCACGGCCTCCGGGCCGGTCTTTTCCGGGTCGGAATGATATGCGCAGCGAACGCCCGAAAGTCCTTCGCACAAAGAACCTAGCCACTCTCGGCACGCCCGGTTCAGATACACAATTGTCAAATCCGCATCGAGTATGTAGAGTTCCCGGCCGGCGGAATCGAACAGTCGGGCAAGCTCGGCGGCGTTGGCGCGTCGTTTGGGCATTGGAGTTCACAACGGTAGATATTTTCGCTGATGCCGACCTATCCGAACATGGTATGATAACAAGGCGGCATACACAACCTCGATAATATTATCGGCCGCCGAATAAGACAAATATCCGGGGCAGGAGCTTTGTCAGTCGCCGTCGCTCCAATCCACTTCCGTGGGGGCAGGTTGGAGTGACGGCTGTTTTGTTTCCCGATCGTTGCCGCGCGGCGATTCACGCTGAACTGCCGTGTTCCGGCGGGGCGATCGTTCGCCGCGGAAGTCTCCGGCGCTGATCAACGGGCCGGGAAACAGACCCGCCAGAACGACCACCAGCGCGGCGGCGACGGCGGACGTCCAAGCCCCCCGGCCGCCTTGCGCCGACGGCGCGGCCAACGGCAGCCGGAAGTACATCACGGCGACCACTCGCAAATAATAGGCGGCCGCAACGGCCGCGTTCAACACTCCGGCTACGGCCGCTAGGATAAACCACCATCGCGCCGCCGGAGCCTCGACATTCAACGCGCCACCGAATACGAGCATCTTTCCCCAGAAACCGGCCAACGGCGGGACGCCCGCCAGCGAGAACATGCAGACGGCCATCGCGGCGGCGGCCGCCGGGCGATTTCGCGCCAGGCCGGCCAACTCGTCAGTCGAATCCAACCGGCGGTCGGCGCGGCCGAGATGTTCCATTATGGCGAAGGCACCTATCGTAGCCGCCGCATAAGTGGCCAGATAGAACCACAACGCGCCGAGGCCGTTCCAGTCGTTCGTCACTCCTCGGGACGCGAGCGCCACGCCCAGAGCCAGCAGCATGTAGCCGGCCTGCGCGATCGACGAATAGGCCAGCATCCGGCGGAAATCGTTTTGCCACAGGGCCATCACGTTGCCGAAGGTCATCGTCAAAACCGCGACGCCCAACACGATCGACCAGGAATATGGCGACAGATCGGGCAAGGCCGCCGCGATGATCCGCGTCATGACGACGAACCCGGCGGCCTTCGGCAGAACGGAAAGCAACGCCGCGTTCGGATATGTGGTTCCCTGGTAAACATCCGGGGCATAAAAATGAAACGGCACGGCCGCGATCTTGAAACACAAACCGGCGAAAATCAACACCATCGCCAGCCGGGCGAAAACGACTACGCTCGGCGCGATCGGCTTAGCTCCTTCCATCGCCGCTCGGATGTCCGCCAGCGAGGTCGAGCCGCTCGCTCCGTAAAGGAAACTGAACCCGTACAGAAGAATCGCGGAGGCCAGCACGCTGAGGAAGAAATACTTCGCGGCCGATTCCTGGCTCTCGGCGTCGTTGCGGCCGAGATATAGCAGTATGTATGTGGGAATCGAAATCAACTCCAACGCCACGAAGATCAGCACGATGTCCTCGGCGGCGGCAGCCAGCATCAATCCGGCGACGGTCAGCAGCATCGAGCCGATGTATTCCGGCGTACCGTCGAAACGCAGCGGTTTTCCCGCCATTGGCAGCAGCAGCAGCGCAGCGGCCGCCAACGCAAACCAGCGAACGTATCGGGCCAGGGGGTCGGAAATGATCGCTCCACCGTAATCTACAAACGGGGTGGCACTGCTGGGCAAGCCAGCAGTGGCACCCGACAAGCCGGCAGTGGCATCCGGCGTTTGGAGCCACAGCGCGGCGGCGGCTGCCAGAAGCGCGGCGGCGGCCGCCCAACTCCAAGCCTGCCGCGCCTTGAAAAACGCCCCGCCCATGTATATCGCCACCGCTGCGGCAATCAGCACGATCTCGGGCAACAGGAGGCGTAGGTCGGCGTAGGTCATTTTGAGAGTTGTTAGTTATCAGTTATCAGTTATCAGTTATCAGTTGTTAGTTATCAGTTGTTAGTGTGAACGCCCCGCGACTGCGGTCGCGGGGGAGGGGGGGTGCCGCTTGCGGTTTCGCAACCGCATCTCTCTCTCGCGCATCTGTTTCGCACGCCTCCCGCACCGGGGCGATCAACTCGTCCAGGGTCGGCCTCATGCGGTCGAAAAAGAACCCCGGCTGCAATCCGACCCATAGAATCACCGCGGCCAGCGGCGCGAGACAAAACATCTCGCGGGGCGAGAGGTCTCCCGCATCGGTCTTCCGGCCACTGGCCGCTGGCCGCTGGCCACTGCTTCCAAGCCGTTCTGGCCCGAAAAAAACGCGCTGATACATCCAGAGCATGTACCAGGCGCCCAGCACGACGCCGGCGAGGCTCAGCACTGCGATCGCGCGGAGTTGCGCGGCGAAGCCGGGGATCGGCTCGGCCCAACCGCGTTGGAACACGCCGACCAGCAGCGGAAACTCGCCGGCGAATCCGGCCATGCCCGGCAAGGCAATGCTGGAGAGCGTAAATATGAGCGCGAAAAACGCCAGCCGGGGGAACCGCCGCGCCAAGCCGCCGAAGTCGGTCATTTCGCGGGAATGGAAACGCTCGTAGATCATGCCGATCACGGCGAACAACCCTCCGGTCGCCAGGCCGTGGCCGACCAATTGTAGCGTCCCGCCCTCGACCCCCAACCGGTTGGCGGCGAACAGTCCCAGCGTGCAAAAGCCCAGGTGGCTGACGCTGGAATAGGCGATCAGCCGCTTGACGTCGCTTTGGGCCAGGGCGACCAGTGCCCCGTAAATTATTCCGGCCAGCGAAATCCACAACAGCCAG
>Ga0209723_1006401_pt1 | contig 11378 bp, 8 predicted proteins | sample BiotimSIPDNA_2_FD_185750 | JGI IMG/M metagenome (GOLD analysis project Ga0209723, IMG submission 185750) | Anaerobic biogas reactor microbial communites from Washington, USA - Biogas_R2 time_0 SIP DNA (SPAdes) (version 2) | ecosystem: Engineered > Bioreactor > Anaerobic > Unclassified | place... | reverse complement strand
TTGCCTATATAGACGATATCGAGAGTTGCCCTGTCTTTAACCGACTGTTTTATCTGGTATTTATCAATCCATTCAGAACTGCTTCCAAATCGTTCGTGGGTTTTAATTTTATGCCGTTGGGTCAAGAGAGGGGTTCCGGTAAATGCAATTTTTGTGGCATTGGGGAATGCCGTAAATAAATTATCACCCATATCGCCGCCTTGGGTTCGGTGAGCTTCATCAATAAGCATCAATATTCTATCTGATGTGTTTACAACTTCAAAGGGTTTGAACTCCGGCACTTCTCCTTCTTCAACATAAGCTTTCATCAGAGCTTTGGAGTGCTTGATTTCTTCTTCAAGAAACTTATGAATCATTACCATATTGAGGTTTGAAGAATCATCTGACAGCAGGGGGCGCAGGTTCTTTCTTTTATCGATAACAGTTACTGTTTCACCTGTTAGTGTCGCAGTATTGGTCAATTGGTCTTCAAGGTCGGTTCGGTCATTTACCATTATAATTTTGTGGTCTTTCAAATCTTCCTGACTTCTGATTTTACGAACCAGAAAAACCATGGTTAAAGACTTGCCTGATCCTTGTGTATGCCAAACTACACCAGAACGCTCACGACTTGAATTCCCTTTTCTTAAACGCTCAAGAATTTTTCCTACCGCTCTATATTGCTGGTATCGGCAAACGACTTTTACTTCCACACCCTCTTTGATTTCCATAAACAAAGCAAAGTGCCGGAGTACATCGAGCAGTATCTCTTTATTGAGAATGCCGTGTATCACCACTTCCTGCCGGTCTTCGGGGGATACCTTGTCACTTCTTAAGGTGTATCGCTCGTTCTCTTCGTCTGTATACTGCAAGGGATTAATAACCTTGTATTCTTCTGGGAAAATGTCTTTCCAGTTCAGGTAATAATCAAAATCTGCACTTATAGTTCCCACACGGGCTTCTGTTCCATGGGTTATAATACTGAATAGATTAAAGTGAAAAAGCCGTTCTTCACCCTCTTTTACACCAAAATCATCATCCCGTCGGTTGCTATAACGGCGAATTTGAATTTCCGCTTCGGAAAGCGGTTCTGTGACGCCGGTGTCTTTACACTCTATAACGCAAAAGGGCATGCCGTTTACAAAAAGAACGATGTCTGGAATTATGCCCTGCCGCGGACCGCCCAGTGTCTGGATGCGAAACTGGTTTATGGCAATGAATGAATTGTTTTCCCAATTTTCAAAATCGATAAAGCGTACTACTGGGGACTGTTCATTGGTCAATTCATTGCGTTCAACAGTGGTATTTTTTAACAGAAGGTTAAATATGGCCTTATTGGCTTCGTGCAGGCTTTTTCCGGTATGCTCAGTAATCTCAGTATAGAGTTCTTCCAGTTGCTTTTCGGTGAGCCACTCTTTGCCAGTATTGATACGGTTAATTTTATTGAGGCTCTTTTTAAAAACATCCTTTAAAACAACTTCTTTGAAGTTACTCCGCAGGCTTTTCTTTGGGTCTTGAGGGATGCCGTTTGCACCATGGTCAATTACTTCCCAGTTAAGCTGTCGGAGTTTCTCTAAAAAAGGTTTTTCAACATTTAAATATTCAGACATTAAAGTGCCTCCGCATACTTCTGAGTCGTATAGTTCGATAGATTTGAGAATAACCCTTTTGTTTCGATTGACACGGGTGTTACTTCCGGTCCATCAACTACAAAATGGGATGTAGAATAGTTGCTGCCATATAATTGCACCGGGGTAATTTCAAGAACGCTATGGTTAGCCGTTGCTGGATAAAGAAGCCCACCTAAGAGTACATTTCCTTTGGTTTGCAAATACGAAATGTAAGCGTGGATTTGAAAAAAGTCACTTCTGTCAACATCAGTAAAACCCGGTCTGTACTGCATGTCTTTGTACTTTGCATCAAATACGCAGTAGTCATTACCTTTTTTTAGTACAATATCGGGAATGATTTTTCGTCCGTAAAATCGTTCAGAATATACCGTGTATTGTGTTTCCGCAATTTGCCATCCTTGTGCATGGTAATGTTTTTTAATAATAGCCCGAACATAACATTCCCAGATTTCTGCCATATCGAGAAAAAATCCAGAGACATTCTCTTTTGTATTATTGCTGTTGTATCCCGTCTGAGCCTGAATAATTTGCCAGGAAAAATCGACGACATCTTTGTAACTCTGGTATATCGGGTGATACTTTATTGACTGGTACTCATATTGATTTATAAGCCTGTTGTCTAAATATTCATTTTTAATGTTCTGAATAGCATCCAAAGCATTTGCCGGCATTTTCAATAAACCAAGCTGATAGTCTTTCGTGAGGATGCAATAGGCTTGATACAATAATTTTATTACAACAGCATCAAAAACCTGTTCTTTTCGCTCAGATACTACTGTACCGGTTCTGTGCATTGGAGCAATTGATTTGCCTAGTAATAGACGGCCTTTTACAGCAAAGGACTCATTTGTAGAGAGGCACTTTATTCGTGGCAGACCATGCCTATTTGCGTTAGCGAGTTTTTGAAGCCAGATGAATGAAATTAGAAGTTTTAAGTAGTAGGCGTTATCTTTGGTTTTAAAAGAAGTGCTACCGCTGGAAAATTTGATATTGAAAAGCTCCTCAAACATTTGCATTAAAACAATGTCACCAAAGCGTGGTTTGATATGTATCGTGTAATTTGTTTTATTGAAAATGAAATTGGTATCTCCGATATATCTACCGGCATACCATCTTTTGTCTATAAAATTATATGATATAAGCGGTTCTTCGGGTTTCTGTTTGTCGGAAATATTGAACACCGAAATAGCCTGGCCTTGCTCCGCAAAATAGCAAAGAGCATCGTTCCATTGAGGATCGAACGCATGGCAATCATTCGTTTCAATAGTTACAGCATTACTTGCCATTAATAAATATCTCTCTCATCTCATTAATTCTCTCGTTTTTCTGCGATTCGTCCAGATTACCCAAAAAAGCCGCAATCATTGGCGCTATTGAAATATTCCATAGAACCTCGGCAGGGCCGTTTGCCTTGAAGAGTTTGATTTTATTGACATGGCCGGGCCTACCAGCAAATTGTCTGGCGATATCGATGACTTCTGCAAAAAAAGTATGGCCTATTTCATACTGTTTACCCAACTCATTCAATTCATCAATCTTTTCGTTGATTTTTGACGTTCTCTCAATGAAGGTATTTATTTCTTCTTCATCAATTTTCTTTAAATCTTTCTTCTTGGTATAGATGATTGATTTAAGCGCATCCGCATTGTAACCGTACCTAAACCACACAAACCTGCGGCGTAAGGCAAAATCTAAACGCTCAAGCGAGAAGTCTATTTCGTTCATTGTCCCAATCAGATAAAGGTTTGATGGAATTTTAAGTTTAAATTTTCCAACCGGAAGGTCTATTTCTTCATTGCGATTTTCAAGTGCAGAAAAAGCTTCCCCAAACAGCCGTGAAAGGTCAATGCGGTTTATCTCATCCAGTATTAATACATAGGGCGACTTGTCTGCGTCGGCTGTAATCTCTTCGCAAAGTTGATAAAAATACCCTTTGACTGGTGCAGTTTTTCCATCAGCGAGGACAATTCCAGCAATAAAATCTTCATAAGAATAATTGGAATGAAGCTGAAGCCGCCTGATTCTGCTATCAACATTTATTTTGTGACTAAAATAGTCCCGAACCTTTGCTTTATCATTCTCAATAATCTTCTGGATTACAAGGGATTTTGCCAAAGCCTTTGCGGTATGCGTTTTTCCTGTTCCCGGTGGGCCATAGAGTATGATATTCCTTTTAAAAGATAAGCCCTGAATCTCATTGTATTCAGCATCGGAAAGCCAGGGGTTCCATAAAACCGCGAGATCCTCTTCGTAAAAATCAGTGTCTTTATTTGTTGATTCTTTTATCCGGCTTCTTATTTCCAATATCTTTTCATCGGTAGTTGCCTCATTGCTACCATCAGCAAGCAGTGACGAAAAGCTTTCGACTATTCTGTTTTTATGGTTATCCGATGAAATGCGCTCGTACTTTTCCGGTTTACACAAATAGAGTAGAATGTTATACATTGCGCATGCGTTCTTTATTTTTCGGAAATCTTTCTGCCACTCCAAATCGGGTTTATCTGTCTCGTCATATTTCGCAAAAACACAAATCTTTTCGATCTCTTCCTTCACATTGTCTACTGAGATTTGATTGTTGTTCTTTGCGCTTTCTTTAATCCATCGAAACAGTTTGAGAATAGAAACTATTTCCCAGTATTTGTTTTGCTTGTGATAAGTGCCGGCATTGCCCCAGCCGTGGGATGGAAACAAAGGTAAGTCATCAAGCTTTTCTTGTGGTTCAACATTTTCGGGCATGCAGATTTTAACGGCATTTTTCTTACCCCATGCAGTCATGTCGTTAACCGAAAATGCCCAGAGCCAATTTGCGTGTGCAAAAACAAGTTTTACTTCTTCGGATGCACTATTAAACTGTATTTTAATTTTTTCTTCAAAGGTCTGTTTGCCTTCCTTGAAATTATCTACAAACTTGGCGATACAGTCATTGATATTGGCAATGGTAAAACAATCTGCAGTTTTGGTTAAAAGACTGTCATTGTTAATAATGCATTTCAGTAAAAATGTATCTAATAGTTCGTACAAACCTTGATCTTGCTTTCTAAACATTACATAGCCTCCACTTTATATTTTTCAATCTTTGCCATTTAGATCTCCATCTCTTTGTAATCTTCAGGGTCGGGAGTGACCTCTTTTTTGCCGGTGAGAAGGTCTTGCATGAGGCCGGATTTAATTTTTTGATATTTATCTAAAAATTCCAACTCGTATTCGATTTTTGAAGCAAGGCTAGTGATTTTTTCTGAAATAAAATTCTGTTCATTTTCATTTTTTGGTATTCTTATTGGAGTTTTCCGTATTGATGTAAGGGAAAGGTTCTTAATAGTTGAACCAGTCATTTCATTTTCATAAAAAGAATCAACAAAAATTGTTTGGAGATAATGATAAAGGTATTTGAGAAGCTTTTTATTACGACAAATTATATATGCAGCGCTTTTTCCAAGGATTACTTTTTCTCCACGGTAAATAGCAATATTCCCGATGGTGCCATTTATAGAATAAAGCAATGTATTCTCATCTAAGGCAAGGTAATGCCTTTTGTATTCATCCTTGTCGACGCATAGAGTTGACTCAAAAATCGAAATTTTACCATCATCAAGATTATTGCCATTAATGAAATATAGCCCTGTATTTACTGAATATTTTGGAGTTGCATGAATGCCATCACCAATTTGTTTTGATAATTCATCCAACCTCTTCACCTCCCACTCCTTCGGAATCCACCCCAGCTCACTCTCTTTATACAGCTCTGGCGCGTCCTCAAATTTGGGGCGCAGTTTTCCGGTCTTTACATCTATACCCCGGGTAAAGAGGTCGTGCATCATGCCCTGTTTGATGGCTTTGTATTTGGCAATGGCGGCTTCGGTCTTTTCGATGATGCTGTCAACGGTGGTGAGGATTCGGGCGATTTTACGCTGGTGTGGGAAGTCCACATAATGGAATTGCAATTTATTTAGAGCAGAAGTACTAACACTTGGTACGCCAGTAGCTTCGTTGAGAATGCTCAAATTTTTATTGCAAAGATTATAGTAAAACCATTTTGTGTTGATTATGGGCGTTGTTTTTATGCAATATATCGTATCAACATTCCAAAAATCACCATCTACATAAAATGGCTTGTTTATTGAACCTTTACGGCCTGTAAGAACTGAAGGCCCACTATTCAATGGTTTTGAAGTATAGCCCATTATTCCACCAGTACCGTAAATTGGAATATTGTCACCGGGTGGATTTTTTTTGTAATCCTTTCCGTATGTAATCACCGCTATTTCTTCTAGTGTTTTATTCATACCCCAGCTCCTTCAAAAAACCCGCAAGCTGGGCGCTCTCTTTTTCCCGGTCTTCCAAAATCTCATTAATAGTCACCGTATACTTTTCAAACAGATTTTCCAGCCGGTTTAAAAATCCCCGCTGATAATCTACCACATAGGCCATAATGGTAGAGCTTAATACATTTTTCCAGCGGGCAAGAATAAGTTCTTTGGCTTCATCGGGTGTAATCTTTTCCCGCGCTTTGGCAATCAATTCTTCTTTGCGGTCTTTTATCTCTTTGATAACCTTTTTGGCATCCCGTAGTCTGGTTTCATAATCCGTATGAGTAGCAAGCTTCTGCTCTATTTCATCCCTGCTGGTTTCCAACTCCTGCACCTGCTTTTCCAGATTGTTTTTTTCGGTTTGTAATGCCTTATCGTTCCCAGATAGCTTTATTCGTTTGGTTAAGTTGCCAATTTCTTTATTGGCAGCTTTTATCTCTGCATTTATCTCTTTGAGCTTGTCCCGGTATTCTTTTAAAACCGCCTTGGGGTAGACTTCATAATCCTCTTCGTTATACTCCTCTTCCTCAAGGTCATTCACCTCTTTAAGCATTGCCTCTATTTCATCCCGGGTGGCTTCATTGGTTTTCAGCTCTTCCAATACATCAGGGAATTGGGACTGTAAAATATCATCTTCGGGGATAAGCTCTGCATTCCAGCCGCTGGCTGCTACCGACTTCATATCTGTTGACAGGTTTTCCCAGTAGGTCGCAAACGAACCACGGGATTTGTTCAAATCTAAAATTCCCAGTTTGGAAAACTGTTCGGTAATGGTTTTGGAAAATTCCTTATTCAAGTCAAAGAGGTTTTTATTCATCGGCAGGGCAACAAGCTGTTCAAGGGAGTTTTTCCACCAACTCTCTATTTTCTTTTCATACGCTTTGTGTTTTCTGGCAACCCCTTCACAATTATCAATAAACTTCTTGATGTCTTCTTTGCTTTTAATTGCTTTTGAGAAGGCGAAGTAACCTTTTTTGGCTTTCTTGAACAGTTCCTCTTTTACGCCATTATAATTGACAAAGTACGGTTCAAGGTTTTCAATTTCCGCTTCCGGTATTCCGCCGTGCAAATGTGCATGAACATCCTGCGGTTCCGGTGGCGGGGAATTGTCCACATAGCGGCGGATATTAAAGTTAAACTCTTCTTTTTCAAGTTCTGCCAGAGTCACATTTTTAGAATAGCCTTCTACATCTGCCTTTTTGTGATAGACATAGGAGATTTTGGAAATATCTTCGGGGCGCAGTTTATTCTGGTTTTTACCGTCTTTATATTCCCGGTCGGCATTAATAAATAAAACCTTTTTCCGGCTTTCTGCTCCGGCTTTATTGATAATAAGAATTGAGGCGGGAATGCCAGTTCCGTAAAAGAGAGCCGGTGGCAAGCCAATGACCGCTTCAAGAATACCCTGTTCAACCATCCATCTACGCATACTTTTTTCTTCACTGCCCCGAAAGAGTACACCGTGGGGCATAACTACCGCCATGCGGCCATTGTTTTTAAGCACACTTATCATGTGCTGTACAAACATAAAGTCGGCTTTCTTCTTGGTCGGTATCCAGTATTTAAAACGGTCTCTAAAGTTTTTGATGGTGCCGTAGTTTTGTGAAAAGGGAGGATTGGCAATTACGATATCAAAGCGCATCAATTCGCCCTGATCGATATGCTGAGGGTCGGCGATGGTGTCGCCGTTGAGTATCTGGGCATCGTATATATCATGAAAGAGCATGTTCATTTTACAGAGCGACCAGGTTGTTCCGTTCAGCTCCTGCCCGTAAAAACTGAGCTTGTCAGAACTACCATAGCGTGATTCCACATAATTTTTCGATTGAATCAGCATACCGCCCGAACCCACGGTGGGGTCATAAATTTCGGCCTCTTCACCAGGTTCAAGAATATTGACCATGAGTTTTACCACTTCGCTTGGCGTATAAAATTCACCGCCCTTTTTACCTGCACTGTCGGCGAAGTATTTAATCAGGTACTCATAAGCAGCACCCAGCAGGTCTGGGAATTCAAAATTGGTGTCCCGCAGTTCGACTTTATTGAAATGAAGAATAAAATCAACCAGTGTTTCATCAGTCAAAGTCTTCTTGTTCTTACCAATTGTCCGGTTAAAGTTGATATTTTTTAAAACACCCAGAAGCTTATCTTCGTTAGCATCTTCAAGTGCGGCAAGTGCTTTGTTAAGTTTATCACCCACATCCTTTTTCAGGTCTTTGATTTTAAGCCAACGGGCTTTTTCCGGGACATAGTAATCATAGACATTAGGCTTTTCCAAATCATCTGCAATTTGTGCAGGTGTACGCCCTTTCTTTTCAAGTACACTTTTTCTTTTTGCTCTGTCATCATCAAATTTGTCGCTTAGGCGTTTCAGAAACAGCATTCCAAATATGTATTCACGAAATTCCGAGGCATCCATATTGCCACGCAGAATATCGCAGGCATCCATTAGGAAGCCTTCAAGCCACGAAAGAGAGTACTTTTGTTTGGTCATTTCTGTAAATTCCTTTTATTCAAGTTCTTTATCTGCATCGTTTCAGTTCCTTTGGAAGAAATGCATCAATTTCTTCATCGGTAAATGTCATATCTTCATTTTGCTGAAGAGCTACTTGTGCTTTTTTATAGGCTTTTACATTTGTACTGGGAGCACCACTATAAACAGTGTGTAGTTCACCGGCTAATGTATCTCTTTCAGTGATTAAATCTTTGTCAGCTTTAGTTCCTATTCTTATATCTGTTAATAATGATAGGTATTTCTCACGAATCAACCATAGGTCATTGGCTGCTTGCTTGTGTTTTTGGGCAATTTCACCCAAATCATAATTTTTAGTGTAGGCGTTGAGTACCAATAAGCTTGTCGATATAATAATACCGATAATTGCTCCAATATTTCCCGCACCAAATGCAGCGGCAATAAAGCCGCCAGTAGTTATAGCAGAAAGTATAATCTGCCACATTTTTATCGTAGATAAGCGGGCTAATAATATGTCGGTACACTTTTCATGTGTTTTATGGGAGTACACCACACGACCGAAGCATTCTCTTATTTGCCCTTCGAGGATATCATCTGAATGATGCTCTGTTTTATTCTGGGTATTTTGTTCCAAAGATTTCTCTCCATTTGTTTTTTGCGAACCATTCTTTTTTAGGGTCTGCTGTTTCATATCCTATGGCTTCAACAGCAAGGTTGTAACATTGTTTTGCCTTATATTGAAACAAACCTTTCCCATAAACATATTGACCACTACCAGGAGCTTTCCAATAAGATTGCTCCTTGTCCTGTTCTGACATCCATTTAAAAAAATCTCTGCACATATAATCATAATAGACATAAGACTTATCACGATATTCATAGTTCTCGATAAATTGATAGGCAAGAGTATCAACCAGCAGACCTCCAATGGGAACTTCCCATTTTTGTTTCCATGCTCTCATCACTCTGCAAAGAGGAACAAGGTTACCATTGCACGCTGAATTTCTATCCCTAATCGCTTTGATTTCCGGTTTAGGATTAGTTGTTTTCCAGCTTCCTCCATTATTTGAGTCTGGAAATGTGTAACTATCATTATCATTAACGAATGCAGGGACAATCTCAAAGGTGATGCCATCTGTGAATGATATGACAACAACTTGTCCATCGCCACCAACATCTGTGCTACTGTAAGTCTTTTTTAAAGAATTCTTTACTTCTTGTAAAAGTGCAGATTGTCCATTTCCATTATATTCGTTGTATTGTTTGTATTTGGAGTAGGGCAACTGCATTATCATATCCAAATCACTGAAACCATCTATAGCAGTGTTCCGTCCATAAGATCCAACATATAAACTGTGAGAAGTATTTGAAGTTGTATCCCAGAAATCTGTATTTAGCCTTTTTGTTATTGCTTTATACCTGCTGGAGATAGTTCCACCATCAGCGACCTGAATATTTTTACAGAATGTACTGAACCAATCGGATAAACTCATTTTTATTCGCCTTCTTTTCTTAACCCAAACAGGACGTTTGGGTTTCTTAGACGGGCAAGTTTTTTTTCTTCTTTTTTATTCATATTTTTCTTCTTTTCGCACATGTATCTTCTCATGGTTGCTGGTAGCCTCCCAAGCATTTCACACAACGGTTCGGGTATTGCCGAAGGCGGGGATTTTTAGCACAAAAATTCAATCGAAGAACGAAAGCTGAACCTCGCACAAATGTCCAATCGAAGCCGTTCAGCCCCGCTTTTGGCAATACCTTGTTGTAGGCAGTGCATTTTATGTTTCTGTCGTTGCATTTAAGAACATTTTTCAAAATTCGCCAATCTCTTTTGTGAAAATATTTTCTTTTGTAATATATCTGTCGTAGAAGAAGAAAGCAATATTTATTAATAGTAAAGTTATAAATCCTGTAATTCCTGTCACCCCATTTGTAAGGTCATTGCCTCCAACAAGATACAAAACGCCAATTCCTGCAATGGCATTCAGAGTTCCGTGATAAATCGCTGCTGTAATTACTGATTTCGATTTTATTACAATGTAAGTTATTACAGGCGAAAGCAGAATACACCAAATAGTCATCATTCCAACGCCTGTTATGGGGTGTTGCGGATAATTGTGTCCAATAAGAATGAGTGGAAAATGCCACAAGCCCCATATAAATCCTGTAATCAATGAAACAGACAAAAATTTCTTGCCTTTTAATGCTTTAAGCAGATAACCACGCCAACCGAGTTCTTCACCAAAGGCAAAAAAAGCATTTATTGTGCAGCCTGCAATAATTACTTGTACAAGGTTTATCAATAAAAAAACAACAGGCGGAAATTTTGATAACCGTTCTGCAACAAGTGTTGCTTGTTCAGCAGTTAAACTCGAAAGAAGCCCTTCGTAGTTAACCGAAAAAGAAACATTCGGAAAGAATAAATTTATCCCTAATGTTATAAACGCATAGAGAATAGGGATTACTCCTGCCACAAGAAACCAACGGTTGAACCGAAAAGAAATATTAAGATTGCTAAACAGTTTTTCCTTATGAAGTTTTTGAAGAATTATTACACAAATAGCGGGCAGTAGCATATAAGTTGCAGCAAAGACTGTATACGATAATCCTTTCGCTTCGTGTAAACCAAGTCCAATTGCCACTCCTGCTATTGTCCAACTCACAAGACAAGTTAAAACGATAAATTGAATTCCTTTTTTCATTTCTGAAAATTATAATGTTCTTGTCAGAACGGTTTAATTTCTGTTCTATTTTCAAGTTTCTACTGCACTGTCTCCGCGCATTGCCTAACGTTTAGAATTGTATCTGCAACGCCAAACAAAAACCTGCATGTTAACAAACACCCTCACGGGGTGTTGCTGATACAATTACGTTGAACGAAGGCGTGAAAAAACTCTATCTTAATATGACTGTATGGGTTTTGTATCCAGCCTTCAGTTTAACATATTATTATCTAATATAAATATGGTATGAAACATTTGCGATGAA
>Ga0209723_1006399_pt1 | contig 11380 bp, 10 predicted proteins | sample BiotimSIPDNA_2_FD_185750 | JGI IMG/M metagenome (GOLD analysis project Ga0209723, IMG submission 185750) | Anaerobic biogas reactor microbial communites from Washington, USA - Biogas_R2 time_0 SIP DNA (SPAdes) (version 2) | ecosystem: Engineered > Bioreactor > Anaerobic > Unclassified | place... | reverse complement strand
GATTGGTATGGTGGACCATATTCAGGCGAATTTGTCGCCTTTAGCTGCAAGGCTTGCGGTGACCCCTCTTTCGAGAGGATCGTACCTGTTGGCGGGGACGGCGATTAATACGTTTTTATCGTTGGCGGAGTCGGTTGTTTTGCTGCTTTATTTGAAATGGGTATGGCGGGTGAATTTTTTGGTCGATGCGCCCAGGAGTCTGTTCTTGCTGCTTGTGGCCGGTCTTTTGGGATTGACGGTCGGGCTTTTTATCGGTGCTTCCAACCGTTGGCCCATGAAGGCGAAGATTCCGCTCGGGATCGTCCTGATGCTTGTACTGGGGGCCTTCGGCGGCATGATGAGCACGGAATTGCGTGTGTTTTTTGACCGCCACCTGCCCATATTGAACCGTGTGAATCCCATTCATATTATTGGAAGAGAGCTGTACCGCCTGAACGCGCTTCGGATGACGGATGGCTATGCTTTGAGTGTCTTGTCGTTGTTTTTGGCCGCGCTGTTTCTTTTTGGCGCCGCCTTGTTCTTTATGCGGCCAAGGCCCTTTAGGAGTTTGTGAGCGACGATGATTATTTTTCGGACCTATCTTCGCCTGATTCAAAAGTACGCGCCTATTATCGTGTCGTATTTGGCGATCTTTGTGGTTTTGGCGTTCATTATTGGGGGGGGCCGAGAAACGGAAGATCAGGATTTATATGAAAGTGCTCCGCTTGATCTTGCCATCGCTTTAGATGGTTCAGATAACGCGCTTGCCGATGAATTCAGTGTATGGCTTGTAGGGATGGGTCACCGTGTTTCCATAACGAGCATGACGGAAATGGAAGCCCGTGAGGCGATTTTCAATGAGATGTTTGATGCCGTTTTCATCTTTCAGGAGGATTTGATTCCTTTGGCGGTCATTGACTGGAGTTCCACTTCAGGTTATCGGGCGCGCTCTTTTGCGGATACGTATTTTCGTTATCGGGAGGCGTTGGGTGAAGAAAACATCAATGCTTTAAATGCTTTGCTTGATGAATCGGTGTCGGTATCTCTTTTAAAGACGGCCGAAAAGGGGGGCGATCGGGACACAGGGGTCGCTTTTATGTCGTCTTTGGCCTACATTGTGCTGCTTGTTTCAACGACGGTGGTTCCATTGATTAGTCAGTCTTTTACGGAGCCGGCTTTGCACGCGCGTTCACAACTGTCGCCGTATCCGGCCCGCGCCCGCACCCTTGAGATGTTGTTGGGTTCAGCGCTATTGGTGTTTGGGGCCGCGGCTCTGCTGTTTCTTGTGACGCTTCCCATGATCCTCCCGCTTTTTCAGGGAGCTCAGCTATTTCGTGTTGGGGTGAATTATGTTCTTTTCGTGGGCGCTGTTTTTGGATTGACCTATGTTTTTTGTAGTTTTTTGAGAAATAGGCTTGCGATTACGGCGATCAGTACGGTGTTGTCGCTTGGGATGGCCTTTGTGTCGGGTGCTTTTGTGCCTCAGCCGATGCTTGGGAAAACGGCGCTTGCGCTATCGAAGGTTTTTCCGCTTTATTATTTTATCCATGCCAATCGTTTCTCTGCTTCTTGGGAGGCGATGGCGCCCGATCTTTTGATTCAGCTGGGGTTTGGTCTTTTCTTTTTGTTTCTTGCCTTATGGATCAGCCGTTTAGGAAGCCGTTCGCGCTGTTCACTTTTTGCCTAGCTGATCTTGTTCCATGCGGCGCTTCATGAGGGCGCTGATCAAGAGGATAAGTCCCAAGATAATGAGGACGGCAAGGAGGATGGCCGCGATGGTCGTCATGGTGTCGGCGGTGTTTTTAGAGGAATCACCCGGTATGTCCGTTCCGCTTTCCGGCCCGCCCGGTTCTATGACAATGGGAATGCGTTCCCCGATCCCCGTGATGGCGGCGTTTTCTGAGGGTAATTGCTCGATCAGGGCTTCGTAAACCGTGACATGGTCGGCGACATGTTCGCCTACGTTGAAGGCGCCCGTGGTGGTCAACACGAAGAGCCGCCCCCCGACGGTCTTGAAGGAGGATAGGCAGTAGCCGGATTCTTTGAGCTGGCCTGTTTTTCCGCCGTCAATGATTTTGGTGTCGATGTCTGCTTCGGCGCCGTAGAGTGAGAGAGTGTGGACCATGGTGAGTCCGCTTTCGTGCTTGTTGGTGGCCTTTGAGGTGTAGTAGCGTGTTTTCATGACGTCTTTTAAGAAGTCATGTTCGCTTGCGGCCAAAAGGAGGGTGGTGACGTCTTGTGCGCTGGAGTAGTTGTTGACGTCGAACAGGCCGGAGGTGTTGGCAAATTGGCTGTGCTTGAGGCCGAGGTCACGGGCTTTTTCATTCATTTTTTCAATGAACGCTGTGACGCTGCCGGCTGTTTCCCGCCCGAGCGTGTTGGCCGCCTCACAGCCGGAACTGAGGAGCAGGCCATAGAAAAGGTCGCGGAAGGGTACGGTTTCCCCGCTTTGAAAGCCGGCCATGGACGCGTTTAGTTCCGCAAGTCCCGCAAGATCGCTGGGGCGGACGGTGGCCAAGTCGTCAAGGCTCCTGCCTGTCTCCATCAGCAGATCGTAGGCCACAAGCGCGGTCATGATCTTGGTCAGGGATGCGATGTAGACGACTTCGTCTTCTCGAAAATGTAAAAGATCGGATTGCCTTCCTTCGTTGTAAACGGCTAAACAGGCCGTGCGTGAATAAAGTTGTGAGCGGTCAAACTCAAAATGTTCACCCTCAATGAGGCCTGTGACGAGTTGGTCGTGAGCGTCGTCCGCTATAACAACCGGCTGCGCCAACACTAGAAAAGGCAGGGCAAGGACAAGCGCCAAGAGGATGACGCGATTAAAATAAGGGTGCCGTGGTTTTTGAATCGTCTTAGTCATGAGTTCTATTGTCAAAGTGTAGCGCATTCCCCCCAAAATACACAGAGCCACAGGCAGGGGTTGGAGGTGTAGGTGACTTGGTGGCGTCGGCCTTTCGGGATCAGCAGATGATCGCCCCGATAAAGTCTAATGCGTTCATTTTCATCCACGAAAAGAATCTCAGCCTCTCCCTCTAAGACAGCCACCCATTCATGCTCATCCTGGTCGTAGATCTCGCTTGTTTGACCGGAGGATAAAATGCGCTCGATGCGTACATGCGGGGATGTCAAAAGGAGATCGGTGATTTCCTTTTCATGGTATTCAATGTTGTCAAATAGATTTTTTTGATTCACAAGCAAAACCTCCGTTTGGATCGTTCTTCCATTATGATGATTCTATAGGAAAAGGGAGATCTTGCCGTGAAAGAACATGCTATTCAGTACCGGGTAATTCTCTACGACAGCGAAGACTACCAGAAGACGCTGCCTTTGCGCGATGTGACTTTAAGACAACCCTGGGGTCAATCGATCGCGGACGACGACTTGTCAAGTGAAGCGGATGATTACATCTACGGTGCCTTTGATGGGGATCGCCTGGTAGGGATGTCCGTCCTCCAAGAGGGTGAATCGTTTGACCGGCTCCGCTATATGGCTGTCGACGAGCAATACCGCCATTGCGGCATCGGCTCGGTCATCGCGCGTCATTTTGAGGCGATCGCGCGTCAAAAAGGAAAGGCGGGCATCCGTCTCATGGCTCGTACAAGCGTGATCGGTTTTTATGAGGCACTGGGTTATGTGGCGGAAGGCGAGCGCTTTTATCCCGATCATATTGACGTTGAGCACCAGTACATGCGCCTTTATTTCTCCTAATTATCGGGCACACACATTACCATTGACGCCAAGAACCTGAACTTTTGTTATGATAGCAAGGTGCGCCGGCCTAAAAGCGTATAAACGGCGCCTAGTAGAGGTAGTTTTGTGGGTGCTCAAATCGTACAGGAAATGCTGATCGGAACAGCGGTCGTCGGAGCGTTTTTGCTCCTCGGCGCCTTTTTAAGGGCCAAGGTGCCCGTGTTCAGGCGCTGGTTACTGCCGGCATCTGTGATCGGGGGGACCATCGGCCTGTTATTGGGCCCCGGTATTTGGGGTTCTGGTGCACCCTTACCCTTCCCCGATGACTGGATTTCTTTTTGGGAGGCTTTACCGGTCGTCCTGATTGTTCCCGTATTCTCAGCCGCTCCGCTCGGGATGGGCATGGACCCGTCCAAAAAACGCCGGCGTCTGCGTGACATGGCACCGATCGTCCTTTTGATGACGGGAATTTTTGCGCTCGGCGGAAGTATCCAATATATTTTGGGTTACGGCCTGAACCTTGCCATGACGGCGATCAGTCCCGAAAGTGGCCTTTACCGCACCTTTGGTTATGAATTGCCGCAGGGCTTTGCCGGAGGTCACGGCACGGCCACTGCCATCGGAAGCATTTTGCAGGATTTCGGTCTCCCCTGGTGGCAGACATCACAGGGTGTTTCTTTAACCCTTGCGACCATTGGACTTATCGGCGGCATGCTGTTCGGCATCTTCTTTATCAACAGGGCCGCGCGTAAGGGTGAAACACAACTTTTGGGTAACTCCCACGCGATTGACATGGACACCTTGCAGGGCTATTCAAAAGATATTGACAAGCAGGGGAGCTTAGGGCGTCAGACAACGGCCAACTCCTCGATTGAAACCATTACCGTCCATCTGACGATTTTGCTCATCGCGTCGGCTTTGGCCTATCTGCTGTCAGCCCGCATGCGGGTCTGGGTGCCGGCGGTGTATCTGCCCGTCTGGTTCTACGCCCTTCTTATCATGTATGTGCTGAACTTCATTTTGTTAAAACTGAAATTGCACTGGCTGATCGACACGAAGGTGAAAGCGCGGATTACAGGTACGTTTTCGGACTTTGCCATTACGGCCGCGATCATGACCTTGCCGATCAAGGCTGTGTCGGCTTACATTGTGCCCATCCTGCTCATGGCCCTATTGGGCTTTGTCGGCACCTATTTTGTGACTTTTCCGCTATACCGCCGCACCTTCAAAGGCGACTATGCCTTTGAGCGCGCGATTATGAGCTGGGGCGTGAACACCGGCGTCATGATCACGGGGATGACCTTGTTGAAGATCACGGATCCTGAGTATGAGTCGCCGGTGCTGAGTGACTTCTCTATTGGCTTTGCCCTGATGAGTCTGTTTTCACTCGTGATCAGCCCGATCGACTACAATTTCTTGGCGCGGGGATCGACCTTGGCGAACTTCCTTTGGAACTTAGCGGTAGGTATTTTCTACGCGACAATCGCCCTTGTCGGATACCGCATGACAAGAAGGCCGATAAAAACGTAGTAATCGGGGGATACGGCGATGAAAATCGATATTCATGTCCATGTGACACCGCCGGATATTATTCGTGATTGGGAAAAAATCGCTGAAAAAGAGCCTTATTTCAAGCTCTTGAGCGAGAGTCCTGTGAACAAGTTTGCCACCGCCGAACAAATTGTAGAAGCCATGGACAAGGATGGTTTTGACAAGGCGGTGATCTTTGGTTTTGGTTTCCAAGACATGGGGCTCTGTCGTTATGTGAATGACTATGTGATGGAAAAGGCGAAAGAATTTCCTGAAAAGCTTATTGGCTTTGCCTCTGTTTTGCCGCAACATCCTGAGGTTGAAAAAGAATTGATCCGAAGTGTGGAAGGCGGTCTTCGAGGCGTCGGAGAATTGTTCCCGGAGGGCCAGGGTTTTGCCTTGGACTCACCTGAAGAGATGGCGGCTTTTGGCCGCACCAGCACCGAACTTGGTATCCCCGTGATGTTTCATTTGAATGAGCCTGTGGGTCATTATTACGCGGGAAAGACCCAAACGGGCCTTTACCAGGCGGAAGAATTTGCTAAGCACTTTCCGAAACTTAAAACGATTCTCGCCCATTGGGGTGGCGGTCTTTTCTTCTATGAGCTGATGCGTGAAGTGAAACAAGATCTTGAAAATGTTTACTATGATACGGCGGCTTCTGTCTTTTTATACGGGCATAAGGTATATGATGTCGTGAAAACATTGGGGCTTGTTGACAAGGTGCTTTTCGGGAGTGATTATCCCCTCCTGCCCCCAAGCCGTTACATGGCAGATCTTTCGCAAAGTGAGCTCGCGGAAGAGGAAAAAAAGGCTATTTTGGGTCGTAACGCTGCAAAGCTCTTGAAACTGTAAGATTCATTCTTTGTAAATTCCATGCATAATCATGCTGAGGCGGAACGTATGCCACGCCAATTGTCGTGTTTTTTGGTGTATACTTTTACCATCTTAAATACGACTCAGAAGATGCGTATATTTAAAAGGAGATGATTACTATGCAAAAAGCTAAAGGTGAAGTCTTAATTGCTATTGGCTCCGTCTTGATGATTATCGGGGCGATCTTTGGAATTCTGATGGGAATTCTCGTGACCTTTGCGGGCGCTTGGATCTGGAACATTCTGGGAGCGATGGATGGAATAGAAGATATGCCTGGGTTATCGGGTGTACTGATGGCAGCGGGAGCTGTTATCGGTATTGTCATCGTGATATTTGCGGTATTGTCCCTGGTTTTCGGAATTATGTGCTTTAAGCGCAAAGGCGATCCGAACCGCTCGACATTCCCGCTTGTGATCGGGATCATTTTTACGTTGTTTGCCCTGACGTCTGTGCTATCAGCCTTTTCACTCACCACCCTTATCACGATTGCATCGCCTGTACTGATCCTGGTCGGTGCGATTTTGAACAAGCAGCAGGCGAAAGTCATGGTTCCCTATGCGGGATATCCGCCGCAACCGGGACAGCCTTATCCGCCGCAGCAAGCGCCGTATCAGCCGCCTTATCAGCCGGTGCCTGAACAGCAGCCTTACCAGCCTCCTTACGAACAGCCTCCTTCTGAAGAGTAACGGATTGGTATGTGGTTGAAATAATTTGCTACGCCGACATCTTTGTCGGCGTAGCTATTTTGGCAAGAAACAGCACTTCTCCTTTATACTGGGTTTAGGAAAAGAATCACGCATAAGAACCAATGGAGGTACAACACATGGAAAAACCAAGAGGTTCCGCTTATATTTCAATCGGATCGATGGGGCTGGTCGTATTAGCGGGGATCGGCATTCTCCTTAGTCCCTTCATCATGGCGCTGGCGTCATGGTTTGGAAAAATGGTCCGAAACATCAACCAGACAACGGCCATGCATTACCGCGGTGAGGGCCCCATGATGGGCGCCTTTGCGGGACAGCTTATCAGCGGGATTGGGATCGCCATCGGCATCATCGTCCTCATTTTGTCCGCCATCCAGCTGACACTCGGCCTCTTAGCCTGGAAACGGCGTGACGATCTTTCACGCACCACCTTCCTGCTGGCCGTGGGGATTGCCTTCGCGATCATCTCCCTGCCTGCCGGTCTGACCGCCTGGGGTCTCATCCAGCTGGCGTTTCCCGTGCTCATTATTGTCGGGGCTTCCCTCAATAAACAGCAAGAAAATGAATTGAGAGCCGCTTATTACGCGTCGCAGCCAAGCGTGCCTCCCCCGACTCCGGTAGAAGAAGTACAAGAAGTGAAAGAAGAAACACCCGAGAAAGAGGCCTAAGCTTGCTTCAAGCGGATTCCCTTTCGGTTCCGCCTCATATCCGATCCCTGATCGATCGGCTTAATGCCGCCGACTACGAATGCTACGTAGTCGGCGGTTTTTTACGCGATCTTTTACTGGATCGCCCGACCCATGACATTGACCTGGCCACCTCCGCCCTGCCTGAGGAAGTAATGGCCTTATTTTCCGATTACCGCACCATCCCCACAGGACTCATCCACGGGACAGTGACCGTCCTTGCGGAGGATGACCCGGTGGAGGTGACCACCTTTCGAAAAGAAGGCCTCTATTCAGATCACCGCCGCCCGGACGAGGTCTGGTTTACTAAATCGTTGGAGGAGGACCTAAAAAGGCGCGACTTTACGATTAACGCCCTGGCCTGGCATCCGGATCTGGGTCTTGTCGATCCCTTCGGCGGCCGAACAGATCTGGAAGATGGGATCATCCGTGCCGTGGGCCGCCCAACCGATCGCTTTCATGAGGACGCCTTGCGTATTTTGCGCGCGTTGCGTTTAGCGTCTGAATTGGGTTTTTCAATTGAACATAAGACCGCAGACGCGATGCATGACAAGCGCTCTCTCCTCTCTCATGTCGCTTCTGAGCGCATCAGGATCGAGCTTTTACGCATTTTGCGCGCGGAGCATTTTGCGTTTGTCTTGACAAAATATGCTGCTATCATGACCGTCGTCCTGCCCGAGATGGGCCCGTTACGCCAAGAGATGCAGGGTGAACTTTCGCGCTATGACATCGCGGTGGAACGCGCAAAGCGCGTTGACGACGCCGAACAGCGCCTGGCAGCCCTCCTTTACGATATTGACATCCCCGAAATCGGAAAAACAGTGGCCGAGCGGCTTCGCTTTTCAAACAACAGCGTCAAGCGGATTGACGCACTTGTGTCCTCCCGAAACGATTATCCGGAGGCCGATAAAAGAAGTGTCTGGCGCGCGCTTCACCGTTGGGGAGATGTCCTTTTTGGGGCTATTCTTGAGCTCAGAAGAGCCGATCTGGAAGTGCGTGTCGCTTCAGATGAAAAGGCTTTAAAAAAGCTCGATGCCATAACGGGTATCAAGGAGGCACTCCTCCAATCGGGGAAGGACCTCCAGCTGTCAGATTTGGCCATTAGTGGCCATGACCTCTTAGCGGCAGGGTATCGGGGGGAGGCAATCGGGGAAGCGCTGGAATACTTGCTTCTGCGCGTATGTGTCGATGACTTGCCCAATCGTCCGGAGGTGCTTTTAGCTGAACTTGAAACTAGGGGCGGCGAAGCAAAGTCAGGGTCACCTCATATTCATCGGTGATTTGCAACAGATCCTCTTCCAATACATAGTGCATCTTGATCGTCACGGTTTTTTTATCGCGCTTTCGCATGTTGAGACTGAGCGAACCGTCGGGGCTTGAGGTGTAGGTAATCTTGATCTCATCGCCCGAGAGGATATACTGGGCTTTTTTATCGGGATCAAGCTCCGCGTCACCCGGTTTAATCAGAAGCGTCCTATCGTCGTTGAAATTGAAGATCATGCCGGCCACAAAGCTTTCGTCTTCGGATTGGATTAACCGCCAGCTTCCCACAAGTTCCCGATTGATGGCGCAGGCGCTGGTTAAACTGCCGATCAGGAAGATCGAAAGCATCACGACAAAAGCCCGAAAATAGCTCCTTTTTGTCACTCGTCTTATCATATCGCCATCTTAGCACGTCTTCTTCCGTCGTAGATTTTTTTAAAATTGTCACAAATCTGTAACAACGTTTTTCAAATATTCATAAAAATTGCTCTACTACATCTGGTACTATGATTTTAGCTGAAACACTACATGGTGTAGTTTTCGTATTTTGCTTGATAATTCAGTGATATTGGGGAGACATAGAAAGTAGGGATTGTTATGAGCGTTCTGTCAACGTCCATTAAGCGCCACTTTACAAAGGAACTTGTTGGGACCACACGCAATGTTTTTGATCTTTTTCATTGGAAACGTTGTGACGTCCTCTTAAAAGACTATAAGACGGGGCGAGTTTTGACAGACTTGGAAAACCTGGAATTTCCCGTCTCCTATTCACAGCAAGCCTGTGACATCATCGCCTCTAAATATTTCAGAAAAGCCGGCATCCCCGAAGAGCCGGGATATGAGACATCGATGCGCCAAGTCGCGGACCGGATGGTCTCATTTTGGGTGGCCTCCCTTATTGATGAGGGCATGATCGAAGAGGGTGAGGCGTCCGCCATCCTGTACGACGAACTTGTCTTTGCCCTTTTGGCTCAAATGTTCGCGCCCAACTCACCCCAGTGGTTCAACACGGGGCTGAAATTGAAATACGGGATCGCGGGCGGACAAAGCGAGCTTTACTACTACGATGAGGAAAAAGGCGAAGTCGTCATGTCAGACGACGACTACACGCGCACACAGGCATCCGCCTGCTTCATCTTGTCCATTGAAGATAAACTTTTAGGCCCTCATTCAATCACGGAAGGCTATGTGTCCGAAACGAAACTGTTTAAAGGTGGTTCGGGGACGGGCACAAACTTCTCCTCCATCCGTGCAGAAGGAGAGGCGCTGTCCGGAGGCGGGCAATCCTCAGGGCTCATGAGCTTTTTAAAGGGCCTTGACCGCAACGCCGGCGCCATTAAATCAGGCGGGACCACGCGCCGCGCGGCCAAGATGGTCTGTCTCGACATCGATCATCCGGAGATCGAGCAGTTCATTACCTGGAAGGCCCGAGAAGAGGACAAGGTCATCGCCTTGGCCAAGATGGGCTATGACGCCGACATCGACGGGGAGGCCTACCAGACTGTCTCGGGGCAAAACTCCAATAATTCCGTTCGCTTCAGCGACGAATTCATGCGTAAAGTCACCGAACTTGACCGGAATCCCAACGCGACCACGAAGTTAAAAGGCCGCCGGGATCCGTCGGTCGATCGCGACGTCTCCGTAAGGCATCTGTGGGAGATCTTTAATGAATCGGCCTGGCGCTGTGCCGACCCCGCTCCTCAATTCGACGATACCTTCAACGCCTGGCATACCTGCCCCGCGGGAGAGGACGGCGATACCACAGCCAAATACAACCGCATCAATTCAACCAACCCCTGCGGCGAATACGCCTTCCTCGACGATACGAGCTGCAACTTGGCGTCCATTAATGTCATGCGCTTTTACGACTATGAAAACCATGTGTTTGACATCGACAGCTATATTCACCTCGTGACGATCGCCCAGATGGCATTGGAAGCCTCAAACCACTGGGGCCAGTTCCCCACACCGGCGATTGCCCGCAAGACCTGGGCCTTCCGCGCCACGGGACTGGGGCTTGCTAACCTTGCGTCTTTGTTCATGAGCGCGGGAATTCCCTATGACTCTGACAAAGCGCGCGCGGTTGCCGCGGCGTTAGCCGGCATTTTAACGGGTCAAAGTTACGCGACCTCCGCGCTTATGGCCAAGCAAATGGGACCTTTCGTCCACTTTGATAAAAACCGCGAGCACATGCTCCGCGTCATCCGCAATCACAGCCGGGCCGCCGGTGCCCGGGAGGACGCGCCGGAGGGTATCGAGTATGAGCTCCCCGTCGTGGATCACACGCTGTTGCGCGACGAAGGTTTTGCCAACCTCTCCGAGGCTTTGAAAACATGCTGGGAAAACGCGGAACAAAGAGGCGAACAATTCGGCTACCGCAATGCCCAAGTCTCCGTCATGGCGCCGACAGGCACCATCTCCTTTGCGATGGACTGCGCGGCAACAAGTATTGAGCCTTTCTTCTCCCATGTCGTGTATAAGAAATTAGCGGGCGGCGGCCTTATGAAATTGGTCAACCCTCACGTGGAACAGGGGCTTTTGGCCTGCGGTTACTCGGGGGAAGAACGCGACGCCATTGTCAAGTACATCATGCGCGAGAGCGATGACGGCATGATCCTGGACGGCAAAATTGAAGGCGCGCCTCATTTG
>Ga0209723_1006396_pt1 | contig 11386 bp, 12 predicted proteins | sample BiotimSIPDNA_2_FD_185750 | JGI IMG/M metagenome (GOLD analysis project Ga0209723, IMG submission 185750) | Anaerobic biogas reactor microbial communites from Washington, USA - Biogas_R2 time_0 SIP DNA (SPAdes) (version 2) | ecosystem: Engineered > Bioreactor > Anaerobic > Unclassified | place... | reverse complement strand
TTGTGTCGCCGGTGTATGGCATTCCGTGCCCGGCCACACGGGAATCATTTGGCGATAGCATCCAGCCCGAATCCACATACCAGCCGGTAAACCCGTTGTCAAAAGCGCCGTTTGGCACGAGGTTCGTTCCGCCCACGCTGAACGGGCTGCCGCCGATGATGATGCTGTCGGTGGATTGCAGTTTGAGTTGGCCGGTTGAGGATAGGGTCATGCCGGTGTTGTCCATGTTGATGACGTTCGCCGTGTTACCGAGGTTTTTGATGTTGAGGTTGCCGCCAGCCAACAGGTTGAGGTCGCCGCCGGACAGGACATTCATGCCGTTATCGTCCACGTCGATGACCGCCGTATGGACTTCGCCCGCCGGGACAACCTCCCACGCCACGGAGGGCGTGATTGCGGTGCATCTCTTGAGTTTCTCGGTTGTGGTATCAAGCCACAGCATCCCGACCCATGGCGCGGAGGGCTGTGTCGCCTGCCGCCACAAAAGCCGCTGGCTCACGCTCATCACCGCATTGTCCGTCAGACTGTCGCCATTGACCTGCACCTGGGTCGCCGTGACCGCGCCCGATGAGTTTACGCTGATGCGGTACAGTTTCCCGTCCGTGTCGCGTATCATCAGTTTGCCCGCAATGGCGCTGGCGAAGTTCGCGTCATTCACCACAAGGCGGTCGAGGTACAGCGCATCGCCCACGCCTTGACGAAAGATGCCCGTGCCCGCCACCAAGTCCTTGATGTTGGCGAAGTCAATGCCCGCCGCCGCTATCTTGGCGTTGGTGATTTGCGCGTCCTGTATTTTCGCTGTGGTGATCGCCGCGTCCTTGATTTTCGCTGTTTCGATGGTCGCGTTGGCAATCTTTGCGTTGGTAATCGCGCCGTCCTTAATGCTGGCGTTTGAGATTTTGAGGTTGTCGGCAGTGCCGTTGTAGATGTGTGTCCCGTCAATCGTGCCGCCCTTGATGGACGAACCTTCGATGGTACCAGCCACAAAATGGCTGTTTTCAATCGTGCTATCGGTGATTTTTGACCCGTCAATCGTGCCGTCCACGAAAGTGCTGGTATCAATGACGGAGCCGCTGATGCTGCCGTTTGTAAACGTACTCGCGTCAATTTTACTGCCGGTAATCGCGCCGTCCTCAAATATCGACCCACTGATGGTCCCGTTCATGAAGTGGCTGTTGGTGATGGCGCTGTCTTTTATATGCGAGCCGGATATGGACGCACCCTGCAGGTGCCCGCCGTCCAGGCTCCCCATCGCGATTTTCCGCCCGCCCAGGCTCCCGTTGGGCAGCATGAAGCTGGCCGTGCTCCCGATGGTCCGCGCCGCCTCGGTCACGCCCACGTTCATGTGGATGTACCGGTTCGTCAGCACATCGTAATCGACCTGTGTGATTTCGGCGTCCAGCTCCACATCGTGCGTGTCGTCCCGCACCGTGATGAGGTCGCCCAGGTAGAGCCGGTCAAGGTCGCGGTAGGCCGCATACTCCACCGTATCGCCCAGCTGCAGGAAATCAATGTCCACGGTGATGTCGGGCAGGTCTATCCCCTGCTCAAAGTCCGTGTTCGCCCTGGCTATCAGTGCGGCCTTAGCCTGTGCAAGCGTCACGGCCGGCTCGCCGTCTTTGGCTTCCTTCTCCGCCACGTCGCTGTACTCGATGACCTTCGCCCGGATAATGGTCGCCGCGTTGTTCCGGGGCGAATCGACATATTCCGCGTCGATGTACAGTGGGTCGCCATCTTTGGTCTTGCCCACCGGCACGATGCGGTTGACGACGCTGTCCTCGTTGATATCCAGCGTCACGCCCATCAGGTTGGTGCCGTAGGACACGGACTGGCGCGACACCTCGCTCCGTTCCAGCAAGAACAGGTCATAGTTATCCCGCACAAGCCGGAGATTGGCAAGCGAAAGAAGCCCCTCGTCGGGGTCGAGCAGCGCTTCGAGATAGCCCTTCCGGCTCCAGTCGGCTGTAATAGTTGCCGTTGAATCTGTATAAATCGTAAAGCCATGGTCTGCCTGTGTACAAGCCGCGTCAATCTGCGCGATTGCCTGCGTGACCGTCTTGTCATTGACATTGCAGTCCAGCAGCACGTTCCCCAGCAGGTCGTAACTGATATGCCGCGCCCACACCTTGACCTCGCCCGCCTCGGTGTCTTTTTCTGCGCGGTAGATGCGGAACAGCTGGTCGCGGATTTTGCGCTCCTGGATGGTCTCGGGCGGCCTCGCCGCCACTGTCTGCACAAGCGTCAGGGCGCTGGCCTGCATCCATCCTGTGTTCCCGTTGGGCGTTGTCACCTTGTACCAGCTGCCGTCTTTTGACAGCACCGACACTTCGACGCCCACTTCGACCTTCTCCAGCACGCGGTTACCGTTCGAAACCCACTTGGTAACGGTCTTCTGGTCCTTGTCGGTATACCCGCGCACCGCCACCACGCTCGGCTTGATGCTGGTCAGATCCAGCGCAGGCACGGTCACGGACGTGCTGGATCCCAGGCTTGTGGACTGCTTCGTGTACACCTTCGCCGCCGCTGCCGTCTCCCACACCTCGTAGGAGGTCGTGGCCGGCATGTGGATGATGGGGGTGGTCTGGGCCGGGACCGGCGCCTTGATGACCCGGCCGGTTTTCAGCAGACTAAAAAGACCATCCTCGTCAATGGGATGGTCCAGTTCCAGCTCGTAGGCCCCGTTCTGTTCCTCTTTGATTTCGCACCGGGCGGGGAGGAGGCTCCCCAGGCCGTTGGTGCTGAAATCCTCGTGGCCCTGTTCATAAATCCAAATCACAAATACCTCCACCTCGGCGTGATGGTCACCTTTGTAACGGCCCCGGTCCAGCCCACGTTGTTATTCCCGACCTCCAGCAGCGGCCACGCGCCGGACACTTTGTAGCTCTCGTTCACTGTCCCTGCCGCGTTGGTCGCCATGCCCAGGTCGCTGTCAATCAGGATGGACGTGCTAATGCCGGTAATGGCCAGTGAATAGGCCCCGACTGCCAGCACCACGTTCCCGCTGCCCTGGATTTTGATGAGCGGCCGGCTCGGCACGTGCCCGATGTTGTTGACTGTCCCCGGCGCAGTCAATTCGATGTTGGATTCAGTCGTCGCCTTCTTCTTCAGCGGCTGGCACAGGAACGGCACGGTAAACCGCCTGTGGGCATGCCCGCGCAGGATTTTCTCAAACCTGATTTCATCAATCACTTGCGCGTCATAGGCATAGGACGTGTCGTTGCCGAACACCAGGTCGCCGCGCCCGGTCAGCCATGCTGCGGCCGCTGATATCTTGTCCACGCTCGGCACCATGCACTCGCATTCCAGCACCATCGCTTCATAGGACGGCATCCCGCTCAGCGTCAGCTCGCCGTCCCTGCCCGGCACTTTCACGGTCTCCACGCGCAGGGTCGGCTTGACGATCTCAGGATATTTCAGCACCGTAACGTGCTTGGACGATGCGGTCGTCCCTTTGAATGTAATCTCGCTCATCCGGCTCCGTACCCCCTCGCCGCACGCCGGGACGCGTCAGTCAGTCCCTTGCGTATATTGTAGATGTCCACAGCGGTCGGGCTGTTCACGTTCACATTGACGCCGCCCCCGCCTCCGGCCGCATTGGGCAGCCTGAAGTTCACATTGCTGTTGAATGCCGCCGCCACCGCCGCGCCCATGGCCGCCGCTTGGGATACAAGTTGGGTCTGCATGGAGTCCATCGCGCCCGATACGCCGGGGACGCTTTCTGTGATGGCGTCGGAGAGGCCGGGGGTGAACACGTCGCCAAAATTTTCCCCGGCCTGTTCCGCGGCGTTTTTGAGGTCCAGCAGTTCTACCAGACCGTCAAGCGCCCCTTGGGTCAAGGTCATGTCATACAGTCCGGCGGCCAGCGGATCAGTTAAGATTGCTTGCAAAAGGGTATAGGCAAGCGATTCATCGCCGCCCGCTTTCTCCAGGGATGTTTTGAGAGAGGTTGTCAGTTCCTGCCGCAGCAGGTCCACAGCGGTCGACGGGATAATATCCTCGAATCGCTGCCCTTCAAAATATTTGTTCAGGATGTCCGGCGTGAAGAAACTTGCCCACAACGCGTCAATGGCTGCCTGGTCGTTATAATCGGCCTGCATTACCTGGCTGGTCACATTTTCCATCGCCGCCAACACATCGTAATCCTGGGCCGCTTGCTCCAGCGCGGCCTTGGCCTCTGGCTGGGATTGCATCATCCCGGCCACCAGAGCCGACACGCTTGCCATATAGGCTGCCTTGGCCGCCTGGGTCTGTGCGTTCCATTCCGCCTGGAGCGCGTCCCGCTGCTGCGCCAGCACGGCTTGGGCGCCCTTATCGGTTTCCGCACCGATAGCGGCATTCAGCTCGTCAATTCTCCCGGCGTATTCGCCGGCGATTTCACCGATTTGGTTTTGGGTGAACATCGCCTCATAGCCCAACGCCGTGCCATACATATCGTCCGTGCCATAGCCGGCCTTGACCGCTGTGGATATGTTTTTATTTCGTTCCCCTGTCTCGCCTGACAGCGCGTCAGCCTGCGCCTTGACTTCCGCCAGCGCGGCCATTGTAGCGTTGTAGCTATCCTCGTCCAGCTCCACCTTGATGCTCTTCAGGCCCTCAATGATCTCCTCGGTCGGGCTCTTGATGCTGCTAATCGCAAGCGCCACCGCGCCAATGCCGGCAGCCGCCAGCAACCACCCACCCGCCGGTCCTGCCAGCGCGCCGATAAGCTTTGAAAACAGCGTGACCTCGCCGCCTTTGAGTTTGCCGGCGAAGGTCACGATTTTACCCACACCCTCGGCCGCTGTACCAATCAGAGTTGCACCAGCGCCGACGCCGATGAGCGTCGCGCCAATGTTCACCCACCGGGTTTGTGTCTCCTCGTCCAGCTCGCCAAAACCCTTGACCAGCTCGCCCACCTTGTCAATAAGCGGTTGGAAGGTATCGGCCACGTTCTCGCCCAGGTCGGCCTGCGCGTTGCGCGTGGAGTTGGCCAACATGTCCATCTGCCCGGATGTGGTTTCAAAGATGTCGCCGGCCTTTTTGACAAGCGCCGTGTTCTCGGCAAACCCTTCTTTGCCTGAACCCATCAGCGCCTCGAACATGTCCGGCCTCGAAGCGCCCAATCCGATGAGGTTGCCAAGCCTTATCTCGTTCAACTCCATCTCTGCCAGCCAAGCGGTGACGCTTTGCTCCCCACTCGCGTCCAATTCAGACAGCCCATTGAAAAACGCCAGCATCGTATCGGCTGCGGACGAATCCCACATCCTGGAGAATTCTTCCGCGCTCACGCCCATCACGTTGGCAAAGCCCTCGACGTTCTGCCCGGTTTCTGCCGCCAGCTGCATTTTGTTCATCAGTTTTGACGCGGCAGATCCGCCAGCTTCGGCCTCAATGCCCATCGAAGCGAACGCGGCAGCCAAACTCAGAACCTCGGTCGCGCTGAAACCCGTGAGGTTCGCGGTCGCCGCCATCCGCGTGGCCATGCTGAATATATCGCCCTCTGTGGCGATTGATTCGTCAGCCAGCCGTACGAGCGCGGCACCCAATTGGTCCACATTCTCAAACGGCAAGCCGAGCGCGTTCATATACATCACCATGCTGGTGCCGACTTCCTCAGCCGTCATGCCAGTCACCGCGCTCATTCTCGCCAGCGCCAGCGTCATACCTTCAATTTCGCCCACAGGCACGCCGGCCTTGGCCAACGAGGTCATGATGGCCATCAATTCTTCATACGATACCGGGATGGTTTCTGACATTTCAAGCGCGGCCTCATTCAGCCGCTCAATCTCTTCCCCCGCCTCTGGAAGCGCCGCTTTCAACCGGGCCAGAGCCAACTCATAGTCCTTGAAAGCATTGAATGACGATATGCCCAAAGCAGCCAGCGGCGCTCCGATGTACATGGTGAACTTTTGCCCCATCCGGCGCATGGCCGTCCCGAACCCTGTAATCATCCCGCCCCATTTGATATAATTGGCTGCTGAGAGTTGGTTTTTTAGTGCCATCGCCTTCTGTTCGGCTGTGGCCAGTTGCGTCTCCAGCCCGCTGAGCTGTTTCGCCGCCAGCAGTTTCTGGGCGTCCGTGTCCGCGTCAACGAATTTCTGCCGCGCCTGCTCGACCGCCTTCTGCAGGTTCTCCACGGCCTTCTGCTGAAGCCCCAGTTTCTCCTCCAGCTGGCTCCGGCCCGGGTCGCCGCCCATGCCCTTGATTTCCTTGTCGATGTTCTTGATCTGCCGGTTGATTTCCGAGGCGGTTTTTTTGAAGCCGCCCGCGTCCATCGAAAGCCGGACGACCATCTCCCGCGTTGTTTCCGCCATTACAAAATCACCTCGTCAATGAATCCGTCTTCTACAGGGTCCTGCGCTGTTTTCCACGCCAGCGCCTGCATGTACGCCAGTATGTCCATGCCGTCTACTTCGTCCGGCGTCCGGCCCTTTTCCAAATACGTCCAGTAAACCTGCCAAACAAAGTCGGTGAGGGTACTTTTTTTTTACTGTCCCCGCTGGTCGGGAAACTCTCCAGCACATGGGTCACCTGGGCGTTCACGGCGGCCAGCGCCAGTCCGATGTCTGTGATGGCGCGGTCTGCCGGGTAGTGGTCGTAATATTCGTCCGCTGTGAACTGATTTCCACAGAAGGTGCAAAACCAGTTGACCAGCGCGTCCATGTCCTTCTTCATATCCGCGGCGTCCGGGTTATCCTGCCACCGCTTGAAAACCGCCTGGGCCGCGCCGATATCACGCAATGCCTTGGCGGTGACTTTTTCGACCTTGTAGATTTTCCCGTTCAGTTCAACCTTGAACATCATTCCCTCCAAAAAGAGGGGAGGGTTGCCCCTCCCCGTTGTGTTAGGTCGGCATCGTGCCGTCGTAGACTTCCTCAAAGAACTCGGGCACAGCCACGCCGCCAACGGTGTCGTAAACGTACTTGAACACGTCGTCCTTCGTGCGCTTGATGAAGGTTAGGCTGATGGTGTCGTTCTGCCGGGTGGGCGCCTTCTCTTTGGTGTGGTGCTGTTCGTCCAGCGGCTGCGCCCGGCCCTTGACCAGCCACACATAGCGGTCGTTGCCGTCGCGCTTGGCCGATTTGAAGCCCATCGCGTAATAGGGCGGGGTTGCCCCGGCCACTTCCACAATTTCGTTATTGGTGCCGACCAGGTTTCCAAGCAGCTTCGCCTGCAGGCTCAGCGGGAGCTCTTTGACCTCCAGGGTCACGGTCAGCTCGGTGTCCGGGTAGAGCACATCGTTCTCGATGTCGTCCGCGTACAGGATGTCCGGGTCCGCGTTGGCGTGGCTGATGCTCACGTCGATGGCGTCCACAACATCCGTCTCAGCCGCGGATTCATAGGTCAGGGTGGTGGCGGTGTCGGTTTTCAGTTTCCAAAAGATAACGTCCCGAAGGCCGACGCGTGAATAGGTTGCCATAATTTCTTCTCCTCCTTACGCGATGGGGGTCGCTTCGTAGACGCCGCCAAAGAACGTGGCCGCGTCAGGCGTGCCGACCGCGTCCGTGTCCACCTTGACGCTGACATAGTTGTCATAGGTGCGCTTGATGGCCGTGATTTCCAGCTTGTCCTGCTGGCGCGTGATGGTGCCGCCTTCCTTGGTGTGGAAGGTCTCGTCCATCGGTTTGGCGCGGCACTTGTAGTACCACACATAGCGGTCCGCACCGGAGCGCTTCGCTGATTTGAACCCCAGCGCGAAGTAGGGTGGGACGGCGCCGCTCTTATAGGTGTACACGTCGTTGTCATCCATAGCGGTGGCCTGCCCGAACAGCAGTTGCTGCAGCGCCAGCGGCACTTCCTTGACCTCCAGGCTGATGGTGATTTCCGGGTCGGGGTACAGAACGTCCGACTCGATGTCGTCCGCGTACTGCACGTCGGGGTCCGCTGTGCCCCTTGAGATTTGTGCGTCGATGGCCTCCAGTGCGGTCGATTCCAGCGTGTAGGCCGCCGGCACGGTCGTGGTGTCGGTGGCGTCGGTCAGCCAGGCGATTTTCACATCGCGCAGGCCGATTCTTGAACTTGTTGCCATTGGTATTCAGTCCTTTCAAATGTTCATCTTGTCAATGACGGCCTGCTTGATAATGCTCCAGGCTTCGTCTTTTTTCAGGTCAAAGGCGGGTCGGATGTACGGGTGCGGGGGCGCCGGGCGCGGCCCGCCGTGTCCGTACTCGACATAGGCCGGGTAGTAATCATCGTCGCTGAAATCGCGCCGGTGGATGCCCACCGTCACCTGGCGGCCGTTTCGACCGTTCCGTGCTTTTCCAACCTTGATAGCGCTCTTCAGTTTTCCGGATTTGACAGGCGCCAACTGCCGCATTTCCCTGGCGATGACCTCCGCCCCTTCCGCCAATGCCGCGTCCACATTGGTGTCGCTGGGAATCATCTTCTCCAGGTCGCTCAGAAACACCTCAGTGCCAGATAATGTAATGGCCATTCACACCACCTCCAGGTAGGAGAAGGTAAACGCCACATGGTAATCCCTTTGTTCGCTCACCGCATTTGAAGCCTGCCCCACGTCCCGCATCTCGACCTCATCAAAGCCTGCGCCTTCCATGGCCGTCCGCACAGCGTTGGCCACCGTGTAGGGGTCGGTCTCGCTGAATACATCCAGGTACACAAAGTGCTCCCGTTCCTGGAGAGCGTCGTCCGCCGAGAGGTCAGGCCGGTTCACCGTCTGGAAGGTGATGTAGGTGGCGGGCGGGTTGGTGTCCCCGGCCCACTTCATCCAGTAAACAGGCGCCCCCACGTCGGAAAGCGCCGTCACAATCTTTGAGCGTATGTCCATCTCATCACCTCAACGCGCAGGTCAGTTCCACGCGGCCCCGCCCCACAGCGTATGACCTGACAACGCTGTATTTCACGCTGTTCCATTCCGCCTCGGTTTGTCCTGTGTAATCGTCCGCGTTCACGCTGAACACGATGTCCACACGGATGCCTGCGGAATTGGCCGCGTAGTACTCGGCGCGTTTGGCGCTCAGTTTGTCCGCCCACACCGTGGTCTTGGTTTCCGTCAGTACCGGGATGCCCACGCCGTTGACGGTGGTGACGGTATCCACCAGCACCAGTTGTTCGTCCATCCTCATGGCGCGGCCTCCACGGTATAGTCCTCTCTGCGCCGCATCTCATCGCGCTGGGCCATGTAGTCCGCCATGTTCCACAGGGCTTCTTTCTCGTCCTGGGCGAATTTCCATCGAACAAAACTCCGCACTGCGCCCAGCACCAGCACGTCGGTTTCGTCGTTGGCTTTTGATTCAAGGACGCCGAGCTGAACCAGGTCAGCCCGGCACTCCTCAATCAAATCGGTCAGTTCTGTGGCGATGTCCGAGGCGGTCGACACGACGCGCACCGCCCGCTTGATTTTGGCCAGGTAATTCACGCCAACCGCCATCGTCAATCACTCCTTACAAAAACAGAATCAGCTGCACGGTGGTAGACTCGTCCAGCGTGGTATTGGGGGCATAAGTGTTTTTGCCCAGCACAGATGCGTCCACCGTAAAGGTACCCGGCGTGGTCTTGAGAGCACCTGCGCCGTATTCCAGCGCCATTTTCTCTGTGGCCGCCAGTTTGAAGGGCAGCCCCAGCACGTCCGTCCATCCGACATTGAATTTCACGCCGACGGCAGACTCACCGATGATCACCTTGGTCACGGTCTTGAACGCCTGGTCAGTCTTTTCCGCCGTGTTCTGTTCCGCCGCAAACGTCAGCACTTCGCTGATCGGTTCGTCCGCGATATTGGTGCCATAGATAGTCACCGTGTCAGATTCTTCAATGCTCGCGGCGCCATCGGACGCGATGACCGCCACCTGGCGCGGCACATCCAGTTCGCCGTCAAATGCCTCCACCCAATCGTCCTCGTCCAGTTTCACCACCTCAGCCGCCGCTACAGCGTCAGCCAGGATGCCGTCAGCGTCAGCCGCGGCCGGTTTCCCGAAGTCCAGATAGGCTGCCTTCAGCTCAGCGACGCTGACGCCCTGAGCGTTGGTCGGCAGTTTTCCATAAAAACGCGCCATGTCAGTCCTCCCTTAAGCGTTGATCTTGGCGGTCAGATCGTTGCCGGCCTTGACAAAGGCTTCGCCGGTGGCGATGTCGCAGTCAAAGATGGCGGTGCCGCGGAAGTCGACGGAGTTGTTCAGGAAGCCGCTTTCCATGGAACGGTCCACCTTGACGTTCTGCGCCAGGTTGCCAACGACCTTTTTGAAGTCGCCGAAGAAAATGTCATAGTCATCCACGCGGTCGTCCAGCAGGATTTCATAGCCCAGCAGGCGCTTCCAGTCGGGCGTCATGATGCTGAATTTGGCATTATCCTGCTTGGACACGATCGCCCAATAGGTTTTGTGGTTCATCAGGAACTTCGCCCTGCGGTGATAACCAGGCTTGAGATAACCAACCAGCTCGATCAGCTCAGGTGTGGTCACGGTGTCGTTGGCATTCCAATCCACCGCGTTGGTGCCATCAGAGTAAGCAATAGCGGAATCCAGGCCCTTTGGTTCACCGTCGCCGTCGCCGTAGATGATGTACTCACCGATCTTCTCGGCGATGCTCTCGGCCAGGTTGTCCACCAGCCAGCCCTCAAAGGAGTTAATGCTCATGGCGCTGATGGTCGCGGAGATCCGGAGAATCTTCACGATTTCATAGCCGCCCAGCGTGATATTGGTCATGGTGTCAGCGGCGGGGCCAATCAGCACATTCTCGCCGTGGATGGCCGCGTCGTTCTTGACGCCCTCCACAGCAAAAGTCACGTTGCCGGGCACCTGCAGCAGGGTGATTTCGTTCAGCAGCGGCACATAGTCGCGCAGTTTATTGAAGATGCGCTCCTGTGTGAGGGTAGGCACCACATCGCCCACCTCGCTCAGGCCCATCTCGTTGTCGCGCTTCTCAATCTTTTTGCCCTGCAGGCGGGAAAGCCACAGTTCGCGGTATTCAGGCGTCGCAATGCGCTGCTCCAGTGTCATATCGGCAAAGTCCATTTTCTTCTCTTCCTTCCTGATTTCAATGATGTGGTCGGGCGCCTTCGTCCCGGCGGTCAATTCCAGCGCGGTCTTTTTGCGCTGCTCCAGGTCAACCAGTTCAGCCTTGCGGGTGAGCAGGCCCTTCTTTTCCTCGGCGGCCTTCTCCACCGCCTCGGCTTCGGTCGCCTCGCGGACTTCCACGTCCAGCGCGGACAGCCGTTCCTCCACTTGCTGGAGGTTCATTTCATCCAAATTCATTTAGTTCACTCCCATGTAAAAGTATTTCGCCTTAGTTAGTTCCAGTTCCCTCTGCCGCCGCGCCAACTCCTGGCGCTCCGCTTCGATCACTCCGTCGAAGTAGGACCGGGCAGATATTTCCGTCCCGGGATTAGCCGGGATTGAAACCGCTGATACGTCGTAAACCTTGCGGATGCGCTTGATGACGCGCGTCCGGTTCG
>Ga0209723_1006392_pt1 | contig 11396 bp, 7 predicted proteins | sample BiotimSIPDNA_2_FD_185750 | JGI IMG/M metagenome (GOLD analysis project Ga0209723, IMG submission 185750) | Anaerobic biogas reactor microbial communites from Washington, USA - Biogas_R2 time_0 SIP DNA (SPAdes) (version 2) | ecosystem: Engineered > Bioreactor > Anaerobic > Unclassified | place... | reverse complement strand
TGGGTATATGTCCCTACCGGGAGGTTAACATGAGAAAAGTATTTGTTGCATTAACCGCGGCGTTCGCACTTGTAGCATTTTTGTCCGCCTGCGGAATGGGTCTTGAACCGGCAAAGACGGATACCACGAGTGTTTCGTTGTCGTTAACGGTTATGTCTCCGCTCGGATCGGGCGGTTCAACCGACGCAGGCCGCGCCATTATTCCCGACGGCGGGTATTTGTATGTCCGCATGCTCGGCGGTCCCACGGCCGACACACCCGGCTTCCTCGGCCCGTATCAGGTTACTTCGGCTTCGTCTACGGTTTCAATCACTGAAATTCCCGCCGGCCAGTACGACGGCATGTTCCTGCTCTACGCGGACCGCGCGGTGCATGATGAAAAGGTGACAATCGAAGGATTCGCAACTACCCTCGGTCAGATTTTCTCGCTTCCGGACAAGGATTTCCTCGCGTTTGTGGAAGGTGATGATGAATACGAGGTGGATGTCCTCCTCGCCGGCCGCGCGAGCATCGGTATGGTTGAGTCTCCCCGGGTTGTTGAAGGAAAGGCGAACTCCTTCCCGGTAACCATGATACCCGTTACCCCGTACTGGATTCCGATTGCATTTGGGATGTTTGGCAATCCGATGTATTTGAGTGAGCTTCTGTATACGTTCGATGGAACTGAGTATGAATCGTTCAAGGGATTCGTAGGCATTCCCGCCCTTCAGATGATCATTTCAAGCATCAATCCCGGGTATACGGGAGATGTGACTCTGACCTTCTCGAATGAGTCTGAAACCGATATCATGACGGTGAACAGCTTGAGTGTGTATGACGCTGAGGGTGTGCGTACCGCGGCGGCTCCCGGACCGTACCCGGTTACCATGACCGCCGGTGGGGAGTATTCTCTTGATGTCCCGGTTCCGGATTCCGTGTTTGACGAAATTTTCTTCTATCTCGACGTCTCCGGCGGAGACCCCGCCATTACGATTACCCTGGATGAGGGCGGAACGGTAGAGCCGGTGATTCCGGAGACAGAAACGATTACCGGAAGTCTTGATCTTGCGAATTATGCGTATAATTTTGATGAAATTACCAGTGTGATGTTCTGTACCGAAGATCCGACTGTATGGTTCAGTGGTACGCTTAGTGAGGGAGAACCGCACAGTGAAGTTGTCGCAATTGCCACACTTTCGGATCTTGGTGATGGATCATATTCGATTGAAGGAGCATGGCTGGATTCTTCCTATGACGGTCAACCATTGTACCTGCTGGTTAGTGGTCTTAAATATGGGATAGACGTTTGGTTCTCGACAGAACAAATGACTGTTAACTCGGCATACACTGAATACGCGCCTGGAATCATAACCCCGCTTATTCAGTACTTGATTGTGTATCGATGGTCTGATGGAACGGGGCTTTTCGAGTATAATAATTATACTTCTGTCCTTACCCTGTCATATGTTACTGGCCCGACTCCTACAACAACTACACTATACTCCACAGTTACCAATTTGACTGAAGGACCCCTTTCCGGGTATTACGTGTCAGTTTTCCCCATAGTTGATGAATATTCCGCTTTTATGCAGCTGGAAACTGAAATGGAGTATTCCACGTATTTTCAAGTTTGGCAAAATCTTGCAGACCCTTCTCCGTCCTATGAGAATGAGTCAAGTATATACCTGGAATCGGGACAGGAGAATAATGCCTTTATAGAGATTGTTATTATGGATATGCCCTGATCATTACCTGCTGCTATCAAAATTGTTGAAACCACCCCGCTACCCTGCGGGGTGGTTTTTTTTGTGTGTTCCGGCTTGTCCGCGGGATTTTTTTCGTATATCATGCCTTCTTATGGAATTTACCCAGGAACAGATAGACGCACTTGCAGTAAACGAAGTGGCGATTCTCAGACGGATCGCCGATGAACTGACGGTACAGCCCGCACAGGTTTCGGCTGTAGTATCGCTTGTGGCTGAAGGATGCACCATTCCCTTCATTTCCCGTTACCGGAAAGAACGCCACGGCTCGCTCGACGAAGTACAGGTCCGCGACTGCGACCACCTCTTCAAAAGCTACCATAACCTCGAAACCCGCCGCCTCGAAATAGTAAAAGGCATCTTCGCGCAGGGAAAATTGACCGAACTCCTGTACAACAACGTGATGAAGGCAAAAACCCTCACCGAACTCGAAGACCTCTGGGCACCCTTCAAAAAGAAAAAGAAAACCCGCGGCATGCTCGCCATCGAACGCGGACTCGAACCCCTGGCCGACCTCATGGAAAAAGAAAACGCCGCCGCCGTGGAAAAAGCCGCGGAGGGCTATGTAAAGACTGACGAAGAAAATCCCGAACTCACCGTGGAAAGCGCCAAAGACGCCATCGCCGGCGCCATGGACATCATCGCCGAGCGGATCGCCCAGAATCCCGAACACCGCGCCGCTGTCCGCGGCTGGTACATGAAAAGCGGCAAGGTTGTGGTTACCGGCGTGGGCGACGAAAACGCCCAGAAAACCAGCGTGTACCAGATGTACTGGGACTACAGCGAGCCCGTGAACCAGATCAAACCCCACCGTGTCCTCGCCATCAACCGTGGAGAACGTGAAGGCGTACTCGACGTCAAGATTGACGTTGACGCCGAAGAAGCCATCGAAATTATCGCCCGGGAGTACGCGATCGCGAACGACTACCACCGCGACGCCGTCGCCGACGGCGTGATCCGCCTCCTGTCCCCCGCCGTTGTGCGCGAAATTCGCTCGGACCTTTCCGACGCGGCGGACGACCACGGCATCTCCGTATTCAGCGAGAATCTCCGCAACCTCCTCATGCAGCAGCCCATCAAGGGAACCCGCATCCTCGGAGTCGACCCGGGAATCCGCACCGGCACCAAGTGCGCGGCGCTCGACGAAACCGGAAAATACCTGGGCAGCTTCATGATTTACCAGCACAAACCCGTGGAAGCCGCCGCCGCCATCCTCCGCGCCATCAAGGACTACAACATCCAGCTCGTCGCGATCGGCAACGGAACCGGCAGCCACGAGGTCCAGGAAGTAGTGGCTGCTGTCATCAACGAACACTGCAAAGACGTCATGTACACGGTAGTTGACGAAGACGGCGCCTCGGTCTATTCCGCGAGCGACGTGGCGCGCGAAGAATTCCCCGAGCTCGACCTCACCATCCGCGGCGCCATCTCCATCGGCCGCCGCCTCCAGGACCCCCTTGCCGAACTCGTCAAGATTGATCCCAAGTCCATCGGTGTCGGCCTCTATCAGCACGACGTAAACCAGAAAAAACTTTCCGAAATGCTCGACGAAGTGGTGGGGTCCGTGGTCAACAACGTGGGAGTAAACCTCAACACCGCGAGTTTTTCGATTCTCAAGTACGTATCCGGCATCAACGGGCCGCTCGCCAAGAAAATCGTGGCGTTCCGCGAATCGAGCGGCAAGATCACGAGCCGCGACGCGCTCATGAAGGTTCCCGGCATGGGCCCCAAGAGCTTCGAACAGTGCGCCGGCTTCCTCAAGATTCCGGAAAGTACCGATCCGCTCGACAACAGCTGGGTACACCCTGAAAACTACGAAGCCGCCCGCGTGGTCTACGAACTCGTGCAGCAAAAAAGCGACGTGACCGGCGACGTGCGGAGTACACTCAAAGCCCGCTACGAACTCGGTGACCAGACCATCAACGATATCATTGAAGAACTTAAAAAGCCCAACCGCGACCCGCGCGAAGACTTCCCCAAGCCCATCATGCAGCAGGGTGTCCTCTCCTTTGAAGACCTCAAGGAAGGCATGACCGTAACCGGCAAGATAAAGAACGTGGTCGACTTCGGCGCCTTCGTGGATATCGGCATCAAGGAAACCGCGCTTCTCCATCTCTCCGAGATGAGCGACCAGTACGTCCACGATCCCATGGACGTGGTCAAGGTGGGAGACGTAAAAGAGTGCCGCATCATCGGCCTCGATTACGACCGCCGCCGCATCAGTCTTTCCTGCAAGAGCGCCAGCGGTGGTTCTTCCGGTTCGCCGAACGGAGCGCGTTCATCATCCACCGGTTCCGCTTCTGGCGGCCCGCGTAAGGTCGTGGTACGCGCAGGCGACGGCTCGGGCAGTAAACCTGCCGGCGGCTTCTCCGGCGGTCGTGATTCGTCCAGCCGCGGCGCTTCCGGCAACCGTGACTCAGGACGCGGATCGTTCGGCAACTCCCGCGACGACGACGGCATGACCTACAATCCCTTCGCCGAGCTTCTCAAAGGCAAAAAATGAGCGGAAAGGGCGTGTGGAACGGGAAATCCTGGCAGGACCTTCTCCGGGACGGCCTTGCCGCCCTGGAAATCCCTGCGTCAGATACCGTCCTTGACGGTATCCGCGTTCGCGGCGTGGCCTCACTCGAAGGCCGACTCTCCCGCTATATGGACGAGCTCGAGCTGTTTAATCGGGTCTTCGACCTTGTCGGCGCCGATTCCCGGGAGGGCCTTGTTGTCCGGCATATCCTGGACAGCCTGTCCCCCTGGAAACTGCTCGTACCGCTTTTGTCCGGCATTTCAGCTCCCCATATCGCTGACGCCGGAACCGGGGCGGGCTTACCCGGTATTCCCCTTTCTCTGCTTTTCCCAGACATTCCGGTAACCCTCATTGAACGCATGAGCCGCCGGTGCTCCTTTCTACAGAACTTTTGCGCGTTATTGTCTCTTGATAATGCCTCTGTTCTGGAATCTTCCATTGAAGAGGCACCGGAAGGAGCCTATTCACTTGTCATTTTCCGGGCATTCCGTCCTTTGGATAAAAAAATGTACCAATCCCTCGACCGGCTTCTTGCCGAGAACGGACATCTTGCCGCGTGGAAGGGTAAAAAAGAAAAGATCGATGAAGAAATGAGTCAGATATCGGAAGTTACCGGGGACTGGAACGTGATTCCCGCGCCGGTTCCCTTTCTGGACGAGCATGAACGGCATCTTATAACCATCGCACGCCCGGAAAAGTAAAAAAAGTTTTCAACAATTTTTATAGCAGTACCTACAGTTTCCTCAGGGGCGTCCCCGAATCCACTGAATTCAGAATAGTATTCAGCCGGTCCTTGTCATAGAGATCGAGCGGACGTCCTTCGGCAAAGCGCCGTGATTCTTCCGAATAAATTCCCGCGGAAAGGCAGATCCCCTGACCGGCTTTGAGGTCCTTGATCCGCCCATGGAAGTCGCGCAGGAGCAGTTCTCCCACCGAACCCTGGGACCGGAAAAAGCGGAACAGAACCACATCGGACCATTTTGGCGTGTCAATTTCCGCGACAATGTCCGAATAGTCGGCAAACACCGAAATATCGGTAATTTTCACTTTCGCGCCGGGGAAAAACTGGATGACGATCTTGCGGCACAGGGAAATGAACTCACTCTGGACGGCAAGAAGGTACACCTGCAAGTTCTTGTTCTGGTTGAGTTCCTGATACCGGACGATGAGGCTTGGCGTGTCCTTGTATCCGGGCTTTTCCCGCTGGAGATCCTTGAGTACCATGAGCGCACGGGAAATATCCTGGTCTTTAATAAGCGTTACCGCGAGTTTGTAGCGGAGTTCATTCGCGATATCCTGGGGAATGTTCTCGTGTTTCAGGCCTATTTCAAAATCGACAATTGCCTTGTCATGCTGGTTGGTGGATGAGTGAATCATGCCCGAATAGAGTGCGGACTGAGGGCCGAGGGCCGGATCGGGGCGCAGGTGGGTGAAAATCTTCAACGCGCGGTCGGTCGCTCCCGATTCGTACAGACATTCGGCCATGGCGAAGAGGGCTTCCTTGTCGTCGGGCTGCAGGTCAATGGCTTTTTTCAGGTACGAAAGGGCTTCCCGGTACCGGTGCGCCTTGTGGAGGCTGAATCCCATATATCGCAGGGCGAGGACATTTTCCGTTTCTACCAGCAGGGACTGGCGAAGGTAGGGGATGGCTTTTTCGTAGTCTTTCTGGAGATAGCAGATGTATCCCAGGTTGTAGTTTACTTCAAAATGATTCGGCTGGAGTTTCCGTGCCTGTATGAAGGCCTTGACCGCTTCCTGGATACGGTTTGTTTTGACGGCTGAAACGCCGAGGCGGAGTGCGCATTCGAATTCGTCTATTTTCTGATGGCTTGGTGCGAGGTTTATGAGTATTTCATAGGCGGCATACGCTTTGTCCCAGGTTTGTTCAAGGTAATGAAGGTTGCCCATTGCGGAAAGGCCTTCAGGATCACGCGGGTTTTGTGAAAGACGTTTTGTGGCTTCCCGGATAATGGTGCCGCGGTCTTTGTTTTTTTTCTTTTTTGGCGCCTTTTTATCATTCTTCCTTCCAATAAAGCTCAACAGAAGAAGCACGAAGGAAACGGTGATGATGACAGAAACCACTGTTATACTGGTGTTCATATTCTTCCATTATGATGCCACTAAGTTTTGCTGTCAACAATCCGCGTTGACAAGACCAGTCCATGCGTACTACAGTTATAGGACACTATTGATAAAAGAGGTATGCACTATGAGCGCGGCCTGGATTGGTATCAAACTGGCAGACAGCAAGTTTTTCCCGGTAATGGAAGAGGGTGCTCCCGTCAGTAAAGTCCTTGAACTGACGACGGTGCGTGATGATCAAACCAGTGTTCAGATCAATCTTTTCCGAAGTGAAGATTCTTCCATAGACACCGCAGCCTACGTCGGCACGTTGATAATTGAGGATATAGCCGATAAAAAAGCCGGCGAACCGACCATAGAATTGACGCTTTCCCTGGATGACGACAACGAACTGTCTGCCGAGGCGGTTGATCTTGAGTCCGGATCCCGTCAGGCTCTTTCGGTGTCCCTTGAAACACTCAGCTCCGAGGACCAGCTTGGTTTGCCGGATTTTGACCTTACTCCCATTGATACGACCATCAGTCTTGGCGACGATCCTGATCACCGGAATTTGGTATTGGATTCCGACATACCGGGGAATGCTCCGGAAGGATTGTACGAAATGACAACTGAAGAAGAAACAAAGAAGAGCGGCGTGTTTTTACCTGCATGGCTTTGCGTGGTTATTCTTGTACTCGGTGTTGCCGCTCTGGCGCTGGCACTGATCGTATCTGCCCGGGTTATGCGTCTTGATCGCGCCGAGGGCACCGCCGATCAGACGGTAGCCGCTTCCCGGGTGGTCCCGGCAACCGAACCGGACCCGGAGCCGGCCCCCGCTGTCGCGGAAGAAACACCGCCGCCAGTTGAAACTGAGGAAGCACCGGTCGCAACACCGGTTGAAGAAGAAACCGTTGTCCCGGCAGAACCGGAACCGGCGCCCGCCAGTGCCGTTCAGTACAAGATTGTCTGGGGCGATACCTTATGGGACCTTGCCGATGCTTACTACCGTGATCCCTGGCTGTACACGCGTATTGCCGCGCACAACCGGATCAGAAATCCGAACCTCATCATTGCCGGAACAAGGATTGAAATTCCGCCCAAATAAGACGGCCGCGTTTTTCCTGTTTTGTCTGATTCTTCCTCTGTCCCTGCTCTCGTGTCGGGAGCGGGCTTGGGGTATTTCCCGGGAGGATATTCTTTCACGTCTTGAATCAGGCAACACGGCCTTCCTCGCGAAGGTATCCCCGGAAGAAGCCGCACAGGCGCTGAGAATTGGTGCCGAGGCGCCCTGGTACCTGGCCCGGTATGCGCGGGATGCGGGAAATTCCGCGTTGGCTACCGCGCTTCTGGAAATTGGCGCGCGGCATAGTACGGGACCGTTCCGCATCCTGTGTATCCGCGATATGGCCCTTGACCGGGATTCTCCCCGTCGTCTTGAGGCAGCAGAACTCCTGGCCGAACCTTCTCCGCTTTTCCCGTCATTTTCTTCGGACGCGCCCGGTCTCCGCGCGATGATTCTTGCCGAACAGGGTCGCTTCGAGGAAATTCCCGGGGGTCTTGTTGCGTTTTTCGCGCGGGCTCCTGCTTCTCCACCGCTTATGGACGCGGGCCAGACAGTCGCTCCCGGCCGCCATCCCCGTTTTGACGCTCTTTTCGCTTTTCGCCGCCTGATTGATTCCCGCGCGTACGGCCCAGCCTGGGAGGCTGCGCAGGAGCTTATTGACGGCGAATATCCGGAGCTCTTCTATCGGACCATGCTTTCCGAGCTCGGCCGTGCGGCGCTCTATGGCGCTACCGATCCCGCCGCGGCGATAGAGCGGCTTGATCTTCTTGCCGGCCGGATTGACGGCGGGAACACGCTCCCTGAGGAATTCGCCGCCGAATCGGTTCCCTATATGCTTTCTTTTTACCGGGGCAGGATTTTCGCGCGCCGGGGTGCGTCCCATAGTGAAGATGCCCGCGCTTCATTCCGGGAAGCCATAACCCGTGCAGAATCTCCCTTTGACCGGGATGTGGCGCTCTGGTATCTTCTTGATCTTTCGGGAGAATCGCCGGACCGGCTCATGGCGGACCTTGCCGAATTCGCATCCGGCTGGGATGATCCTTCATTTTTTTCCGGCATCCTGGACCGGCTCATTGTACGTCTGGTTCAAAACAGAAACTTTACCGGTCTTGCCGAACTCCACACGACACTCGAACCATATCTTGACCGGGAAACCAGGGCCCGCCTTGCCTACATCACCGCGAAATCCGGAGTGCTTTCTCCCGACGAGGCCGAATCCGCGTATCAGACCGCTTTTTCAGAGGATCATGAATCCCTGTACTACCGTATGCTCGCCTCGGCGGAACTGGATGCGCTTCCGCCTGCGCCGGTTCTGGGCACCAGTCATCCTGCCGGGAACGATGCCGAGGAGCTCGCCGCAGCGGAAGGTAATCCGGACCGGGAATCTGCTCTGGAAGCGGTATGCCGGGGATTTTTGCGCTACTCGCGGGAATCAGACGTATATCCCTTTGTCCGGGAGTATTTCCCGGACCTGTCGGTACCTCTCGCGATGGAGCTTGCCGGTTCTCTTTCCGCGGCGGGGCATCACACCGACGCGCTCCGGCTCATGGTTCTTGCCGTCGGCGCGGAACCGGGCCCGGTTACCGATGAACAGCTCGCCGGTCTCTATCCCCGTCCGTGGCTGAAAGAAGTTTCTTCAGCGGCAGAAAAGCACGGTATTCCGGAGTATCTTCTGTACGCCCTGATACGCACGGAAAGTTTTTTTAACGCGTCGGTTGTTTCTCATGCCGGAGCCGTCGGGCTTACCCAGCTCATGCGGCCAACCGCAGGCGACATTGCACGGAAACTGAAAGTATCAGAGTATGACCTCACCGATCCCGCGACCAATCTGGAATTCGGCGCTTTTTATCTGGCTGAACTTGTACGACGCCTCGACGGGAACGTAATGGCCGCGCTTTTTTCCTACAACGCGGGTATTTCCCGGGTCCGGTCCTGGTTCAGGGCGGGAAGCGATCTCGACCCGGTCCTGTTCCTGGAGAGTCTGCCCTTCGCGGAAACCCGGGGATACGGACGGAAAGTGCTTGCGGCATCGATTGTTTACGGCTATCTTTACTACCAAAAGTCACCCGGAGACATTATCCGGGAATTATTCTGATTACGGAGCACCATCATGACCATAGTACAAGCCGTTTTACTGGGCGCCATTCAGGGTCTTGCCGAGTTTTTACCCATTTCCAGTTCCGGCCATCTTGCAATAGCGTCCCGCTTCATTGCCGAACAACAATCACCGCTTCTTTTCGACATTCTTCTCCATGTGGCTACACTGGCGTCTGTATGTCTGGTGTTCCGGCGGCGTATTGCCGAACTTTTCATGGTCGCCGTCCGCTGGATTATCAGAAAGCCTCGTGAAACCGACAGTTCCGACCAGTCCATGCTGCTGGCGCTTATTGCCGGAACCGCCGTAACCGGTGTCGCAGGACTTTTACTCAAGGACCTGGTCAGCGACTTTTCGCCCTTTCTCATATCCTGCTGTTTTGTCATCACCGGTATCTTTTTATTCGTTTCGGGTCGTCATGTGTCTGTCCGGACAACAGCGGTTCCCGGTGTTGTACAGAGTCTCGTAATCGGATTGGCCCAGGGAATCGGGGTTATACCCGGTATTTCGCGGTCCGGAAGCACCATCTCCGCCTCGCTTTTTGCCGGCCTTGACCGGAAAACAGCCGGGGAGTTTTCCTTTCTTCTTTCAATCCCGGCCATCCTTGCGGCATTCATACTCGAGCTTAAATCTGCCGATACTCTTGGTAGCCATGTTCCCGTTGCCGCCCTGGCGGCCGGCATGCTGACCGCCTTCGCCGTTGGGTATCTGTCGCTGAAATTCCTTCTGGGACTCATTCAGCGCGGAAAACTCGGCTGGTTTGCGGTATACCTTATACCGGCGGGAATCGCGCTGGCGGTCTATTTCTTCCCCGGATAAGATAGCGCCGCAAAGAGAACTAATTCTGGAGTTTACATGATGAATGACCACACAAGCCGGCAATGGACGGTCCGCCTCACCATGATTGGCGGAATCATCCTGCTCGTTGGTGCTGCACTGCTGGCTGTCTCCATATTGCTTGCGATTTTTCCCCTGTACGGAACCGTTTCGGCGTTCGCTGTCCCCGGACACATGCTGTATTCCGTGTACGGATTTTCAGCGTTTCTTGTACCGCTCTTTTTTCTGTTTGCCGCCATTGTCCTCGTCATACCCGGCTGGAGCCCGCGGAGCGGTATCCTGCTCGCCGGATCCTTTGTACCGTTTTTTACGATTGCCGGCGCTGAGAAACTCTACGGCGCGCTTGGTCTTTCCGGTGCAACGTCTTCCCTGGCGCCCGTTGCCGGCGGCGGAATTGCCCTTACCGCCCTTGTCGCGGTCGCTCTTGAATATTTGTTCCTTCTTAACCTGACTGACCGGCTGCTGCATGGCGGCCGTCCGCGGCTTTTTTCACCGGGCAAATTCTTTACAAAGCGTGAGAAAAAACTCCGCAAGACGAAACTTGCGGTTGAACAGGAAATTCCCGCCTTTGAATACTTTGATGATGAACCGGATACCCTGACAGACACCGTGGAGGACTTTTCCGAGGAATTCCAGGAGGAATTGCCGGAAGAAGTGCCGGAATACAACGATTTTTCTTCCCGCGATCTTTTTGACGAACCGGCCGTACCTGCTGATGACGGCCAAAACGCCGGGCCTTTTGACGCCTACGATACCGCCGAACTCGAGACGTTTGACGATGCCGACGAACTCATGGATCCGGAGGATTTCGCCGATCCGGCCGATATCTTCGATCCGGCCGATATCTTCGATTCGGAAGACGACGATTCCGATGAAGACACCCTGATCGAGATTGACAGTACGAATACAACGCCGGAAGTCCTTACTGTGCCGCCTCTCGCGCCCACCGCCCCGGTTCCCGCAGCGCGCCGCTCACGGAACTACAGCATCCCGTTCGATATCCTGAATACCTATCCCGACGGCGAGTACTGGGTTGTGGATGATACTACCCGAAAGGCCGCGGCGGCCCTCAAGGAT
>Ga0209723_1006390_pt1 | contig 11399 bp, 9 predicted proteins | sample BiotimSIPDNA_2_FD_185750 | JGI IMG/M metagenome (GOLD analysis project Ga0209723, IMG submission 185750) | Anaerobic biogas reactor microbial communites from Washington, USA - Biogas_R2 time_0 SIP DNA (SPAdes) (version 2) | ecosystem: Engineered > Bioreactor > Anaerobic > Unclassified | place... | reverse complement strand
TGAAAAAATCATGTTGCTTGTAAAAATAGAAGCAATAAATATTATAAAAGGATGGACCTGAATCATTTTCTCTTAACTCCTTCCCTCTGTTTTTTTAGACGATTGTTGTTAAAAACCCACATTATTAATGCAAGTATGAAAAATGCCGAAGGAGGCATAACCATTAATGTCCACCTTGTAAAAGTTTCAGGAATAATACTGATTCCAAAAATACTTCCAAAACCTAAAATTTCTCTTACAAAGGAAATTGACATTAAAACAAAGGTATAACCTATACCGGATGCAAGACCGTCAAAAAATGATGGCAATGGCGGATTGGACCGGGCAAATCCTTCAGCCCTTCCCATTATTATACAATTTGTAATTATAAGTCCTACATAGGGTCCTAATGCTTTACTTATTTCAGGCATGTAAGCTTTCAAATATATATCAACCATAATTACATATGCTGAAATTATTAAAACCTGTATCATCATACGAATATGTTTGGGAGTATGGTCTTTTAGCAGAGATACCGTCAATGAAGAAAATGCAGTTACCAAAGTAAGAGCAATTCCCATAATCAGCGAATTTATCATTAAATTAGTTACAGCTAATGCAGAACAAATTCCGATTATCTGCACAAATATCGGATTGTCGGTGTATATTCCCTTTTTAAATATCTTTTTTACTTCTGTCTTAGTCAATTATTCCACCTCCTGTAAAAATAACTTTATATCATCATTTATGAGCTTTACAACGGCATTGGATGTCTGAGTTGCACCGGCAATAGCATCAACATTGCTGCCCGGCTCAGGAGATGAAATAATAAAATTTTCTGTCTTACCGGATATATCTATACCCCTAAACTGCTCCTTGTATGAATCCTCTGATATTCTGCCGCCAAGCCCCGGAGTTTCATTTTGTGTTACAAACTCAATACCTATAATTTCTGAGTAATCTGCGCTTAATCCAATATATCCTATTATGGAGCCCCAAAGTCCTGCACCGTTAATAGGAATTGCATATGCTGTTTCTTTACCGCCTTGAATCAATGCATAACCTCTAAGCTCTCCCCACTCCTTTTCAATAACTTTTTCATTAAATACTCTTTCAATATCCTTTTCCATCCCGCCTTCCGGCAATATATCAAAAATATAAAGAATTTTTTGCTGCAGCTGGCTTTCTTGATTAAAGGAAATTGTATCTGCGGTAACAAAATTTAAACCGGCTAAAACTGTTATAAATATTGCGGTAACTGCCATCATAAATATTATTGGATAAATAAAAGAATTTTTCATGCCGCCACCGCCTTACTTTTCTTTCTCTTTTCAGCTTCCTTAATAAAATGATCAATTATAGGTGCAAATGTATTACCCATTAATATTGCAAACATCATACCGCCGTTAAAAAGCGACAGAGCCCGGATGAGAACGGTTACAACACCTATTATTATTCCGAAAATCCACTTGCCCTTTTTTGTTTTGGCGGCACTGATGGGGTCGGTTGCCATAAAAACCGTACCAAACAAAAATCCACCCATCATCATTCCATATATGGGATTTATACCATCATATATATAATACATAAAAGTTCCGACTGTAAAAAACCCGATTAAGCAGCCCAGCATAATCTCAAGGGATGCAGTCTTTGTATATATTAAGTAGATAGCAGCCAATATAATCAATATTTTATAGCTTTCTCCAATGGCACCCGGAATGTTTCCTAAAATCAAAGAATTTAAATCCATAATTTCTCCGGTATAATTATATGTAATCATTGGAGTTGCTTCTGATACAGCATCAATACCTGCTGTTAAATATGTAGAAAAACCGCCCGGAAAACCGCTTGATGCTTCATTCCATACTATTGTCATGGGATTTGGAAAGTTAATATAAATAAAAGCCCGCCCAACCAAAGCAGGATTAAAAACATTTCTGCCAAACCCTCCAAAAGACATCTTACCAAAAATTACACCAAAAATAATCCCTATAACAGCAATCCAATAAGGTATGGACGAAGGAAGCGTCATAGTATACAATATGCAGGTTACAAATATGGCTTCAGACGGCTTATTGTTATAATGCTTTTCCCACAAATACTCGACAGCCGTACCTGTAATCGTTATCACAGTAAGCAAGGCTAAGACTCTCAAGCCATAATTATAAACGGAAAATATAATTATCGGGATAAGAGACAACATAACCGTCCTCATCATCTTTTGTTTTCTGAAATCTAAATTTAAAACATTCAATCTATCCCTCCATTCAGCATATATAAAATATACTTAAGCTACATAATAGTCTTATACCCGAATAATCTTGGTTATAACAGTCATTATATAAAAATTTGTAATAAGCTGGGTTATCCATTCTGAACTTATTTGTCATACTGAGCTTAGTTGTCTTCATGAGTTAATTGTCATCCTGAGCTTAGTTGTCATCCTGAGCGTTAGCGAAGGATCTCATCTTTTAATACTTTTCATTACCCCCATTTCAACAAATAAAAATTTATTTAATGTTTATAAATGCTTTTTTGTGGTATATAAATAATGTTAAACATTTATTTTAGAGGAGGAAACTATGGCAGGTTTTGGAAACCCATTTGGTGCTAACGTACCACGAAAATTAACTAAGGATGAACTTATTCAAGCAGTAAGACTAAACATTGCAGGTGAGCTTGAAGCAATCTACGTATATGATGCACATATTCAAGCCACCGATGACATTGTTGCAAAAAAAATCATTGGAGACATAAGAGATGAAGAAAAAGCTCATGTAGGTGAACTATTAACACTGCTTAAGTATTTAGACCCTAAAGAAGCAGAATTCCTTAATGAAGGAGAAGAAGAAGTAAGAGAAATGCTTGAAGAGCTTAATATTAACATGGAGACAGCACCATCAACGGATACAAATAGCAGTAGTACCGTAGGAAGCTTATTAAAAGAATAGGAGGATAGTATGGATTTTTTATCAAGAGAAGGCTCTCCGATTTCCGCAGAGCTTTGGTCAAAAATAGATGAACAAGTAATATCAATGGCTAAAAAAGTACTTGTGGGAAGAAGATTCCTGCATATTTACGGTCCCTTAGGGGCAGGAGTACAGAGCATAAATATAGATGACAGTACACAATTATCAGAAGCTGAAGGGGATATAGTTCAAATAAAAGGAAGAAAATTCGAGCAAATACCTTTATTAAATCAAGATTTCAGCCTTTTATGGCGAGACCTTGAACTTAGCGAAAAAACAGGAATGCCTATTGATTTGTCTTCTGCATTACAGGCAAGCGCAGAAATTTCAAAGAAAGAAGATGAATTAATTTTTAACGGCAATAAAGAATTAGGTTATGAAGGACTTCTTACGGCTAAAGGAATTACAAAATTAGAGCTTAGCAACTGGGAAGAAGGAGAAAACCCCGTAAAAGACATAACGGCAGGTATGACAAATTTATTTGATAAGGGATTAGTGGGAAGAAAAGCATTAATTATAAGCTCGGACCTATTAATCAAACTTCAAAGAATTCAACCGGGAACCGGCATTACGGAATACGAAAGACTAAGCAAATTAGTAGACGGCAATATTTATTACACAAAAGTAATAGGCAGTAAAAAGGCAGTCCTTGTTTGTGCCGAGCCGCAATATATGGATTTGGTTGTTGGTCAGGACATGGCAACATCTTATCTTGAAACAAAAGATTTAAACCACTATTTCAGAATAATAGAAACAATTCTCTTAAGAATTAAAAATAAAAATGCCGTTGTAGTATTTGAATAACATTTGATACCTCTATCATTGCTATAAATTTTTTCATTCTGAGGGCCCTAGCCCGAAGAATCACAAAAGCCAAAGAAAATCTCTTTGGCTTTTGTGCATGTCATCCTGAGCGCAAGCGAAGGATTCATCTTTCACTTTTTGTCATTCTGAGGGCTTTAGCCCGAAGAATCTCAAAGCTTAAGGACCTTCTCTTTTATTTCTGCAATTTAACCGTCATTATTGCTTTTAATCTTTGCATGTCATAATAATACTTGGCCATTACTCCGGCGGTTGTTTTTTGAGCCAGAACCAGAATAACCGAAGTTATTTTATAAAACCGAATGTGTTCATTTTTAATACCGGAATACTTTTCATGTGTCCTTATAGCTTCTCTGCTGTTTAATTCAATATATTTACCTATGGATTTTAAATAAATCCCTTTATTATATGCCCTAAACTTGTGAAAACGCCTATACATTTTTATAATCCAGTTTTCAAAGCTTCTGTGATTCTTTAAAAGCTTTACATTTGCATGCTGAGGAATAGTCACATCCTGAACCAAGTGGCAGGCTGCCCCTAAATAAAACATTGCTTCCTCTATATTGCCCAAAACAAATTCATTTAAAGCCCTGTTATAATAAGATTCGCATTCATTTTTGGCATTACTGTTGCCATATAAGCCCCTTTTAGTCTTTGGACTGTAAAAATGATTGCTACTCTTTAAATCCTGGTCAGCCCAAACAACCCCGTCATTTATATCATCCATATAGGTTGACATAAGATTGTAAACATCAAAATAGCCGTCATTCCTTATTATATGAAGAGACTGATTATTAATAGCCTGATGGACAATGCATTCAGTTTTAACTACCCTTTTCTTAAGGGGATTTACAGCTCTTAATATATTTTTATATACAAATGAATAAGTTCCTTCTAATGTAAACATAGTGACCTTCTTAAGTAATTTAAGGTTATTTTCTGCATATTCAAGGGTATTTATACAAAAGCGTAAAAAGCATCCCACAAGTATTTCTACCTGTGGGATGATTCAATCAGTAACTTTAAAACTTAGTGTCAGTCACCTTTGTTTCTATTTTGTACCCTGTACTATTATTAAATCAATATCTCCATCGTCGTTGATATATACTGTAAATGTATCACCTTTGTCAATATCATATAGATCTAATATTTTATCAACATCTTTATCAGCTTCAAGTAAGAGTATAGTTGCATGTTCAGATAAATCATACCATCCATCTGTTTTTACTTCTACATCTAATTCAATTCTTCCTCTGCTTGCATTGATTGCAGTAGCTGTTGCAGCATAACCAACCGGAGCAAAATCTACATCTGAATCATCAATTGCATTGCCGTTATAATCAAAACTGATTGCTTGATTGTATTTTCCAGTTCCTTTAATATCATCATCTGCGAATATTTCTTTCTTTGCGCCATCTACGTAGACTACATATTGATTAACTTTATCGCCATCATTATCATAAGCTAATGTAATTCTGTTAAGATATGCAAAGATTGTAGTTGCAGCATCATCAACTTCTCCAGCTCTTACAACTAATACTTCGATGTCGCCGTTTTTATCTTCAACTGCATAAGCTACAAATTCAGTATCCAATGAGTCAAGATCTATTACATCATAATCATCACCGGCATCAAATACTACAACAGAATCCAATATATGATCGTCATCCTTATCTACCTTATTACCTGCAAAGGTTTTAGTTTCATAATCAGTAACATCTTTTATTATTTCTAAGTCATCTATTCTTCCATCTTTATCTAAGCTGTATTTTACTAAATAAGCTTTATAAACAGCTGGATCATCGCCATAGAAGAACTTTTCAATGTTTAATTCAGCTCCATCTCCAGCTACATAGCCTGCTACTGGGAATATATCCCCTTCATCTATAGCAGCTTCTTTGCTTTTCGATATTTCTGCTGAATTATCAATTTCCCCATCATCTTTTTTCACTTCAACTGCAACTTCATAAATAACTTCTGCTCCACCCTGAGTTGCTAATTTCAATTCAGGATAAGTATCTACAGAATATTTACCGAATTTACGTTCTACATCTCCGTTTGATGCACCAATTATTACTGCATAATCTTGAGGTCCAACGCCTTCACCGTCATAATCAGCTATTTCACCATTTTGATCAAGATAGAATACGCCTTCATCACCAAGGTCGAAATCAGTTTCAAGTGCCAATGCAGCTACATCATATGATTTTCCATCTATATAGAAAGTATCAGCATCATAAACTCTTGTAACTTTACCTTCAACTGCATTTCTTGCAACTACAAGCATTATAGCATCTGTATCTTGTGATGCATATGCAACTACTATGTCGTCTTTTTCTATATCTTCAAGTGATTCAGCATCTCCTGTAACTAAAATGTATCTTAAATCAACTTTATCTTTTGAGTCAACAGGTAATTTAATTCCGTCTAATGAATCCCTGCCTTCAACATATTCTCTTTCAATTCTCACAAGTTTAGTTCTTTCAGTTATAACAAAACCTTGAACTTCTGATTCTTGAATATTTCCATCATTATTTGCATCATTTGCAACTATCTTAACATTTTCAACAGTTGCTCTTTCAAGATATTCATAAGTTACGCCAGAAGCCGGCCATCCGTTTAAGAACACTTTATCTGCGATGGGGTCATCAGCATCCACGTTATCAAATCTAACTTTTTCGATATCTCCATCTGCTTCTTCAATTGCTACGACAACATCTCCACTATCAGAGATTTCATAAACTTCATCGATTTCGCCTTCATAAACTAATGAATTAACATCTTTAATGTAAACAACTTGATCATCATCATTTAAATAAACTTCTAAACTCTGATAGATGTATGGAGTTAAGAAAACTACTTCTCCAGCAAAGTTTTTGTTTTTAGGATCTACTTTGTCAGTTGAAACAACATAATCAACATCACGTTCTGCTACTCTTGTAATAAGAAGTTTGTCGTAATCCTTACCACCTATTTTGTCTTTTAAGAAAGTAACATCGCCATCAGTAGTAACTGAAACTAATGTTGCTTCTAAAGCATTAGCTATTAACTGAGCTACTCCGCCTCTGTCAGCTCCAGCAGCACTCATTGCTACACCATCAGTGATATCTAATTCAGCAGCTTTTACTTTGAAGTTTGTTGGCCAAGACATACCTTTTAACTCATTACAATCATCAGTGTATCCTAAGCCTCTAACTAACATTGTAATAGCTTCATCATATGAAACTACTGCATCAGGTCTGAATTTACCATCTCCATCACCTATAACAATTCCTCTTCCAGCAGCTAATGCTATCCAAGCATCTGCCCAGTGTCCCTGAGTATCAGCAAAGTTGCTTTTTGCACCTGCTACAAGGTCTCCATAACCAAGAGTTACAACCATTAATTTAGCCATTTCTGCTCTTGTTATAGTTCTTTCAGGTTTAAATGTTCCGTCTTCATAACCGTCGATTATTCCCAAAGCAGATAACATTTCAATTGCTTCTTCATAATCAGTATCAGCTATATCTTCGTATGTTGGTGCTGCGAAAGCAAAGCTGAAGCTGGATACTATCATTGCGATTACCAAGACAAGTGATAATACTTTTTTCATTCTATTCCTCCTATGAAATTTGTTTTTGTGGGTGTTTAGGTCCCCAATACCTTCATTGTGTCAGCACAACGACTAAAACATTATAACACTGTGATATTATGTAGTCAACATTTTAGGGTTAACTGTAATGTTTTTGTAATAATCACAGGATGAGTGCCAACATGCTATGAATACAATATACCACAAGTTTTTAGGGTTAATATTACATTAATGTTACAGGTTTGTACTTATATTGGTTGCTGGAGTAGGGGTTATAAGCTGACAAAAAAAGGATGAGATTCTTCGCTGCGCTCAGAATGATAGGTTAGTTTGATGTGTTGTCTTCAATAGTAAAATGAGATGTTTCTGTGTCGTCGAATGTGTTTTCTTCTTTTGCAGCGAGGGCTTGATATAGGGATATGCAGCCTAATATTGTGAAAGCTATTCCTATTATTATTATAATTGTTGAAAGGGCTGCTTTGGAATTAAAGATGCAAAGTACGGCAAATAATATGCCTGTGCCGGATACTATAAGATTTATTACGTCGATTAAATATTTATTTTTTATTGATTTAAAATAAATAGGCAAGGTTATATAAAGCAGGAATATTCCTAAAAAAAGCATGGTTGATTCAGGTTTGTACAGACCTGCAAAAGCTGCCAATGCAGCAAGTGAATAATTTATTTTTTCTTTCAAAGATAAGTATTTATAGTTCATCTTAAAATTTACAACACAAAATATTAAGAGAATAATCATTGCCAATCGTATGGAGATACTTCCTATATGCTTCGATGCCAAGATAAATATGATTCCTGTAACGGTAAGAATCAAGCTTAAAATTTTCAATGTTTTTGATTGAATATTTAAATTTGAAAGCATGGAATCATCTCCTTTTTGTGTTAATTATAGCATTTATGGATATGTTAAGCAATAAAAAGATAGGATACTTCGCTGCGCTCAGAATGACATAGTGTTATGCACTAGAATGACAATCAAAATAGCTTTTTATATAATAATGACGTATTGTAATTTGTCGGTTTTTGGTTTATATTAAATTTATTGAATTAATTTTTGGAGGTTTTTATGAATGCTGAAATTCTTTGTATAGGTAGTGAGCTTTTGCACGGGGATATTGTCAATACAAATGCACGGTATATTTCCAAAAAGTTGGCTGAAATAGCCATTGATGTGCATTATCAAACTGTTGTGGGAGACAATAGTGAAAGAATAAAAAAAGCTTTCGGAATATGCTTTTCAAGGGCTGATATTGTAATATGCACGGGAGGGTTGGGACCTACTCAGGATGATATAACCAAAGAAGCATTGGCTGAATATTTCGGGGTGGAAATGGTTTATGATGAAGGAAGCTATGAGCATGTAAGAAAAATGTATATGCGCTTTAGAAGAGATTTTCCTCAAAACAATATGAGGCAGGCATATTTCCCCAAAGGCTCTATAATACTTAATAATCCGAACGGCACTGCCAACGGATGCATTTACAGAGGTAGGGACAGTAATGGTAACAATAAAATAGGAATACTCTTACCGGGACCTCCTAGAGAAATGGAGCCTCTCATGGATTCAGAGGTAATACCTTATTTGAAACAGTTTTCCAGCTGGGTTGTTTACGGGGAAAAATTAGTTGTAACCAATTTAGGTGAATCTGCTGCTGAAGAAATGGTTCTCGATATTATAAAAAACCAGACAAATCCTACAATTGCCACATTTGCCAGCGCCGGCAAGGTTATCTTCAGAATTACGGCAAAAGCCGAAAACAAGGATAAGTGCATCGAGCTTATAAAGCCTGTTATAGAAGAATTAATCAGGCGTTTCGGAAAGGACAATGCTTATGTAGTTGAAAGCGGAAATGTAGAGGATAAGGTTGCAAAGTTATTGTTAGAGAAAGGGCTGACTGTATCCGTTGCTGAATCATTGACGGGTGGTTTAGTTTCTTCAAAGCTTATAAGTTATCCGGGTATTTCAAAATCTTTTTTGGAAGGCTTTGTTACATATAGCAATGATGCAAAAATAAGAGCATTAAATGTGAACAAGGAAACCCTCGAAAAGTATGGTGCTGTTAGTGAAGAGACGGCAAAAGAAATGGCATACGGGGCAGCTTTGGTTTCCGGCAGTGATATAGGGGTTTCCACTACGGGTATTGCCGGTCCTGACGGAGGAAGCAATGAAAAGCCGGTTGGATTGGTATATGTTTGTGTTTATTATGCAGGTAATTATGAGGTGAAAAAAATTCATGCAACCGGAACTCGTGACACTGTTAGGGAGAGGGCGGCTGTAACGGCTCTTGATTTGGTGAGAAGGTGTATTGAAAGTATGAAGAAGTACCTCATTCAAGAAGATAGTCTTTGCACTTCGAAAGAATGTCCACAATATAAGGGGGATACATCACTAAAACAGGGATAATCTCTGAGAATAAGAGTAATTTCCTCAATTAGTATTAGATTCTTCGGGCTAAAGCCCTCAGAATGACACGTAGCTTGTTCATTACAATTACACTTTGGGTTATTCATAGCAGTAACAACACGGGCTTACGCCCGTGTTATTTATGCCTCTGATTCTGTTTTCAATACTTTATTGAATTCATTTATTTTATTGTTTGCAAGGTAGAATATGCTGTCTTTTTCATAGTCGCCGTAAATATCTTTTTCTCCTGCCTTGACTCCTGTTAAAAGTTCAATTCCCTCCTCGATTTTTGTAACGGCATAAATGTGGAAGAGGTTGTTTTTAACAGCTTCTATCACTTCATCCTTTAGCATCAGGTTGTCTATATTGCTTACGGGTATTATGACTCCCTGGTCTCCGGTAAGTCCATTCAATGAGCAGATGTCAAAGAAACCTTCAATTTTTTCATTAACCCCGCCTATGGGCTGAATTTCTCCCATTTGATTTACAGAGCCCGTAACAGCTAAATTTTGTTTGATTGGTACATCAGACAAGCTTGACAGTATTGCATAAAGCTCTGCGCTTGAAGCGCTGTCTCCTTCAACTCCTCCGTAAAGCTGTTCAAAGGTCACCTGGGCTGTCAAGCCCAAGGGTTTTTCTTGAGCAAACTTTCCTCCCAAGTAACCGTTTAAGGTTAGAACTCCCTTGGAATGGATATTACCGCTCATATCCGTTTCTCTTTCTATATTTATAATTCCTTCCCTGCCCGCATAGGTTCTTGCGGTAATCCTGGACGGCAGCCCGAAAGAATAACCGGACACTCCCATTACCGACAGGCCGTTAACCTGGCCTACTACTGCCCCTTCCGTATCTATCAGAACTTTTTTGCTGATTATCTGTTCCTGCATTTTTTCTTCAATCCGGTTGGACCGGTACTTCTTATTTTTTATTGCCTGATTGACATGCTTGCCTTCAACGTATTCTGAATTGTCGGCTTCTGCCAAGGCTGAAGCTTCATATACTATTTCACTTACAATATTGAAACGTGTTGACAGTTTGTTTTGATTGTCTGCAAGTCTTGAGCCGTATTCCACAACCTTAGCCAATCCTTCGCAGTTAAAATGCTTTAAATTTTCGTTTTCGCACATTGAAGCTATAAATGACACGTAATTTTGGATATTTTCCTTTGTTCTGTCCATTTCAACATCAAAATCCACGATAACCTTAAACAGTTTCCTGAAATCTTCGTCTGCGGCCAAGAATTGATAGAAATAATAAGAGCCTATTAATATGACTTTTACATTTAAAGGTATAGGTTGAGGTTTCAATGTTACCGTAGGCACATACCGGCTTTGCTCGCCTATGTTTTCCACAACAGCCTCTTTATACTTCAATGCTTTTTTAAGTGCACCCCACGCAAAGGGGTCCATTAACAAATCCTTAACCTGTAGAATTAAATATCCTCCGTTTGCTTTATGAATTGCTCCCGGTTTTATCATCGTGAAATCCGTCATAGTGGTCATCATATGTGATTTGTATTCAATTTTACCGAATAAATTGTAATAATATGGGCTGCTTTCCGTTATAACAGGTGCTCCCTTTGTATTTTCATTGTTTATAAACAAATTTACCTTGTATCGTGTAAAAGGGTCCTTGC
>Ga0209723_1006380_pt1 | contig 11408 bp, 7 predicted proteins | sample BiotimSIPDNA_2_FD_185750 | JGI IMG/M metagenome (GOLD analysis project Ga0209723, IMG submission 185750) | Anaerobic biogas reactor microbial communites from Washington, USA - Biogas_R2 time_0 SIP DNA (SPAdes) (version 2) | ecosystem: Engineered > Bioreactor > Anaerobic > Unclassified | place... | reverse complement strand
TGCCTGAAGCAGACCATAGAGCATGACTTCAATTTGGTGTCCGAAGCGGAAGCGCTGACCCTTGCCGGCGGCAACGCTTCCGGACGGGTTCAGCGGTAAAATGCCTCAATAAAGCACCTCTATGGGTAGCATGTCATACTGTTTGATGGCCGGTGAGCATCAGGGTTTTTGTCGTATGAACGATCCGGATCACGCCTGGGTTGCGGCTGTGGAAAATATCGTTAAAAAAATGTAAAGATAAAAGGATAGAACGGGAGCAAGCATGAACATCTTTGTATGCATCAAACAGGTGCCTGCCACCAGCAAGGTGGAGGTAGACGAACAAACGGGGGTACTCAAGCGCGCGGGGGTCAAGAGCAAGATGAACCCCTACGATCTGTATGCCCTGGAAACTGCGCTGCGGCTTAAGGAAGAGACGGGGGGCAAGGTGACCGTGGGCACCATGGGCCCGCCCCAGGCGCAGAGCGTTATCCGGGAAGCCTACATGATGGGCGCCGACGAGGGGTATGTGTTCTCCGACAGGCGTCTGGGCGGCGCCGATGTGCTGGCCACCAGCTACACCCTGTCCCAGGCCATCCGCACCATTGGGGACTTTGATTTGATCCTCTGCGGCAAGCAGACCACCGACGGCGACACCGCCCAGGTGGGCCCCTCCATAGCCGAGCACATGGGCATCCCCCATGCGGCGTGGGTCAGCAGGCTCACGCCCCGGGGAAAGGGCATCCTGGCGGAACAGCAGTTGCAGGATGTCATCGAGACAGTGCTGTTGCCCTTCCCCTGCCTGATCACCGTGGAGCAGGATATCTACACGCCCCGGCTGCCCAGCATGAAAAAGCGGCGCGAAACGAAGGACAAGGCCATCACGGTCTTCGGTCTGGAGGCCTTTTTGGATCAGAACCCGGACAACTACGGTCTGGCCGGCAGCCCCACCCAGGTGGAGCGCATCTTTCCTCCCAGCAGCGACATCCAGCAGGAAACGCTGGACAGCGGAGACCTGGCGAAACAGCTGCACGATAAATTAAAAGAATGGAAGTTTTTATAATGGCACAGCTTGTTGTTATCCAGAGGAAATGTACCGGCTGCGGGGTATGCGTGTCCGCCTGTCCCTTTGGCGCGATCGACTTAAAGGACACGGCGGAGATCAACGCCGCCTGCAGGATGTGCGGGCTGTGCGAGAGAAGCTGCCCCGAGAAGGCGATTATGCGCCTGGAAACCAAGGCGAAAAGCGTGGACAAGGAAGCCTGGCGGGACATTTTGGTATTTTGCGAAATGACGGAGGAAGGCCTGCATCCCGTGGGGCCAGAGCTGATCGGCAAGGCCCGCGAGCTGGCCCCGTCCGCCGGGTATCAGGTGGACGCCCTGCTGCTGGGACACCGCTGCGACAAGGCGGCGGAAGCCCTCAGGCACTATGGGGTGCGCAACATCTATGTGTATGACGATGAGGCCCTTGGTTTTTTCCGGGCGGAGATGTACGCCGCCTGCGCCGAGGACATCATCAGGAAGAAGAAGCCCTCGGTGGTGCTGGTAGGCGCCACGGCGCTGGGGCGCTCCCTGGCGCCGCGGCTGTCCACCCGCTTCAGGACGGGGCTGACGGCTGACTGCACGGAGCTTCAGCTGAAGGAAAACAGCGACCTGGTGCAGATACGCCCCGCCTTTGGCGGCAACATCATGGCGCAAATCGTTACCCCCCATACCAGGCCCCAGTTCGCCACCGTGCGCTACAAGGTCATGGACGCCCCTGTCCGGCAGAAGGAAGCGGCGGGCGAGGTGCATCGGATGCCCCTGCCCCAAAAGGCGGTCAGCGAAGTGAGGTTTCATGAAAAGCGCAGCATCCCCAAGGCGGTCAACATTTCCGACGCCGACATCCTGGTGGTGGGCGGCAGGGGGCTGAAAAAGGAAAGCGACCTGGAGCTGATAAAGGAGCTGGCAGGGCTTCTGGGCGGCGAGTACGCTGTCAGCCGTCCTCTGGTGGAAAAGGGGTGGGATACCAATGCCCGGCAGATCGGTTTGTCGGGGCGCACGGTAAAGCCCAAGCTGATCATTACCTGCGGCGTGTCTGGGGCCATCCAGTTTACCGCCTGCATGGAAGGCGCGGAACGCATCGTGGCCATCAACGCCGACAGGAACGCCCCCATCTTCCGGGTAGCCCATGTGGGGATTGTGGGGGATCTGTACGACATTTTGCCAAGGCTGATAGAGCACATTAAAAGGGAGAAGAGCCAGTATGCCGGAGTTTAAGCGGATCAACAAAACAGACATCGCCTTTTTTGAGAGCATCCTGCCCAAAGAGCGGGTGCTGACGGGCGACAGCATCAGCGAGGATTTTTCCCGGGACGAAATGACGGAGTACGGCACCTTCGCCCCGGGCGTGGTGCTGACGGTGATGAGCGCCCGGGAGGTCAGCGACATTCTGCGCTACTGCAACGAGCAGGGCATTCCCGTCACCCCGCGGGGCGCGGGCACGGGGCTGTGCGGCGGCTGCGTCGCCATCTTTGGCGGCGTGTTGCTGGATGTAAGCCAGATGAAACGCCTGATAGAAATAGACAAGGTCAATATGACCGCCACGGTGGAACCGGGGCTGATGCTGATGGAGTTTCAAAAGCTGCTGGAAGGCACAGGGCTGTTTTATCCCCCCGACCCCGGCGAGAAGAGCGCCACGGTATGCGGCAACATCATGACCAATGCCGGGGGCATGCGGGCGGTGCGCTACGGCGTTACCCGGGACTATGTACTGGGCATGGAGGTGGTGCTGGCCGATGGCGCCATCCAGCAGCTGGGCGGCAAGGTGGTGAAGACCTCCAGCGGGTATAACCTGATGCAGCTGCTGTGCGGCTCGGAGGGCACGCTGTGCGTGCTGACCCGGGCCACAGTGAAGCTGATGCCAGAGCCTCTGGCCAACCTGTCGCTGCTGGCGCCCTTTGACAGCCTGGAAGAGTGCGTGGAGGTGGTGCCCAAGGTGCTGTCCTGCGGGTGCGAGCCCACGGCGGTGGAGTTTATGGAAAAGGAAGTCATCCAGGCGGCGGAGGAGTACCTGGGCAAGCAGTTTCCTGACAAGAGCGCCGACGCCTACCTGCTGCTCAGGCTGGACGGGGCGGAGGAAAGCCTGATAGAGCCCCGTCTGGAAGCGGTGACGGATCTGCTGCTGTCGTCCGGCGCCAATGACGTGCTGCTGGCGGATACCGACGAGCGGAAGATGAGCATATGGGATGCCCGAGGGGCGTTTTTGGAGGCCATCAAGAACTCCACCGTGTCCATGGACGAGTGCGACGTGGTGGTGCCCAGGGAGCGCATCGCGGACTTTGTGCGTTTCTCCCGCAGGGTGAGCGAGGAGAATCAGCTGCGCATCCGTTCCTTCGGCCATGCCGGTGACGGCAACCTGCACCTTTATCTGTGCAAGGATGACTACCCTGATGAAATATGGAAAGAGAAATGCGCCGCCGCCATGCAGCAGCTGTATGACGCAGCGCGGGACATGGGCGGCGATGTATCGGGCGAGCACGGGATCGGGCACGCCAAGACGAAGTATTTGAAGGAAAGCGTGGGCGATGTGCAAATTGCCCTGATGCGGGGCATCAAGCGGGCCTTCGACCCCAGGGGGATTTTGAATCCGGGGAAAGTCATTTCGATACAATGAATCCTGGAGAAAGAAAGATGATTATTAAACTGCCTTATGGCAAGACACACATTGAATGGCATGCTGAACCGCGGCGCATCAAAGCAATACTGCACACTGAATCTTCCGCGCTGAAAACGACTGACAGCGAAACTGAAGTTGTGGAGAGAGCCCTGGCGGAGCCTTATGGTTCAGCGCCTTTGACGGAACTGGCAAAGAACAAAAAGAACATCGTCATCATTTCCAGCGATCATACGCGGCCTGTCCCGTCCCATATCATCATGCCGATCCTTCTTGCGGAAATCAACAAAGCAAATCCTGCGGCAAAGATCACCATACTTGTCGCGACGGGTTTCCATCGGGGCAGCACTGATTCAGAGCTGCGCACCAAATATGGGGATGAAATCGTGGACAGGGTGCATATCCATGTTCACGACAGCAAAAACGATGAAATGGTGGATTTGGGTTTCCTGCCCTCAGGCGGGAAACTCCTCATCAATAAAATCGCTGCTGATGCTGATTTGTTAATTGCGGAAGGCTTTATCGAACCGCACTTTTTTGCCGGATTTTCAGGAGGAAGGAAGAGTGTGCTGCCCGGCATTGTCAGCTATAAAACCGTGCTTGCCAATCATTGCGCACGGTTTATTGCCTCTCCGAACGCCCGCGCGGGGATGCTGGAGGGCAACTTGATGCACCGGGACATGCTCTTTGCCGCCCAAAGGGCAAGGCTTGCGTTTATTGTGAATGTGGTGCTGGATGAGAACAAACGATTGGTCAAAGCTTTTGCCGGGCATCCCGAGGTTGCTCATCAGGCAGGCTGTTCGTTTGTCAGAGGCATTGCCCGTGTTGCCAGTGAGCCGGCAGACCTTGTTGTCGTGACAAACGGCGGTTATCCTCTTGATCAGAATGTGTATCAAGCTGTGAAAGGGATGACGGCGGCTGAGGCTACGGTAAAAGCCGGAGGCGTCATTATCATGGCTGCGGAATGTATTGACGGCCATGGGGGACAAGGGTTTTTTGATATGCTGAGCACAGCGGCAGGGCCCAAAGAGCTGCTTGAGGAGATCCTATCGCGCAAGATGGATGAGACAGTTCCCGATCAATGGGAAGCGCAGGTCCTGTCACGGGTGCTGACAAAGGCCGCAGTCATCATGGTGACAAAGGCGCCGCGCTCAATGATAGAAGCCATGCACATGAGGTGGGCGGACTCTGTGGAAAATGCGCTATCGATAGCCGAGAGAATAATCAATAAGGATGATTACCAGATTACGGTCATCCCTGACGGGGTGTCTGTAATTGTAGAAGAAAAGAATTGAATCGGGGGTGTGTAAACGCCGATGCGGGATAATCTGTGATGACCATCATCCTCCGTATTCCCAGCAATAAAGGAGCATAAGCTATGGAATTTTTTGTCGGTACTCTTACACGTGAAGGCGGAAAGGGACTGTTGCGCTGCAATTTAGAGGAAGAAAGAATCGTTGAGCTGGAGGCTTTGTCCTTAACTGATCCCTCCTATCTAATTAAAGTGGACAGACGGGTTTTTTCTACCTCCAGCGATATTGAGGGTAAATTTAGTAGTTGTGTAAATGAGATCAGCACAGATGGCCAAATGAAGGTGATAGCCCGCAGCGCTGTGGGTGGAAATATACCGTGTTTCCTTTGCCCTTCGCCGGATTACCGTTTCCTGTACTGCGCCAATTATGGTACCGGCTCCATTTCGGTGTTTCCTGTTGAGGGCAGGCTGAGGGAATGTATTCAGCTGGTCGAGCATTCAGGAAGCGGCCCGCACCCTACCCGGCAGCAGGGTCCTCATGTGCATCAAGTGCTCTTCATTCCAGGAACACAGTACCTGTGCGCATGCGACTTGGGTACGGATTGCATTGAAGTATACGAAGCTTCTGTGCAGACCGGGATGCTTGCGCATCATTCCACGCTACATCTGCATGGCGGGCCGCGACATCTGGTGTTTGCTGATGATACGCTTGGGTATGTCTGCCACGAACTGAGCAATGAGGTGACTGTACTGCGGGCGGAAGATGGCAGGCTGTCTGCTTGCCAGACTCTCAGTACCCTTCCAGAGAAAATGAGCAATACAGCGTCTGCCATCCGCCTTGCGCCAGACCAGAAGCGGTTGTATGTATCCAACCGCGGACATGGAAGTATTGCGATTTACGATGTGCTTGCGGACAACAAGCTTCATCTGGCGGGGTTTTGGGCCGCAGGTATTTTTCCCCGTGATTTTGTTCTGCTGAAAGATGGAAGAATTTTGGTAGCCGATCAGCGTGCAGGGATTCGGCTGCTGGGTAAAGACGGAGCAAAAATAGCTTTATGTGAACATTTAGGTGCGGTGTGTATTTGTTGCTGAAATACAGCGCTGATGCATTAACGCTTTAGAGCAGTATAAAGCCAAAAGCATTCATTGTTTATTTCATTAGAAGCGCCTGTATTTTTTCAGCCTTCAAAGCCGAAACGGGAATTGCTTCTTTAACAGACAGCGCGGCGGCAATGCCTGCCGCTTCTCCCATTGCAACACAGATCGGCATGGCCCGATAGTTGGAGTGCGCCATATGTGTACCGGAAATATTGCGTCCCGCCAGTAGCAGACCTTCCACACGCTGAGGAATCAAGCACCGATATGGTATGGTGTAACTGTTTCCCTTCGGAAAATGTTTCTGCATACCGGTTTCATCCAGACCTGCACCGGTCATGTTATGCACATCAAAATTGAAACACGCACCGCGGACCACCCAGTCTTCAAAAACCTTCCTTCCAAGAATATCCTCCATCTTCAGCGTATACAGTCCTTTGAAGTGGCGGGTCTCCCGTATGCCGAGCAGTGATGCAGAGGATAGCAGAAAGCAATTTTCAAAACCCGGCACATATTCCCGCAGGAACCTGACGATTGGCATCAGCTGCGAACGACACACCTTAGTACCGCAGGTCAGGTCTTCTGCAATGAGCCCGTTCACACCAGTACAATTGGTCATATTGCAGCTTACGACGCCGGGAAGGGTTGTCCGGTACAGGAGCACATGCCCGGCAGGGGCGGGGAGTTTTTCCCTTGCAAGCGCCTGCAGTTCCCCTTTGTCGGTGTCAACTGTAGTTTCAAACATACCGGGAAACGGTGCACGATCCGTATCAACACCGCCGACTTTAAACATAATGGTGGCGGGCTGCATCAAATGGTCCTCCTCACGTCCGAGAACAAAGGGGACGCCGGCTCTTGCAGCCAAATCCCCATCTCCGGTAGCATCTATGACCGTATATGCCATAATTGCCATCCGTCCGGCTTTATTCTCTACGACGATGCCCCGGATAGCGCCATTCTCCATGATCACATCCGATGCAAATGTATACAGAAGCAGAGTGACTCCTGCTTCTTCCAGCATATCCAGGCAAAGTGTTTTTAGCTGTTCCGGATCTATGGTAATCGTCTGCACCCCTTTTGCGGCGCCTTCATTGCGTTCTGACATCCGGTGCAGCAGCTCTTCATAGAATTTACTCTTCACGCTGCCCGTAAAGTGACTCATCATACCGGATGTAGCGATACCGCCCACATTGCCCAAAGACTCGATCAGAACTGTCTTGGCGCCCTGGCGTGCCGCACATACCGCAGCTGCAAATCCGGCTGGGCCGGATCCGGCCACTACCACGTCAACTCGATAGGCAATAGGGATCTGTTTCGGTTTTTCAGTATAGAATTCCATGCAAACACCTCCCTGCAGCTTTAGCCGGATTCAAACCGCATGACACACACAAGCATGACGATAATTGTTCTATTCATTTTATATCCTCAGTATCGTTTTTTCAAGCGGATTCGTCCTTGAGTTTTCGCATATGTCGTCCTTGAGTTTTCGCATATGTAGTCCTTCTTGAGTTTCTTGAGTTTCCGCATAGCTTCAACAGGCTTATGGCATTCATACAGTGGAAACCGGTGAATTGGGCAAAGTCGAGGAATAATCGCCCTGGATTGCATGAAATTCGTCCATTCAGGCATTAAATAATATGGGACCAACCGTCTTTTTGCAGCAGAATTAATTCACTACTAAAAAATCGAATAAACAAAAAGAAAGAGGTTCCCCATACGATATTCTATCACAGATACCTACCAACTCAAACGTGAAGTTCTGAATTTTCGCCAGGATGACACTATACGGAAACTCAAGAAATTCCGATGTATACGGAAACTCAAGAAATTCCGATGACTTGTTAAAGAAAAAATTATAAGATATAATCAAAACAGAAAGCAATCTTTCCTGTTGACTACACTGTTGTGAATTAACGATAAATACATTCCCGCACTTCCATCAAAGTCCCTTTTACTTTTTGCAAAGTCCCTTTTACTTTTTGCACCAAACTTGAAAACATTAGTACAGTAATGTTCAATTATTTAGATGATTTTAACCCAAATTACACTTTATCCTTGTATAGTATTCACAGGAAGCCATTGACGAGATTGGAACTTACTAGAAACTGAAATGACAAATTGTTGAGGTTTTTATGCAACATAAAATTCTAATTTTAGACGAACTGAAGCAAGCAATTCCGAAAAATCATAAATATCGAAATTTAAAAGAAAAAATGCAAAAAGTAATAACTGAACTTTACTTGCAGAATAATCATGCATTTTGGATGTTAATTTTGCAAGCAGTGGAAAAATTATCAACATTTGATTTGCTGGAGAATCTCCAAGTTAATTTTTTGATGCGTTGGTTTTGTGATTATATTTTAAACGATGAGATTATTAGCGAGGATGAATTTATCAAGTATAAGCAGAGCATTAGTGCATATATGCTTACTAAAATAATAAAATGTCTATTAGAAGATAATTATTCTACTGATGAATTCGTTGAGATTATGAATATTGTGCTCGATGAATCACCTAATATACTGACAAGACATAATTGTGATAATTCATTTATTATATTGGTATCACAAAAATCAAAACAACTTGTTGAAGCAATTGAAAGAGATAAAAAGCTGGTTTTACAATGTGTAAAGCATGAGGGAAATCTACAGTATACAATAGTATGTGGAAACGAAGAGGAAGTTAAAAATGTAATTGGGCAAATGAAAAATATAGCGATTGGCGCTGGAATAGGAGACGAATGGAAAGCTGCTTTCGCGTTGAGTTATACCGCGTATCAGCAGTTACTGCTACTTGGACAAAAAAAGCTTATATTTCAACATCAAGAAACACCCTTGACAATAATAAATTTAATACTTTCAGAAAAAAGGCTTGCTCTTGAAAACTCAATGAAAGAGTCTAATCTGGAGCAAGCATATGCGCAGTTTGAAAATATTGTTGATTGCTTGAATAAACATGCTCAAAAAATGCATTGGATTCAAATTCGTCATGAATTATTAAAACTCTTTTGTGCAATATGTAATGGTGGTTTTCATTATCATCAATCTGCAGAATTTGGCGTTGTGTATATCAAAATATTAGAAAGCCTTTTAACTAGCAGTTTGGAAGAGGCTGTGAATAACATGCGTGAATTGCTTCACAGTTGTAATATTTCAGAGTTTCAATCTGTTATTACAACAGAATATTCTTATTATACAACAGCTGCGAGAAAATTAATTGATAGTGATTATGCTACGGATTTAAGATTGAGTGAAGTAGCGAGAAAACTTGGAATAACGCCTGAATATCTAAGCTCGATATTTAAAAAAGTACATGGAAGAAATTTTTCGGAATACCTTACAGATATAAGAATAAAGAACGCATGCTGTTTTCTTACAAAAGAAATATATAAGATTAGTGAAGTTGCAACTATGGTGGGCTTTGAGAGTGTAGATTATTTTGGAAAAGTGTTTAAAAGGAAGATGAACATGACACCTCGCCAATATAAGAAAGCAAAGACAGAATCTCATTAATGATAATGATTACGTTATCCCGCATCAAAGCGGTATCCGCGAAATAGATAAATTAATCATTGTGTTTGAGAACGAATGTTTCTTTTAGTTTCAAGGTCAAGCCGATGCTTTGGACGGATCTCAAGTGCCACTATACCAGATTTTTGAAAGCAAGCTGGAGAATGTAGGTAAGCCCGCTCGCATGGCTTTGAGTACGTTTATCATCAAGGAATATTACGGATTTTCGAAAGAATCCGTATCTTTAACTCTTTCTTCTTTTTTTCTTCTTTGTCACATGAAAATTATTAAATGTTAAGATATTACTGTACAAAACGGCAAGAATTAATGTTAAAATACACATACCGGATGGTAATGGTGATCTTACCAAAATGATTAAAGGAGGATTCATTTATTATGATTATGCGCAAATTAACATGTATGATCCTGACTCTTGTAATGGCGCTCTCATTAACAAGCTTTGTGTTTGCTGATGAGGTTATAGATGTCTATGTCTATAACAATAGCGGTGGCGTAACAGGTGGGGTTTCTTCTAATGCAGAAGTACTAAAAGAACTACAGAATTGGTTTGTTGAGAAGACCAATGTCCGCCTAAACGTCATCGTTCCTCCTGCAGAAGAAGCAGATACCAAACTGAACCTGATGCTGACTTCTGGCGATCAGATTGATGCTTTTTGGGGTGACTGGATTCAATATTCCAGTTTGGATATGATTCAGCCTATCACTGATATCTACAGTGCTGAAAAGTATCCTGGAATTGCGAAAGAATTTGGATTTGCAATGGATCAGTTGACTGACAGCAACGGTCAACTATGGGGTATCCCGCGCATGTTTGACATTTCCCCTTATCCTTATCTTTATCGTTCTGATTGGGCAGAGGCAGTTGGTATTAATGAAAAGCCCGTCACTATGGAAGATTTGAACAATCTTCTATATGCGATAAAGAAAGCTGATCCTGCAGGAAATGGTCAGACAATTCCTCTTGTTACTACGAGTATTGATAATATCCTTCAGTGTATCCTGGGTCTCTATACTGATGAAGGCTATAGTTACTGGTATGACGAGAATAATCAAAAAGTAAAGCTTTACATATCTCAGGATGGTGTAAAGGATGCTGTTGCTCAGATTGCGCAGTGGTATGCTGATGGAATTCTTTATAAGGATTTCAATACTTTGGATACCAACGCTTTGCGTGAACTTGCAACAATAGGCCGTGCTTTCTCCTCTCTTCAGTGGTACTCTGGAATTTCTATGGCTTGGCAAAACATGTACGTGGCAGATAAGACAACAGATGTTCAGGGCGAGTATTCTTTTCTTGCGAATGAAGATGGTAAGACAGGTTCCAACAAAGTAGCAGGAAATACCAGAGGTTTGCTATTCTCATCTTCTGCCTCTAAGGAATCAATCGAAGCTGTTCTGAAGATAGTAGATTTTGAACTGACTGATACGGAAGCTCGTTTCAATGCTACATATGGTCTAAATGCATGGGAATATGTAGAAGGCTCTACTGAGACGGCAAAACCCAAGGGAGAGGGTGCAAACACTGGTACTTCTCTTTACAACACAGAGTATCGTCTTTCTATTGGACAACTTCGTATTTCCGAATTTAAAGAATTGTTGACTGCTAATGATGATCGCTATGTAGCCTCTAATGGAGAAAAAGCTGGCTATTTCTTCTACTATCTCTATATGGACCATCATTATGATGTAGATACGTATGAACCTTTTCAATTTAACTTGATTTTTGATACTAATGCTATTTCTGATGAAGTAATCGCATACAGCGATGTGAACACAAAAATTGCTGAAGACCTGTACAAATTTGTTTCCGGTTCCCGCTCTATGGATGAATGGGATAGTTTCATTCAAGAATTGTATGATATCGGCATGGCAGAAGTAGAAGCTGCATTGACTGAAC
>Ga0209723_1006372_pt1 | contig 11418 bp, 12 predicted proteins | sample BiotimSIPDNA_2_FD_185750 | JGI IMG/M metagenome (GOLD analysis project Ga0209723, IMG submission 185750) | Anaerobic biogas reactor microbial communites from Washington, USA - Biogas_R2 time_0 SIP DNA (SPAdes) (version 2) | ecosystem: Engineered > Bioreactor > Anaerobic > Unclassified | place... | reverse complement strand
TCTGGGAGAAGAATATCACGCCGTATGCGGACGCCGGCTATCAATATCATGTCAATTCATTCATAGGAAATGCTTATCGGGACATGGGATATTATGAAACCGCGATCCGTTATTTCCGGCAAGTCATGAAAGACTGGCCGCAATCCGACGGAAACTGGTTTGTTCAATATAAGATTATCCTATGCTATGAACGCTTATACTACGATGGAAAAATCGAACAGGAGGAGGCACAGGTCCAAATTATTGAGGCATGCCGTGAATTATTCGAACGCTACCCGGAGTGCAGCGTGAAAGACAAAGTTCAGCGAATTCTGTTAACCTATGAGGCCATGTAATCTGAGTGCAATCTTTGATGGAAGGAAAAGTTCAATGAAAACACGATATATTCTCCAATGTGGATTAATATTTATTGGTACTTTAGTTCCAACGGCTATTGCATGTCATGATGTCTATCTTGGTTTTATTAACGGAATGAGTGCCGTGCCTGTAGGAAGCTATGCAGAATATTCTTTGACGCAGGCAGCATCCTGCAACCATTCATGCTCTTCTTTTACATACACATGGAAGGTTAATGGTGAAGTAGTAGATTCAGGTCCAAGTATCAGTTACGGCCAAACATGGAGCGGCATAGGAACGAAAACGCTTTCTGTTACGGCAAGCTGCGGCTACGACAGTCAAGCGACGGCATCCAAGGGGATTCGTGTTGTCGGGGTTGCATCGGTGTCAGCAGGAGGCGTTACCTCGACGACGAATAATCCAGGGGCTTCGCAGACAGTGTATGTCGCCAAGGGGAGTCCGGGGGCTACAATTCCCGTAACGGCGGCTCCGAATCCTTCCGGCTCATGGCCGAGCGGCAGGCCCACCTGGAAATTTGGCGCGGACACTCAAACTACAACCGGTCCCTCAATCTCATTTCCGATTGATACAGCAGGAACCACGACTGTTACCGCCACCTGCGGCACATCCTCATGTGCCATCAAGATCATAGTGGTCGAAGTGGCGTCACTTTTGCCGAATGAAGGAACGGAGATAGATGATGGCGACGGTAATCCAGACACCAAAACCTTCGTTGTCTGTAAATCGGATTCGGGCGCAGTAACCGTAACGGCAACGCCCAATCCCGGTGTTGCAGAAGCAAGTTTACCGGCCAGTTGGACCCTTACCGGAGGCACAGGAACGGGGAAATTGAGTCGAACGGTGGACAAGACCATCCCAGGAACTACAACCATCACCTGCACCGCAGGAACTACCTCAAAGACCATCAAAATCATGGTTGTCGGGGTCGGATCGATAGAAAATGATCGAAATGCGGTGTGCTGGAGTGATCCGGACGGGATTGTGTTTACGGCGATTGCAGACCCCAATGGACCACTGGACTGTTTGCAGTGGCAAGGACGCCGCAAGGATGACGTGAATGAGCCGTGGAGTGACTGGGGAACGGTTGGGTATTCTTCTGTATCGCCCAATCAGATTCGTCTCCCTGCCGACACACCCGGCTATTATCAATTCCAAGCCCGAAACGGTTCAGACCCGAATAGCTGGGTAGCATCTGCGGAAGTTGTGGTGGTAAAACTTGTAACAATGCAGTATAATGATTCCACTAATGGCTGGACAGATATTCCGGGAATTATGTATGCGCATATAGACAGTTTGATTGAGTTCAGGGCGGTTAAGGAACCGAATGCCGCACCCTGGCCGAGCGGCATGCCCGTCTGGAGCGGCTCGTCGGGCGTTTCCGGCACAGGAGACCCAAATGCCGTGGTGACGTTTGGTACTGTATCATCGCAGCCGACTGATTACAAGACGGTGGAAGTCCAATGCGGGACGATGTTAACGGCCGAGGTGGTTGTCTGTCTGGCTGAGGTCAAAAAAATCGGGTTTCGACATACCCCATCGCCCAACTATTATGCGGCGTTGCCTATAACGGTGGACGACGTAAATAGCATTAGCGTTCCGGAATGGGTCGCAGGTGGACAAAATATGCCCGCTGCGTACATAATGGATGTCAATAATATCGAGATTAAGGTGACTATTGACATACTGCCGTCGGTAAGCACGGCGCTTCCGGCAACACTTTGGGCGACCACAGGCTCGGCGATTCTGGGCAATGTCAACGAGAAAGATGATATTTATTTCAGTGCCGGCAGTTCAGGCGATGTGATATTTACTGTAGCCGGCGCCAGCGCCGATGCGGTCAGCAAAGATGATGTGGCGTGGCAATGGAAAGTGAAAGACTTCGGGCACAGCACGGGGGAAATAGACATCAACGCCTCCGGTCCGCATACCATCTATACGGTCTTGGATACTCCGGTTGCTCCTCAGGCCATACCTTGGATAGGTACGTTGGACATCGCGTGCACCGCGGCGGCGGACGCAAACAGTGTCGAGGATGCAACCCGGCGTATATGGGACAATTTTTATAATTCCGCGGGAGGTGTTTACGATGCAGACAAAGGGGAATCGCGATATACACCTGACGGCGAAGATGGAGACTTCTACCTATCTAAGTGGTTAACCAAGTATCCCTCTATAGGAACGGTGAATTGCTATGATATGGCCAAGGCGATTGTGGTATTTGCGAATGCATTGGGATGCAATGCAGTAAATACCTTTGTGGAACCCTTCGGCTATGTATATTGTATCAAACCAATCGGAAAGGAATGGACCAATAATCCTTTTAATGAAAATCCACTTTATTCGCCCGCTCTTATTGAAAGTCTCTATCACCCGGATCGCAGCAGTTTTGCACGCCATGCTTTTGCGCGTTTAGGGGGATGGATATATGATGCATCGGCAGGCCAGGTAGATGTCGACGGTTCACCTCATCTTCCGTCGCACACTCCACACAATTTGGACGGAAATGATACGTGGGGTGCGTATTATAGGGCAAAACTGATACAGCGGGGTACTCCCGGCCCGCTGGAAGATAAAACATTTGTTATTGGCGAAGAACCATAATATTAATTAATAATCCACAAGGAGACTTTAAGATGGAACCGAAAATTTGTATCATGATGATGACGGTGTTGTCGTGGATAGTGTTATCCAGCGGCCTTCTGTCAGGGATGACGGAGACTGAAACCGACAAAGAAATAACATTTCGGTATTTAACGCGCGATCAGGATCGTGCCCGCCAGGTTGGGGCGGCTGTTGATTTTGATAATTGGCCGCAAACAGACGAGCTTCGTGTCGCGCCGTCACTCGACCGAGCAATGCTGACAAAGCCAACTATTATTACACGAGAATCGAAATATTATCGTCTGGACGGCTTTGCTCAGGAACCGACAGGACACTGCAATTGGGACCTTGGAAGCCCCGAAGGCAAAGGCAGCATCGATTTCAGAATATATGTCATGCCGAACTCCAGGGCAGCTCATGAGTATTTGTTGGGCATTATGGTTTCTAACACGATGCCAACGGAGGGTGTAATAGGCACCTATCGCATGGCGGAACGACCTGCGGGCTTGGGGCATATAAGCGTTGTTAACAAATTTCCTACTAGTACAAGAATTGCCTATGTGAGAGATAATATAGCAATATATGTGACTGCAAGCGGCGAATTGGCCGATGAGGCGTTGCCGCTTATTCAAGCGTTGGATAAAGCGATCAAAGAACAGCCGGCACTGACGCGCGAACAATTTCTGGCGCGTCGGCCGGTGGTCTCCATCACGCCCGAGGTGCATCGACAGGCAATGAGCAGCAGCACGGTACAGCGATCCATCGCTTATGATGTGTCCGTTCCCGAAGGGCGGAAGATTGCCAAGACATTTGCGTTTATCAACGAAGACAGTGCCGGATTATTGGACGGCAGCCGGATAAATGTCATGGACATCAGGAAGGGCTTGGCCACAGTGAGACTTTGTGCCATCACCGAAGAACTGCTGGTCGGAAAAGCGGAACAACAAATCGACCTGGACGCCGGCCAAGTTAAGCCAGATACCCAATAGCGGCTCATATACCTGTCCTATGCAAAAACCCATCTGAAGGCCAAAGTCAGTGATTTGTGAAGCCAAGGTAAGTCAGATTTGCTCTTTGACAACTAAAGATTGATGGATTCGGGACATCCTCCGGGTGCTCAAAATCCGGATTTGCAACGATTTTTCGATCTCGGCGCAGACTGTGGGTGTGGTGACTTCGGGGCGTCCACGATTTACGCGACGCGGGTGTAGATGTGATGCAGGCCGCCGAGGATGGGGGTGCTGATGATTTTGCCTTCGGGTTGCACCGAGCGCGAAACAGGTGAGTCCTTATTGAGCGACATATGCGTGCGGGCGACGTTGTAATAGTTGTCGATGTAGTCGGTCAGCACGGTCCGCAGGTGTTTCTCATTGAGGACGATGATATGATCCAGACACTCCCGGCGTAACGTTCCGATGACCCGTTCGGCAAAGGGATTTTGCCAAGGTGAATGCGGTGCAGTAGGCGTATCTTTTAGGCCGAAGCGTTTGATGGTTTGCTTGAATTCCTCGCTGAAGATGCCGTCGTTGTCACGGATGACAAACTTTGTCGTCGTGTCATAATCAAACGTCTGGCGAAGCTGCTGAATGGCCCATTTCGAATGCGGCCGGTCGGTGACGCCCCAATGCAGGATTTTTCGCCGGTCATGTGAGATGGCCACAAAGACGTATATCGCCTTGAAGAAAATCGTCCGCACGACAAGGAAGTCAATTCCGACGGTATGTTTGGCGTGGTTTTTCAGGAAGGTACGCCACCGCTGACGCTTATCGGTATCGGGTTTAGGCTTTCCCATATACTTGAGAACCGTATTATCGCTGACGGTAAGTCCGAGCTTGGCCAGTTCGCCCTGAATCCGTTGGGGCGACCATGTTGGGTTTTCCTTGTGCATCCGTCGAATGAGCCTTATGAGCGGCCAATCGATGCACGGCCGTCCACCCCGTCGGGATTTCCATCGCCAGTAGAGTTTGAATCCCTTGCGATGCCAGCCAATGACCGTGTCCGGCCGGACAACGACAAGGGCTTTCTTCCAGCCGGAAAAGACCCGCGAAAACCAGACCAGCAGGATGCGATCCCGCGGCAACAATTTCGGCTGTTTAACCGACCGCTGGTAGATGAGCAATTGCTGACGCAACAGAACATTTTCCAACAGCAGATTCTTGCGTGTTTGAAACAGGCTCAACAAGAACTTTATAAGGCGGATCAGCATAATCCCTCTGTGGTTTTGGAGTATCAGTAAAAAGTGATTATACCAAGGGATTGTTCTGACGAAAAGGAGCGGTCAATGTATTAGTGAAGCCCGGCGAGGAATTGACGCGGGGTGACGATGGCCGTGTCCAAAAAGGTTTCGAGCTTGAGCAGGTGTTTATCGCCGCTGACCAGATAATGACTCTTAGAGAGCATCGCACAGGCCAGGAATTTATCATCGTCGGGGTCTTCACAGATCGATCAAACGCATAATCGGCGACCATCTCCGCTTCAATGACGATCCGTTCCAGAATGGGTTCCAGATTGATGTCGCCCAGCTTTCGAGAAAGCGCCTCAATCACCCGCTTGTACTCGTGGATGATTGCTTCCGAGATTGCTATACAGAATTGGCCGTCGTCCCACGCCTTGAGAATCCGGTGCGGCGGCCCGCTGAAAAACAGACCGGACACAAGGACATTGGTATCGACGACGGCTTTGAGAATCACTTTTTGCCCCGTACTTTTGCGATGGCATTTTTGATGTCGCGGGGTTGAACGCCGGCTTTTTTGGCCGCTTTATGGGCCTTGGCCAGAAGTCCAGCGAACTCTTTTTTGGAGGGGGAGGAAATGGTTTTCAGGATCACCGCATCTTTTTCACCCAAAACCACAAACTGGCACCCCGTCTCCAATCCTAACCGCTGGCGGACGGCCTCCGGGATAACGACCTGACCTTTTGAGGACATTTTGGTTGTCGCTATGTTTGCAATCATACAGACCCTTTCTGATAGTTGTCTTACCCGTAAGATTATACCCCATTCATCGTTGCTCTGCAAGCGAAAATTTGGGGGATATGTCCGCATTATCCGGACACCTTAGGCCACAAGTACTGTACTACTTTTGCTTCTCCAAAACCGGTGCGCTTCACGCAATGAATGCAATGGGGTGCAATGGGACGCAATAAATGCAATGAAAACTGGATTTCCCTTGGCTTTCGGTGCGGAATATAGACCCTTGTGACCAAAGAGGTTACGGTAAATCGCGACGGTTCGCGATGGGCCGAGCGGGCATCGGATCACACCCGTGAGGTCACAGGTTCGAATCCTGTATCGCCCATTGGATATGAAAAGTCCGCATTTTGAAATGATTTGCAGAACTGTTCTTTTTGTTGAAAAGTGCTGAAATTAGAAGGACTTACATCACCCCCCTCTTTTTCGTCTTGCGAATCCTTGCGATTTATTTCCGGTAGTGCGTCTGGAGTCTGCACCCAATCCTGCACCTTATTCTGTGCGTTATTCAGGATAGTCATCTTGGCCGCTTCCTTCATATCGGCTTCGGTAATCTGCGCGTAATGCTGCATGGCGACAGCAGGGGTGTTTCCGACCCATTCACAGACTGCCTTGATATTTCCACCCGTTAACTTGAATAGTTCCGTTTCACGGGTGCTTCGGAGATTCTGAAAGGGTTTCGGCCAGGGCGTTAAACCAGCCCGCTTGACTATTCTATTCAGTTGCGTTCGGAGATTAACGGTTTTACCTCTATATCGCGTAATACAATAGACGGCTCCCAATTCCGCTTGGTCAAACGCATCCTGAAATAGGGGCTTTAATTCGGGGAACATTGGGACAACACGTTTTTCCTTATTCGCATGGTGTTCGGTTTTACTGGAATGAACCGTAAATTCTTCATTCTCGAAGTCAACATCAGTCCATTTGAGCCGCAGAACCTCACTGGGACATCGTAAAGCACCAAACCGGGCCAGACCGAATATCAATCGCCATTCGACATCGGGACAGGCCGCAAGAATTTTCATGGCTGGTTGAATATGAACATAAAAAAATCTGGATTTATTGGGCTGAACAGATACCGGTTGCCCTCTGAATGGGTTCTCGCTGATGATACGTCCATCTATAGCAGCGTTAAAGAATTGACGGCTGATGGCAATATGTTTCCGGCAAGTGTTTTCTGAAAGACTTTCGGTTCCAGTCAAAAATGCCCTGAAATTCTTGGCTTGGAGTACATTAACTTCTGACAAAGGCGTATTCTTGAAGAATACCGAAAGCCTTCTGGATACGTTTTCCAGCTTTCGGATAGTATCACCTTTTGTCTGTTTGTCCTGTTCCCGCATTTTGATATACTTTTCGCACCATTCCGAGACGAAATAGGATTTTCTATTGTTCCGGCGTTCGACAAGCTCCAGTTTTTCCAACCTATCACGCAAGGCTTCGGGAATTGGGGGCTTTTCTTCGCTGCCATTAAGCCATTCAAGCGTACTGGTTGGCAGAGCAGCCCCCATTTTTTGCCGAATCAATTTTTCAATATGGATTTTGATATTCAACGCATCCGCTTTTGTAACCTGCCCCAAAGCGATTTTCGGCCGGTCGGGATGTTCATTGGGAGAAAGCTGAATATCATATCGAATGCCGGTTTTAGCCTTTTTTCGTACCACGCTTGCCATTGGTGCTTCCTTTCTTTGTTATCTCATAGCCAAAATACTCAAGTAGTTTTTCCGCCGTTTCGCAGTAAAGAGACTGGTTTTTTTCCATAATTCGGTGAATCTGCCCCTGGTCAATACCTGTGTCCTTGGCGATTCGATACCGACTCTGCCCGCTCTTATTTATTTCATTCCGTATTGTCTTTAGAATATCCATATTTTACATTATCTCTATATCATTGCGCAATGTCAAGTAATTTTCAGTCTTTTTTATCCGGCAGTTTTCGCCTGTTCGATAAAATCATCCAGGTCCGCCGGGTCAAAGCGAATCAGACGCCCCATGCGAACCGACTTAATTTTTCCGTCCTTCTGTAAATTCCAGAGAGTCCGTTCACTGATAGCCAGGTATGAAGCCGCCTGTCTGCTTTTCATTAATCGACTTTTTGTATGTTCGCTCATTTTGAAGTTTTTCATCGTTGATCTCCATTTCTTTGCTGTCATAATTTAATTCTTTACAGATGTCGATACCGACAATACGCCCCGACTTAAAAACTCATTCCTATACACACCCCTATAAACCGTCCCGACCGTCCCTTTCGTCCAAACTTATGTGCAAAGGGATGTTTCTTCCTGCGAATCGCTGCAAATTGATGATTCCGGTTCAATTCCATACGCCTCAAAAACCGTCCCTAATTCCTGCTTTGAGGGACGGAAGACCCGCTTACCATTGGTTTTCTGACTCTTGATGTTGTAGCGACTCAAGATAGAACTGATACCCCGCGCACTGTATTTACTGAACAAAGCTGGCTCTTTTTCTTTAGCTTTTTCCAGCAGTTTGCCCGGTTCAATTCCATAAAAATCTGTATATATTTCTTCTCTGAGCAGTTGAAGCAGTATTTCATCCGTTTCCGGCATAATATCCTCATTATTTTCCATTGTTTTAATCGCATGTTCCTGGACAAGCTGAACCAATCCCGCAATCCCATCTTGTCCCTGTTCCAGCATATCCGCCAGCGCCAAAAGAGGCTGCCATATCTCATAATCCCGGCCATTGAAATCCTGACAGTCCGGTTTGTAACCGGAATACTTGATAATCTGCGCTGAATGGCTAAGGGCCATTGCATGAAGATCATCCCGTATTTTGGCGAATACATCAGCTTTTTCGGGGATGCGTCTGCGGTTTATCGGAGAATCCTTCGGGCTGCGAAGCATGACAATACGGATACAGCGTGAAGCCAAAGCGGGCGGCAGTCCGGCAATTCCGGCAATGGATTTGGGGGAATACACATCATAGGCATTGGTCTGGAAGCTGTCTTTGGTCTTTTCGAGCCGATGGGCGCGGGAGTGCTTTTTGTATCCGCTTAGAAGAATACTGCGTATCTCATTGGCTTCCGGTGTCCGTTCCTTCAACCGTTCAGCCTCATCGAGAAGCAGTGTCCCGCCTTCCTCATGCAATGTCCTGAAAAGACAGGGAGCGGTCATATTCGCCGAGGGCAAGGGACGAAAGACGACCTGTGAAAGCACATCAAAGACCCTGCTTTTGCCGCTTCCCAACGGCCCGCCGATGGAAAGATATGGCACGGCATCCCAGATTGGATAGACATAGGTGAGCAATGTCCAAAGGGATAATGTGGCAATGGTTCCGAGCGTATCTTCATCCCGAAACTTCAAAAACCATGCGAATAGGTCACACAATTCAGTGAATATCTGGCTCATGTCCGGGCTGTATCCATCCAGCCATTGCTGGCGGCTTTGACGTGACCATAATGAGACGGTATTGGGCTTCGGCTGTCCGGGAATCCCATCAAACCAAAGCGTATGGCCATGATCATCGAGACAGTTCGTAACAGGCACGATTTGACGTTTCCCATCCTTCCACTGTAAATGCAACTGCCAATCACCTGTCAATTGGCCGTTTGGGTCGATACTGGTCACAGGGACTAACATACCGGATACAAGCGGAGTATGAAAAAGATGCGGCCTGACGATATTATCAATATCCAGTTCCTTCTTTGAATCATCCACCACTTTGTCAGTATCCTGCGGATCAGGAACCAGTTCAAGAATCTTTTGACGGAGCTGTTCGGCATCTATGGCCGGGTAAAGCTGGCAGGTTTTCCGTATAAAACTCTCCCGCTCTTTATTTTTGGCAATGTTCAATATATCACTGTGCAGCAGGGTTTCACTGTTTCGGATGTTAAGCTGCCCTTTACTGTCTCCGGCCTTATTCGGTGTAAAACAAACGTTAATGTCTGTATTCAGCGTCATTGTTCATTTCCGTTTCAAAGTTGTAGGGTCATTTTGATTTCAGGTGCATTGTCGATAGATTGACGGATATAGTCGGTGTTGTTTTCCTGCTGAATCCACTGACGAATGTCCTTTGCGGGTGGTGTAAACATCCGCAGGGATTTGCAGTAAAGAATCAGTGACTTCGCCAGTTTCTCCGCTCCCTGCCGTCCCACAAGGTCATCATCGACAATGATAATAACATCCCGATTACGGACAATTCCGGTAAGTATCTGGTCGCCGCTGTTACAGTTGGGTCGGCCAACGGCATCGTAGCCCAGGTCAAGTGAAGCGGCTGTATCGGTCGGGCCTTCACAAACCAGTAAAAACCCTTCCGATTTCAAACTCGCAGGGACAAAAAGACCGATTTGGCTGCCCTTTACCGTTCCCTTGTTGTCATTGATAAACCGTTTGCGGATTCCCGTAATACGTCCATTGGCATCCGACATCGGGAATGTATAAGCAAAACCGTTCCATCCGATTTGCAGACGTTCGAGGCTTTCCGGTGACACATGAAGTTGTCGGGCAATCGCCTTTAGCCGCATAGCAGTCAGATTATTCACATACTGACTGGCCTGATACGAAAAATCACGGTTCTTAACCACAATCCGACGGGAAAAGGTGCGTACCTTCCGGTAAGGACACGCCTTGTACACATGAAGCCAGCCAGCCTTTCCACATCGTTTCTTACTTCCATCTTCAATACGTGCGCAGATGGCCGATGAATCGTCTTCTGCCCGCAAACACCAGTCCGGCTTGCCGCATACCGGACAAGGCCGAGATTTGCTGACACGAAGCATTTTTTCCGCCTGACCCATATCAGAGTACCCCCTTAGCCGTTTTATTCGATTCTGCGGCAATATCCTGGCCGTTACGGGCAGTTTGCGGGGAATGCTGGTACGGCCGGACGGCAAATAACGGGCAGGCGGCATCCGGGCAGTTGCGAATCTCGTCTTTTTTCCAGTAAACACATTCGAGGCATTGGGCATTGACGGCAGCACGAAGACTTTGACCACTGACGGCCCGGTCATAAATACCCCGATAGGCGGACGGCATTCGGTTACGTCTGAGGGTTACAGCATCCGTTGGAGGATTTAACTTTACTGTCATGGTGTCGTTCCCTGTGCTCATGGTTGTTGTAATGGGGCTACCCCTTTGACAGAGGCAGCCCCTTTTGTCGTTATCCCGGCTGTTTGGCTTTCATTTCATTCCATCGCTCTCTGTCCGGCGCTCCGGCATCCAGCCATGCAATGATTTCCTCTTTTCGCCAACGGATATTACCGCCGAGCCGGATGCACGCTGGCATCAAAGCATCCACCGTAAGCCGGTGTACCTGCCGGGTACTGACTTTCAAAAACGCGGCAACCTGTTTTGCTGTCCACAGCTTTTCTTCCATTTGGGTCGTTTTCATAACTGATTCTCCAAAAAATAAAGGCTCTTCGGAATAATTTGTGGGTAAAAATAATGGGAATCGCCTTCGGCGATGCTGATTTATGCTTTTCAAACACCCCCCAACCGAAGCCAGATTTTTAAAAGGGATACGTTGCAATACAATGGAAC
>Ga0209723_1006370_pt1 | contig 11422 bp, 5 predicted proteins | sample BiotimSIPDNA_2_FD_185750 | JGI IMG/M metagenome (GOLD analysis project Ga0209723, IMG submission 185750) | Anaerobic biogas reactor microbial communites from Washington, USA - Biogas_R2 time_0 SIP DNA (SPAdes) (version 2) | ecosystem: Engineered > Bioreactor > Anaerobic > Unclassified | place... | reverse complement strand
GTCTGTGTATACAGAAGGCCCTGTCAGGAGGGTATTATTTGTCCAGACCTTCCCGATGATAATTGGTGCTCTGAGTGCTGTTATATTTAATCTGACCGATACTTTTTTTATCGGAAAACTTGGCAGCAATGAACTCTCTGCCATAAGTTTCACCTTTCCGGTAATACTTGTAGTGGGATGTATTGCTCAGGGGCTTGGCATGGGAGCTTCAGCAATGATTTCAAGAGCTGTTGGAGAAAAAAACAAGGAAAAGGTACAACAGCTTACAACAGATTCATTATTGCTGACATTTTTTGTATCTGTACTGTTTTCAATTGCCGGTTTGTTAACAATTCGTCCTCTGTTTTCATTCCTGGGTGCTTCAAATGAGATATTGAATCTGATTTCTGAATACATGAGTATCTATTATTTCGGTATGATAGCTGTTCTTGTTCCGCGTGTAGGCAATAATGCAATAAGGGCAAAAGGTGATGTAAAAGTTCCTGGCCTGATAATGATGATATCAGCTATTACAAATCTTGTTCTCGATCCGTTTTTGATTTTTGGTATCGGACCTTTTCCAAGAATGGAACTTGCAGGAGCGGCAACTTCGACTGTAATAGCAAGAGCTGTAACTCTTATCGCATCAATCAGTTTTCTATACTTTAGGGACAAGCTGATTTTACTGAAAACCCCTGATTTTAAAAGTGTGATAAAATCGTGGAAAGAGCAGCTCTATATTGGTTTACCGGTATCAGGTGTACATATGCTGACACCGGTTTTAATGGGAATCATTACCAGAATGTTGTCGTCATACGGACCGGAAATTGTAGCTGCTTTCGGAGTTGCTTCACGAATTGAGTCTCTGGTGCTTATCTTCTTTTTGGCTTTTTCTTCAGTACTGGGACCTTTTATCGGGCAGAATCTGGGGGCAGAAAAGATGAAACGAATTGCAGTTTCAATCAAATTCGGAAATCAGATTTCCCTTGTGTGGGGATTTGTCACTTTTCTTGTGATGTATTTTCTGGGGAATCTGTTTGCTGTAATATTCAGCAATGATCCTGTAATTGTTGAAAATACAGTAAAATATCTCCGTATTGTTTCGTCAAGTTATGCATTTGCCGGAATAATAACTGTTTCGGTAACGGCATTTAATGTACTGAGAAAACCGTTCAATTCGGTATTGATTATGTTGTTTCAGGTTTTTGCAGTGTTTTTGCCGCTTGCATTGATTGCGGGATATTTTTTCCGGATTAACGGGATATGGATATCGGTTGCACTCAGTAATTTGATAATCGGGATTATGTCGTTAATATGGCTTGGAAATGTAATAAAAGGAGAACTGTTAAAGAGTACGCCCGGGTACTAAGATATGGATATTCATGCTTGCAGGGCACACAAGTCCCGTAATCTTATACCCGGTTGTTTACCTGATTAATCAGAAATTATTATCCTGCCGGTACGAAATATACCGTTAGATTTGACTCTTAATATATAACTTCCCGGAACCACCTTGCGATTGATATTTACGGTATTTTTATCTTTGCCGATATTCTGTCTTAACAAAACTCTTCCTGCAGTATTAAAAAGCGTGATCTCCTGAATTATTGCACCTTTTGTAAATGTTAAGCTGTTGCCGTAAATCTTTATGTCTCTTTTCATTGATTCCATTACGTTTGCGGATGAAATAACCGCACCGGTTAAATTATCTCCCCATATTTCAGTTTCAACTATACTGAACCATCCGGTTTTGTCAGAATTCTCTCCTGTCATTGATAATCTTACATAGCGTCCCTGTGTCTTTTCAGGAAGATTAATATTCTGGAACCCGTTTGTAAGGTATGTTGTTGAATTCCAGACCTCCCAGAAAGTTTCTCCGTTTCCGACTTCTATTTTTAACGGTATTTTTCTGGACTGGCCGATATTAAGCATAAGTCTTACTGTTTTTATATCGTGGTAGTAGTACGGTAGACGGGAAATCTGATACGGTTTACTTCTGGGTTCTACCAAATGGCATTCATGTGAGATCACGCATCATTTGGCAGAACGTAATTTTCAAAGCTTTACAATCAAAAACAAGTTTTTCAAAAGCCACAGTTTTGCCGAGGAAACGCCAGCTTATTATCCGAAAATCTTGATCATGGCTTTCTGAAGCCAGTTGGTCTTCTTTGTTTGTTTCTGCTTAACAACGTTGTTTATAATAGCAGGTTTTGGAGCAGTCTTGTTTGTGTGTTGTTTATTTGACCCTGGAACAGCATCATTTCGTCTGTGCTGATGTACCTGTACGGTTCGGGAGTTATTGGAAGAACGGTTTCTATTTGCGTTGTAATCAGAGTTTTGTTTTGCTGATGAAGATCTTCTTCTTCTTGAAGAGCTTCTGGAAGAGTAATTGTTCTGAGGGTTGTTATGTTTGATTTTTCTAAAGCTCATATTGGCACTGCTGTCTTCCACAAAATAATCTGAATCTGCAAAGGAAACCGGTATTTTGCAATTCGTTAATTGCTCGATCGGTTTTAAACCGTGAATATAATCCTCACAGGCAAGAGTGATTGCCTTTCCGGTTTTTCCGGCTCTGGCTGTACGTCCGATACGGTGGACATAATTTTCACAGTGCTCAGGAATATCGTAATTAATAACCAACTCAAGATTATTTATATGAATTCCCCGGGCTGCAACATCTGTTGCGACCAGTAGAGAAATCTTGCCACACTTTACTTCTTCAAGGATCCTGGAACGTTTTCCCTGCGGTAAATCACCAGAAAGAAATTCGCAGGGATATTCGTTGTGACGAAGTCTTTCTGCAACGATCCGGGCCTCTTCCTTCATGTTGGTAAATATCAGTGCGTTTTTGGGTTTTTCTTTCTTAAGTATTCCAAGGAGCAGATTTATTTTTTCATCTTTAGAGACATGAAAGAGTTCCTGGGCAATAGCATCGACAGTGATTTTTTCCGGAGTCAGTTCGATCTCTACCGGATTATTCATATATTCACGGGCGATCATTCTGACTTCACGACTCAATGTTGCACTGAAAAGCATAGTTTTGCGCTCGGATGCAGGCCGTAAGCTGCGAAACATGGTAGTAATATCGTGCAGAAAGCCCATATCGAAGAGCCTGTCAGCTTCATCTACAACAAATATTCCGATCTGCTTGAAATCAATCTTCCCTGATTTTTTAAAATCAAGTATTCTTCCAGGTGTGCCTATCATTATATCCACACCCATTTTGAGATAGTGCTCCTGTCTTCCATACCCCACACCACCATAAAAACTGCATATGCCAAGGTTAAGGTTATCCCCTAAAAGAATCGCCTCTTTCTCAATTTGAGCAGCCAATTCTCGAGTGGGAGCAATAATTAACGCCTTTTTTCCTCGTAACGTATCGTTTCGCAGCATGGAAAAAACCGATACCAGAAAAGCTGCTGTCTTTCCGGTACCAGTTTGTGATTGAACAAATACATCTTTTCCCTGAAGCGTATGTTCAAGGGTACGGGCTTGCACCGGCATACATTCACTGTAGCCGGCATTGTCCAGTGACTGGATTATCTGATCGTCAAGATCAAACTCTGCAAACTTCATCATTCTCTTTTCCAGCACTCCTGTCCTGTTTGACATTCGTGCCAATAAAATTGTTTTTATCAGTTGATTTCTTTTGAGCTGGATTTAACCTGGACGAATCGAAGCTGGAGTACAGTCATTTGAAGGTAAAAACATACAAAAGGAGTATCAAATGATTAGCAAATAACACTTAAATATGTAAAATAATCAAAAATCACACTAATCAGATTATTAATCTACACTTTTTTTAAAATATAATCAAGCATTTTCTATACTGTTAAAGAATGACAATGACAACATGCTCCGGGAGCGGCCATGTTTCGCTTATCACCTGCAAATAACTTAGGGGTATTTGGATTAATTATCATGTACACCGAGCGAATAAGCTTCGACTTTTGATCGTGATATTGCTTTTTGAAACGTTGATTTAGAATTTTGTTACAGGCTGAATACATAAACTGGGTGCATGATAAAATAATGGCTTTGGACCATGATTAATGTAGAAGATGGTGCAAATGCAGAGCACTCACTATTGAGTGCTCAAAAAGGGGGGGCATGAGCAGATATTAAAAAATTGAGATGATCTGTCGCATAGCGTTTTTGTTCTTCTTTTCGTGTACTGAAAGTATATAGCAGCCATTATTTAATGTAGATAAATCGATTACACATTTCTGTTTTTCGGTGATATTGATTTTTTGGGCTAATTGCCCCTGTAAAGTGGTTACAGTAACACTTCTTCCATTTACGATTCCAGACAGCTCAAATTTACGATTCTTCAAATTTTTTAATACAACGGAATTCTTGACGCTGCTTTGATATTTTTCCTTTTCGATACTGGTCTCAGCATCCCTGATATGCCACATATTCCCGGTCATGGTCATCATATAGCAATTACCCAGAAACCCGTGATACCAGTAATTATCAAATCGCATATTGGCAATTTCTTCACCAAATGCATCCGCGACTTCCTGACTATTACACATTGCAGCAACCGCAAAACCTCCTACATAGGACATATTATGGTACGAGCCTGTTGCTCTGCCATCGAGAGTATAACCATCCTTGATATTTTTAGGTCCGATACCATATGCCCAGTTAGATATTTTGGTGCACCACTCTTTAGCTTTTTCATTGCCATTCCAGAGGTAATCAAGCGCGATTCGCCACGGAGCACGACAGGCATCGAACCCATAGCTGTGATTTCTTCCACCATCAGATTGTCCTCCGTCCAGTCTTTGCCAGTCAGGAATAAGCCCGGTGGAAGGATTCGCACCGTTATTCAGAAGTGTGTAGGTATCATCCGCCAGTTTATCCCACCTGGAGTTACCTGTTATTTCGGCGAAGCACCGGAAAAATGCAGGTGTATGGTAAGAGATATCGGTTTCATTGCATCCGCCATAAACGCCGCCATGGGTTAGTGCTCCTCCAGCGATCACTGATGTGTTACCGCAACCTACAATCAGCTTTTCAACTGTGTTAATTATCTTGATCGCTTCAGATTTGTAACTGTCTCCCCACTGCCATGAAGCTACAACAAAAGCAAAAGCAACATCAAGATCTCCGTCACTTGCACTTGAAGCATCATTAACGCCGCCGCAGGTTACTTTCCAGCCCATCATGCCATGGCCCTGAACTTTACTCTTATAAAATCTATATAATCCATCAAAGGTTTCTTTATCTCCCATATACGCAGCAATAATCATTGCCCATCCCATGGATTCTACTTTCGTTACACCGTTTTCTTCAGAATAAGCATCTGTTCTGATTCCACCATTACAATCTTGTAACAACATGCTTGATTTATAGCTTTTATACCAACTATCAAGGTCCTCAGTGGTCAGGGTTTTTGGCATATATCCATATTTGAAATTGATATTCAATGGATATTTAAACGTCTGGCTTTGAACTGTGCCTGTAATCAAGACTGCAATTATTGCAGCCAAGGTTAATTTTTTATTTTTCATGATGTCCTCTCCTTACCCCCTATAATATATAAAAAAATGAAAAAATATGAGTCGGAAAATTTGAAAAATTAAAAAGGTGTTTTGTTTTAAGTCATAAGAATTACACCTTATGAAAAGATAAATAAGAATTGTATTAAGGTGCATCTGTGTGTGTTGTGATGATCAAAAACAGTGCTTATTCGGCACGATTAAGGCAAAGCAAACCTGATTTTGTTCAATGGGGTCACAAAATAACCGTATATTAAGTTTAATATACGGTTTATATAAATTCATGTCAATAATCAAAATTATGCAGATGTATAACCATAAGAAACTTCAATGTGTTATGCCTGGGATAAACTTATTAAAATAAATAGGATATAAATAATTATACATCCCGAATGCACAAACCCTGACTTTGCGGATAAAGTAGGGATTTGAATATTACTGCCTCTATTTCAATAACTCCGGGTGAACCGGCAATCCGAGTTCTCGGACCTCTCTCTCTCCAAATCTCCATCACCTGGTGTAAGAGGGAGACTCTAAATACAGAATGTTTGAATAAATTGTATGTAAAAAGAATGCATAAATGCTCAGAGAAGGGGAACTGGGTTTCCGATTGTTTGTAATTTCTTTCCGATTCGTTCTGATTATTATTTAGTTCCGTTTTCTGATTGTTCTGTTTCTAATTTTTTAATTTTATCTGATTATTTCTGATTGATTTCCGATTTTTCTTTAAACAGGAGCTATTCACAGGTTCCACACGCCCCAAAATTTCAATCCAAGCAACCTACTGTTTTTGTTTCGATTTTCTGTTTTATTATTTCGAATTTTTATATCTGTCGCGAGGGTATAGGTGGCGTGTGCACGCTTGGCGACCATGATGATCTAATCTTAATTCTCAATTCCAAATTAAATTTGATCCATGTTTTGGAACACTTTTTACACCTGGCCTGTAAAATTCACGACAATCCAGTTTACTCTATCTTATATTATTTGAAAAACAGATAAATGCAATTTTTATCTGATAAGATACACGTGTCGTTTGAAAGGGATAACGAAAATGAAAAATGAAAGAATGATCATACCGTTCATGATTTCATTATTCCTTTTTACAACGGTTCCAGCCGATAATCCCATAATACAAACAATTTATACAGCAGATCCGGCTCCTGTGGTGCATGATGAGCGGGTCTATGTTTATACAAGTCATGATGAAGACGTACTGGAAGACAATTTTTTTACAATGAAAGAATGGAAGTGCTATTCATCTTCAGACATGGTGAACTGGACCGATCATGGTACTGCTGCATCACTGAAATCATTCAACTGGACTAGTAATAATGGTGCCTGGGCCCCGCAGGGCATTTACCGTAATGGGAATTTTTACCTTTATTGTCCTATTCATATGAAAGGAATCGGGGTGCTGGTTTCAGACAACCCGTGGGGGCCTTTTACCGACCCACTGGGAAAGCCGCTGATAAGTGGTGGTTCGGGTGATATAGATCCTACTGTCTTTATTGATGATGACGAGCAGGCGTATCTTTATTGGGGGAACCCGTATCTGAAGTATGTCAAATTGAATCAGAATATGGTCTCCTATTCCGGTAAAATCGAAGAGATAAATCTTACAGTTGAGAGTTTTGGAAGACGTTCTGACACCGAAAGGGCTACTTCATACGAGGAGGGGCCATGGCTTTATAAAAGAAACAATCTGTACTACATGGTTTTTGCCGGCGGGCCTATTTCAGAACATATCGCCTATTCAACCAGCAGCAGTCCCACAGGCCCCTGGACATACAGAGGCGTTATAATGCCCACCCAAGGAGGCAGTTTCACAAACCATGCAGGAGTTATTGATTTCAAGGGTAAATCCTATTTCTTTTATCACAATGCAGCCCTGCCCGGGGGCGGTGGTTTCAACCGTTCTGTATGCGTAGAGCAATTCAGCTATAATGAAGACGGCACTTTTCCAACAATAAACATGTCCAATAACGGTCCACCTCCTGCCACAAATCTTGATCCCTACGACACAATTCAGGCCGAAACAATCTGCTGGGAATCCGGTATTGAAACAGCACCCTGCAGTGAGGGCTCAATGATGGTAACCTCCATCTCTAACGGAGATTACATAAAAGTAAAGAGTGTAGACTTTGGTGATGGTGCCAGTTCGTTTGAGGTTCGGGCAGCCAGTGGTTCCTCTGGCGGCTCAATAGAGCTGCGTCTGGGTAGTCAGACCGGAACGCTTGTGGGTACCTGTAATATTACCGGAACCGGTGGATGGGATATATGGCAAAATTTTCAGTGTGATATCAGCGATTGTACAGGTATAAAAGATATGTTTCTGGTTTTCAAAGGGTCTGGCGAACCATTTCGTCTCAACTGGTATATGTTTGATGGAGGTTCAGGTTATCGCTTGTCTGTACAGACATCCGGGTTGGGAACTGTAACCCGTTCTCCTTCCGGCTCAAGATATTCAGAAGATACCCCGGTAACCCTGACCGCGGTGCCTGAAGAGGGCTGGGAGTTCATAGGATGGAGTGGTGAAGATTTAAGCGGTAATCAGAATCCTGCATCCATTGTCATGGATAACGATAAAGCTGTGACTGCGCTCTTTTCACGAAGTACAGTAGACGGCAACCTGGTTTTTAATGGTGATTTCAGTTCTGGTTCCGATAACTGGACACTTAATGTCTGGAGCGGCAGCGCGACTGGAAGCGTAATTGACGGAGAATACAATATCTCAATTGAAAGCGATGGTACAAACAATCATGATATACAGCTTGTTCAGCCAGAGCTTTTTCTTGAGAACGGCAAAACCTATGTGGTTACGTTTGATGCTTATGCTGTATCAAACAGGAGCCTTGAAGCAAATGTGGAAATGGCGGATGAGCCGTGGACAAGCTATCTGCAGGAACTTCAGAGCTTCAATCTTACTGACGTAAAACAGACATTCACCTTTAAATTCACTATGGAGGAACTTACCAATGTTAATGGGCGTCTGGGGTTTAATGTCGGTATCGGCAAACCTTCGGTTTTTATCGACAATGTATCTGTAAAGATATTCGATCCGACTGAAACAGTTTTCCGAAAACGGATAAAAGGTTCTTCTGAAATAAAAGCAAGAATCCGCTATTCTGTTTTGAGTTTAGAATCTCCTGTACATTTGTCCGGTAAGTATATTCTGAAGGTTTACAGCATGAAAGGACAGCTTGTAAAAACTGCTTCATTGATGAGAAAATCAGAAAATGGATTTTCAGGAAGTGTTGATTTATCACAGATTTCTCATGGATATTACATCGTTAGAGTCGAAAATGGAAAAAAAATACTGCACTCGTTAAAGATGGTGCTGGCAGAATAATTCGTGAATATATAATCACTGGCTGCAAATCGGGCACTTTCTTGTGATAAATTTAAACAGTTGCGAAGAAGAACTGGTAATTGTCCAGAAAGAAAATAACCAATGCAAATAAAAAGCTTCAACCGGTTGTAAATTTTTGATTTAAGAACTGGTTAGTGGTTACTTCAGGGAACAGATAAATTATTTCGGAGTTATGAAACAGAAAGGATGCCCTGCATATGATACTCAGGAATAAAACAAAAATCATGGTTGTTGTGGTATTGGGTTTGATTCTGGAATTATCGGGTCAAAACAGATTGATCCTCTCTATTGATGAAGCGAAATCGACAATAAGGAGAGAAATTTACGGAGCGCTGCTTGAAAACTGGGGGCGTGATATATACGATGGTCTTTACGTGGGCAAGAACTCCTCTATACCTAATACAAATGGTATGCGAAACGACATTATAGAGGGGTTTAAAGAATGCGGGTTATCCACCCTTGAATTCCCAGGAGGATGTTTTGCAGACGAGTATCACTGGCAGGACGGTATCGGACCTGTAAACCAGCGGCCAGGCGGCGAGTCAAGAAACGGAATGGGAACTGATGAATACATGGAGCTTTGCAGGCTTATCAATGCTGAACCATATATATGCGCCAATTTAAAAACCGGAACTCCACAGGAGATGGAAGAATGGATAAACTACATAAATAATAACCCTTCACATCCTGAATGGCACGTAAAGTACTGGAGCATGGGAAATGAGCCATGGGGTTGTGGTGGAGAGTTTAGCGCCGGTCAATTTGCCGATCAGTATGCTCAGTTTGTGGAGGCTGTTCCCGAAATTGAGGTGAAACCAATGATCAGAATCGCTGGTGCCGGGCACTGGGGTACCGATTGGGTAAATGCGGTTTTCGACCGTAATCCTGGTAAACTTGAAGGGTTTTCGGTTCACAGATACCTGGTTAATGACTGGACCGATATGGCCGGTCCCAGTATAAATTATACTTCCTTCCAGTTCCATCAGATCATACAACTTGCCAATGATGCATTATCCTTTATACAATCATTCGACCGGGCTATGGACAGATACGATCCGGACAAGAAAATCGGGTTGATGTATAACGAATGGGGAGCCTGGTATCAGGAAATAACTGAGCAAGGTTATACATTTTCCCAGAGCACAGTGCGGGATGCGCTTATTGCCGCTATTCATCTGAACATATTTAACAACTACTGCGAACGGGTGCACCTTGCATGTGTTGCACAGCCGGTGAATGTAATCCAGGCACTCTTTCTCACTGATAAAAATAACCAGACAAGAATGGTGAAAACTCCGGTTTTTTACACTTTCAAGCTGTTTAAAGTACATCAGAAAGCGAAAAAAATACCTGTCAACCTGCAGGCCGGTTCCTTCAATCAAAACGTAAATGGTACAAATTTTTCGTACCCATACCTGACTGCATCAGCATCACTTGACAGTACAGATAAAGTCAATATCACGATAAGCAACAGTGATCTCTCTAATGCCCATAACCTCCAGATCCAGATTGACGGCTCCACTTCCTATGCGTCAGTTACAGGTCAGATTATCACAGCTTCTGAAGTAACAGCGTATAATGATTTCGGTCAGCAGGAAAAGGTAAATATTCAGACGTTTGCCAGTGATAAATTCTCTCTTTCCGGTACAACACTTTCCGCGGAGGTCCCGTCAAAAAGTGTCATTCTGCTGACTTTGACACCAGTACCGACATCCGTATCACCTCTGTTGACAAGGAGATCGGGATATCAGGATCTTTCGATCTATACAAAGGGGGAGAGAAAGATCGTAATTGACTTTACAGCAGTGCCCCCGACACCTGTAAAGCTTCGGCTTCTGGGACTTGATGGCAGTGTTGTTGCAGAAAAGAAAACATTTGTTTATGGGAATAATTTAGTATGGGTGCCGCAGAGTAATAGCGCTATTTCTGGTATGTATGTTGTACATCTTGAGACAGAAGGTATTTCAAAGAGTCAGAAAATAGCACTTCTCCATTGATTGCTGCTTTAAAATGAATCACTCCGTATTGCATTTTGGAGACCGGAAAACTAATATGGTATCCAGAAAACCTTTTATGCGGATCTGAAAACTGTTTTTTTCTGAGTAATATATTTCTTATTGAAATAATCGGATATTGAGTAAGCCGGCTTTTGCGCTCGGCGACCCAGAAAATCTTATGAAAACATATAATCGCCCTGTTAACATGAATATATTTTTAAAAGCATATATTACGCTCGGCAAACAGATGATCTAATAATGTCTTCAATTTATAATGTTATTATCAGATTATTTTGATAGTTCTTCAATTTTTTCCCTGTTCAGGCCAGTGATCTCAATAATCTGTTCAATATTCAACCCCATTTCAAGCATTTTTTTGGCAACTTCCAGTTTACCTTTCTTGATACCTTCCAGTTTACCTTTCTCAATACCTTTCTCGATACCTTTCTCGATACCTTCCTGTATCCATTTTTCTGCAATAGTAGTCATGATTTCACCTCCATGCTCTATAAATTGAACCACTTCCGATTTTATAATATCTAACTGCTCCGTATTCGATACAGAAC
>Ga0209723_1006369_pt1 | contig 11428 bp, 11 predicted proteins | sample BiotimSIPDNA_2_FD_185750 | JGI IMG/M metagenome (GOLD analysis project Ga0209723, IMG submission 185750) | Anaerobic biogas reactor microbial communites from Washington, USA - Biogas_R2 time_0 SIP DNA (SPAdes) (version 2) | ecosystem: Engineered > Bioreactor > Anaerobic > Unclassified | place... | reverse complement strand
AGGCAAGGACGCTCAGTTCCACTCCCTCCCTTTCGAGAGTCCGCAGCGGCCTCATGACCGAGTTGTGTTCCATGCTGGATGTGATGGCGTGGTCGCCTGGATGAAGCAGTCCCCGGATTGCCAGGTTCAGCGCCTCCGTGGCGTTTTTTGTAAACACCACCTGCAGGTCATCTTCAATGCCGAAAAGCTCTGCCACGCCTGCCCGGGCATCCATGATGATCCGTGCCGCGTCCAGGGAGAGCCGGTGTCCCGAACGGCCCGGATTCGCCCCGATATTGAGGAGGTAGTGCTCCATGGCCCTGAGGGTTTCCGCCGGTTTGGGCCAGGATGTGGCGGCATTGTCGAAATAGATGATGCTGTGCGGGGCCATCGGAACCTTTCTCGAAACCGTCTGGCCTTGCCGGGCCGGGCGGTTTGAATCGTTTCACCGCATTGAAAATGTCTGCTCCTGGAAACGGCCGATACGATATGGAACCTGATTGCAGAAGTCAAATGACGATTTGTTATGGAAGCCCCCTTTACATTCCATTCGGGAAAGGACAGGGGGAGTTGGGTATTGACGAAGAGGGGAAAAAGCTCTTAGATAAACAGGACCGAATCGAAAGCCGACGAAGGAGAGAACCGATATGATGAACACAAGGGGGAGCGGTATTCTGCTGCATGTGACGTCTTTGCCTTCACCCTGCGGCATCGGCGATCTCGGGCCCGGGGCCTGCCGCTTTGTCGATTTTCTGGCCGATGCCGGCCAGAGATTCTGGGAGATTCTTCCCCTCTCGCCCACGCTAGGCAGTTACGGCCATTCCCCTTACAGCAGCTTTTCCGCCTTTGCCGGAAATCCTCTGCTGATCAGCCCGGAGCTCCTCTGCCGTGAAGGTCTGCTGAACCGGGTGGAGCTTGAGGAGATGCCGGTTTTTCCCGGAAACGTTGTCGATTACGGCAGGGCGGCAGCCTGCAAAGAAAAGCTCCTGTCACTGGCCTTTGAGCGCTTTCGGGGCAGGGGGCGGCCGTGGCGCGGAAGCTGGATCGACTTCACGGAACAGCAGGCCTCCTGGCTCGAAGATTATGCCCTTTTTGCTGCGCTGAAAGGGGAATTCCCCTCCGGGACCTGGGCGATGTGGCCGCCGGAACTTCGGGATCGAAAACCGGCGGCGCTCTCCAGGATGCGCCGGAAGTTGGCCCTCCCCCTGGCCAGGGAAAAATTTGTTCAATATATCTTTGACCGGCAGTGGTCTTCCCTCAGGGAGTACTGCCGTCAGAAAGGACTTCAAGTCATCGGCGATCTTCCCATCTACATGGCTTATGACAGCGCCGATGTCTGGGCGAATCCGGAACTCTTTTTTCTCGGGAAGGACAAAAAGCCTCTGGCGGTGGGCGGCGTACCCCCCGATCTCTTCTGCAAAACGGGACAGCTCTGGGGGAATCCCGTTTACCGATGGGATGTCTTGAAAGAAAGCGGCTATTGCTGGTGGAAGGAGCGTTTTCGCCAGGCGTTCCGGAATTATGATTGGCTGAGAATCGATCATTTCCGGGGATTTGTCGCCTATTGGGAGGTGCCGGCCGGTGCCGTAACGGCGGAAAGCGGCCAGTGGAAGAAAGCGCCGGCCGATGATTTTTTCCGTCAGCTCTATTCCGACTTCCCCTGTCTGCTGATCATTGCCGAGGATCTGGGGGAGGAATCCGCAGAGGTTTGGAAAATCATGGATCGCTACGATATTCCGGGAATGCGCCCCCTGCTGTTCGCCTTTGGCGATTCGCTGCCCGATCACCCCTGTGCGCCCCACAACATTTCTGAAAATACCGTTGTCTATACGGGAACGCATGACCTCAACACGGTTCGGGGCTGGTTCTGCCGGGAAGCGACGCGTCAGGACAGGAAGCGGCTTTACCGCTATCTGGGGAGTCGCACATCCGCTTCGAGGGTGCCCTGGGATTTGATCCGGCTGGCCATGTTGAGCGTGGCAAGGCTGGCGGTTTTTCCCCTGCAGGATGTCCTCGGGCTTGACGAAACCGCACGAATGAACCGCCCGGGCACGGTTCATGGGAACTGGCAATGGCGCGTTCAGCAGGAAGACCTCGGGCCGCCCATTGTGGAGCGGCTTCGTGAACTGACGGAGATCTATGGCCGACTTTGAAGGAAAGCCCGTGATGACCTGAGACACCGGTCGGATCGAAGGGTCAAGGCGGGCGGTCAAGCGTCGGCTGCAGCTGCTCGAGAGGCGTCCCGCCATGAAAAGACATTGACAAGGCCCATGAGTACATAATATGCAATACATCCTGAGAAAGATTTCCAATTGAAAACAACAAGGAGGGGTCATATGAACGTTTGCAGTAAGGGTAAAATGGGGCTGATCGCTTGTGCCCTGTTTTTTGCGTTGTTTTATCTTCTGTCGTCGGTTGCCGAGGCGCGCGTCGGTGGAGGACGGTCTTTCGGCAGCCGGGGGTCCCGCTCCTTCAGCAGTTCTCCTAGTTCTCCAAGCTCTCCGTCCCGCTCTTACAACACGCCTTCCCGTCCGTCTCCCTCTGCGGCCCCGCAGTCGCAGCCGGGAGGCTTCATGAGAAGCATGGCCGGCGGCCTTCTTGGCGGAATGGCCGGGGCGCTGCTTTTCAGCAGTCTCGGTTTCGGCCATGGCGCAGGCGGTTTTGGCGGCGGGATCGGCCTGATGGATATTCTGCTGCTGGGGGCGATTCTCTACGGGATCTACTGGTTTATCAAGAGGCGGCGGCAGGCGGCGACCGCCATGAATGCCCCGATGGCTTACGGCAGCCCGGACAACAGGGATGCCTTCAATACGGACTCCTATGCCCCGCCGATCCGGGACATTCCCCCGGCCGGTTACGAAGCCGGTGACGGACTGAGCGCCATTCGGCGGGAAGATCATTCCTTCGATGAGAAGCGCTTCAAGGATTCCGTTCTGGATAATTTTTTTTCGATCCAGGGTGCCTGGGCAAACCGGGATATGTCCGGTGTCCGGAACTTGCTGACCGATGACATGTACAAAACGATTCAGCAGGACGCTGATGAGCTTCGGGCGAAGCACAGGATCAACAAGCTCGACAACATCGCGGTCCGTTCCGTGGAGATTACGGAATCCTGGCAGGAGGGCGGCAGAGATTTCATCACGGTCAGATTTTATGCAAACCTGCTGGATTACACGGTGGACGAGATCTCCGGCGAGGTTCTGGCCGGGAGCAGGAAGGACCCTGTGAAATTTGTGGAGTTCTGGACATTTGCCCGGCCGTCGGGCAACAACCCCTGGCGGCTTTCCGCTATTCAGCAGGAAAGCTAGCCGGAAAAAAGACGGCCAGCCAGATCGTCTCCTGCTCCGGGTCGGTCCACTCCACCCGGTGCCGGGTATGCGCCGGGATCAGGAGCGAATCGCCCGGTTTCAGGGTTACGAGGTCGTCCGGTCCCGAAAAGCTCAGACAGGCTTTACCCCGGAGGAGCAGGACCCATTCCTGCTCCTCCGAATCATACTGGAACCCGGGGGGAGAGGCCTGTCCCCGGGAAATGATCCGCTCTATCCTCACGCCGGGCATGTTCAGCAGGCTTGTGAATTGCTCTTCCGCGAGGCTGTCGGGGACCCCTTCAAAAAGATTCAACACCATCCTGTTCATCGTCATTCCCGAAATTCAAACATGACCTTTTCATAAGGCTCAAACATCATCATGTACAGGTCCATGACATAGCGGTCCGTCATGCCCGAGATGTAATCCGCCAGGATCCTCCGTTTTCCCGAGGAGTCCGGCGCCTCGTCAAAGCGGATTTTGAACGTCCGGGGCAGCATTTCCGGGCATCGTTCCAGGTGGCGGAAAATCCGCCGGATGATGAGTTTGCCCTTTTCATTCATGATGCACACCTGCGGTTTCCGATAGACATTTTCAAAGAGATAGCTCTTGAGGGCGTCAAAGTTTTCCCAGACTCCGGCAGGGGCGGCCACAATATCTTCCAGGAAATTTCTGGCCTCTTCGACGGATGAAATCCCGTGCTGCTCGATATTTCGAGAAGTCTGTCGAATGACGGCAATGTTGGCCTCCTCGATCAGGGTGCGGACCAGGATCCGGGACTGGAGGATGGTATCGGCTTGGAGAATATCCGGGTATCTTGAACGGCAGCGTTCAAAAACGCGCCTCACCAGGGGGTTTTCCATGTTGCGCAGATCTTTGAGGCGCAGATAGCCGGCATTGAGGGCGTCTTCGAGGTCGTGGGCGCAGTAGGCCAGGGGATCGGCGATATTGACGACCTGTGTTTCCAGGGATGATTTGGGGAAGCGGTGAAATTCCGGAGGGGCGTCGGGGTGATCGTGAGTTGTGTTATGACGGGCGATTCCCTCGCGGGTTTCGAAGCAGAGGTTCAGGCCGTCGTAACGCTGATAACGCTTTTCCAGAAAATCCACGACCCGCAGACTCTGGAGATTGTGTTCGAACCCCCCGTCGTCCTTAAGAAGCTCGTTAAGGGTTTCCTCGCCGGCATGGCCGAAGGGAGGATGGCCGAGATCGTGGGCAAGGGCGATGGCTTCACAGAGGTCTTCATTGAGCCGCAGAGCCCGGGCGAAGGTCCGGGCGTGCTGGGCTACTTCCAGCGTGTGGGTCAGGCGCGTCCGGTAAAAATCTCCTTCGTTGATCAGAAAAACCTGTGTTTTGTGCTGAAGATCCTTAAATACCTTCGAGTAAAGAATCCGGTCCCTGTCCCGCTGAAAACAGGTGCGATAGTCGTCGGGCTCGTTGCCGTGCAGCGTTCGGCCAATGCTGTACGCGCTTTTTGTGGCGTAGGGGGCTAGCCTTTTTTCTTCTGTCGTTTCAATGAATTCCCGTGCTGTCATGCGATAGGGTGACCTTTTGTCGTTTCTTGAGGAAAAGTTTATACGCCGCCTGACGCTTTTGCAAGCGATACCTTGGAAAGGCTCTGTCCCGGAAAGGGTCATCGGTGCCGCCTTGAAAATTCAGGGGAACAAAATCGATGTGGGTCGTCTATCCATCGTTGGTATGAAATAAGCATTTAGAATCCTGGTGATACAAATTTTTTTGAACGATGATCCTTTCTCGGGTGGGAGAAAGGATCGACAGCGATATGAAATCCTTCTGCTTCCTGGTGACATCTTCGATTTGCCGAGTTAATCCGCTGTTCTTATCCGTCTTCTCAAAAACCATGGGGATCTTTTCAGGGATTGCAGGGATTTCAGGGAGAGCAGGATCATGAGGTACTTTTTTGGCGTACTGTGTTTGATTTTATGTCTTGGCACAAATGCTGTTGCCGCATCGAATGAAGAAGCGGCAATCGTTAAAAATTGTTCGGGGACCGCATTCATTGTCCGGCAGCAGAGGACGCTTACGGTTAAGAAAAGCGAGCGGATTTATTCCGGCGACCTGCTTCGAACCGGTCGAGATGGAACGCTGGGGATCATCTTTAAGGACAATACCATTCTTTCCCTCGGACCCCGCAGTGAACTGCTGATTGAAGAATTTCATTTTGACCCATCCCGGGGAAAACTTTCGATCGTGACCCGGATGCTCAAGGGCACTGCCGCCTACGTCTCCGGCGTCATCGCCAGGTTGTCCCCTCAATCGGTGCGCTTTGAAACACCCTCGGCCACCATCGGAATTCGGGGGACCAAGTTCCTGGTGAAGGTCGAAGACGGTGGAGAAGAAGAATGAAACGCGCGGCAGTGAAGGCGACTTCATGGGTCATGCTTCTCTTTCTGGGGGCCTGCGCGGTCCCGGAGGTCAAAACAGAGGCTGTTCCTGTTCCTGACGCAGGCAGAACGCAAGTGGTTCTTATGCCCGACCAGGACGGAAAGGTTGGAGAAGTCACCGTCAGAAATAGAGGCGGTTCCCGGAAAATCAATCAAGCCGGGCAGATGGCGGAAGCAAAGGATGGGACCAGTGCCATTTCAACGCAGGCCCCCCTGGCCGAGGGGGATATTCACAAAGTGTTCGGCGCCGCTCTCGCCGCACTGCCGAAAAAGCCGGTCATCTTTATCCTTTATTTTAAAACCGATTCCACCGAACTGACGGAGGCGTCGCAAACAACGCTTTCCTCTGTCCATGCTGCCATCAGTGACAGGCAGTCGCAGGACATCAGCGTTATCGGCCATACGGATAGAACGGGTGAAAAGAGTTATAACGTTGCCCTTTCCCGCAGTCGGGCCTTGAAGATCAAAAAATTCCTCATTTCAAAAAGCGTAAATCCCTCCATCATCGAGGTCGATTATCACGGAGAAGCCGATCCCCTGATTAAAACCCCGGACGGGGTGGCGGAGCCTCGCAATCGAAGGGTTGAAGTGACCGTCCGATAATCCCGGATAAGGGAGAGCGTTCCAGTATTCTTTGACGGACCGGGGACGACCGGAGACATCGGCACCAATCTTTCTCCTCGCTGTTGAAACCCTCACCAAGTGTCCATCCGATTCCCATCTGAAGAGGATCCTGGCGTTCAGTGCCCTGCGGACGGGTGTCCAACCCGGAATGATTCCGTCCTGACCAGCTGCGGAATCTCCCTCTTCGTTTCGCCGCAGGCATCCCATCCTGCTGGCCGTCCTGTCCTCAACGTTTTTCTTCTTCCTGACGACACATTTCGGAACGCCGGCGTTCAAACCTACAATATTGTGGAGGGTTGTCCCGGAATTGTCCCAAATTTGTTCCTTTATGGGCCTGCAGTGGCGCTGCCGTGGAAATAAAAAGAATGATATCATGATCTTATCTTTAAGGCACGACATTCGCTGAATAGAGAGTCACGGTTTCCGGAACCATGTTCAGATACAAGAATCAAGAAATATTCTGGAGGAGGCATCATGAAAACGTTTTTAACAGTCAGAGGATTCTTCGTGATCAGCTTGTTGCTGTCCGGTCTTTTCCTGCTCTCCGCGACGCCGCTGTGTGCCGAGGAGGAAAAGCCCACGGGAGATTTTTCCCTGTCGGCATTGTCCGGGTATATATGGCGGGGGCAGGAACTCAGCCGGGACAGCATCGTCATTCAGCCTTCCATGACCATGGGCTACAAGGGGTTTTCCGTTAATGTCTGGGGGAACCTCGACACGGACCCCTATGTGGCGGACTCCGACGATGACAGCACAAACTGGACGGAAACGGATGTGACCCTGTCCTATACAAAGACTCTCGGACTCTTCAATCTCGGTGGAGGTTACATCTACTACGCTCTTGCCGGGTCCAATGAGAATGGGACGGATGTTCATGATTCCCAGGAGATTTACGTTTCCGTGGGTCTGAATACGCTCCTTTCGCCGACATTGACGGTCTACAAGGAAATCAGCTATTACCACCAGTGGTACTTCCTGCTGGGAATCTCCCATACCATCGAGTTGAACAATCGGGTCTCATTGAAACTTGCGGCCTCGGCCAGTTACCTGCACAGCGAAGATGAGGAGACCTATCCCGAATATAACGGAGATGCCGAACCCACCAGTGGTAAATTCAGCAATCTGCATGACGGGACCTTAACCGCCAGCCTGCCCGTCAAGGCGACTCGGTATGTCACGGTAATACCCATGATTTCCTATGTCTTTCCCCTTTCGGACGATGCAAAGGACGAAATGAAGGGAAGGGGGATACAGGGTGAAAAACCGTCCGACCGCGACAGTTCCTTCCTTTACGGCGGTGTGACCCTGAGCTTCACCTTTTGATGAAGATCCGCCGGGAAGGGGGGTATGCCGGCGGAGATCATCCTTTTTAAAAAATATGCCTAAAAATGCTTGACCTGTCTATCGCTTTACAGTTTAGGATAGCTTTCTCTCCGGCCGGAAGAAATAGCGTCATGGAGGATGGAAAAGATGAAGGGAGCTGTAACGATAGCGGAATGGATAGACCGCTTCCGAGCGGTAGGGCTTGACGAACTGGCGATGCGGAAGTGGCACCGCCTCTTTGAAGAAGAGAACCCCGAAGGTCATCAGAGGTTCCTGGAATGGCTCGGCGCTTCGCCGGAGCAGATCGCTGATATCCGAAAAATGTAACCCGGAGTCAACCGCCCCGGTCCTCAGCCGGACCGGGGCGGAACCCTTGATGAGGGCCCATGTACCTGATTCGTGAACTTGCTGGAATTTTTGGCCTTTCCCGAAGCACCCTGCTTTACTATGACCGGGTCGGACTCCTTTCCCCTTCGGCACGATCCGAAAAGGGGTACCGTCTTTACTCCGATGCCGACCGGGATCGTTTGTCGGCGATCTGTTCCTTCCGAGAGGCTGGTTTAAGCCTGGAGGATATTCGGAAGATCATCTCTTCCCGGAAGAGCGACACGACGGAGATCCTTCTTCGGCGCCTTTCGGCTCTGAGCGGGGAGATCCAGGAGTTCCAGGCCAAGAGACGCATGCTGGCCGGCATGCTGAAAGCCCGTGCGCCGGGAGACATCCCTTCCTCCGTCGACAAGAACCTCTTCGTCGGGATGCTGAAGGCCGCTGGACTGGATGATGCGGCGATGCGGCGGTTTCACAGGGCCTTCGAAGAACGCGAGCCGGAGGCGCACCATGCCTTTCTTCTTTCCCTGGACCTTCCGGAAAAAGAGGTGCTCCGAATCCGCAGATGGGCCGCAGGCCTGTCCCGGGAAAGGCGGATGGGTTAGTTCAGCCCCCCTTCTCCCATCCCGTTAGACGTCTCCTTTCTCCCCGCTGTGAGAGATTTTCTTCCTGACGTGATGATTTCTCCCGCGTCTTCCTGATGGATTGATCCCCCTCTTTTTTTTTGAACTCCGACTAAGGCTTTGAGGCCGGTTACGCACAAACGGAAACGGCCACAGCCAAAGCTTCAGAACCTTCTCCCTTCCCGGGCGCTCGAGCCGCCAGGATGACTGTTTCGTCCCTCGTCCCTTTCGGGCAAGCATGACCAAGGCATCCGAGGCAAGATTGCGGCGCTTTTCCTAGGCCATATCTGAACGATGGCGCCATTTCTTCCTAGGCCAAAATTACGATATCTCTTAGTAAAAATAAGGTATTACCTGAATTGACAATCCCTGGAAGTTGTGTCTTTATTTTTTTTCATAATTAATATGGGGTTTCCGGTTCTGTCTTCTGTGCGGCGGAGGAGGGTCGGCGTTCTCCCGGGCGGGCGCTCCCGGGGAGAACGCTGTCGATCTGACTCTTCAACCGACAGCGGGACGCGGAGATCCCTCCAACCCGAGTTTTCACTAAGGAGGTTTTCCAAAATGCCAAAGGCTCGTCGTTCCCTGCTGTTCATGTTTCTGTTCTTCTTCGTCTGCTCCTCCCCTTTTCTCCTTTCCGCTTGTGAGAACAGGGCAAAGGAGGAGAAGCTGAATTTCACCACGGAGTACCAGGCTGTGTTTATGGCTAACGGTCAGGTTTTTTTCGGTAAGATCGAGAACGCAGGGGCGGCTTACCCGCTGCTGAAGGAGGTTTATTATATCGGCCGCCAGGCGGCTCCGGAAGAAAAGGAAGTGAGGAGCATCCTGATCAAGCGGGGCAGCGAATGGCACAAACCGGAGTATATGTACATCAACCGGCAGCACATTGCGGTGATTGAGCCCGTCTCGCCCGATTCCAGGGTGGCTCAGCTTATCAAGGAAGCGAAGACGGCGAAGCCAGCGGAAGCTCAGCAGCCATGAGGAGGAGAAAGTACCAGGCAACCGTTTCATGTTGAAGGTTATCCATTTTTGCACGTAAGGAGGGAGCCATGAAGGGTATGTTAAGGAAAAGGGGTGGGGCCTTAAGCCCGGTTTTGTTTCTTCTGCTATTCTGGCTGTGGATCATCTCCGGCCAGGCGGCCGCCGCAACGAACGCCACATGGTCGTTGGGTGGAGATGGTGTCTGGAACAATCCGGCCTATTGGGACATCGGGATGGTTCCTAACGGAAAATACAACGCTTTCATCATCGACGGCACATCCACTGTGACGAGCAACATCAATGTGGCTGTTGAAAACCTGACGCTTGCTTCGGGTAACGGACTTATCGTACAGGACGGGACGTCTTTTTCAATCTCAGGCGGGACAGGGATCGTCACCAACGACGGGACGATCAGGATCGCCGGAAACGGGACTGACACCAGGTTTTATGTCGGCAGCCCCAATGTGACCCTGACGGGTTTCGGCACCCTGATTCTCGATCCGGGCAATTCGGCTCAGCGAAGCCGGATCGGTTCCACCAACATCAACTATGTCCTCACCAACGACACGAACCATACCATCATGGGTGCCGGTTACATCGGGGAGGGCAACATGGGGCTCGTCAACCGGGGAACCATTGTGGCGAATAACACGGCCGGTCCCCTATACATCTTCCTGAACGCTGCGGGGGCTGTGAATGAAGGGACCCTCAAAGCGACGGGCGGCGCCGGCCTTCATCTCGTCGGCCGGACGTTCGACAATGCCACGGGTTTGATTCTCGCCGACGGAGCCGATTCCTATGTCGGTCTCAGGGAAGGCGCCGAAGTGAAGGGAGGAACCTTCACCACGACCAACGGCGGTGTGATCGCGACCCTCAACAGCGGAACGATTGACGGGATCACCCTTTCCTCCGGTTCCTCGTTTCAGGGCTGGGACGGCACCAACACCTATCTGCGAAAAACCATTACCAATTCCGGGACGATGACGATTGCCGGCAACGGGATCGATACCCGGTTCTACGTCAACAGCGCCGATGTGATCCTGACCGGTGCGGGAAAGCTGGTCCTCAATCCGGGCAATTCGGCGCAGCGAAGCCGGATCAGCTCCACCAACAGCAACTATGTCCTCACCAACGACACGAACCATACCATCATGGGTGCCGGTTACATCGGGGAGGGCAACATGGGGCTCGTCAACAGGGGAACCATTGTGGCGAATAGCACGGCCGGTCCCCTCTACATTTTCCTGAACGCTGCGGGGGCTGTGAATGAAGGGATCCTCAAAGCTGCGGGCGGCGCCGGTCTTCATCTCGTCGGCCGGGCGTTCGACAATGCCACCGGTTTGATCCTTGCCGACGGTGCCGGTTCCTATGTCGGTCTCAGGGAAGGTGCCGAAGTGGAGGGGGGAACCTTCACCACGACCAACGGCGGCGTGATCGCGACCCTCAACAGCGGAACGATTGACGGAATCGCCCTTTCCTCCGGTTCCTCGTTTCAGGGCTGGGACGGCACCAACACCTATCTGCAAAACACTCTTACCAATTCCGGGACGATGACGATTGTCGGCAACGGCAGTGATACCCGTTTCTATGTCGACAGCGCCGGTGTGACCCTGACCGGTTCGGGGACGTTGGTTATGAATCCGGGCAATTCGGCACAGCGGAGCCGGATCAGTTCCACCAACGGCAATTTCGTTCTCACCAACGATACGGATCATACGATCCTGGGCTCCGGCTGGGTCGGCGAGAACAACATGGGACTCGTCAACAAGGGGACCATTGCGGCGACCAATGCCGGCGCCCCTCTGTACATCGATGTGAACAGCAGGGATGCCGTAAATGAAGGGACCTTCAAGGCGACGGCCG
>Ga0209723_1006368_pt1 | contig 11431 bp, 10 predicted proteins | sample BiotimSIPDNA_2_FD_185750 | JGI IMG/M metagenome (GOLD analysis project Ga0209723, IMG submission 185750) | Anaerobic biogas reactor microbial communites from Washington, USA - Biogas_R2 time_0 SIP DNA (SPAdes) (version 2) | ecosystem: Engineered > Bioreactor > Anaerobic > Unclassified | place... | reverse complement strand
GGACAAGTGTATCCGCTGCGGGGCATGCTTTGCAGCCTGTCCGCCTCAATTCAGCGCCATCGTGAAGCTGGTCGGCCAGCCTGCTCCGCCCCCTCTGCCTGAAGGCCAGCGAGCGGTCGTCAGAAAGAGCAAGGAAGCAACTGCATAAAATGCAGAAATATTGATTCCGGGTATCAACAATGGAAACAATATTCACATGGAGAGGGGCTTGGCCGAAAGGTTAAGCCCCTCTCGAAATACCAAAGGTGGAGAGGAGATATATAATGGGCGAACTTGCTAAAGTAAATATTGGTGATTTCGAGAAGCAACCGGATGGTTCCTGGGTTAGTGTTAAAATTTCATATGTAAATACCAAAGGCGGAACCGTAATCGCTTTAGAACCTGGCACGATTTTTAGACCAGGCTTCAAACAATTCGGGGGAATTGACTTTGTAAAAGAACTTGACGAAATCAGCGAAAATTTAAAAAACGCGGAAGAATCGACTAAGTAAAAGAACCCGACGAAGTTAGCAAGAATTTTAAAAATTGACCTGAATAGGGAATACCGCAACAAAATAGTGCCCTGTAACATGCAGGAATAGCGATTCCGTGGGCTATAGTGTGATTCTATTCACACAGCCCAACCATGAACAATGAAAAAGGACTTAGCTGAAAGATGCTAAGTCCTTTTTTTATTTGGTTATTCACAAATAACTCCCCCGTCTCGAGTCCCAGGGACGAGCACTTTCCGACTTGAAATATTATTATGCAATTTCTTTAGAATATGGCATCCTGACGCTGAAGAGCGAAAGTCATCGAATCCACACCATCACTTGGGAAAGGGGATTAAGACCACATGGCATGGCAGCGGGAAGAACCGGCAAGAACTCAATTTCTAGACATCTTCAGATATCTTTTGATCTTCGTATCATCGGGGTTTGCCGTTTTTCTGATCTGGAAGCAGAATCGGATTCTTGCTCTGATTGAGGCCCTTCCCGTCTTTATTGTCATGTCCAACCTTTTCGGTTTTCTCACCCTGCCCCTTTATCGCCGCACTTCCGGCTTGATCGAAAAAATGACCAGAACTTTTACACCTTCTTCCTCTGAACACCTTCTCGGCGCCCTGGATGCCTTTTCTCTCAAGGAACACAGAGAAAACTCCAATGAACGGATCTCCATCCCTGTTTCGGAAGAAATGGATGCCGAAACGGAAGCCGCAGCAAACGATATAAGCAGAAATCCGTTCGCCGGAGATGATTCCGATGTCGCCGATCCGGAAGCCAGAATTGTCCAACCCGATTTACCTGAAAAAACCCAGATTGCCCAGCAGATGAGGCAGATCATCTCTCTCACCACAAAAGCCATCTACTCGGAACAGTTCAGCGACATGAGCACGCTGGTCAAATGGCTGCCCGGAGACAAAAGCGACAGAAATCTTTTGTGCGCCTACATTGCGATTCGTATGGCCGCCCAATTGACAAAACCGCCCAGTGACGGCGAAATCGAAAATGCGGCCGAGCAGCTGCTTATGATGGAGAAGGACCCGGCCAATGCGGATTCCGGCGCCCTTCTCAACCTGCACAAGGCGCTTGCGGAAATCTACTGGCTGCAAAGGCAGGCCGAGATTCTCAGAGGGAAACTCGCCCATCGCAATGGCAAATACTCGTATGAAGCGACCATCTACGCGCTTCAGCGTGTCGGAAAAGGACCGATGACAAACGAAGACAGGGAAAAGTTTAAAGAGCTTGCAAGGGAGATATCCGACCTCGAACGGCAGATTCAGGAATACGAGATGGAATCATTGAGAGGGGCTGACCTTGATGTTTATCAATGCACGAGAGAACACCTGAAAATTCAAGCCCTGCAGGATGAATTAAACATCCGTAAAGAACACGGAACCACAACGGAGCTTAAGGGGCTGATGGAAGTCATCGAAAAGCAGTTAAAATTCGCTCTCCACCCGGAATCCCCGGAGCCCGGCGCGACGGACGTTTTCAGGAAATGACGAGGAACAGAAAAACGACTCTAACAGACGGAATATTTCCCAGCGCTTAATTCCTCGCAGAACCCGTTGATTTCCGAGAATTCCTTTTCGAAAATTTCTTCCGTCCTTTTTACAACTTCATCAATTCCCCGCCCACGCTCAAGAAGAACCTGGGCTGTTGCCATCTGCGGGCTGTCGACAGGCGTTCCGATACGGCTTAAAAGCAGGACGTAGACCTCCTTGATCCCCTCGATATTTTCGTAGATTTCCCGGGCGATCTTATGGGCCAGTATGTTGTATATCTTTCCGACATGGCTGACAGGATTCTTCCCCGCGGCAGCCTCTGTCCCCAGAGGTCTGTTCACGGAGATGAGGCCGTTGACCCGGTTTCCGCGTCCGACCTGGCCTGAATCCGCATCCTCCGCCGATGTCCCGAGGAGGCTCAGATAAACGCCGCCAAGCCCTCTCCCCCGCTCATCGAGGTTGTTGTAATGGACATTTATTCCTTTGAATTCAGGCAGCCCGCCGAGCATTTGCTCCATCTCTTTCTGAATAATCATTTTTCTCTCAAAATAGTCCTTTTCAGAGCTGACAAAAGAGGCGATCAGTGGCATGGCAACTGTTAACTCCAGCGTCTTTCCGTTCCGCAAGCCCATGATCTTGATATCTTCGCCTGTCTCAGGATGGATTTTCTTGAATTCAGAGGAATTGAGCTGCCGCTCCAGGTTCAGAACGACCTTCTCGGCAGGACTCAGCGGATAATATCCCACTGCCGCCGAGGTATCATTCGCAGCCCTGACTTTTCCGGGCCGGGTAAAAATATCCGTCAGTTCCTCGGACCCCGGCGAAAGGACGACACGACACTTAAGATGCCTGTCGGGGTCGATAAACCGCATATGGCTGCGAATCCATTGTTTGGCAGTGTCGACGGCAATCTCGACAACCGGGATTTTCCGGCCTGCAACATGGAGAGTAGCCCGGTCCCCGATAATCAGTTCCATGGGTTCAAGGACCTGACCTCCGCCGAAGTTCTTCTCCACCCTGCCGGCGGTCAACAACCCCTTATCGATGTTATGATGGAGCACAGTTCCGAACTCCCGGATATATTCCTGTGACAGGGCGACGGAAATCGCTTCCATTATGGAATCGCACATGTAATCGGGGTGACCGATGCCTTTGCGTTCAACAATTTCAACCCGATGCTCGGTTACAGATTTTCCTTTTAATGTTTCTACCAGGATCATGTCCGTACCCTCCTTTGTTCTTGAGCAGAAATTGTGCAAAAACCTGCCCCTCCGCCCCTTCCTGCAATGACGCAAATCCTGGAGAAGTAGCGGGCAGCCTGCTGTCGTCAGAAAAGCGCACCTCTTTTTTCTATTTAAAATGAACCCCTTTCAAATTGCTATTTCTTTTTCTCATCTTAAAAAGGTTTCAGACTATCCTGTAAATAAGCCCCATATTTAAACCTTCCTCTGGATGACCCTGTCTCCGCTGCACTGATCCCTGCGGTGATCAGTGCATAAAACCCTTAAAAGGTGCAGCATAATTCATTAGATAGACTACGCCATCCCTTCTTCGCATGCGTTCTCTTCCTACTCAAATTTCATTCTTTTCGAACCCGAAAATCAGCCCTTTCCGGATTTTCTTAATCATATCGTCGGGTCATATTAATCAAAACCCGGAAGTCCCGTACGCGTTCCGCTCGATCCTGATGAAAACGGCTCGGTTTATTCCTCTGGTGATCCTCAGGAGCCGGGTCACGGGCAAATGCGGCTTCAAAAAGAGGAACAGGGGCAGTGGATGCCATCCGCAGGTTATTGAAAAAGAATTGAAATAATTATTTCCCCCCGGCAGACGCGAAGCAATTGGAGGTGACCATGATGGCCAAATCCAGGACATTCCGTTCAGAAAGGCAACGGAATGTCGAGTTGCAGGAAATAAGAATTTTCCTGTCCGCCATTCTTCTGATCCCCTGTTTATTATGTTCCTGTGGCCGGACCGTGAAAGATCTCGTTCACAACCCTGATTTCGCGCTTCAAAATCATCCGAAGCGGACCCTGAATGTCATGATTGTTACGGAAGAGGAGCCGGATACGCGGGAACTCACGCAATGGCTTGAAACCTGCGGCAGGACGATCGATGAGCAGGTCGGCATTACCCTGAAGCCGGCTCAGTTCGTTCAGGTAAAGAACCTGCCTTCCGTCAACGACATCAGCGGCCGTCTGACAGCCCTCCACTCCGCAGGGGAAGGTCGCAATGACTGGGACATCATGATCAATCCGGCCGGCTATGGAACACTGGATATCGCCCTGGGCCTGATGAACCTGTTTCTTCCCGTACCGATGTACCAGGGATATATCGATGATACGTACAGGAAAATCATCGTTTTGAAATCCAGGGACTGCCGCACCTTTGTGCATGAGTTTTTTCATGCCTTCATCTTATCCCATAACCACTCCAATGGCATCATGGCCGGCATGGCGTTCCAGCTCCTTCCCTTTACGCCTCCTTTAAACAACACGCTGTATCTTAACGAAAAGGACCGGGATGAAGTGCTGAAAAACAAATGGCGGGATTTCAGAACAAAGTCTCAACTCTCTCTGGAAACTCAGCGGGATTTGATCAGAAAGGAATGATCAACTGCTCGTGATCAAGTTCCCTCATCTGACTTCTAACGGATTCTGACCGGATGGATGGAAGTCGGAATCCTGAAAGGAGTACCCTGCCCCCGTCCGGGGGAAAAAAGATGCCCATGGGAATACGGCCTTGCCGAAGCGCGGCGGATAGTATATAAAGCGCGGCAATGGTGCTGGATATCCCAGGCCGGATTTTTTCTTCTTTCATCCCCGGGAGGATCTCCTTATGGCTGTTCTGTCCGTGGTTCTTCAGCCGCCGGAAAATCAGGAACAGACGGAATCGATGCTGGCCCCGTTTCTTGGCTCTCCCCTCGTGGAAACCATCTGGATCGCCTCCCGGTCTCCACTCGGCAAACCGTTGCCCCCCAGGTGCCGCCAAGCCCCGCCGGATGCCTTCTCTTCCGGCGCCGCTCTGAATGACCTGCTCTGCCGGATCGAGACGCCCTGGCTCCTGATGATCCCCGATGCCCGGAGGCTGGAGATTCCCCCGCCCTCTCTGGAACGCCTCCTGGAGGTCGCCGAAATTACCGGGGCCGGTCTGGTTTATGCCGATTTCCGGGATCGCGGGACGGACGGGCGTCTTCACGACCATCCCCTGATCGATTATTCGATGGGCAGCATCCGGGACACCTTCGATTTCGGCCCCCTGATGCTCTTTTCCGTTCCGGCGATTTCCCAGACCCTGAAAATCCGGGGAGCAATCCCTCCTCTGAAACACGCGGCCCTGTATGATCTCCGGCTGAAGCTTTCCCTCGATTCCGCCGTCTTTCACCTCCAGGAATTCCTGTGCACCCGTACGGAAATCGATTCCCGCAGCAGCGGCGAGAAGATCTTCGATTATGTTCGCTCCGATCAGCAGGCCGTCCAGAAGGAAATGGAAAACGTAGCCATGGACCATCTGCAGCGCCTCGGCGCATTTCTGTCTCCGATATTCAAGCCTCTGCCCCCCGGCAGTCAGGATTTTCCCGTGGAAGCCAGTGTCATCATTCCCGTGCGCAACCGGAAGCGAACCATTCTCGAAGCCGTGGACAGCGCCCTTTCCCAGAAAACGGATTTTCCCTTCAACCTGATCGTCGTGGATAATTTTTCCACCGACGGCACCACCGAACTCCTGGCCGAGCGGGCAAAGACCTGCCCGGCCCTGCACTCCCGCATTCCCGTCAGGGACGATCTGGATATCGGCGGCTGCTGGAACGAAGCCGTCAGCGATCCCGCCTGCGGGCGCTATGCCGTCCAGCTCGATTCGGACGATCTCTACAGCCGACCCGATGCCCTGCAGCAGCTGGTAAATCTTCTGCGGACCGGCCATTATGCCATGGTCATCGGGTCCTACACCCTGGTAAACGAGCATCTGGAGGAAATTTCTCCCGGGTTGATTGACCACAGGGAATGGACCCCTGAAAACGGACGCAACAACGCCCTGCGGATTAACGGCCTTGGCGCGCCGCGTGCTTTTTCCACGGAAATTCTCCGGAAAACCGGCTTTCTCAATGTTGGCTACGGAGAGGATTACGCCCTGGCCCTGCAACTCTCCCGGTATTACAAAATCGGCAGGATTTACGAGAGTCTCTACCTCTGCCGCCGCTGGACGGACAACACCGATGCCGCCCTGCCAATCGAAAAAATCAACCGTAACGACCTCTTCAAGGATCGGATCCGGACGCTGGAAATCCTTGCCCGGCAGCGGCAGAACGGGTGCAGGCCGTGACGCGGGCTTCATTCCCGGTTCGAGATCACGTTAACCCGGGAATCACGGCCTTTCTGCAGACAAAAAACAAGGAGAACGACTTTTTCCGATGAAACCGGAAGATCTTCCCGATTCACGCGTTTTTGCCGAATTCAACCCGGAAAGAAAAGAAGATGCCGGCACGAGCCTGCCGGATCTGTGTGGACAGCTCCTGACCCGGCAGGAAGATGCCTGGCCGAAGCTGAAAAGCGGTTATGAAGCGGTTGCGGCCTCCCATGTCCGTACCCTGGATTGCGGTGATTTTTCGGTTTTGCTTCAGTTCAATCCCCAGCGGATCGTCAGCAGCAGCGCTCGGGTAGATCCGGCCTCCATTTCGAAACGGCCCTGCTTCCTCTGCCCGGCCAGCCTTCCCGAGGAACAGCAGGGGATTCTCTATCGCCGGACCTTCCTGATCCTCTGCAACCCTTTTCCCATTTTCTCACAGCATTTCACGATCAACGATCTGAACCACCGCCCGCAATCCCTGGAGGCTCATCTGGATCTGCTCCCTCTTCTTGCCCGGGATTTCGCTCCGTCCCTGTCCCTTTTTTACAATGGCCCCCAATGCGGCGCCTCCGCTCCGGATCATCTGCATTTTCAGGCCTGCCCGGCCGGCAGCCTGCCCATCGAATCCCAAGTGGATGACGGCCGCCCTCTCCTGCCGGTCATGAAGAACCGCTCCGCCACGGTCTCCCGCGTGGAAAACCTCGGGCGGGCCGTGCTGATGATCGAGTCCCCCGATGCCGACGCCCTGAACGGAGCCATGAGAAAGCTTCTGGCCGTCATGAGGTCCGTCGTTGGCACCGGGACGGAACCCATGTTGAATCTCCACGCCGCGTTTAAAGATGGAAAATGGCGGATTCTGATCTTCCCCCGAAAGAAAAACCGCCCCGATCTTTACGAGCTGGAAGGGCCGGATCGAGTGCTGATCAGTCCGGGAAGCGCCGAAATGGGAGGATTGCTGGTCGCCCCCGTGGAAAGGGACTTTCAGCGGCTCACGCCTGATCTTATCCGTCATATCTATCGGGAAGTGTCCGTCGATTCAGCCCGGCTTGAAGAATGGAGCCGCCAACTCTCCCGGATGGCGGACTAACCGCCGAATTTTCCTGTTTCCGCCAGTGCCTGCAAGCCATTTCTGTCCAGAATCGTGATTTTCTTTCCCTTGACCTCGATGAGACCGGCGTTGTTCATTTTAAGGAAAATACGCGAAAGTGTTTCCGGGATCGTCCCCAGGAGGCCGGCCAGTTGCCCCTTGGAGATATTGAGGGACAGAGAGTTCTCCTGTCCTTCTTCGTCGCTGAGGGTGAGCAGGTAGGAGGCCAGTCGTCCGGGAACTTCCTTGAGGGTCAGGTTCTCGATCTGAATCGTAAACTGCCGCAGGCGCAGGGAAAGATCGGCCAGCAGATTCATGCAAAGGGAGGGGTTGCCGGAGAGCAGCGCCACAAAGTCCGTCCGGGGGAAGAAAAGTAGGTGGCTTTTCAGGAGTGTTTCCGCGCTGGCGGGGAATCGCTCTCCGGAAAAGACGGGCACCTCGCCGAAGGAATGGCCCGGCCCGTAGATATGAAGGATATGCTCCTTTCCCTCCGGGGAGAGCTTGAAGACTTTCACCTGCCCGGAGGCCACGATATAAAATCCGCCCCCCTCATCCCCCTCGGCAAAGATCTCTTTCCCCTTATCGTAAAAGCGGTCCCGCGCAATGCCCCGGATCTCGCCGAGTTGTTGCTCGGAAAGCCCGTTGAAAAGAGGAATTGACCCGATAATTTCCAGAACCTTGTCCACAATTCACCCCACTCATTGGAAAAAAATTTGCCCTCCACTTGATCCAGGTCAAGGTGCAATAAAGCCATTATGAGATAATGGCTTTGAAAATCAAGGGGACTTTCAGGAAGTTTTCCCCCATGGAACTGGAGGAACAGTCATGAAAAAATTGCGCAAGATCATAGAAATCAACGAGGAACTCTGCAACGGATGCGGACAGTGCATATCCGCCTGCGCGGAAAGCGCGCTGGCCCTTGTGAACGGCAAGGCCAGGGTTGTCTCCGACAACCTCTGTGACGGCCTTGGTGCGTGCATCGGGGAATGTCCAACGGGAGCCCTGAAAATCGTGGAGCGGGAAGCGGAGGAATTTGATGCCCAGGCCGTGGAAATCGCCCGGAGCTGTCCGTCCACCCGGATGGTCATGACTTTTACCGCGGGTACGCCCTCTTCTGAAGCCCGTCCTTCCGCCCTTTCCCACTGGCCTGTAAAGATCCGCCTGATTCCGGAAAACGCCCCTTTTCTCAAGGGCGCCGACCTTCTCGTGGTTGCGGATTGCGTTCCAGTGGCCTTTTCGGATCTGCACGGCAGGTTTCTTCCGGGAAAGGTCGTGATGGCGGGATGCCCCAAATTTGACGAAGCGCAGCCTTACATCGAGAAGTTTGCCGGAATCTTCCACAATGCCGGGATCAGGCGCGTCACCGTGCTCACGATGGAAGTGCCCTGCTGTTCCGGCCTGCCGATTCTCGTCCGGAAGGGCATGGAACTGGCCGGTGTCCGGGTTCCCATGGAAGTGGCGGTAATCAGCACCCGCGGAGAAATTCTCGACAAAACTGCATAAGCGGAGATGAGTCCGCCATGAACAGCCGGAAAGATAAAAAAAGGAAATTCAGTCGAGATATTCAGGCGCCACCTGAAGAGTCGGAACCAAGGGGATGGGTCAAGGCGGAACAGGTCCGCCTGATATGGCGTAATCCCGCGCAGGCCACACCCGCCATTCCGTGCTTCCCGCGTAATGATAGCCGGCTGCCGTCAGGACGGCAAGAACGACCCCCGCGAGAATACCGGCGGCAAGAAGGGATATCGTTTTCCTGTGTGTACCCATATTCGTCGAAGTTTGCTTCTATACGTTGGTTTATGTTGACACGGTAAAACGATACGAATGAAACGCTATGTTTTTTTATAATAGTTTATTCCCATCGGGTCAATCAAGAAAGCTTTCCCTAAAAAATTCCTTGCTCTTGATCCAAGTCAAGGAGAAAATGTAAACATTATGAGGTAATGGCCCCAGAAATCAAGGGGGCTTTCAGGAAGTTTTTCCCCCATGACAAAAAAATTCACGATCCCGGCAGGGAAAAGGAGGAAGAACATGTTTTGTTTTCAATGTGAGCAGACGGCTGGTGGAACAGGATGCACGAAGGGCGGCGTATGCGGGAAAACGCCGGAAGTGGCGGCTCTGCAGGATCTTCTGATCTACGAGCTGAAGGGGCTGTCCCTGGGCGCCCTCGAAGCGGACAAAGTCGGTATCCACGACGAGGAAGTCGACCGCTTTACGGTTGAAGCGCTCTTTTCCACCCTGACCAATGTGGATTTCGATCCCGACCGTTTCGTCGTTCTTCTGAACCAGGGTGTGAAGCTTCGCGAACAGCTCAGGGAAAAAGTGAAAAAAGCCGGAGGAAAGGCCGACTTCGCCGACGAGTCAGCGCTTTTCCAGCCTGCGGCAACGCTGGAGGGCCTGGTCGCCCAGGGCGATAAAGTGGGCATCAAATCCGATCCTCAGGCCGATCCCGATGTGCTGGCCCTGAAGGAACTCCTCATCTACGGCATCAAGGGGGTCGCGGCCTACGCCGATCATGCCCGCATCCTCGGGAAAACCGATGCGGCAATAACGCGGTTTCTCTACGAAGCCCTGGCCGCTACGCGCAATGCAGCACTGGGAGTCAACGATCTGGTTTCCCTCGTGCTGAAATGCGGGGAGATCAACCTCAAGACCATGGAACTCCTCGACGCCGCCCACACGGAAGCCTATGGACACCCCGTTCCCACCGCCGTTCCCCTGGGGGCAAAGAAAGGGAAAGCCATCCTCGTTTCCGGACACGATCTCAAGGATCTGGATGAACTCCTGCAACAGACCGCCGGAAAGGGGATCAACGTCTACACTCATGGAGAGATGCTCCCCACTCACGGTTATCCGGGGCTGAAGAAGCATCCCCATTTCTACGGCCATTACGGGACGGCCTGGCAGAACCAGAAAAAGGAATTTGCCGCCTTCCCGGGCGCCATCCTCATGACGACCAACTGCATCCAGAAACCCGCGGAGTCCTACCAGGACAACATCTTCACCGCCGGACTCGTGGGATGGCCGGGGGTCACCCATATCGCCGACCGGAACTTCACTCCCGTAATCGAGAAAGCCCTGGCCCTGCACGGATTTCCGGAAGATGTTCCCGGGAAATCGGTATTAGTCGGTTTCGGCAGGAATGCCGTTCTCGGCGTGGCCGACAAGGTCATCGAAGGCGTGAAGAGCAAGGCCATCCGCCATTTCTTCCTGGTTGCGGGCTGCGACGGCGCCAAGCCGGGACGGAACTACTACACGGAGTTCGTGGAAAAGGTTCCGAAGGACTGCGTGGTCCTTACCCTGGCCTGCGGAAAATTCCGCTTCTTCGACAAGGATCTGGGAGACATCGGCGGCATTCCCCGGCTGCTCGACATCGGCCAGTGCAATGACGCCTACTCGGCCATCGCCATCGCCGGGGCGCTCGCCAACGCCTTCGGCTGCGGGGTGAACGACCTGCCCCTGTCCATGGTTCTCTCCTGGTACGAGCAGAAGGCCGTGGCCATCCTCCTGACCCTGCTCCATCTTGGAATTCGGGATATCCGGCTGGGGCCCAGTCTTCCGGCCTTCGTCACCCCCAACATCCTGAACGTCCTGGTGCAGAACTTCAACATCATGCCCATATCGACACCTGACGAGGATCTGAAAGCGATCCTCGGTTAAAGAGAAAGGAGATTGTCATGGAAGGAGAGAAAAAAGAAAAAGAGAAGGGAATCCCCTTCAACCTGGATGCCGAGGTCGCTTACGCGGACGGATCCATCGTCAGCAAAACCCTTCTGAACAGGGATGTCGGCAATATCACGCTATTTTCCTTCGATGCCGGCCAGGGGTTGAGCGAACACACCGCCCCCTTTGACGCCGTCGTCTATATCCTGGACGGAGAAGCGAAGATTACCCTGTCGGGAAAACCGCACGTCGTTTCCGCGGGGAACATGCTGATCATGCCCGCCGAAGCTCCCCATTCCCTCATGGCGGAAAAGCCGTTCAAGATGCTGCTGATCATGATTCGGGGATAA
>Ga0209723_1006362_pt1 | contig 11440 bp, 9 predicted proteins | sample BiotimSIPDNA_2_FD_185750 | JGI IMG/M metagenome (GOLD analysis project Ga0209723, IMG submission 185750) | Anaerobic biogas reactor microbial communites from Washington, USA - Biogas_R2 time_0 SIP DNA (SPAdes) (version 2) | ecosystem: Engineered > Bioreactor > Anaerobic > Unclassified | place... | reverse complement strand
CATCAAGGAATTACCTTATGGCAATGACGGTTTGTTTACGCCGGAAGACTATGTGATGCGGATCAACACCGACCTGGTCAACGATTATGGCAATTTGCTCAGCCGTTCGATCACAATGACCAATAAATATTTTGCCGGAACCATCAATGAGCGCTCGCACGAAAAGCAAGAGCGCGTCTTTGAGGCGGAACTCGAAGAATTGAGCCGAGAAGTCCTCACCAACTATTCTCGAAATATGGATGAATTCAAATTGACGAACGCGCTCTTCGACATTTCCCGACTCATCGCCCGAACCAATAAACTGATTGATGAAACCCTACCTTGGGATCTGGCCAAGAAACCGGAGAATCGCGAGGTGTTGGAATCCGTCATTTATCATTTGTTGGAAGCGCTCCGGATCGCAACGATCCTGTATCGTCCGTTCTTGATCGACACACCGCAGAAAGTGTTTGAGATGCTGGGGGTCGAACCGACAGACATCGGATTTGATTCGGCAATTTTTGGACAAAAAAAGAATTACCATGTGAGTGCCAAACCGACCCATCTGTTTCCGCGGCTCGACATGGAAAAAGAAGTGGCGGCGATTCGTGAATGGATGAATCCATCGGTGCCTGAAGCAACGATTACCGAAAACCCTCTGATCGATATAGAGTCGTTTTCCTTGATCGATATTCGGGTCGGAACCGTTCGCGAATGCACCACTCATAAAAACGCCAAGAAACTCTTGGTCTGTCAAATTGATACGGGCGACAAGGTAAGGCAAGTGGTTTCCGGCATTGCCGAGCATTATCAACCGGAAAATTTGATTGGACGGAAACTGCTCGTCATCGTCAACCTCGAACCGATCAAGCTACGGGGCGAATTAAGCGAGGGTATGATATTATGCGGCGAAAACGCTGATAAAGAACTGATCGTCATCGAAGCGGATGGACGGTTGAATCCGGGGGATAAAGTCAAATAGATATGAAAAATCTTCTCAAACTGGTGGATTGGAAGAAAGAGGCCAGAAGCATTTTTTGGGTCATAATCGGCACGGTGATCGCCGGGCTTGGCATCTTGTTTTTTATTGACCCCAGCAAGTTATATACCGGAGGCATCACTGGACTTTCTCAGCTCATCATCAATGTCGTGGAACTTTTGACAACAAATGATCTGGTGATCAATTTGGGTCTTTTATCATTTATCTTGCAAATCCCCTTATTGGTATTTGCATATTTCAAACTGCGAAAGCGTTTTGTCATCTATACGATTTTATCGGTCATTATCTTTTCCATCATTCTGTCATTTCCGGTTGAAACCCCCATTATGGGGAATGATGTTTTGACGAACGCGCTCATTGGCGGAATCTTGGGCGGACTTGGAAATGGGCTCATTCACAAGGTGGGTGCTTCCGGCGGTGGCACATCGATTCCGTTTCAGTACTGGTCGATCAAAACCGGCAAATCGGTTGGGTTCTATCAGATCATTTTTCATGGGGCGCTGATTTTGGCTGCTGGAGCCATCTTCGGCTTGGATATTGCCATCTATACGATTATCTCCCAGTTGATATCTTCCGTCGTTCTCGACAAGATTTTCACCGGATACAACTTGATGAAATTGGAAATCATCACGACTTCCGGACGCGAGATGGCCGATCAACTCAAGATGCTCCCGCACGGAGTCACGATGATGAACGCGGTCGGGGCCTACACCTATCAAGCAAAAACCGTTCTCACCGCGGTGATCTCGGTGCACGAGATCCAGAAGTATTTGGCTTTGATTCGCCAGATCGATCCTTCTGCGTTTGTGGTCATGACCGGGGTCTCCAACATCATGGGAAAGTTCACCAAGAAGATCATCAATTGAAAGCGATATTTGTTGACTAACCGGGATGTGAATGGTATTATTATAAAGGTACATTTTTGTTTTTAAAACCCCCACAAGCTCCCTAATGACTATTAAGGAGGAAACAAAATGAAAACCTACATGGCAAATGAAACGACCGTCGAACGCAAATGGTTTGTGGTCGATGCTGCTGGAATCAAATTAGGCCGCCTGGCTACCGAGGTTGCGACACTCCTTCACGGCAAACACAAGCCCACCTTTACACCACACGTGGATTGCGGGGATTATGTGATTGTTGTGAATGCCAGTAAAATCGAACTCACGGGCAACAAATGGGATGATAAACTCTATCACACCCATTCCAATTACCCCTCGGGTTTGAAAACCAAAACCGCGAAAGTCATGATGGCGGAAAAACCGACTCGCATGGTCGAGTTGGCGATCAAAGGGATGTTGCCGAAAAGCAAATTAGGCAACCAGATGTACAGAAAGTTATTCGTATACGCAGGACCGGAACACCACCACTCGGCACAACAACCGACCGTTCTGGAAATCAAGGGTTAGGAGGAGAGTGTGAAGATGGCCAAATCAGTCATGTATCGCGGTACGGGCAGACGGAAATCCGCTGTTGCTCGGGTCATTCTAAGACCGGGCAAAGGCAACTTTCTCGTCAACAATCGTCCATTTACCGACTACATTCCTTCCCCGCTCGCACGTCTCGACGTGCAACAGCCCCTGGTTCTCACCGCCAACGAAAATACATTTGACATCGCTGTCAACGTCTATGGCGGCGGTTTGATTGGACAGGCCGGAGCGATCCGCCTGGGAATCACCCGCGCCCTGCTCGAAGTTAATCCCGAATATCGCAAAATTTTAAAACCAGCTGGCATGATCACCCGAGATCCCCGGATCAAAGAACGCAAGAAGTACGGTTTGAAAGGCGCTCGTAGAGCACCGCAATTCAGCAAACGTTAACCCATGTAAAAACCAAAGAAACGTCGGACTCCACACCCGGCGTTTTTTTTCGCGAAAAATCAGACCAACGCTTCCCCCTTTTAAAATAAAGATGGTACAATAATAATTAGAGGTGATAATTATGTGTTTTTTTCGTAAAAAGAAAAAGCAACTTGAATCCGTAAGGGAAACCAAATCAGTTCCCTATCAGACAATCGATGCGACAAAAGCGGAACCAGTGATGCCCATCAAGCCCGCGCCAGAGCCCGAGAAAACACCGGAGCCCGTCGCAAAGGCGACACCGAAGCCAGAACCCATACCAGAGCCAAAAACTGTTTCTGAGGCGAAAACAGCGCCAAAAAAGCCAACGGAGAAACCAACAAACAACGAGACCCGCTATCAAGGAAAGTACGAAGTGTTCCCCGAAGCCGGGCTTTACAAGTACCGTCTGAAAGCATCAAACGGGGAAATTCTGATTGTGAGTCAGGGGTATACCACCAAATCCGGTGCCTTATCCGGAATTGACACGTTGAAGAAAAATGTCGTGAGTGGTAAACAAGAAATCTATACCGATAAAAGCAATTTCAGTCAGTTTCGGCTCATGACCTCCACTGGATCGCGACTCGTCGCAGCGGGCGAATTCTATGATTCGGAAAAAAGTGCGCAATCCGCTTACGAATCCGTGCAGAAATTTGCGATGACGGACAGAATCAGCGAATTGAATCAATTGCCCAAGGAAGAATCTCGGGAAGAAGTGGTGTCTTTAAAACCGGTCGATGAGAATCCGAACGGGAAATACGAAGTGGTTATGGAGAACAAGCAATGGTTCTTCCTGTTAAAGGCATCAAATGGCGAAGTCTTGATGGAAAGCCAAGGGTATTCCTCCAAATCCGGAGCTTATTCGGGGCTTGAAAACGTCAAAAAGGCATTGGAAGCCGAAACTTTCCGAGTGTCAAGAGACAAACAGGATCGTTATATGTTTATTCTCTATGCCAGCAATAATCAAGCGTTGATCACAGGCCACACGTATCCATCAAAAGAAAACTGCTTGGCAGCGGTGGATTCGGTTCGGCGGTTTGGATTGAAAGCAAAAGTCGTTGAGTTGTAGAAAAAGAGGCAATCAGGTGAGAAGAAACACCCGGAGAGGACAATTCTCTCCGGGCTTTTATCGCAAATTTCACGAGAATGTTGTATAATATTCATGAGAGGATTCTCTGGTGGAGGCAAAGAATGAAACGAATATTTTTGGTGGTCGCCTTGGCGATTGTCGGGTTGTTCGTCTACACGGTCTCGCTGGCACAATATATCAGTTTGTCGTTTTTGTTCGACTTATTGCCAAATTATTGGGTGTTTTATGTCATCATTGTTTTTTTATGGCTGCTGGCGCTGGTAATCGCACTTCGGGTCGTTCTCAAACCGACGTTCGCCTATAAGAAAACTTATTGGTTGCTTATCATTTTATTAAACCCGATTTTGGGCATTCTCTTATATTATATTTTTGCCCGCGACTTCGTGACGCGCAAATTTTATAAAACCAGACCTTTGATTGCCCATCGGGCGTTCCTCGGATTGGAAGAAACGACATCGGTCGATTTCGATCGCTCAGCATATGGCGATATCTTCCGCTTTATTCGGGAAGTGACGGGACGAGCGATCTATGAAAATGACACCCATGTGGAGATCTTGAATAACGGAGATCAGTTCTTCCCAAGGCTGATAGAGGAACTGAAAAGAGCCAAATCGTATATATTTATGGAGTTTTATATCATCAAAACGGATGAGATTGGCCGCCAGGTGTTGGATGTGTTGAAAGAAAAAGCGGAAGCGGGGTTGGACGTTCATTTGATTTACGATCATTTTGGCAGCAATCGCCATCTGGACCGGAAGTATCTTTCTCTCCTAAAAAAAAGCGGAGTCAAAATTGGTGTATTTGATCCGCAAACACTCTCGGTTTTTAACAGCAACGTGAATTTTCGCAACCACCGGAAAGCGATCGTGATCGATGGGAACAGCGGATTTGTCGGAGGAATGAACCTCGCTGACGAATACAACCATAAATCTCGCAAATTCGGATTTTGGCGGGATACGCATGTGGCGATTTCCGGTAACGGAGTCACCGCGATCCAAAACATATTTGTCAAAGATTGGTATTATATCACCGGCGAAGTGCTCGATATGCCGATGGATAAGACGGTTTGTGATTTCAACGGATTATTCAGCGTGATCGAGTCTGGGCCCGATTTCGAAGATGGATTGATTCGCGATTGTTATTTACGAATGATTCAGACAGCCAAAAAAAGCATCCGGATCGTGACACCCTATCTTATCATTGAACCGGAACTGCTCTCGATGTTACAAATCGCTTCCAAGAGTGGGGTTGAGATCAGCTTGCTGGTCCCGGGAAAAAGTGACTATGCGGTAGTCGGGTACGCGACCCGATCATATTACGAGCCTCTGTTGCGGATGGGGGCTAGGATCTACGAATATAAAAACCATTTTGTCCATTCCAAGATACTCTTGATCGATGATGCGTTGGCTTCGGTGGGAACGGTCAATTTCGACCCCCGAAGTTTTCATCTGAATTTTGAACTCACGGCCATCTTTGAGAATCCCGCTGTCAAGCTGCTGGCCGATAGTTTCCAGCGCGACCTGATGGTCTCTGAAGAGATTGTTCTGGAGAAATGGGAGAAACGCGGTATCTTTCGCAAATTGATTCAAGGATTGTTCAATTTGTTCAGTCCCATCTTCTAATAAATGAGGTGTTTTGCATGTCATTACCAGAAATATTTGGCTTGATTTCGATTATCCTACTCGTTTTTGTGAGCACGCTTGCGCTCATTATTTTGTTTCGCAAACCGTCTGATGGTGTCCAATCGGATTTTCGTTCGGTGACCGAACCCATTGGTAAACAGGTCGATGAGTTAAAAGACAATCTGACGAAAACAATGTATGAGTCAATGATGGATTTTAATGATAAAATCAACAAGCAGATGGTCGATTCCACCGACAAGTCGGCGCAGAACATCACGGAATTTCGGCTGAACGTGAACAATGAATTGACGAAGTTTCAAGAAAAGATCAACGCCAAACTCTCCTCTGATTTTAAGAGCTTGACCGATGAGATCAATCAGAAAATGGGCGCCATCAACGAAAAGGTCGAAGATCGGCTTTCCAAAGGATTTCGCGATACCAACGAAACCTTTTTGCAGATTGCCAAGCGGGTCGAAGTGATCGATGAAGCACAGAAAAAAATCGAGAGTTTATCGACCGAAATGGTCAGCCTGCAAAATATCCTTGCCAACAACCAAGCCCGAGGGTCGTTTGGTGAGTATCAATTAAACCAGCTGCTCTACAGCGTCTTTGGCGATAACAACCGTCTTTATCAAACGCAATATACGATTCGGGAAGGCAAAGGTAAACGCGAAGCTGTTCGGGCGGATGCCGTCGTGTTCATGCCGCGGCCGATCCAAATGATTGCCATCGATTCCAAATTTCCTTTTTCCTCTTATTCCAAACTTTTTGACAACAAAGAGTTGACAAAAGAAGAGGAAGAGAAGTTGATTCAGTCTTTTGGCCAAGAAGTCAAAAAACACATCACTGATATTGCCCACAAATATATCGTCACCGGCAAAACCGCGGAGTATGCGCTGATGTTTGTCGCAAGTGACGGGATCTTGGCACTTCTGCATTCAAAGTGTCCCTCCATCATCGAGTATGCCCGGGAAAAAGCCGTGACCATCGTTTCTCCCACAACGTTGATTCCCTTGCTTTCGAGCTTCCGAACGATCACTATCGATGTCGAACGATCCAAATACGCACAGAAGATCAACGAGCAACTGCAGCTGTTAAGCAAGGATTTCCGACTGTTTTCCAACGAATGGGGAAAGTTAAATTCCAACATTGATTCGCTGAAAAAATCCGGAGACAAAGTCAACTACCGCGTCCAACAGATCACGACAAAGTTTGATAGTATCGAGCAGGTCGAACTGACCGATTCGGAACCCAAAACGCCGGTTCTTGAAATAGAAACAGAAGAAGATTCTCTGGACGTTGATCAAGATTGATCGAGCAAGACGGAAAATCGCCCAATAAATATAACTTGCATTTTTAGCCAAATCCATGTATAATGTTTTTAGTATCAAAAATAAGTTAAGGAGAAACAAATGAACGGCACGGTAAAATGGTTTAACGCAGAAAAGGGTTATGGATTTATCACTGATGAAAATGGCAAAGATATTTTCGCACATTACTCAGCGATCCAAGGCGAAGGCTACAAGGCTCTTGAAAATGGTCAAGCAGTCAGCTTCGATGTTGTCGAGGGAGCCAGAGGCCCGCAAGCTGCAAATATAGTTAAATTGTAATAATTCAACTGTACAGCTAAACCAAAAAAGAGCTCCTGCGGGAGCTCTTTTCAGAGTGTAGACAAAGTACCTTTTCGGAGGTACTTTTTTTTGAGTTATCCACAAAAGGGCAAAAAAAGGCAGTTTTATTTATCCGAGGATATATTCTGACGCCAAATAGTTTGATACACTGTAATTGGGTGAGGAGAATGATCACAAAAAAGAGTCAGGAAGCGCGAAAGCATATCCAGATGATCGATCTGGAATCGTTGGTTCCGGAGAAACACATCTTACGGAAAATCGATGAGATCATCGACTTTGAATTTATCCGGGAGATCGTGAAAGAACACTATTCGGAGGACAAGGGGCGACCTTCGATTGATCCAGTGGCTTTGATCAAGATCGTCTTCATCCAGTTTTTGTTTGGGATCAAATCGATGAGACAAACGATCAAGGAAATCGAAGTGAATGTGGCATACCGCTGGTTTTTAGGGTATGGATTCACAGAAACGATCCCGCATTTTTCGACGTTCGGGAAAAATTATGTTCGCCGATTCGCGAACAATGATGTGTTCGAACAAATCTTCAAACAGCTCCTGCGATTATTGATCGAGAACGGGTTGATCAAAGAACACACCTATTTCGTTGATTCGACGCACATCAAAGCGTATGCGAACAAGCGGAATGTCCATAATGAGTATCTCGATGAAGACTATAATCTTTACACAGAAAATCTTCATCGGGAAATCAATGAACTAAGGAAACAGGAAAACAAAAAGGAAATCGATTTTAGCCACCAGAAAAAAGTCGCTGTCAGCAATGTGGACCCCGACTGTGGGATGTTTCACAAAGGGGAGAAAGAAAAACAATTGGCGTATTCCGTTCAAACCGCAGTGGATGAGAATGGCTATGTGATCGATTGCCAGACAGTCTCCGGAAGCACGAACGACAATCAAAGCGGATCCGGATTCGTGGATCGGCTGACCGATGAACATCCGGGCACAAAAGCGGTCGTGATGGATGCGGGGTACACCTCGCCGGTCTTGTTGGATATTTTGTTAAGCAAAGGCGTTCAGCCTGTGGTACCCTATCAAAAGCCAAAAGGGAGAAAGCGAGAGACGCTCACAAACACGGATGACCCGTTCTATTATTCTAAAAGTTATTTCCAATATCAGGAAAAAGAAGACTATTATCTTTGTCCTTGGCTGAAGAAGCTGACCTATCGCGGATTGAACATTCAAGGTTATCGGGTCTATATGACCAGCAAGAAAGACTGTATGACTTGTCCTTATAAATCCAAATGCACAAACCAAAACACAAAAACCCTCACCCGACATCTTCTGGAATACACCAAGAAAAATGTCCGAGAGTTCCGCTTGAGCGACGCCGGAAAAGAACTGTACGCGAAACGCAAGTACACCATTGAGCGAACTTTCGCTCAAGCGAAAATGAGTCACTGTCTCGGGTTCACTCTCGTCCGGGGACTCAAAAAGAATCAAGATCGCAACTTGATTCTCTACACCGTGGCCAATCTGAAAAAGTTGGCTTTATTCGTCATGAAAACCAACAAGGTTCTAGCCAAATTATCCGTCACTTTTTCAGCTTTCATCCTTGAAATCTTCAAAAAAACACGTAAAAATACAAAAATGACCTTTAGTCTTTTCCACTAAGGTCATTTTGTCTACACTCTGAATCACATTTAAACTAAGGTTAAATGCGATTCATTGTTGTCGCTTCGCACTTGGCGAAAAATGTACTATGCATGATGATTGTGAAATTGTCTTTGGTCATTGTCATAGTTGAACCATCCCAATTTTCTAAAATTTCATACATAATTTTCTATAAACTAATCTATATTATAACTTTTTCTCAATGATAACTCAAATAAAAGTTGCGTTTTTGACTGAATTGAAAGGATTTTCAATCACAAATCAATGCCGGTTGTCTTCGATTTCTTTTTTAAGCAGCGCTGAGGGTTCATTCTTGCCCAAAACCCGTTTTTTTCGGAAAAAGAGCAAAATAGTCGCTGTGATCAAAAAGACTGCGTAGACACCGAACCCGATCCAAACAATATAAGCGAATTCGGTTGCGACATGTTGAATGTACGGATAGACTCCGGCATTTTCCAATTCCAAAACCGGCAGGTTTTCATGCACAAGATAATAATCAGTCAAGGCCTCTCGGAGAACAAAAGCATCTGCGGATAATTGATAAGGAGCTTCCACCAAATCGCCGGAGGAATCACTCCTCAAGGAGATTGAATCAAAGTCAGGAGATGCCAAGAGCGATTTATCAAGATAGACCGCCCCGGACTCATTGACTCCCATATACAGATCCAGCGAGCGAAAACGATCCAAGGAAATATCCAAATCACTCGTTCCGCTCAAGTGGATCACCGCATCGATAGGAATGTCCGCGGATTTGCCGTAAACAAGGACATACACGAATTCTTCCACATGCAACCCGCTCTCGGTGATACTGGTTTTGGCTATTTCATAGAAACGGATCTCGACTCCTGCTTGATCGATTGACAAAATCGGCTCTTCTTGATGATAATCAGGGATGCTGCTATAAAAGAAGAAATAATCACTGACGGTTTCTTGAAGCCCGACTTCGGCATACTTTTGAAAATACTTGCTTTCCATCAATCCTTTGGTGTAATCCAAGACAAAGATGAAAAGCAAAGCCATGAATCCCGCATAAGCAATGCGACCGATAATTTTCAACTGTGAATGCCTCGGCTATTCGCTTTCGCTTCCAATTCCGCATCCTGGAACCAGCGATAGAGATAGCGATTATTGAAAATGAGTGAGCAATCGCTGCTCAGATAATTATAGGAATACCCGAGTCGTACCAATTCATAGTTGAGAAGCATCATGCCCTCTGTCCCCGAATAGTTATCGACCCAGACAAGAGCCAAATGTCGTCCGTACGTTTCGGTGAATCCCAACGCTGGATCGCTTTGAAGATAAATGATATCCGCACTATAGAGAACACCGGTTGTAAAGTTCTTTGCCTCGGGTCCCCACGGCTGAGAAGTCGGATAAGTTTCCGGCGTATCGATTCCTAAGAAACGAACTCGTTCGCTTCCGGCATAGGTGGGCTCATCGGTCAAAGCATCATTAAACCCGGCGGTGTCACCATCATTGACCGTTACCAAGTCGACCAATACGGTTCCCCCGAGCGGATCCCGGAAGGGGCGGTCGATGAATTCAAACGTCGGCCAAAGCGGAATTTCAACCGGATGACTTCCCAGTGAAGCAACATACGTTGGAAGATAGGCGGTCCATTCCTGCAACTTGAAATCTCTCGTTCCGGCATCGATATCGGGTTTTCGAATAAATACCTCATCATCCATAAGGAAATTCCGAGAACCAATCGGATAAATCGTATCGATGTAGGTGTTGTTTTTATATCGAAGTTGAATGACATCGTTCCCATCGAACACCAGATCGCTCGTCAATAAATCCGCTTTGTCTTTGAGTTCGCTACTGGCTTCTTGGTAAACGATGACAAAGGTCGCTTTGGATACTAACTCTCCTGTTCCTAAAGGAATAAGATAAGACTCGTCCCAAGAGCCATTGGTATAAATTGCCAGATGATAATCCGCCAAATTGATCGCTGATCCCAGCGGATTATAGATTTCAATCGCTTGATTGCCGTTCGTTCCTCCACCATCCACGTATTTTGAGATAAAAAGCGATGTTTCAGCACTTGTGAAAGTATTCTTGTATACGTATACCACAATCCGAGAGCTGGGGGCTTCATCTCCCGCTTCATAACCGGTTTCATATCCCTGAAAACTGCTCTCTTCGAATTCGTCATCGATCACATCGACAAATTCATAGGAAATATTGAGGTCTGTTAAAATTTGATGGATCTCGCCCTTTAGTTTGCCAGATAGATCCGGTAAAAACGTGACGTTGAACCCGATATAGATATCAATGACCTGTTCGAGATTGGCGATAGCATCTCCCGCTTCCAAATCATTGCCGTAGCGACTGAAAGTCCCATCTTCTACTTGATTATTGGTTTCATCTTTGAACTGAAAACTAAAGGGTTGATCGCGCATCAATAACGATATTTCCGACATATCCTTTCCCGACAAATCGGGCAGTCTGGGATAGTTCAGAACAAAATAAACGGTGATTTCAGACTCTCTACGGACTTTTTGTCCCCCTTGAAGATCGTTGGCATACCGTGAAAACAATCCATTTTCTTTCGCTAGGTTTTCTTCAAAAGCAATGGTATATTCAAACGTCGTTGCTTCAAGCAACGTGGTGCTTTCGGTTTCATTCAAGCCGGAGAGAACCGGCAAGGTT
>Ga0209723_1006359_pt1 | contig 11444 bp, 9 predicted proteins | sample BiotimSIPDNA_2_FD_185750 | JGI IMG/M metagenome (GOLD analysis project Ga0209723, IMG submission 185750) | Anaerobic biogas reactor microbial communites from Washington, USA - Biogas_R2 time_0 SIP DNA (SPAdes) (version 2) | ecosystem: Engineered > Bioreactor > Anaerobic > Unclassified | place... | reverse complement strand
TGAGCATCTGGCCGGCGTTGAAAGCTTTTACACGGCCGGCAACATGGAATGGCCGCACTTGATCGACAATTCGCTGAAGGCCCATCATCTCTACAAACTCGACGTGAACTATGTGGTCAACGGCGACGAGGTGGTGATCGTCGACGAGTTCACCGGCCGCTTGATGCCCGGCCGAAACTGGAGCGACGGCCTGCATCAAGCCGTCGAGGCCAAGGAAGGCGTGAAGATCAAGGAAGAAAACCAAACGCTGGCCACCGTCACACTGCAAAATTACTTCAAGCTGTACGACAAAATATGCGGCATGACCGGAACCGCCATGACCGAGGCCGCCGAGTTCTGGAAAATCTACAAGCTCGACGTTATCGCCATCCCGACCAATCGGGAGTTGCGGCGGCTGAACAACCCCGACGTGATCTATCGCACCGAACACGAAAAATACGTCGCAATCGCCGACGAAATCGAGCGGATGCACAAGTGGGACGTGCTGGTCAACGAAAAGGGCGAGGAATACTTCGGCAAGATCATCCACGAAACCGACGAAACCGTCGAGTTCGAGCCGCGCGGCGAAAAAAAACGCGAGACCATCGCCAAAAAAGCCGTAAAAGCGATGGAACGGCGGGGAAGGCCGATCCTGGTCGGAACCGTCTCGATCGAGCGGAGCGAATTGATTTCGAGCATGCTGGAAAAGCGGGGGATCCCCCACGAAGTCCTCAACGCCAAGCATCACCAGCGCGAGGCCGAGATTATCTCGCAGGCCGGCCGGCTCGGCGCCGTGACCATCGCCACGAACATGGCCGGGCGCGGAACCGACATCATCCTCGGCGGCAACCCCGAGGCGATGGCTTGGGCGAAGTTGCAAGAAAAATATCCCACCCGGCTCGAAGTGCCGCAAGCGGAATGGGACGCCCTGGTCGCCGAAATCGAAGGCCGCGAACAGATGAAGGCCGAGGGCCGCCTGGTGGCCGGCATGGGGGGGCTGCACATCATCGGCTCCGAACGGCACGAGGCCCGGCGAATCGACCTACAGCTTCGCGGACGTTGCGGACGGCAAGGCGACCCCGGCAGCAGCCGCTTCTACCTCTCGCTCGAAGACGACCTGATGCGAATCTTCGCCGGCGAATGGGTGAAAAACATCCTCACCCGGCTCGGCATGAAAGAGGGCGAGGCCATCGAAAGCCGAATGGTCTCCCGCCGCGTCGAAGGCGCCCAGAAAAAAGTCGAGGAACGAAACTTCGAAATCCGCAAAAACCTCCTCGAATACGACGAGGTCATGGACGAACAACGCAAACGCGTCTACGGATACCGACAAAACATACTCGACGGCGCCAACTGCAAAGAACTGATCGTCGAAATGATCGACAAGCAGATCGACCATTACCTGAACCAGTTCCTGGGCAAGGACTACGGGGCGGAGTCGTTCGCCAATTGGGCCTCGAAACTGCTCGCCGTCGAGTTGGACGCCAAGGACTATCGCAACATCGACTTCGCGGCCGCCGAAATTCAAGCCCGCGACGACGCCGAACGCATGGCCGAAAGTCAAGTGGTGGAGGCGATCGACGAGAACCTGCCCTCCGAGGAAGAGGCTTCGGAATGGAATTGGGAAGCGTTGGCGAAAACGGCCAATACCCGCTGGCGGCTGAACCTCCGCGACCGCGACTTGCGGCAACTCGGCCGCGACCAGGTGGGCGAGTTCCTCATCGAAAAAGCCCGCGAGGCGGTGGCGAAAATCGACCTCTCCGAAGGCGAGCGATTCCTGCAGCCGACCTTCGGCATGGAGTCGGCCGTCAACTGGATAAAATACAAATTCGGCCTCGAACTGAACTTCGACGAGGTGAAAGACCTCGAACCGTCGGCGCTGAAACAATTAGTCCGCGAAAAAGCCCGCGCCGCTTACGAGGAAAAAGAAATGGAATATCCGGTGATGGCCGGCCTGCTCCATTTCACCACCCGCGACCCCGGCGGACACAAACGCTACGACCGCGAGGAACTGGTCCGCTGGGCGGCCGACCGGTTCCATGTCGAATTGACCATGGACGACCTGAAAAACAAGCAGCGCGAGGAGATTCGCGCGCTGCTGATCGATCACAGCCGCCGCTTCGCCCAGGGGCAGGCCGGGGCTTTGGCCGAAGCACTCGCCTGGCTCGAAAGACTCGAAGACCCGAGCTTGCCGTTTGTGCGGGCGATGCGGGCGGCGCACGAAGACGGGCGACTGGCCGAACTCGCCAAATGGCTCGCGGAAAAATACGGCTACGAACTGACGCCCGACGAAATGCTCCGCTGCAACGCCCAACGCCTGGAACGCCACCTGGCCGCGGCCGTCGAGGAATACTATCGCCCCGAAATGCGACGAATGGAACGGTCGCTGGTGCTGCAACTGCTCGACACCGCTTGGAAAGACCACCTGCTGTCGATGGACCACCTCCGCAGCAGCGTCGGACTGCGCGGCTACGCCCAGGTCGATCCCAAGGTCGAATACAAACGCGAGGGGATGCGGATTTTCGAGCAGATGTGGACCTCGGTCGGCGAGCGGATAACCGACTTGATTTTCCGCATGGAGCAATTGGACGAGGGCTTCGTCGGCTCGACCTGGAAGGAATCGGAGGCGATTCACGAGGATGCCCAGTCGGCCGGTGAAATCGCCCAGCAACAACAAGCGGCCATCGAAGGCACGGAAGTCGATCACAAGCCGCAACCGATCCGCCGCCGCGAACAGCGCGTGGGCCGCAACGATCCATGCCCCTGCGGCAGCGGGAAGAAGTTCAAGGCGTGCTGCATGAGGAAGTAGTGGATAGTGGTTAGTGGTCAGTGGTTAGTGGTTAGAACACGATGAATGTTTAGCCCCGGCGCCGTCAACTGATCGGTTAGCCCGGCCACTTGTGGCAGGAGATGACCGTCGCGAACGTTTAACCATGCAAACATGTCGTTGCCGTGGTTTCTGAAAGATCGGTTTACTACGAGAAATAATGCCATGATTCCCAAAGTGTATATCGAAACAACCATTCCGAGTTTTTATTGTGAGACTCGGACGGATCTGGAAGCTGTTGCACGACGAAACTGGACGCAACATTGGTGGGATTTTAAGCGGGAATCATACCAACTATATATTAGCCCGGCGGTTCTCGATGAATTAAGCGACGGAGATTATCCGACGAAAGAAGATGCGTTGTCTCTTGTCGCGGAAATTGCCGTTCTCCCCGTCGATGATAAAATATGGGAAATCGTGGAGACGTACATTAATCATTCACTTATGCCCGCGGTTCCCACCGGCGATGCTTTGCATTTGGCAATGGCCTCGTACCATAAGTGCGACTTTCTGTTGACCTGGAACTGTCAGCATCTGGCGAACGCAAACAAGTTCCAGCACATCCGCATTATCAACGGAATGCTGGGATTGCACGTCCCCAGTCTCATCACGCCACTGGAACTTTTAGCCGAGGAACCGTCAAATGAAACCTGATCCCACAATTGCCAGAATTCGGCAAGCACGCCATCGGATATCCGAAAAGTGCGGACACGATCCCAAGAGGCTGGTCGAATACTATACGAAACTCCAGAACGACAAGTACGCCGATCGTCTGGTCCATTCCACCGAAGCGAGATTACAAAATCCGCCAAGGAATTCGGAATGATATTTGTCGGCGACGGAGGCGAAGTACCATCGGCATTTGCCCCATGAGACCATCAACCGGCGCTCCACTCGTCGGCCGTTTAGCCCGGCCACTCGCGGCCGGAGATGATAAGCGTTAACGTATTGGGGGGACATTTTTGTCGTCGCCGAGCATTAAGGACTCCTTCACCATGACTGCCGCGGCAACCGAATGTTCAACTGCGAAAAACGCATTCTCGCTGGCAATCGCCGCTTATGCCATTGCATGGATCGTCGTTTTCGTTTTTCTGTATCGAGTATTTGGAATTGATACGGCATCGATTATCTTGTTGCTAATCATAGCGTTTCCGCTTTTTGTTGCCTTGCGAATGCAACATCGATGGCTGCGGCTAAGAATTCGAGATTTTGCTTTTCTTTCCGTGTTGCTGGTTATTATAGTCTCGGGAAGCGGCGGTGCGATCTGGCGATTGTATTCCGATGGCATACATAATCAACACGTCGCGGATATACGGTTCGGCAAACTTGCCAATGCCGCCCACTCGAACATGGCATTCCGCAACGTCGACTTTTCCATAACACGTTTCAAAGGACGTTATATCATTCAAGGCGAGGTAGCGTCACAATCCGATCTCGAACATCTTGAAGCACTTTGTGATAAATATGGTTTTTCTTTTTACGCGAAAGACGTTCTCGTAAGCAGTAGCGACAACAACGGAAGCAAATGATGCTATTGTGCTGGACATTAGGTACGACGGCGAGTATATTGTTTTTTGTTGGTTGCGGCAGAAACATAAGGGCAAAAGGGATCTGTCAATGCTTGATTCCACGACACAAAACGATTTATTAAGAGAAGTCGCACAGCTTCCCCCGCCGCTTCAGCGGAAAGTGGTTGAATATGCCCATTCCCTTACCGAATCGGCTCCGCGCGGCATATCCGGCGACAAACTTCTTCGCTTCGCGGGCACATTGTCCGAAGAAGAAGCAAAAGAAATGATGGAAGCCGTTAAAGACTGTAGACGGATCGATCCCAATGAATGGTAGATTTCTTAATGGCAATTACCGGCGCTGTTGTGGCCGTCGCATCGCTGATGCAGTTCCGCCGTGCGATTGGCCCCAAGGAGCCGGCGGTATTGATAATTGCCATGCCTTTGCTTATTTTCACGGCCTTTTTGATTGCCTTGATAGCAGTATTTTTATAAATCGCGGAAAGGACCTCCGTCGGTGCCGTATCTGCTTAATATCATCTATGTCCTGCTGCTGCTGATCGTCTCCCCGTGGCTGATCGTCCAGGCGGCGAGGAAGGGGAAGTATCGCGAGGGATATGCCGAGAAGTTGCTGGGACTCGTGCCGCGTCGGTCGGGCGAGGGGACTTGCGTATGGCTGCACGCCGTCAGCGTCGGCGAGGTGAATCTGCTGGCTCCGCTGCTAAAAATGATCGGGGAAAAACGGTCGGAATGGGAGTGCGTTATCTCGACGACCACCATGACCGGCATGGAGCTGGCGCGGAAAAAATATCCCGGCCATACGGTTTTTTATTGCCCGTTGGATTTTTCCTGGGCGGTGAAAGCGGCCATGCGGCGCGTCCGGCCGGATATGCTCGTGCTGGCCGAGCTTGAACTATGGCCGAATCTCATTACAGCGGCCAAACGGGCCGGGGCGAAAGTGGCGGTGATTAACGGCCGGCTGGGCGAGCGGAGCTTTCGCGGCTACCGGCGCATCCGCCCTCTACTGGCCGGGTTGATGCGAAAGATCGACCTGATCGCCGCGCAGGACGAGACCTACGCCGAGCGGTTCCGCGCGCTCGGCGCTCGGCCGGAAGCGGTACACGTGACCGGTTCGATGAAATACGACGGCGCTCAAACCGACCGGAACAACACGACCACCCGGCGATTGGCCGAACTAGCCGGCTTCACTGCCGACGACATTGTGTTGCTGGCCGGCAGCACGCAGGAGCCGGAAGAGGCGATGGCGCTCGACACATTCCGCGATCTCAGCGAGAAGTTCCCTCGGCTGCGGTTGGTGTTAGTTCCTCGGCATCCGGATCGGTTCGAGGCGGTGGCGCGGATGCTGGACGATTCGGGTGTTGTTTGGTGTCGGCGGAAGTCGTTGAGGGGAGAGGGGAGTGGGGAGAGGGGGGAGGAAGAAGTAGCTTGTGGCCAGTGGCCAGTGGCCAGTGACGGAAAGGCCGCGACAGGATCGAGTGAAGAAAATGCAAATTGTAAAATGCAAATTGTAAAATGCAAAATGTCAGAGGCGAACAATGTCCATTCCTCCTCTCCTCTCTCCCCCCTCCCCTCTCCCCTCTCCCCTCGCGTCCTGCTGATCGACGTGGTCGGAGAACTCGGTGCGTGGTGGGGAACCGCTCGAATTGCTTTCGTCGGCGGGAGCATGGGCAGCCGCGGCGGACAGAACATGATCGAGCCGGCCGCATACGACGCGGCAGTCTCCTTCGGGCCGAACACATGGAACTTCCGCGACGTGGTCTCGGCGATGCTCGCCCGAGAGGCCGCGGTGGTCGTCCGCGACGGCGTGGAGTTCACGGCGTTCGTCCGCCGTTGCTTGGAGCGGCCCGAGTTCGCCGCCGAGTTGGGCCGACGCGGCCAAGAACTGGTAATGTCTCAACTAGGCGCGACCGAGCGGACGCTGGAACTTTTGGACCAGATTGCTGGACATGACAATAAACAATAGCCGGAGGCTAACAGCCTCCGGAGCGTGGGGTTATGTCAGTTTTCCACGTTGAAAACTTATGCGGCATGTTCTCTTTAGAAAAATGAGCAACGTGCGATGCTTGCACTATCCCTTCGGAGGCTGCCGGCCTCGGGCCATATCTTGAAGAAAACTTGGTTTCCTGGCGCGGCCGCCCCCCCTCACGAACAATGGCGACGGTCGTTTTCTCATCTCCACCCCCGGTGTTGCCGGAATTGAGCCGTGTATATAATATGGGATTCACGTAGCTTACAACCAAATAGCTAATTTTTTTGCGATATAGGAGGTTATTTCGTGGCAGATAAAAAATTCACGTTTACCAGTGAAGCGGTAGGCATGGGCCACCCGGACAAGTTGGCCGATCAGATTTCCGACGGCATACTCGACGCGCTTTTCGCACAAGACCCGAACAGCCGCGTGGCCTGCGAAACGCTGGTCTCGACCGGCATGGTCGTTATTGCGGGCGAAATTACCACGGACGCTTACATCGACATGCAAAATGTGGTGCGCGAGGTAATTCGCAAGGTCGGATACACTGATTCGGCGATGGGCATCAGCGCCGACCATTGCGCCGTGATCATCTCGATCAACGAGCAAAGCCCCGACATCGCGATGGGCGTTAACGAAGACGCCGCCAAGGGCAAGGAAGTCGGCGCCGGCGACCAGGGCTTGATGTTCGGCTACGCCTGCAACGACACGCCCGAGCTGATGCCGTTGCCGATCCAACTCTCCCATCAAATCCTCAACCGGCTCACCGAAGCCCGGCAGAACAAAGAAGTCGATTGGATTCGTCCCGACTGCAAGAGCCAAGTGACCGTGGAATATGAGGACGGAAAGCCGTCTCGGATCGACACCGTTGTGGTCGCCTGCCAACATGCCCCCAGCGTGAACCAGGAAGAACTACGCAAGTTCATCAAGGAAAAGGTCGTCGAGCCGGTTTTGCCCGCAGGGTTGGTAAAGGGCGACATTAAATATCATATCAATGAAACCGGCCGATTTGAAATCGGCGGACCGCACGGCGATTGCGGCCTGACCGGCCGGAAGATCATCGTCGATACTTACGGCGGTTGGGCGCGGCACGGCGGCGGGGCGTTCAGCGGCAAAGACCCGACAAAGGTTGACCGCAGCGCCTCCTACATGGCCCGGCACATCGCCAAAAACATCGTCGCCGCCGGCCTGGCCGACCGATGCGAGGTGCAGTTGGCCTACGTTATCGGTTTTCACGAACCGGTCAGCGTTTTGGTCGATACGGAAGGGACCGGCAAAGTATCGGATGAGAAATTATGCAAGCTGGTCCGCGAGTTCTTCCCATTGACGCCCGCCGGGATCATTAAGTATCTCGACCTGCGCCGCCCGATTTACTCGAAGACGGCGTCCGGCGGGCACTTCGGCCGCAACGATCCGGATTTCACCTGGGAAAAAACCGACCGCGCCGAGGAACTGGCCGCGGCAGTAAAGAAGTAACGGCAAGTATATGTGATGACAGCGGAGACCGAGCATGAATAATGCGTCATCGTCGATTATCGACGCTTTTCATGTCGGCTCGGCGAGGTGGCGAATTCGCGACGGCGCGGCCGCCGTCATCTTGGCGATGCTCTGCCTTGCCGCCGCGACGGTCGTTTTCCGACGGCTGGCCGGGGCACTGGTCGATCCGCTGCCTCCGGCGTTGATGCTGGCGGCCGTAGCGACGATCGCCGCGGCGGCCGCCGCCGTTCGGCTTGGATGGCTCCCGGCGGGGTCGCGCGGCGGCTGGCTCCCTATGGCCGCCACGTCGCTGGCGGCGCTGAGCTTGTTCGTATCGCTCTGTTTGCCCGGCACGCCGCCGGCGTGGATCGCGGTATTCGGAATACTGCTGGCGGCGGAAGAGACTTGGGCCTGGGCGAGTCGCATAAAATACGTGAAAAATAGCCGGAGCCTGACAGACTCCGGCGAGGAAGCCGCCGATTCGAGCACATTCCCGGAACTGTCAGACCCCGGCTATTGCTTACCCTCCGTCGCCGCTCTCGACGCAGCGCCGGCTGAAAACGTCACACAGCAGCTTGTCCGCAGCCGGGCGGCAGGCGGCGGGGAAACGATTTCCGGTTGGCTGCGCGCTCACTTCGCCGCCGGCCAGCGGACCGGGAGCGTGCATCTGGCGTTTTGCCCGCCGTTGGATTCCACCCCCAAGGTCGAGATCGAGCAGATCGGCGGCCCTGCGGCGCGGATCAAGACGGCCCAAGTTCTTCCTTACGGGGTGCGGCTCGACGTGAAACTCGCAACCAGTTACGATGAATCGACGGAAATCCTGATGCGGTTGTCGGCCATTTCAACGTAGGTAGGTACCCCGCACCTGACATTTCCGGTTTATCTGTCAGGTACGGAGTACCCGACCTACTCGCTGACCTAATCGCTATTTTGAACGGAATGAATTCCGTTCTACGCGATCAACCGGCGTGGATTTTCGCCGAGCAGCCGGCGAACAGCGTCGTCCGGCAGACCGAGTTTGTCGCGGAGCAATTCGGACATTTGCGGCATCGTTGCCGTCGAGCCGAGGAAGTGCGAGCCGTCGGCTGATTGAGCGATCAGGTTTTCGCCGACAACGACGGATTGCGATCCGATTGTAAAACTACCGGGCGGGCAGCCGGCCGCCGCGATGGCGTCGGTTACGCAGACCGTCCGCTCGAAGCCGGCCAGCCGCAGATAATTGCCCAGCGCCGGAAAAGGAACGTGAACGCCGTCGGCGATGAAGCAGAGGGTCAACCGGTCGCGGAGGCTGAGCGCCCGCTGAATGACGTTGTCGTGGCGATGCAACAGCGGTGGGCAGCCGTTGCCCAGGTGGGTGAAGACCGATAGACCCGCGTCAATCGCCGCGCGGAGTTGATCGAGGGTCGGGTCGCAGTGGCCGGCGGCGACTAAAATCCCCCGATCGGCAAGGTGCCGAACGACGCGCAGTTCCGCATCGCGCTCGGGGGCCAGCGTCACTAGGCGAGTCAGTCCGCCGGCGGCGTCGAGCAAACGCTTCATTTCGTCGAGGTTCGCCGGGCGGATCGACCGCGATGGATGCGCGCCGGAGAAGCCGGGCGAATCGCTAAGGAACGGCCCCTCGACGTGAAACCCTCGAATCACGTCCCGCGCCAATGGATCGCGTTCGCGGAGCGCGGCGATTCGCCGCAACCGCGACTCCATCAACGGCAGCTCGTCGGTGATGATCGTCGCCAGAATTCCGGCCACGCCGTCGGCGCGGAGCCGGGCGCAGGCCGAATGCAGATCGTCCCCCGGCAGCTCGTCTCGATTGAAGTCAACGCCGGCGTAACCGTTGACTTGCAGGTCGTAATATTCAACTTTGTCGATCATTTGTTCGCGAATAAAAACACAAAATGTATATTGGGCGTCAGGCGGCAAATGTCGTAATAGCCGGAGGCTAACAGCCTCCGGTGGGAAAAGCACGCAATTTTCGTGCATTCCGGAGGCTGTTAGCCTCCGGCTATTGTTCATTTACCTTGGTAACAATCAACTGATTGCTCAATTGAGGTGATGCGGAATTTATGTGCGCGGATACTTTTTCGTCAGCAATTCGGCGGCGGGCGGATCGACGAAAAACAGCGTTTGGGGATGCTGTTGAAGGATCGAGGCGGGGACCAGCGGCGAAACCGGCCCCTCGACCGCCGCCCGAAGCGCCTCGGCCTTGCGCCGGTCGGGCACGGTGCATATTATGTTTTTCGATTTCATGATCTGCCGGATCGACATGCTGACCGCACGGCGCGGCACGTCGTCGAAAGTCGGGAACCAGCCCTCGCCGTATTGTTGGCGGCGGCAGACGTCGTCCAGTTCCACGACCAGATACGGGGTTTCCGTCTCGAAGTCGGCCGGCGGATCGTTGAAGGCCAGATGTCCGTTTTCGCCGACGCCGACCAGTGCCACGTCGATCGGCGCGGCGGCGAGCAGTTCGCCCACCCGGCGGCATTCGCCCTCCGGCTCGGTCTCGGCGTCGATGTAATGAAACGCGCCGATCGGCACGCGATCGACCAGCCGTTCCTTCAGATAGCGGCGGAACGAGGCGGGATGGGTCATCGGCAGTCCGATGTATTCGTCGAGATGAAAGCCGGACACTTGCGGCCAGTCGATGCCGTCGGCGGCGACGAGTGCCGCCAGTATTTCGAACTGCGATGCCCCGGTGGCGGCGATGATGTTTGCGCGTCCCCGGTCGTGGATGGCCGAGCGGATGATTTCGGCGGCGGCGGCCCCCGCCCGTTGCCCCATTTCCTTCGCGTCTCGGCAAATGGTCAGATTCATTTGGGTTGCTCCGTAATTCATGGCGGCAATTGAGAATCAGCTTGATAACGTGGGTGAATCGAAACGCCCCGCGACTGTGCTCGCGGGGGAATTGCGGCGTTTTTCACCCCGCCGGTCGCAGCCGGCGGGCGTTTCCCCCGGCATTAACCACACGACAGTCAAGATTCGCAAACCTGATTACCGATTATCCGCGATTTGGCCGAGAGGTTCAAGCCGGGGGCGATTGCGAGCGGCGCCGCAATAATAGCGTCGTTGCGATTGGGAAAATCAGGCGGCGGCGCGGCGCGGCGATGAAACCGACCGAGTCTCGTCAGGACAATAACCGCAGACGGTCGTTTGCAGAAGTTCGACGATTTTATCCGGTTCGGCGCGGGCCGTCCGCTCGAGTTCGGCGATGGCGGCGTCGATGTCTCCGATCGCCGGCAACTTGTGATTGGCCACGATTATTTTGGAATGCGACGTGGGGAGCAATTCCTCGCCGGAAAGGTGCAGTTCCTCGTATAATTTTTCGCCGGGTCGCAAGCCGACGAACTCGATGGGGACGTCTTCGCCCACCTTCAGCCCGGAAAGGCGGATCATGTCTTCGGCCAGATCGGCGATGCGGACCGGATTTCCCATGTCGAGGAGGAGGATTTGCCCGCTGCGGCCGATGACGCCCGATTGTATGACCAACTGCGCGGCTTCAGGGATGGTCATAAAATAGCGGCGGATGTCGGGATGCGTGATCGTTACCGGCCCGCCGGCGGCGATTTGCTCCCTGAACAGCGGCACCACGCTGCCGGCCGAGTCAAGCACGTTGCCGAACCGCACGGTGACGAACCGGCACTTCGCGCGATCGGCCAACGACTGGACGTAGAGT
>Ga0209723_1006358_pt1 | contig 11448 bp, 3 predicted proteins | sample BiotimSIPDNA_2_FD_185750 | JGI IMG/M metagenome (GOLD analysis project Ga0209723, IMG submission 185750) | Anaerobic biogas reactor microbial communites from Washington, USA - Biogas_R2 time_0 SIP DNA (SPAdes) (version 2) | ecosystem: Engineered > Bioreactor > Anaerobic > Unclassified | place... | reverse complement strand
CCGGGATTATCGGCATCCGCCCGCGCCCGGGGCGTCATGCCCAGTTTGCGGACACAATCCTCCAGGCGCGCGTGGCTGCGGCGCATGCCGTCCAGAATCCGGTCCAGCTTCGCCAACTGCACCCGGGCGATCGCGCCCTGCAGTTCCGTCATACGCCGACCATGTCCCCAGCCCACGGGGATATCACCGTACCAGTTACACGGGTTTTCCAGGTCGTGCGCGTAGCCCGCATTATGCAGCGCATCGATGCGGCGATGGAGCTCCGGATCCCGGGTTACGATCATGCCGCCCTCCCCCGCCGTAATGTTTTTGTTAATTTGGAGGCTGAAGATGCCGATATCACCGAAGGTGCCGACACGGTGAATGCCTTCATCAGCAAGAGGCGTAATCGATCCCGGTATGCCCCATGCGTGAGCACCCAGTGACTGAGCGCAGTCCTCCAGCACGCGTATCGACGGCAATCCCTGTTCTCTTCGTTCGGCATTGATATCGCGCACAACGGACATGAGGACACCGATCCGGGCGCAACCGCCCAGCATGGGCACGGGCATGACCACCTTGGTGCGCGGGGTTACCTTCGCACGGATGGCCGCGGGATCCATGTTCAAGGTATCATCGGAATCCACCAGGACCGGAATGGCGCGGTTGCGCACGATGGCGGAGATGCTGGATATCCACATGAATCCCTGCACCAGCACCTCATCGCCACAGCCGACACCCAGCGCATCCAGCGCCACCTCGAGCGCACCAGTGCCGGAGTTTACCGCCGTCACCTGGATACCGCTTTTTTCGGGCCATGGGCCGCCGGGCGTACTAGCCAGGAAACGGGCGAAGTCCACCTCAAACTGCCGCACTTCAAAACTGCAGCCGGGGCCGTAATAACGAAAGGGGGACTGATTGCGCAATACGCGCATGGCGGCCTCGATTTCCTCTTCTCCATACCAGATGGCGCCGGGAAATTCACCGGGCAAGAGTGGTCGCTCAGGAACAGGCACAAGAACATCTCCTTGGCTTTAAATGCAGAACCGGGTTCCGGGGTAGTCATACGCAAGGGTAAATACAATTCCGAAACATATCACCTCATATTGTATTTACGTGCCGGGGTAATTTTAAAGAAGGCTGGACCGGGGATAAAATATGTCGTATCGAGAGACCAATGAGGATCAAGGCATCTGCCTGGACACACAGTGTGTACAGGTCAAAAGAAAAAGAACTGTTACCATGTCCTGATCTCATTTGTTACCTATGTCTTGACCGCGCCCCCGCTTTCCACACTCCGCTTTCACACTCCCCATTCCGCATTCCCCATTCCGCATTCCCCATTCCCCATTCCCCATTCCCCATTCCCCATTCCCCATTCGGCATTCCGAATTCCGCATTCGGCACATTCCGCATTCATACCCCCCCTATCCGTCAATGTTACTTTACAGCGGGTCCTGGCCCCCTTCTAGCAAACCGCTTCGGAGGGTATAGGCGACAAGTTCGCTTCTGGACTTCACTTTCAACACCTGGTGGAGATGCTGGATATGGTTGTGCACGGTATGGGGACTGATCCCCAGGAGCGTCGCCAGTTCCTTTTCTGTTTTCCCGTCGCACAGGAGCGTCAGCACTTCCCTCAGCCGCGGCGTGAACCGGGCGATGCCCGTGTTCAGCACCGCAAGGCGTCCCGAGAACAGTAGTCCGGTGATTTCCTCGCTAATCAGGTGCACCGTGTGGACTTCGCGTTTTGCGAACGGATTTTCTCCAATGGGCCGCCAGAAGTTCATCAGCAGTTTCCGGTTTTCCACGGAAGGACACGCGGACAGGATCATCTCATCCGAACCGGTGCGCCGGAAATACTCGTTGACGACCATGGAATTATTCCACGCCTGGGTCTCGGCAAGTTCATGGCGCGCCCGGGTGACCACAGTGTCGCGCAACCGCGCCCACGCCGGCATGGCGGGGTCGTCCATAAGACCGTTGCTGCACCGATACTCATGCATCAACTTCAGGACATGGCGAGCCGGAATACCGAAAATCAGCATCGGCTCCTTGGGGTTCGGCGCCTCCCTGCCATGGGCCATGGCGGGCGTACCTTCCATAAACACCCCCATATGTACGCCCAGGCTCTCTCGTGTAAACTCGAAAATGCGGCGGGTCCAAGCTTCGGGCGTCCTGCCCAACTCGCAACATTCCCCCAAGAGCCAGTAAATCGCCCGGTAATCCTCATGCTTCAAGGAATACTTTTGCATGTCATGGTCCCTCCTCATCTTGCCTATAACAACTGGAAGAACACCAATTTATACAAACAAGTCCTGACCCATGTTAAGACTTCCTTCTTACCTCATAACGTATCTTTAACAAGTATAAAACAAGATGCACTCTCTTTGCATCTTTTATCGTGTTACTAGTATCTGTTACAGCATATTCCTTGATATATCGTAACTGTCTAGCACCCCACAATATATTGTGGTATGTGTAAAACTTTTTCCTTTATGTTGCGTTCTAATGAGTATGAACTACAACGAAAACAAACTACGCTCTGAACTTGCAGAACTAAGCGAATCTCAAAAGATCGACTTGATTATCGACTTGATGGCTCGCGTAAGCGCCCTTGAAGCACGATTGGGCATGAACAGTTCCAATAGTTCCAAACCGCCCTCCAGTGATGGCTATATCAAACCGGCTCCCAAGAGTCTTCGACGCAAGAGCGGTCGTAAGCGTGGTGGACAACCCGGACATCCGGGAACAACGCTGCGGCAAGTAGCCGAGCCCGACGTAGTCAAAACACATGTTCCCGACTATTGCCAATGCGGCCATTGCCTTGAACAAGAGCCTGTTCACCATGTCGAATGCCGACAGGTCCTTGAACTTCCTGAGAAACTGTTTGAAGTCGTGGAACATCGCCTTATCACCAAGGTTTGCTCTCTTTGTGGTCGCAAGGTTCACGCCGCCGCCCCAAGCGAGGCGCCAGCGCGCATGCAGTACGGCTCCCGCTTTCGGGCAGCACTGGTGTATCTGCGCAACTATCAATTGTTGCCCTATAACCGCTTGACCCAGGTGTGCCGCGACCTTTTGGGCGTGACGGTAAGCAAACGCACCATTGAGACTGCGGAGCAGCAGGTCTACCAATCCCTTGCCCCATTCGAGCAGGCAGTTCGCAGGCAATTGCTGCATGAAGAAGTGTTGCATGCCGATGAAACGGACATGCGAGTGGACGGCAAGCGCCAGTGGTTTCACACGTTGTCCACCCCAACACTTACGTTTTATCAGGTTCATCCCAAGCGTGGCTGCGAAGCCATTGAAGCCAACGGGGTGATTCCCGCTTTCAAAGGCTCCCTGATTCACGATTGCTGGGGCCCCTACTTTCGCTATGGCGGTAAACATGGGCTGTGTGGCGCCCATCTGCTCAGAGAACTGTTCGGGATATGTGAAAATGAGGGTTACCGCTGGGCGCATGAATTGTCCGTGCTCCTGGAAATGATGGCCAAGGCGACAGGAACACGCGGAGAACAGGCACTTTCTGAATCTCTGACAGCATGGTTTGAGCAAGCGTACAACACTATTTTGCTTCAGGGCAAACAAGACCTTCCCCCACCGCAAAAGACACCGGGAAAAAGAGGCCGGGTGAAGAAATCCAAGGCTGCCAATCTGTATACAAGGCTGGTAACGCATCGCGATTCGGTGTTGCTGTTTTTGCACAACCCTGCCGTGCCCTTTACCAACAACCTTGCCGAACGCGACATTCGAATGGTGAAGCTTCGGGAAAAGACTTCCGGCTGTTCGCGTACTTTCGCAGGCGCTGAACAATTCGCTCGAATCAGGAGTTATGTTTCCACATCGCTCAAACAGAATAAAGACCTCTTTCAAAACATCAAGGATGCCATACGTGAAAATCCTTGGATTCCGGTATCTGGATGTCCACAACCGTGACCTGCTAGACAGTTACGATATATCAACAAAATATCTAAACCAGGGCATACAGATGGATTATGGGGGCACTAAGGTAACTCCCTCCTTAATTATTGCATGCGGCTTTATCGAATAAAATCGTATCATTCTTTTAATTCAATGTGAAAGTCGACATTAGTCTGTTCAGACTATTGACGTGCCGCAAGGGACTCTATAAAATAGCCTCAAGAACTTTATTTTGCGCGCCGTCGCGAAAAACAGAAATACTTCCGGCCCCCGGCGTATTTCAGGGAGAATATGTATGTATGCTCGCATAATGGTCGTAATCGGAGTGGCAATGGTCGTGGCAACAGGGCAGGCAGCCCAAGCAAGGGTATACTACGTGTCCAAGAGCGGCAATAACGCCAGTAGCGGCCTGAGCTGGGCCAATGCAAAAGCCTCCATTTACGGCGCCTTACAGGCGGCTTCTCATGGGGATGAAATCTGGGTGGCTGAGGGAACCTATACTTCCTCTACGGTTGAATTAACCAAACGGGTAGCGATCTATGGCGGTTTCCAGGGGAATGAGACCGCCCGTGATCAGCGGGACTGGCGGCGACGTGAAACCGTGTTAAAAAATGCAGCCTTCAACTTTTTCCGGATTGCGCCGGGTACTACGATAGAGACCCTCCTCGACGGACTGGTTCTTTCCGGGCATGTGAACACCTATCCGGAACAAAAAGGAGTGATCTATCTGGGCGGCTATGCGTCCGAACGAACGGGGCTTACCATCAGGAATTGCCTTTTCAGGGAAAACACATGCGCAATCCGCGTGGGCAGCCTGACAGACCTGGTTGTCGAGAATTGCCGGTTTATTGATTGTTCACAAGCACTCCTGTACTCCGGATCGAATTCGAACAGTGTAGTGACTGTCCGGAATTCCCTTTTTGCCTTTTGTTCCGGCGTTAGGCTTTTTGATGCGAAGTTCTTTGTGTGGAATGTCGGTTCCCTCAGTTTGGTCAACAACACGATGGTTGGTAACATGATGACCGGTTCCCTGATTGAGCTGGGTGATTCGAACAATTTGCTGATAGCCAACAATATTCTGGCCTTCAATGACGCGGACCACGGCATATATCAGCATCCGGTGGATACAGGCCCGCGCGTCTTGCGTAATAATTGCCTCTATCAAACATCCCGCTCCACGCCCTACGGCGGCGCCCTGGCGGATCAGACGGGCACGAACGGCAACATCGCTGTAGACCCGAAACTGGTCTATCGCGCGGACACCTATGAAGGTTCAAATCTGCGTCTGACGGCAGCGTCCCCATGCAGGAATACCGGCAGCAATACGGGTGTGGACTGGCCGCTGGACCTCGATGGCCGCAACCGCATTCTTGACACGACCGTGGACATGGGCGCCTATGAGCGTGGCAGCGGTCCTATCTATGTCAAGCCGGGCGGCAATGACAGAAACTCGGGGGCAACCTGGGCGCTGGCCAAGGCCACGCCGCAGGCGGCACTCGATAGTGCCGCGGACAATGAAATCTGGGTGGCCGCCGGCACCTATGCCAACACAAACGTGCAGTTCCCCGTCGGACCCAGCCTGTATGGAGGGTTCACCGGCACGGAGACTGCCCGTGGACAACGCAATTCCGGGGCGAATGAAACGATTTTGGACGGCGGCGGTGAGGGCACTGTAGTCGTATTCCGCCAGGGGGTGGGAGAAACCAGCGTACTGGATGGGTTCTCAATCCGCAATGGGAACCCAAGCGGATCCGCCTTCGAGAGGGCAGTAACACTGCGATTACCTCGCCCACGATCCGGAACAACCGCATCTTGGACAACCAGGCAAACCTGGGCGGCGGCATCTACATTGCCGATAAGTGCGCGCCGCTGGTGGAAAACAACATCATCTCGAACAACATCGCGCAAACGGGCACCCAGCCTGCCCGAGGCGCCGGGATTTACGTTGACGCCCGCTTTCTGCCTGAGGGCAAGGTTGTGAACCTGCGGAACAATGAGATTCGGGGCAATACGTGCAGTTCCGGAAGCGAGGGCGGCGGCGTATGGATGCAGGGCACTCGTATTGTGGTGGCGGACAATCTCATAGAAAAAAACAACGCCGACCTGGGTGGCGGCATCTGGATGAGCGGAGGCACGGTCAGAAACAATCGCATTGTCGGCAATATCGCACTCGCTCATGGCGGCGCGGTCTTCGGAGGTTCTATATTGCCTGCACCTCCACCGACCGGTTTTTTGATTAACAACCTGATTTCAGGGAACACCACGCCGGGGCATGGCGGCGGCCTTGCGATTTGGTCGTCGGGATGGTCTTCCGGTGACGGAGGCTCGTCAATTCTCGGCAACACCATCGTATACAACACTGCCGGCCAGGACGGCGGCGCCATTGCCCAGCGCACGGCCAATGGCATTGCCGAGCCGCCGGGCGGCGCTGCAATTTCCCTTCAGTATTGTATCGTGGCGCACAACAGTTCCGGTGTGCAGGCCAACCTGTCCCAAGTTACCGGCCACGTGCAGCACAATTGTTTTTATGGCAATGGCGAGTATAATATTCTAGGCAATTATGATCCGATCAATGCGCCCCATCCGGCGCTTGGCAGCGCGGGCAATTTCTCCGCGGCGCCGGGTTTTGTCTGGCAAGGGGAATGGCGCGTACGCTCGGATTCGCCCTGCGTGAATGTGGGCGACGCCCCGTCCGGCACCGATTTAGACGGACAGCCCCGGACTCTGGGGGGGGCCCGGGATATCGGCGCAGACGAGGTGCTGGTGGTCTATGTGCGCCCCGGCGGGTCGGACACCAACACCGGGCTTTCCTGGGCGCAGGCCAAGCAGACCGTGCAGGCCGGGATAGCCGCAGCATTGCCCGGCGGCGAAGTATGGGTCGCAACGGGCGTCTATACAGAAGCCATTGCCCTTGCAAACGGCGTGCAATTGTACGGGGGCTTCATCGGCACGGAAACCTCCCTGGCACAACGAAATTTCTTGAACAATAAAACGGTGTTGGAAGGCGCGGGAGGCTCGGTCGTGTCCGCAGGCGCCGGCGTGGGCGCATCGGCCCGCCTGGACGGATTCACCATACAAAACGGCAACGCTCAATACGGCGGCGGTATCGCGTGTGTGGGCGCATCCCCGGTGATAGCCCACTGCATCATCATGGACAACAGCGCCACCTATGGCGGGGGCATCAGTCTGCGCGATGGGTCCCATGCATCTTTTGTCAGCACGGTATTTTATCGGAATACGGTGGGCAATTTTGGGTCTGCCCTGTATTGTGAAGGCTCCGACCCCAGCCTGCTGAACTGCACGGTGGCCGGACATCTGTCCGTCGGCAACGGCGCCTTGCACTTTGTGAATGCCAGCCCGCTTATTGCCAACAGCATCGTTGCGAACAATGCTGCGGGACTCACTCATGTCTCCGGCGGCGTGCCGACCCTGCGTTACAACTGCGTTTACGGGAACAGCGCCTTTGAATACAACGGCATCAGCAGTCCCACCGGAACCTTTGGGAATATTTCTCAAAATCCCGTGCTGACGGACGGATGGCGCATTGATTCCGCCTCGCCCTGCCGCGATGCCGGACAGAACACCTTCGTGCCCGATTCTATGCTTGATATTGACGGCCAGCCGCGTATCTGGGGCGATTGTGTGGATATGGGTGCGGATGAAAGCGTCATCGTCTATGTGAAGCCGGACGGAAACAATGCCCATGAAGGTGTTTCCTGGGCTACCGCAAAGGCCACGGTGCAGGCGGCGCTCAACGCGGCCGCGCCCTCGGGCGACATCTGGGTGAAGCAGGGAACCTATTCCGGCAATATCGTTATTCCCGAAGGTGTGGCCCTCTACGGCGGTTTTGCAGGCAATGAAGCGCGTTTTGCATTGCGCAAGTGGCGCGTCAACGAAACCGTTCTCCAGGGGTCGGGCACGGACAGTGTGGTGCAGTTTGCCGCGGGCGCTACGGCGCGGACGAGAATAGACGGTTTTACCATACGCAACGGGGGTGCCGTTTTCGGAGCCGGCATCCGGTGTGAAAACGCCTCGCCGGTCATCGCCAACAATATCATTCGGGACAATGTTTCCCCCTCCGGCGGAGGCGGCATTGGGTGCCTGGACGGCGGCAGTGCCCAAATCCTCAATAATTTTATACACGAGAACGAGGCGGCCAATGAAGGCGGCGGCATTGCTGTGCAGTCCGGCACCCCGCTGATCGCCTGTAATATTATCGCCCGTAATACTGCGGTGGCCGGAGGCGCAATACAACTTGTGGAGTCGTCCACCGTGAAGTGCGTCAACAATACCATTGTGTATAATACTTCCACCGGTCCCGGACCTGAAGTCGTGGTCATATGGAACTGCGCAACGCCCGTGTTCGCGAACAATCTGGTCGCCCTGAACAGTGCCGGTGTCAGAAAAGACGGCACGGGAACCACCGCGTTCACCGCGAACTGCGCCTATAACACCCCCGGCGTCAACTACACAGGACAGGCGGACCCAACCGGCTCGGGCGGCAACATCAGCGCGGACCCGAAGTTCGTAAACGTCGCCGCCGACGATTATCATTTGCAGTCCGATTCTCCCTGCCGAAATGCGGGCGACAATGCCCAGGTTCAGGCGGGATGGGTGGATATGGACGGGCAGCCCCGCATCATCGGCGCCTTCCCCGACATCGGCGCGGACGAACTGCCAAGTTTCCTCCATGTGAGCGCGACGGGGAACGATGCCAACACCGGTCTGACTTGGGGCGCAGCGAAGCAGACGATTCAGGCGGCAATGAACGCGGCAGTTTCAGGCGACCAGATTTGGGTGCAGGCGGGCACCTACATAGAGCGTATTACCATTAAGAGCGGCGTTGCTGTTTATGGCGGCTTTTCTGGGACGGAGAATCATGTGGATGCCCGCGATATCGCTGGGAACCTGACCGTAATCAACGGCGCCAACGCCGGAACGACCGTAACAATCAGTATAAACGCGACCGCCGCAACACGCCTGGACGGATTCCGGATAGTTGGCGGCAATGCGTCGAACGGCGGCGGCATCTGGTGCCGTGAAGGCGCAGCGCCAACCATCGCCAACAACACCATCAGTTCCTGCACTGCAACCAATAACGGCGGCGGTATCTTTGTGGATGGCAGCGCGAATCCCGTGATTATCAACAATATTCTCCAATATAACAGTGCGGGCACGGGAGCGGGGATCATGTATTCCCTGTCCTCGGGAGGTATCTTCGCCAACAATGTGGTCGCTTATAACAACGCGGGTGTCAGCGGCGGCGGCATCGGCCTTTTCCTCGCCCAGCCGCATATTATCAACAACAGTCTGCTCAATAATACGGCGGACACGTCAGGAAGCGCAGTCGTGACAGCCGCCTCCCCAAGCGCCCTGTTGGCAAACAATCTTGTGGCATTCAACACCGGTTCCGCCGCGATTGTGTTCGATGCCAACCCGCCTGCAATACGCCATACCTGCGTCTACAATCCGGAAGTTGACAACTATGCCGGTATTGCGGACCCCACCGGCTCAAACGGCAACATTGCCGCCGACCCGCTGCGGGCGTCAGCAACAGACTGGCACTTGAGTTCAACCTCCCCCTGCAAGGATGCAGGAAACGATTCAGACGTATTGCCCGCCTGGCTGGATATTGATGGACAGGCGCGTATTGCGGATGATGCGGTTGATATAGGCGCCGATGAGATCCATATTGTCCGGGTGGCGCCGGGCGGCGACAATGCGCGATCCGGCGATTCTTGGAGCGCCGCCAAAGCGACGATTCAGGCCGCGATAGATGCCGTCTACCCCCATGGTGAAGTGTGGGCGGCCGCGGGCGCCTACGTTGAAAACATAGTAATAAGCAAGGGTGTGGCCCTTTATGGCGGCTTCTCGGGCGCGGAAAAGAATGCCATCGACCGGGACTGGACCGCCAACGTCGCGGTCATTGACGGGGACCTGCGAAATGCCGGTGTGCGCTTTGAAGGCGCGACTGCCGCTGCCAGACTGGACGGCTTTACGGTGCGAAATGGACTGGCGGAATTCGGCGGCGGCATTCATGTCTTCGGCAGCAGCCCCGTAATCGCCAACTGCACCGTGACGGACAACATCGCCCTAAACGGCGGCGGCATCGCCATGGATATCGCCAATCCCAGGGTATACAACACGGTTGTGGCAAACAATTTGGCTTTGCAGGGCGGGGGAATGCATATTCGCACGACCAGCGGCACGGTGATCTCTAACACCACGATTGTGAATAACATTGCCACGGACGAAGCGGGCGGCATCTATTGCAGCAACAACGCCAATCCCACCATTCGAAACACGATCATCGCAGGTCATGAACTGGGCGGAATCCTGGCGGACAGTACCAGCGCCCCGCAGTTGTTCAGTAATTGCCTGAACAACAAGTCGTACAATTATGACGGGGTGACACCGGGGACCGGCGATATCACCGCGATGCCTGCCTTCGTAAGCGCGGCATACGGGGATTACCGGCCTGCCGCACAATCCTCCGTCATTGATGCCGGAAATGATGCCATGGTGCCACAGGGTGTAACCACCGACGCCGGCGGGCGGCCCCGAATCGCCGACGGCAATGGCGACGGCAACGCGCAAACGGATATCGGCGCCTTTGAACGCGTCCTGGGCGGGGACATCGGATGTATCCTCCTGCCGGACACCCTACTCGCCTTCGACCCGCAATGGCGACTTACAACGGGCTCCGAAACAGACTGGCGTGCCAACAGGCACACCCTGGGTGAATTGCCGGCAGGCACCTACACCCTGGTCTTCTCCGATGTGCCCGAGTGGAGCACTCCCGATAGCCGTACCGTTACCATTGCAGACAACCAGGCACAAATGATTACGGCAACCTATTCCCCCTTCTACGGCAATCTAACGGTAACCCTCCTGCCGTCCGAAATCCTGCCTTTGGGCGGATGGTGGCGGATCGTCGGCACGATGGAATGGCACGAAAGCGGTTACACGATCGCGGATGTACCTGCTGGAGAACATTTCATCGAGTTCTCCGAAGTCGCCGGCTGGTTCACTCCCGTGCTTCAGCAGGTTACCGTTACGCCAGGCGGTAATGTGGCCGCAACCGGCGAATACAATCAACATTCGGGAAGATTAACCGTTCGCCTTTTCCCGGAAGAGGCCGCCTGGGCTGGCGCCCAATGGACAGTGTCCGGTGGCGGCTCCTGGCAAAATGACGGCGATTCCCTCGTGCTTCCTGTGGGAACGTACAGTCTCATGTTTAAAGATCTTGATGGCTGGATCACACCGGCAGGCCTTACAGTAAACATGATGATAAGCGGTGACCTCAATGAGACCGGGTTCTATCAGGAAATCCTCCCGGTTGAAGGCGAAGGCGAGGCACTCCCCGAAGGCGAGGGTGAGACACCCGTTGAAGGCGAAGGTGAGACACCCGTTGAAGGCGAAGGTGAGACACTCCCCGAAGGCGAGGCACTCCCCGAAGGCGAGGGTGAGGCACCCGTTGAAGGCGAAACATTCCCCGAGGGTGAAGGCGAAACACTCCCCGAAGGTGAGGCACCCGTTGAAGGCGAAGGT
>Ga0209723_1006355_pt1 | contig 11452 bp, 12 predicted proteins | sample BiotimSIPDNA_2_FD_185750 | JGI IMG/M metagenome (GOLD analysis project Ga0209723, IMG submission 185750) | Anaerobic biogas reactor microbial communites from Washington, USA - Biogas_R2 time_0 SIP DNA (SPAdes) (version 2) | ecosystem: Engineered > Bioreactor > Anaerobic > Unclassified | place... | reverse complement strand
GAATCTGTCGCGGATGGTCTCTTTCATATAATTTCTTTAGGGTGCTTTTACCCGCACCTGTAGGTCCCGTTATCAATAAACATTCCGGTTCTGCAGTTATGTTAGAAAACTCATGGCAATAATTAATCTTATCAAGTATTTCTTCAAATCTTGGATAACCTATATATATTGACTCAGCGATTGCAACTCTTTGAGCAATAGGCATCACAGCCATTTCATCTTTGGGAATCAGATTAGGATCCATTGTCTCCATTACTTGAGCCATTTAGTTCTCTCCCTTAAGACTGTAATTTACATTCCATCCCGATATATCCCACTTTTCTTTAACGGAATTTATGGTATACTCCTCATCAATGAATTCTTCCTTTAAATAATGCGGTTGGTTGTCCGGAATAATGGTATTAACGCCCTGTAAGCTAGAAACAGCATTATCAAAATCGGATATTCCGGCATATGCTTGGGCTGTATTGGGGAGTATATCGTTTCGGTATTCTGAAATAGTAAGTGCTTCTCCAACATGTTGAACATCCTCTTTCCAAGGAGTTGCTGCTATTCCTATATATCGCCCCATTTTACCGCGCGTCCTGGTTTTTTTCGTTAGTTTCCACTCCTGGTCAACGATAGCCTGAATCTTGGCTTTAGCTCCGGCTAACGCGTAAATATCCACTTCTTTAGCTTCCGTTCGCGCCAATTTCCGAATGATTCTATGTTTCCATATACTCATTCCTTGGGAATACTTTTGATCCATTGCCGGGACTTCAATATACTTATTTGAAATTAGATGATCATATAAAAAAACTCTTGATATATCGGATGGATCGTATTTAATCAGGAATTTTTCGTTTCGATTTTTAGCAGCACTTCGAAGTCTCGGCAGACTTATCTTTTCGTTATAGAACAACCCTTCAAACTCTATTCCTTTGCGCCCAATTACCCTATACTCTGACCGACCCAACAAAACTAACAACTCATCTTTATTAGGCGGGAGTCCGGGCGGGTTTTTCTTGATACCTTCTTCCCACAATTTGCTCGGGATTCCCTTAACCCCCCGATGGTTATTTTGAGAATAGTAATCTATAATCCAAATGTGCAGTATTCGCATAAATTGATCCAATGATATAACTGCTGTATTCACGGGGTCATATTCGCCTTTTTCAAAAATATTCGAGAAGGTTGTTCCGGGAAGGTTATGCACTAATTGCATGCACATGGTTCTAAAATACCTTTCGATCGAGCCCTTATACCATGGCTTCATTATGGGGCACTGGACCAATGATATTCCCAACTGTAAGCAAGCCATTTCAAGATCCCTGCCTACGAATTCCTTACCATTATCCGTAACCAACGTCTCCATCAAACCATATGCGTCCCATGTGTTTTCGATTTCGGGATAAAGCCGGGCGACATAATCTTTTGGCCGGATAGCCGAATATAAGCATTGCATAACAGTAGTATAGCTAGGCGGTTCGAATCCAACGTATACTCCCACTAAATAGCCGCTGTATTTGTCAATGGCGGCTGTAACTGTCGGTTTGCCAATCGGAAGCCGGTCTTCCAAATCAACTACCAGTAAATCAAGTGGCGTACTGTCTATTTCAACTCTTTCAAGAGGTCTTGTCGGCCTAGGACCTTCCTGACTGTTCCCAAAGATCTCTCCTGCCTTCTTGTCGCCGTATCGAGCGGCAACAGCCGTATATGGGTCTAATTGTTTTATTCGAAAACAAATTGTCCCATAACTTGGCGCAGCTAGTTTCTCTTGAGGAAGTCTATATTTATTTGAGTCAGCTATGCTGTTTAGTACGTCTTCGTAAACAGCTTGTCTCGTGGGGCGATTCGTGGATAAGTATACTTTGTTAATCGAACCATCAATTATTTCGTTTACTTCTGCATCAAGCCGAGGTCTCCCCTTAGCCCCTTTTTTATAATGTTCAGGAATAAGCGCCCTGATATCCCCTCCGCTATCATTAAAGCTACGAAGCCACTCATATACCTGTGTCAAAGATGGAACCTTCCGGTAAGTTTGCTGGTATTGATTATAGTTTAGTACCGATTTTTGGGTATTGTCTGCAACCATCTTCTTAGTCCGGACATCGGACGGAATATCATTAATTGCTTGTACTATATCGAACCGAAACCTAGCTTCTTCACGGTATTTATCCGGTATGAGATTAAAATCGCTCCATTCGTATTGAGTATTTACGGTACTTAGACCGTCATTAACTGTGTTTTTCCCAATAACCTCAAATCGAAGTTGTCCTGTAAATAGTTCCTGATTGATAATTTCCTGCGTCACGCTTCCAGTCATGCCAGTATTAAGGTTAGTAACTTCATAATTACCACCCATCCAGGCTCTATTAATTTCAAAAAGTCCGTCCCGTGTTCTATACCTAACTCCGGGGCGGAGGCGGATTGCTGCCATTCGTAATCCTCCACCTTGAACGTCTTGTTAACTCACAGCCGGATTTAAGCACTAAATCGCCCCAGTTTTGAAGTTGGATTTTATCTCAGTTTCGAAATTGAATGGTGTGCTTCGTAAATCAGCTGCCAATACCCCTCTATAGACTAATCCGCATATATAGGGCCATGGGTCAAACCCAAGCTTCCGCTTCAATATTTCACTCATATCTGCGACCGTCATTATACTGAATGAATTAAGAACTTCAGCCAAAGCTATTTGGTGTTCGAAGGGAAAAGTGATTCTTGCATACCGGAATAGCAGGCAAAGGTTAGATACTAATTCGCCTGTGAATATCTGGCGGTCGCTAACAACTTTAAATTCGTATCCGTGCTCATAACAGTATTCCTCGGCGGCTTCGAACTTCATTCGGTTTTCAGCATTGTTTAGTTCTGATTCCGGCTTCACCTCTATAACCTGCTGCCCGCCATGGCGCATAACACAAACGTCTGGTGTATAAGTATGTTTCTTCCCAGTGCATATATAGGCAATCTTGAATGGCTGCTCCTGGTAGCTTTTTACCTGAGGATCGAAATCAAGAATACGATAGTATCCTTCTTCATTTCTTGATTCCCAATAAATCATACGTCCCATTTTAATACTGGGAAATTTGCCTGTGACTCTATGATTACTGAATTTTCTTACGCGCATTAATTCCTCCCGACAGAGGGCCTGCCGATATTAATCGATCCAAAATATATCCTTCCCCGGTCTTGTAAAAAATATAGAGGAGGGTAGCCCCTCCCCTAGCAAAGCCTTTTTATTTGTGCTTATCTTTGATTAGATCGCTTAGTGATTGGGCACCATCCTTCTTAAGAAGCGTTCCCAACTCCATATCGGATCTAACGCCAAAGTCGACTTTATACTCCTGTTCAATTGTGCCTACGTGCGTATCACTCCGCTTTTGTCTCAGTCTCCCATTCTCGTTTCTCGACCTGATCCCCTTCATTCCCGGTGCGTCTTTAGCCATTAGTCTCACTCCTCCCTACTAAGGGGTTCTGGCCTTGCCCAAACCTATTTCCATGCACTCTCTTCGTTGACAGATTTCCTACAATATGCCTTAAATTAAAAAACCCCTTTTATATTAGACAATTAAGAGGAGTCTTGGTGACATGGCGAAAGAAGGTTTTTCCATAGACGATTTGCTGAACCCCAAGCGGCGAGAATATAGTCCTGAGCGCCCTTCTGCATATCCTTATAAAAAAGCGAACATGGCCCGGAAGGCAGCAAAATCAGTTATAAAAGAATTAAAACTGTCTGTCATCCCTATTGACCTTGATCCTATGCGATTGTCAACCAAAAAGTGAACCACTGTGCTGATTAAAAACTGAGCCACTTTTGCTCATATAAAAGTGAGCCACCAGCTCACCAAAGGGTCCAAAGGTATTTGAGGGCTAGTTATTCTGCGATCCACCATCCTTCCTAGGTTTCTGTCTCTTCATTCGCTGATCCAAGCGGTAAGAATCACCGTTCATGTCAAGAATGTGAGCTCTGTGGGTCAGGCGATCAATCAACGCCGCCGTCATCATCGTATCCGGGAAAATCTCTGTCCAGCGGGAGAACTCCATATTTGTGGTTATGATCACGCTGCCCCGTTCATTACGTTCTGAAAGGACATGAAAAAGGAGTTCAGCCTGTTGGCGGTTAAAGCTCAAGTAGGATAATTCATCCAATATGATCAGGTCGAGACTGGTAAGGGCTTTTTCTAACCGCATCAAGTGGCGGTCATGCTGGGCTTCCATGAGTTCGGTCACCAGGTTGGCAGCAGTATAGTATCTGACTCGATAGCCATAACTGCATATCCTGTGGCCTAGGCCGATGGCAAGATGCGTCTTACCCATGCCAGGCGTGCCGATCATAATCACGTTTTCCTGACGCTTAACAAAGTCACCCGTGGCGAGTTGCCAAATTACAGCCTCTTCTACTTTTATCAGTCGTTTCAAATCGAAAGTATCCAGGCTCTTATTCAACGGGAAGCGGGCCTGACGTATTTTGCGGCGCTGCTGGTTTTCTTCTCGCTGCCGGATTTCTCTCTGCAGCACTTCGCATAGGAAGGCAGCGTAGCCATGACCGCTTTCTTCCGCCTGACGAATCAGGTCTTCAGCCTGGGCCACCGTTGGCAGCTTGAGCTGCTTGGCATAAAGCTTGATCATTTCCTGCTGGGGATTCAGGCATATACACCCCCTGTCAGGAGCTGATCATAGATGCTAATATCTACTGGATCAACTGTCGGGCCTGTAGCCGGTAAGGCCACTACTGGCTGGCAACCGGTAAGCCGGTACCGTACGATATCCACGGAATATTGCTGCTGGTCTCTGGCATTGCGAACTGCTGCTAAAACCTCATCGGCACCATGATCAACCATTAATCGCAGCAGCCGAATCATCGCTTTGTCGGGATTTGTGGCCTGCCTGGCAAAGTCCTGGATTTCATCAGGTATGTTGGCTGCCTTCACTGGTCGGGCATGGAAGACCGATCTGGGCCGCTGTTCGATCAGGGGCAGATAGTGCTCCAATTGGTAGATACTCCGGTTTTTCTTGTAGCAACGCTCATGCACGGCCAGCTTTTCGCCACGGCAATAAATGTGAATCTTCAAGGCGCTAGCTTTGACGGTGACCAGCCGTCCTGCCCATTTGACTGGTACTGAATAGCTGTTGCTTTCAAAGCGAACGGTCGAAAAGTAATCTATTTTTGCTTCAACGCATTTGCTGGCGTCATAGGTCTTGACCGGCAGAGGCATAAGGGCCTGTTGATCTGTGGCGAAGGCTTCTTTAACGCTTACATCCCGGCCCTGGACCTGGTGGTGATCAATATATTTCAAGCAGCGTTGCTGCAGCAGTTCATTTAACTCTTCAAAGCTAGCCACCTTCGGCATAGGAACCAGGAAATTGCGCCGGGCATACCCGACCAGATTTTCCACCAGACCCTTTTCATGACCTTCCCCTGGATTGCAGAACACAGCCCGGTAAGCATAATGCGCCCGGAATGCTGCGAACTTATCCTGTTCGAGGGCTGTTTTACCCCAGCCTTCTTTAACAGCCGTTTTCAAGTTGTCATAGATAAGATCCCGGCTGACACCGCCGAAGAATTCAAAGCCCTTAATGTGTGCCTCGAAAAAGGACTCTTCCCGTTCAGTGGGAAAGGCGATCACGAATGGTGCGATGCTGTGGCACAGCCGCATGCATAGAATATGTACTGTGGTCTTTTCTCCCTTGATGAAGGCGACGGCCTGGCCCCAGTCGATCTGGATGGCTTCACCGGGATCGAATTCCAGGGGTACAAACACCTTCGGCATTTTTTCGCGGATTTCACGAACGGCTTGACGCACGGTCGAGGCGCCACCGGTGAATCCCTTTTCATCGCACAAGCGATCATAGATCCGTTTGGAAGTATGTCTTTGTTTTCGTGGGCTACTCGTGTCCTCCTCTAAGCATGAAGTAATAAATTCCTTAATATCCGGCGTTATGACGCTAGCTGGACGATCTACCGGCTTTCGCTCCCAGGGCATGTTCTGACCTAAACAGTAACGCCGAACGGTATTTCGTGATATGTTCAACTCCCTGGCAATGGCTCTTTGCGACATGCCTTCCTTTAAGTACATTTCTCTGATATCCTGATATTGGTCCACTCTGATCACTCCTACTGCCCCCATCTTATTAGAATCTCGCAATCCTAATAATAGGGCATTGGTCTGGCAGAGTGGTCCACTTTTTCGCTAGCGTTTTTCACCTCCTTGGTTCAGTTTTAGTCTAGCGTTTATAATCCTATCTGCCGCCATTATATGGCCCATGTTAAACACGTTGAAAAAATGCCGGGGGAGCATATGGCTTTAGGCCGTTTTATCGGGAATGGAACAATAGAAATAATAAAGGGCCTGCCCGATAATTTATACCGTTCGACCCTCGCCCATGAACTTGGTCATTTGGCACTATATCACGATATTAGGCCCCGCTGGGACACGTTGGATTCAATTAACGGATCCGACCCCCATGAAAAAGAGGCCTGGGATTTTGCTGGCGAGTTACTCTTGCCAGGTCCAATATTGAAAAAGGCGTTTGCAGAAAACCCAGACCTCGATAGGTTAGCCAAACTATTTGCAGTAAGCAAAGAACTCTTATCTGTCGAGCTTGTAAAAAGGCCGGGGTTTCTTTAATCGGTTAAAAATTCAGCCAACGCTCCGTCTAATCTGGCCATAAATTCCCACTCTTCCTCTTCCGCCTCATCCCTTTGCTGACCGTAGTTCTTATTCTTCGATCTCTGATCTTGTACCCTATAGTGGATCGTCCCTTCCGGAGATTCTTTTTGTTTCAATAACTCTTCATAACTCAATCGCATTATTTCACTAGGATCTGCACCAATCCAGGCAGCTATTTTTGCCAGATCCTCGGGTCTAAATCGCATAAGGCTCCAATTCCCCTGAGTAATTTGAGATGAATATTTTGCATTCGCACCTATTATTGAAAGACAGTCCTTCCAGGTCGCACCCTTCTGCGCCAAAAGACGGTTAAGATATTCCCAGATATTTTCGTTGCTCTTAGTCTCATCGATTTTTTCCATGTTTTCTTCAAAGCGCGCCAGCATTTCTGGTACTTTTGCGGCAAAGTATCCTTGACTATAAACCATTTGAGCTAGCATTGCTTTCTGAAGTATTTCTTTGTGTTCTTTAGATAAATAACTTACTCCCTGAAGAACTTCCAACAACTCGATACTGTCTTCCCCTCTCTCTAATTTGTCCAAGTAAGATGAGAGGATTTCATGTGCCTCGCTGACATTTAATTGCCCATTCATACCGGGCCCCTCCTTTTAGCTTTTATTAAAGCCAATTCCTTCTTCCACTGAGCTGCAGTGATTAAAACAAATCTTCTTGAGACATCCCTAGCTCTATCAAGAAGTCTTTTAGTTTCTGCAGAATCCGCTGTTTGCGCTTTTTTACCGCATCAATTGATATAGCAAGTTCTTCTGCTATGCTTTCAAGACTTTTGCCTTTTAAGTGGAAATCCCAAACAATTTTGCTTTCCTCACTGGTAAGCCTGGCTAAAGCAATTGACAATAAAAAAGCATTCCTCTCGGACATTTCAATCCTAAGGAATGCTTGTTCGCTGTCTATTACAATTACCGGGTTTTCCACTTGGTTGCCGTCTTGATCAAACTTATAGAAACTATCACAGCGTTTTTTTTCAGCACTATTTAGCTGATTCAAAATATAGTTTTTTGCCACTTGCTCAGCCCAGGAGAGAAAAGCCGCCATAGTTGTGGCTCGTACCTTCACCGGAGCCTGGAAGAACTGTATCATTGCGAATTGCACTGCATCATCAACGTCTTGAGACGGGATTGTTCTAAATCTGTAAAACAATCTTGAAGGTAGTTTATTTATTACTATTTCACCTAATTCAGAACGTGCGGCTTTATCGCCACTTTTAGCCTTTAATAACAGTTTATCATCTGGTAACAATGTTTTAATCACCCCCCAAATTGTTTATCGTAATAATATCCATATATTACAGACAATTTAGCAAGGCAAAGGTGACATTATCATTATTATTCATTCAAGGCTTCACGAAGAGCCCTTATTGTAGCAGCTTCATCAATGCATTCATCTCTTTCTGGAATATAGAAAACATTAATTGATTCTGTGTATAAATCGGCGATTTGTGCAACCATTGATGTCTCATCTTTTGAAAGTAATGTGATGCGTTGATTATAACGATCGAACAACTTAATACAATCCATCATTTCATCGTCATTTAAGTCCAGGGTTTCCGATTTCACTTTATAAGAATCCTTTTCAATATCTGATTCTCCAAAATAGCATCCAAGCCTATTTGGATCTAAACCAAGACTTGAAGCAATACAGGGTAATTTTTTATGTATATTGCGTTTTCTAATAAAATACTCTTCTTTATTCTCAGAGGTAAACGTCAACTTACGACTATATGAAAATACATCACGGGTATAATAGATGGATCTTGGTGGAATCCGTTTTAATAATGCCTCGTAAAATAAACGATATGTATTATCCTCTGTATTTTCATAATGAACACCAGCAGCATGCCACCATTCGTCATCTGTAAATTTTAAGAACCCAGGACTATTAACGAACCACTGCCCGTCGGCTGTGACCTTAAAAAGCTGACTATATGAGCTTGGTATAAATGCCTTATCTTTTAGCATTTTATAGAACACCACCTTTGCTACGGCCTCAAATGCCGATGATGTTCGATGTGTAACAACCTGGGCGTAATGAAAATACCGGCACATTAGGAAATGTTCAATTACATGCTGTCCTTTTTTGTTAAACGCTATAATTCTTGCAGAGGATTCTTTTTTAAAGGGTATACGTCGTACTACCATAAGCCGTATTAGATAGTCAAGATCCACCATCCCAAAATTAACACCTGTCTGGGCAGAATCTCTCAGCAAATAATCCAGGCGATCAGCATCCAGGCTTGAATGTAGCATATTGTAATAAAGCATATTTTCCGGGCTTTGAGCACTTCGTGTAAAAATATCACCAATTTCATTTGGATTAAGATTGGCATTCTCTAAGATGGATCGGATCTCATTGTTATGTGTTACGACAATTAGACCAAGCTTTTCGTGATGAGCAGCTTTACCCCACTTTTTTGACATATCGAATAGAAGGGGACGTTGTTCCTGTCCATTTTCCTCCTCTATTACTTCCTCTTTGAACGTTTCATATATTTCATGTTTATTCGTTTCTTTAGTTTCAGTTTGATAAGCCTCATAGCAATAAACGGCTTCACCTAAATGCGATAACGGATAATGCCCTATATCATGCAATAATGCAGCAACACGCAATTTAACCGTATCCCGTCGACGAGAAAATAAGGGCGGCTTCGATGGTGATGCTAATTCATTGGCCTCAAGCTGTTCGCACATTTTACCCATAATATATAGTACACCTAATGAATGAACAAACCTGGAGTGTTCTCCGCCTGGAAAAACATAAGAAGCAAAACCCAGCTGTTTCAAATGACGTAATCTTTGAAAAGCTGGGGTATTAATCAAGTCAGTTTCAAGTTTTGATAAACCAATACTACCGTAAATAGGATCATTAATAAATTTGTAATTAAAATTTTCTTTATCCTCTTTACTATATTTAGCCATTACAAATCGTTTCACCTATTTTCCAAGCCATTTCAATTTCATTTTTTTCATACCAAGGCTTGCTTACTTTCAATTTAGTAATAACATCCCGTTTATTCTTTAAGCCCTCGATTCCATAATCCTCTCTCAAATAGACCAATGAAGCAATTAATTCATACCACGAAGACTCCGTAAGGGTGTCTGGCTTAATAGTAGATAACCTATTAATATTATCAAGAATCTGTGTTATATTTCCCCTTAATTTGTATCCGTCTAGTTCTTCATCTGCTTGTGGAATAACCTCATATGCGACATTTGTTAGATCTTTTGAATAAGGACCATGAATATACCAATGAAATCGGTGTCCAAAATTAGCACCGCAGGCTTGAGCCAAATATAGCTTTTTCTGGAGCAAAATTCTTTGGTCCAAGGAATCTATTGAATCACATTTTAAATAACGCAGTGCTAATGCAGTCCCAATACTCTCTTTTTTCATAAATTTGCCCTCCTTTAATTAACTAACCGGGTTCTCCGTCGAAAAAGCCTAAAATACGCCATTTGAAATAACCACGGTAATTAATTACGTTGTACGCTTTCTAAGATTCGCTCTGTTTTATTGTTATTCAAAATACTATCATTTAATTGTTAACTTTTGGTCTGTTTTTTTATTATACATTAAACCGCTAAGTCTAATGGGAGATCCGAAATATCCTTTAACCGTTTTCCACTTATCATAATATCAAGCAGTTCAATCGAGTCTTCTGAGTTAGTAGCTTTTACGGCTAGAACTAATTCATCCAAAGCAAAATGATAAACGCAGTCTATATCGCCAGTTCCAAGTGCAATTGATGCTAATCTGCTAGGTAGAGGTTCAGCAGTTACCACTACAATATGCGGTAGATGCCCTTTGCGATTACGAATAAGGTTTAACGCTTCTGACCTACTATTCTGACTTCTATCAGATCTAATAGTCCACTTTGAAGATACATTGGCGTGCAGGAGTGGTTTGCCTCCATTAAAAGCACGCAAAGCAGATTTTAAGCATATTTTATTATCGACAATTTGTATGTTTTTGTTTATTTCTTCATCACCTATGAGATTACGAATTATAATAATATCAGGAGTAATGGTGTAATCATTTCCAAGAGCTGCAGCAAGCTCGGGATTTTTCTTAGAAGCTTCCATAAGCTCAACTAAATGAGCATATTGTTCGAATTTTGCTATTTCCATACGGTTTCGATTGCCAACTTGTTTAATTTCCCAATCGCCAGGTCTTAAATGATTTAAAGAAAGGAACGTATCACACAAAAACTGAGTATTTATTTCTTCAAACTTATTGCCACTAGTTTGCCCAGCCAGCCGATCACCAATTTCAGTCTGAAGTAAGTCTGTTATTCCCTTTGCAATCTTTACGGACATTTTACTGTCTTTGTCCGCATTACTAGGTATTCCTTTGTCATTAACTGTTAAAATAGACGTTAATAAACGTTTATGATATTCCTTTCTTGCGGCCGCGATTAGGGTATCCAATCCCAATCCCTCCCCTGAGCCTATTTTTAGCTGCTATATTTATGCATTGACTGATTTGTTCGCCTACCGATTTAGCTAGTGGTGGAGGTAGCGCATTGCCTATCTGTCTATACACCGGTGTCTTTTTTCCAACAAAGCTCCATTCATCAGGAAAACTCTGCAATCGTGCCACCATTCTACATGTAAGGCGCGGCATACCTACAAAATCAGAATTTGGCGCACTATCAGCAATACCACGCCCATCTACTCCGAGCGATGCCCAAGCTTTTTTAGCACGTGTAGGCCCTAGATCTGGTCCGCCATGTTTTTTTGAACCTCCTACAATAGTCGGCGCAATATCGTTTGCCCTTAATGACCAGC
>Ga0209723_1006354_pt1 | contig 11452 bp, 8 predicted proteins | sample BiotimSIPDNA_2_FD_185750 | JGI IMG/M metagenome (GOLD analysis project Ga0209723, IMG submission 185750) | Anaerobic biogas reactor microbial communites from Washington, USA - Biogas_R2 time_0 SIP DNA (SPAdes) (version 2) | ecosystem: Engineered > Bioreactor > Anaerobic > Unclassified | place... | reverse complement strand
GAACAGGGGAACAGCAATATTCTTCAGGATAAGCGGGATGAATATTTGAAGGAACTGTGTTCGACAATTAATGCCAATTATTTTATCGATTCGTCAGGCGCTTTGAATGTTTTTTTACCAAACGGCGAGCCTCTGGTTGAAAAAGAATTCAGTTGGCAGCTTCGACTGTCTTCGGAAACAAGCGAAACAAACCCACCTTATCATCACATTACCAAAGTCGGTTCAAGCGACAGCCTCGATGAGGTCATAACCGGAGGGAAAATCGGTGCATTGCTGGATGTCAGGGATATGATTGTGAAGAATTATCAGGATAATCTGGATTCATTTGCTGCCGGTCTGGTGACTCAGATCAACGATCAACATCATCAGGGTTATGACCAGTATAAAAATATAGGCAGTGATTTTTTCGATCCCACAGCTACTGATTCCAAATCAATGAGAGTGAATTCCGAGTTGGCCGCAGATTTGAAGAAAATAGCCGCTTCATCTTCCATCCTTGGTGATGGGGCAAACGCGGTGCAAATCTCCGCCTTGAAGGATAACGAGGCGGCCATGAATGGAATATTTACCTTTAATAACTATGTGGCTTCACTTATTGGAAAAATTGGGCAGGATGTCGCCGATGCAAAAACAAATGTGGAACATCAAAATATTGTGATGAGTCAACTGGACCGTCAGAGAGAGGGCATTTCCGGCGTATCGATCGACGAAGAAATGATGAAACTGATTCAATACCAGATGGGTTACAATGCAGCCGGACGGCTCTGTTCCATTATAAATGAGATGCTGGATACGTTAATCAATCTGGGAAGATAAATTGAAGATTATAATTACTTGAGCTGATAGTTGATGAAGAGGTGTGCTTATGGTTGTGCGGGTCACAGAAAACATGAAATATAATTCCATAATTGGAAATATCTTTACTGTTCAGAATGGATATAACTGTATTATGGAAAAAATGTCTTCACAAAAGTCGATTAACAGAACATCGGATAATCCTATGGGTATGACTCGCATTTTTGATTTTCGGAAAACAAAGTCTTTTATAGAGCAATACAATCGAAATATCGATTCTGCAGATGCGTGGCTTTCATCGTCGGAATCCAAACTTTCCGCGGCTGGCGACCTGATATCCAAAGCAAGAGAAATAGCCGTGCGTGAGGCATCTTCCACCGCCACCGAAACCAGCAGAAAACTATCAGCAGAAAACATTCAATCCCTTATTGATGAAATGCTTAGCCTTGCCAATTCAACCCTGAATGGGAGGTATCTCTTTTCCGGTTCTGCGACGGATACGCCTCCTTTTTCAGCTTCCGAATTGCCGGCAAGGATTGAAGCCGCCGGGGGGGCGGAAGGAAATGAATTCCAGGGCACTGTTGAGTCTCAGGGGCACTTTACAGGGACATCGAACAAGACATTTGCTGTCAGGATTGACGAAGGTGGTCCTCTGGCTGAAGTTGAATACAGCATTTCTCTGGATGGCGGGAAATCATGGTGTGCCGGTAAAGACGATCTGAGTGCTGGAACCGTCGAACTGGGTGACGGTGTTCAGATGGCGTTTGATGATGATGGGGGGGCCAAGCCTTTGTCGAACGGAGACCTGTTTTATGTCAAATCCTATGCCGCTGGTTATTACTGTGGAAATAACGAAAAGTTGTCTGTCGATGTTCAAAGGGATTCACCGGTAACATACAACTTGACCGGTCAGGAAGTGTTTACTGGAGTGGGCAGCGATGGAGTTGATATTTTCAAGTGCCTTGCCGATTTGAAGAAAGCCATGCAGAACAGTGATCAGCAGAGCATACAGGCTCAAATCGGAAATCTTGAAAAAGCTCAGAATCAGATTACGTTAAATGTGTCGAAATGCGGTACCCGGCAAAATCGTCTGGAAATCGCCGAAAGCAATCTGGCCGATCTTGAACTTAAAGTAACGGAACTGATGTCGAATATCGAAGACGCAGACTTAACCCAACTCGTGACCCAGTTTACCATGAAAGAAGTCTCCCTGAAGGCTTGCTATGCCATCGCTTCAGAGATCGGTAATACCTCAGTTCTGGATTTCCTCAAGTAGAAAAAAGGTTTTTTAATGCTCATCCTGACAAGGAAGTTGGGAGAATCCATCGTAATAGGCGATCAGATACAAATTACCCTTCTGGATATTAAAGGAAAACATGTCCGTATCGGTGTCAATGCGCCTAAAGGCATTGCCGTCCATCGTGGTGAAGTATATGAAATGATACAGGATGAAAACAAAAAGGCCTTTGAATCCGACGTTAAAAACAGTGAGATGCTGTCCGCTCTATGGGCGCAAGTGAAGATATTATAGAAGAAAACTGACGAGGTGTGATCTGTGAAAATATCAACCACCAGATTTGGAATGATCGAGATCAGTGAGTCGGACATTATTTTGATGAGAAGAGGAATATTAGGATTTGAGGAGTCAAAAAAATATGCGCTTCTTTATCAGGATGTTAAAAATCCTTTTTTGTGGTTTCAGTCGCTTGATGACGGAGCTACAGCTTTTGTAGTAATCGATCCGTTTTTACTGCAGCCTTACTATCAACCCGAATTAAATGACGATACGCTGGAAAAACTTGAAATCGACAATCCAGAAGATGTTGCCCTTATGGTTATTGTTTCTATTCGTTCGAACCCCGTTCTCCTTACGGCAAACTTGAGAGCTCCCATTGTGATCAACGCGGCTAAAAAAAAGGCCTGCCAGGTTGTCCTTGAAGACAGTCGTTTCCCGATCCGCTATGATATTCTGAAAAACCGGGAATTCCTACTGGGTGGACATTGTTATGAGATTTCCGCGACTGCCCCTTAAAAAGTTCTGATTGAACAGGTCAGTCAGGCTTCTTCATTAAAAAGTATTCCCACCAGCTCATTCATTTTTTCATAAAGCTTTTGTGTGGCTTCTGGAGGAATTTTACGAATAACTTTCCCGGATAATTTCTCTTTCACTACAATCGCGATTCTTTCGTCTTCTTCTCCGTAGGTGCAAAAATCCAGACTGATGCCAAGCTGATCTATTTTCTCCTGAATCTTGGAAATTAAATCCTTTGTAAGTTCAGAGTTCTGCATTGAATTGTTCTGACTTTTTTCAGAAAACATATTGCCTGAGACAGCAGGCGTTGTGCCCGGTTGACCAACGTCGGGAACTTTTTCTGAATACGTTACGGATGATGAAAAATTATTGGCAACAAGTAATCTATCCTGCTCAATGGATTGAATATTCATGATCTTGTCCCTCATCTCATAAATATGATTGGAAATTTTTTGTTACTTTAAATTTTAATATTGAGAAAGTTGGCTTGACCTGTCGTTTTGCGCTCCTGCTGGATAGTAAGAATCTGCTGTTGAACGGCATTTTTTGATTGATTGAATTTTCCAAGCATCTCCTCATTAATAATCAAAATCTGATTGACTATTGTATCGATTTCGTCACGAAGGTCATCGGCTTTTGCTAACGTCATTCGGCAATTTACCGAATGACGATCAGATCGATCCACTTGAGATAGAACCCGGCCAAGCGCATCGATATCGCCCATTAGAACCTGGCGCTCATTCATTAAATTGTCTATTTTAGCCAGGTCCATCTTATCGGCGGCTTTTCGCAGTTGCTGGGTTAAAATCAATAATCGTTGCATCTTCTGTCGCTTTTGAATTAATCCTTCGCTGTAGGAATCCATTTAGACGCTCCAGGTTCGGAGATAAGTGGAATTTTGTTGACGTGATTCCCCATTCAAAGTGGCATTGAGAATCGGGGTTGAGGATTGCAGCGGTCTTTGTCCGTTAGCGGAAATTTCTTTCCAAGCCGAATTTAACTCTTCCAGCATCCATATGATTTCATCAAGACTGCTTAAATCCCGATTAATATCGGCTCCAACAATTTGCTTAGACATGTATTTGTATAGCATATCCAAGTTTCTGGCTATTTCTCCACCTTTTTCAAAATTCAACGCCATGTTCAGCTCAGAAATGATATCCTGTGCCTTCTGAATGGCCTTAGCTTTAGCTTCGTATTGGCCGTTTTGATAATATTCTTTTGCGCTTTTCAGCCTTTCTATGGCTTTTTCATAACACATGATAATCAGTTTTACGGGATCAGCGGTTAAATAATTGGTCTGTTTATATGCCACTGCCCCATAAGATTGTGACCGCATGGTTTCAGCCCTCCTATTTAATAAATGTTGACGTGAACAAAACTCTTCCATACAAAAATTCGTAATGTTTATGTATTTTCATTTTATTAATTTTAACGCCATCCACTTTCGGCTGCGCTGAGCTGACCCAATAACCAATTGCTTTGGTTCTGGAACTTACTGATCAGAGCTTCCATGGCAACAAAGCGGTTAATCATGGTTTCCTGCTTGCGCTCAAGCACTTTTCCTATTTCTTCGATTTGTGTTGTGTAATCACTGATCGTGTTCTGCAGGGATTTCTGTTTGTAAGAGACATAACCATCTATCGAATCGGTGATATTGTATAACGTTCGGTTAAACGCTTCCGCCAATCCCAATGTGAGTTTTACCGTTCCTATCTCCCCCGTACTCGACCCTGTGTATTTAATGACGAGTCCGACATCGCTTTCTCCGTCATCTCCTGTCAAGGTCTGGCCGGAACCTGTTGCGGCTTCGCCATTTATTGTACCTGATACATCCAGGCCGTTATCAACGGTTTGAGCTCCGGTCCATAAAAGGTCTGCTGTTTCAGAAATTGTAAAACAGGACTGACTTCCGTAAGAATTATGCGTCAGTACTAAATGATTGGAAGAATCCATTGAAGCGGTTATGTTTATGACATAACGTCCCTGCTGTCCACCGGAATTGCTTGTGTCGACCGATCCGAAGGAAAGGCTGTGAGCCTGGCTGCAATCAAAAGAGACAGCCAACTGACTGTTTCCGGTCGTCTTGTCTGTAATTTTTAACGCTCCAGAGCTGTCAATTGAAGCGGTAACGTTATTGCTGAAAGCTTGTTCGAGCGCATTCAGAAAATCCTGGACTGTATCCTGACTGACATCGGATATGGAATAACTTCCGGAAACTGAGGCGCCGGAGCGAGATGTGCCGGAGAAGGATATGACGTCACCATTGGCGAGATTAGCGGAAGATCCTGAGCTATCGTATATGCTGTTCCAATTTGTCGATGCTGTGATTAATGTCGTTTTAGCGGCATCGGCATAAAATACTTCCGATCCTGCCAAAGTCTGTGTGTAAACTTCATCCAGTTCTGAATTGACGGCGTTGACAATGTCCGACAATGTCATCGAGCTGGTCATGACAATTGAAGCGGTTTTCCCCCCTTCCGTGATGGTCAGTGTTTCGTCGCTGCCAAGTATAGCCGCGACTGCGCTATTCGAAGTCGATGAACTCTGTGTCGCCGCCTGGGTTATATTAATACTGTAATTCCCGGATTCCGTATCTTTTGAACAGCCGATATACTGCAAGTTTCCGTTGCTGGTCGTTCCATTGGCGCAAAAAAGATTCCGTATATCGTTAAAATTGGTTTGAAGGTAGCCCTTCAGTACGTCGGTATCGACACACAGGTTTCCCTCGTTGTCAAGATTAATGCCCGCGAGTCCAAGGGTGGCAAATTCAGAGGAAACACCCCATACGCTCTCAATGATCAATGAAGAAACATCCATTTTAACGGAAGAAAGTGTCCCGTCGCCAAAAAGAATGCCCCCGGTTTCCTTTGATTGGTTATCATAGGATTGCTGCTGATAAATATAGGATGCTACCGCATTATAGCTTGAGACGAAGGCATTGATTTTTTCCATGGTCCCGTCGATGTCCTGGCCGACATCCAATGTCACTGTGGTGGCTTCGTCCGCTTTCAACAAATTTATTGTCACCCCGGCGATAACATCATCAATCGAATTGTCGGAACTGGTCACGGTTACACCATCGATTTCAATGGAAGCGTCCGCACCAGCGACAAGTTGACGCTTCATTAAAGTGCCGGCTGCGCCGAAGGTTCCAAAGTTCAGGGTGCCGTCGGCAACCGTGCTGGTTAAAGTAACGTTGAGGAAACTTTCACCCGTTGTGTTATCCACAATCTGAATGTTCCCTGTTCCAGTAATCGTTGCCGTCACATCACCTGCAGAAGCGCTGTATGCCGATTCAATGGCATCAAGCAAGTCCTGCACAGTGCTGTCGGCGGAAATATTAAATGTTCCGTTTACATCTCCAGCGGCTATGTTTTTACCAGTAAAATCGATATGATCTCCAGCCGTGTATGCCAAGTAGCCGTCAATGTCACATAACTTTATAGTGGTCGATATAGCCATACCGCTGGAGGTCATTTCCTCGGAACCGCTGATGCCCAGGACATCACCAACGCCACTCTTAATTAATCCGAGAGCTTGAAAAATATTATTCTGATCGGAAAATGGACTCGTAGAATTAATCCCGTCGATCTGAAGTCTGTAGTAAGTGGTTCCGTCAATTTTTTCGAAAATCACGGAAGCGGAAATGTTGGCGGCTCCTTTATTATTATTTATCGCGACACAGATATCATTCAGGTCATTGGTTGCCAGGTTAATGCTTATCTCGTTTGAATTATCTCCATTGGCATCCTTGATAATAAGAGAAGTGCCCGATTCTCCGGCATTCAGTCCAAGCAGGTCCGCAATAGCCAGATTCGTACTTGTGAACCGGTCGCTTTGAGCCCCACCGGTAATGCTATTCTTTATGACTTGAGATAAGGCTGATTTTTCAGTAAACCCCAGATTTCCCAGTATATCATTGCCTGAAGCGTTCAGCAGAGAGATGCCTGCCGCTCCTGTCGCTTTGCTTGTCAGAGTCAGCCGATAGCCGGCCACGCCATAATTGACAATGCTTGCCGTAACGCCTGTAGCATTGTTTCCCGAGTTAAGATTATTTATCTTATCCCGGATATCGACAAGATCATCGGATTCCGAAATAGTGACAGCCCGTCCGTTGATCAGGATGTTGCCCGAATAGGATGATCCCATTGAATCCGTGATGCTCGAAAAATAACGGGAGGCCAGTTTTTCCGCCGTCGCTTTATTTTTGACAATGATATTATAGGTTCCTGGTGAAGCTGATGATGAGGTCGTAACAGATAAGAGATCAGCGGCTTTTACCGTACTGCTGTCGGTTGTCATACTGGTAGAGAATATGGAGAAGTCATCATAATCTTTAAGATTTTCTGCGCTGGTTCTCAATGCCAGCAATTTGGCGTTAAAAGATTGCCATTCTGTCAGTTTATTAGAGGCTTCTGTTTTCTTACTGGTTATCCGGTCAACCCCCCTGTGTTCTATTTTCATAAACTGGTCGATCATACTCCGCCAGTCAAAACCGCTCGCCAGTCCGGAAATCAGATTCGTGCTCGATGACATGTTCGTCCTTTCCAGAAAAATCCTTCGAAATGATTTATTATAAATATCGGGTCGATTCTTCTAAAACTTTAAGAAACTTTTTAATTACCTCTGATTTTCCTTGGGTGTTGAATGATTACAGTTAAAAGACCCCGCACAGAAGATGCGGGGTCTTGAAATGTTAGAGTTTATTAACGCTTCTATCCGAACAGTGAAAGAATCTGCTGCGGCGCCATGTTCGCCTGCGCAAGCATAGAGGTGCCCGCCTGCATGAGAATCTGGTTCTTGGTGAAGGTTGTCATTTCTGATGCCATGTCTACATCGCGTATGATGGATTCCGATGCCGTGGCGTTTTCTATGGTCGTGGCCAGAATGGCAGATGCGTAGCTTAACTGGTTTTGCGCCGCCCCCACGCTGCTTCGACGAGTATTGAGCTTTGCGATGGCAGTGTCAATTGTTGCCAGAAAAGTCTGGGCCTCCGTGGCCGAATCGAGCTGATCCTTGGACAGATCCAATCCGTCCGCATCAATTGCCTTCACGCTTCCGAGAGAAACATTGATTCTGTCATTATTTGTGTTTTTTGCACCCACCTGGAACGCAGATTCTGATCCATTCGTCGCTATAATGGTCCCGTCAGATGCAGACGACAAGTTACTGTTAAAGGTGAGGGTCAGGCCCAGAGCGTCGAAACGGGCACTGTTTGTTTCTCCTGCGCTCGGGGCGGAGATTCCGTAAAGGGTTTGCTCTATGGATTGTCCCCCAATCGTCGCCGATACTGAAAGCGCTACATCAGATCCGTCTGCAACGGCAGTCACAGTGTATGTCGTTGCGGATTTCAGACCCGTCGCCGTATAGAGACCCAATGTGGATGTTAATGTTCCCGAAGAAATGCCTATGCCGAATGTGCCATCGAGAAGCTTTGATCCGGCATACTCCGTACTGCTGGCGATTCTGTCGATTTCATCGAGGAGGGCATTGCCTTCCTGGTTGATTTTCGCAAGGTTGGAGCTGGCATTGGCCGAGCTTGCCTGGGTCGCCAGTTCCTTCAAGCGAGTCAGCATGTTGGATATCTGATCCATGGCCCCTTCCGCCGTCTGCAGCAGGGAATTTGCTTCAGAGGCATTACGGCTCGCCGCCTTGTAGCTGGCGATATCAGCCCGGAACTGCGTTGAAATGGCGAGTCCCGCTGCATCATCGGCAGCTCTGTTGATGCGGTATCCGGACGATAATCTCTCCAGTGATTTGGACATCGCTGAATCTGAAATGGTTAAGTTTCTATGCGCATTTAACGCTGCAATATTGTTTTGAATTCTAAGACCCATGATACGATCCTCCTTGATGTGTTTTTTTAGTTGGCTTCCTTGCCGGGGTTGTCAAAATTAAAATTCATTTCGCAATAAACAAAAGGCCATAACGATACTTTTACAAAATGTGTAAATTCTCTTATTACCTCCTTTCCGCTTTTTTCTTTTGATTTTATAATCGGATGATGGAAGGATTTACTTTAACAAAAAAAAGAAAGTTGATGATAAATTCAGAAAAACACTGATTTTTGGGATGTTGATTTTTGCTGATACTTCTATGAGGATCGAGTTGCGGGTCTTTGTTCCGGATTTATTTGAAACATCTTGCTCACAAATTCAATTTTTTCTGTATCTGGTTCAGATTCGATGAGAAGTAAATTCTTGATCAGTTTTTGGCTGTCAATGGACAACAGAGAAATCATTTCTGTCAACCGGTTAACGGCCTTCCGATTTTCGCGAACTGAATAAGCAATATCAATCAGAATGATGGCGATGTCTTCAAAACTGCCAATTTCTCGTTTTATATCAAGCTTAAAAATGTTAAGCAGCCTGCTGCAGACTGCCAGAAAAGAATCGACGCGATGGCATCTGAGTTCGATTTCGCACTGACAAATAAGTGCTTCGACTGAAAGTGAACTCGAAAGAGAAAGAACCTGATTGAAAAAAGTTCGAGCTTCATCAAAGCGATTCATCGAAAGGCATGTTTCTGCCAAGTGGAACCAGGAAAGGGCAAAGCGGTCATTAATTTCAATGGATTTCATGAAAGCCTCAACCGCTTTTTCAAAAAGGGATTCTTCTTTGCAGGCAATTCCTAGGGAACAGAATGCCTGGTAATTTTCCGGGTCAGCTTCCAGTGCCACACTGGAGGCGCTTAATGCCAGGCTGAAATCCCCTGCCGTTAGGCTCAATTCTGCCAGTCGATTCAGGGCGACCACATCTTTGTGACCAAATCGGTATAATTTCTCGAGACAGTTCTTTTCTTCAGCGTAATTGCCAGTCTTGTGATTCAATTTTGCGAAGGCATACCAAATTGAAGATTCATTGGGAGCCTCGGCAACCGCCATTTTAAGATAATGCTCCGCCCTCTGGATATCTCCTGTGTGGTCAATATGAAAGGTGGCGATATTCCATAAGACCTGCCATTTGAAATCAGATATTTTCAGGGCCGCATGATAATGCTTATCCATCTTAGTAAAATTCTGATTGCGATGAGCGGCATGACCGAGCAGAAGATGCATATCCGGAATGTTTTTTAAGGTCGTGTGGATGACGACATCGGTCTTTTCAGGGTTATTTTCAAAAAAATCAGCCAATTCCAAAAATTTATTTCCATGCTGTACAACCTTGTCCCATTGATTTTTTTCTCCGTAGACAAGTGTTAAGGTGTAGTGCGAGTCTAAGTGATCCGGATATTTTTTGATGGATTTTCGAGAGTAGAATTCTGCACTTTCGAGATTGCCAAACAAATAAGATGATATGGCCGCATTATGATGGGTCCACAGATATAAAGGGTGCTGATTGTTTTGTTGATCGGCTAGTTTTATTGCCAGAATGGATTCTTTTAACGCTTCTTCATGCATCCCCCGGGAGAGATAGGAAGTTCCAAGATAATGGTGCGGCCTCGGATCATCAGGATTTTCTGCGATATCTTTTTTAAGAAGATTGGTTGTTCTTAAGAATTTTTCGTTTGCTTTCTTCTCCTCAAGATCGTAGCCATAATGCATGAGTTCGATTTTTGATGGTTTCGGATTACTGGCGCCAACCAGACGGTTGTGAACAATGCCTTCGTAATGAATAATTCCATTATTTTTGTACAATCTCTCCAGATTATGGCGCGCCTTTTTCCTGCCTTTATCATAGGTACTTATTATATTGACAAAAAAGGCATCAGCACCGCCTGCTTCTCTAACGGTCTGACGGAGAAGCGATCCGCAGCCATCAAGAAGTTCTTCGTCAGCATCAATACTGAACACCCAATCACACGAGACATAGTATAAAGCTTGATTCCTCGCCTTGCTGAAGCTGTTTTCCCAAGGATGGAAAAAGATCTTGTCTGTAAATTTATTTGCAATTTCAACCGTATTGTCCGTCGATCCGGTGTCTACGATAACAATCTCGTCGACGAAATCTTTAACACTGTTCAGACACTTTTCTAAAAAAATTTCTTCATTCTTAACGATCATGCAACAACAGATCGTCGGCAGGGCTCTTTCTTTTTCATCCGTTTTATTGATTTTATTCAAAAGGCTTTTCGTCGTCTGATCGTGGGGATTGTGACGCCTTGCCTTTTCGAGAAAAAAAAGCGCGTCCTGAAAATATTTCTTTTCATGACAGTAAATGCCGGCCGCCTTCCAAGCCATATAGGGTTTGGGAGCCGCGTCAGCTGCCTTTTTAAAACAACAGCGCGCCTGCTCCCTGCTTCCCAGTTCATAATAAGCGATGCCAAGAAGGATATGAATGTTCCATATTTCATTCATTGTGTTAACGACAACGGTGCTGAAATTTTCCGGATGTTCCTTATACAAGGTGATGAGGTTCAGGTATTTTCCGCCATGGTAAATCAAAGAAGGCCATTGGGATTGGTCATAGTAGATTCTTATCAGGATGAAGTGTGAATCGATATGACCATGATAGAGTTCAAGAGTCCGCAACGCCAATTTTTCGGCTTTTTTCAGTTCATTTAATTCATAATATGATCTGGCCGCATTGAAGCGGGACCACAAGAAAATCAAATCCGGATTATGATCCTTATCCGCCAGACGAACAGCGGTAAGGCTCGCATCAAGAGCTTCCTGATACATTT
>Ga0209723_1006353_pt1 | contig 11454 bp, 14 predicted proteins | sample BiotimSIPDNA_2_FD_185750 | JGI IMG/M metagenome (GOLD analysis project Ga0209723, IMG submission 185750) | Anaerobic biogas reactor microbial communites from Washington, USA - Biogas_R2 time_0 SIP DNA (SPAdes) (version 2) | ecosystem: Engineered > Bioreactor > Anaerobic > Unclassified | place... | reverse complement strand
TAAGGTTGGGTTTAACATACGAAGCATTTAATCAGCATTTTTACAAAAACGGGGCTACTCCGAGCGGTGTTTTTAAACATCCGGGTGAGCTGAAAGAAGGTCCTTACGAACGGCTGAAAAAGCAGCTAAATGAGAACTGGCAAGGGCTAAGAAATTCCGGAAAACCGATGTTGTTGGAGGACAGTTTAGATTTCACTCCACTTGTTGTAAAGCCGGTGGATGCAGAACTGTTATCAAGCAAAATTTTCCAAGTCGCAGATGTTTGCAGGTTTTGCCGCGTACCTTTGCACCTCGTCAATGAGTTATCCAGATCGACAAATAACAACATAGAGCATCAATCTCTTGAATTTGTAATGTACACCATGCTCCCGCATTATAAGCGATTTGAAGGTGGCATAAATACGTGGCTGCTAACAAAAGAACAACGTAAAGCGGGCTATTATTTCGAATACAACATGGCAGGATTGCTCCGTGGCGATGCTAAAAGCATGGCAGAAGCGTTCGCAATCGGCCGCCAATGGGGCTGGCTATCTGTTAATGATATCCGTAGGATGCTGAACATGAACAGTATAGGCCCCTCTGGAGATATCTACTTGCAGCCACTGAATATGATCGAAGCAGGAACGCAGGCTGTCGAGGATCAATATAAAAACATAGTCGATAGCATTTATAAACTTATCGAAACAGGTAAAAAATGAGCAAGTGGTTTAATTTTGTAAATAAAGACAACGGCGAAACTGCGGAAATTTACATCTACGGGGCTATTGTCGATTATAAATGGGATGAAACTGACCCGGAGGTAACACCGATTGAGTTCAGAGACAAAATGCTGGAAATTCAGAACGCAAAAACCCTGAAGCTCTTTATAAACTCGCCTGGGGGTAATGTTTTCGCAGGTTTATCCATTTATCATATGTTAAAAAGGCATGTAGCAAATAAAACGTGTTATGTGGATGGTATAGCAGCATCAATATCTTCTGTAATTGCAATGGCTTGCAACAAGATAATCATCCCTAAAACCGCTATGCTTCTTGCGCATAAACCTTTAATAGCGGGCTTTTTAGTGGGAAATGCGGACAACTTTCGTCGCATCGCTGATGACCTGGATAAAGTAGAAGTGCCTATTGTAGAGGCGTACGCAGCGAAAACCGGTTTAACTGCAGATAAAATCCGTGAAATTATGGCCAAAGATGCTTATATGACTGGTGAGGAAGCTGTAAACCTGGGCTTTGCTGACGCTTTGGACGAAAATAAAAAGATCAAAGCCTCTATTGACGGCGACAATGTAATCGTAAACGGGCAAACCCTTAACCTTAAAAGCTATAAAGACTTTCCTGTTGATAAGTTTAAAAATTTGTTTGTGCAGGAAAAACCGGAACCGCCCGAACCCGAACCGTTAAATGATATCGAGATTTTCGAACGCGAATATGAACATAACCTTAATTGAAAGGTGCAGAAATGGACAAGGAACTTAAAGAGCTGATTAATCAGCAGAAAGCCTTACTCGACAAGGCGAAAGCGGAAGGACGTACCTTCTCTGATGAAGAGCGTACCTTGTGGAATGATCTGCAGGCAAAAATAAATGCCACAAAGGAACAGATCGAGGCGGAAGAGCAGTTTCAAAACAATCAAAATTTTCTTAACCGGCCTGCAGGTGATCCGGTAAGAGTTGAAGTGAAAGACAACGACGAACCGCCGAAACTATTTAAAAATCTTACTGAGCAGCTTGCCTCAGTACGTGCAGCCGCTGGTGGTATGGTAGATAAGCGTCTTACTGAACTCAACGCTGCTTTGGGCATGGGTGAAGGCGCGGGACAGGACGGAGGATTCGCTGTGCAGTCAGATTTCGCAGGTCTGATTTTGGAAAGCTCTGTAAAAGACGATCCTGTTTTGCGCATGGTAGATAGTTACTCCATTTCACAGAAAGCCGACCGTGTAAAGTATGTTGAAATTGATGAAACAGATGTTTCGAGCACTGTTTTCGGAGGGGTGCAGGTCCATTGGGCAGCAGAAACGGTAAGCGTAAACAAGTCCGCGCCTGTACTTGCAGAAAAAGAACTCAAACTTGAGAAGCTGATGGGTTTCGCTTATGTTACTGATGAGCTGAATGCGGATTCAAATTTCGTTGACCAGCTTTATACCAGGGCTTTTACAACTGCAATCAGAAGAAAACTCGTTGAAGGCATTATTTCAGGTGACGGGATTGGTAAACCCCTTGGGATTTTAAATTCTGGGGCCCTTGTTTCCATCGCTAAAGAGTCAAGCCAGGCGGCGGGGACTGTGCTTTGGGCAAACCTCAGCAAAATGTACAACCGTGCCCTGGATAAGTCGAAATGCGTGTGGCTGTGTCATCCGGACGTTGCCGAGGAGTTTGATTTTCTTAATTTTCCAGTTGGCACTGGCGGCACCCCGATCTATCTCCCCGCATCGGCCTCAGGAACAATCGACACATTACGCGGGCGCCCAATCCTTGAGTCCGATCATTGTTCTCAAAAAGGCGCAAAGGGCGATATCTTTTTTGTTGACCTTTCTGATTACATGCTTATTTACAAAGGCGGTGTACAGAAAGACGTATCGATTCACGTACAGTTTCTGACAGGTCAGAATTGCTTCCGCTTTACCTTCCGTGCAAACGGTATGCCTAAACGCAAAAGTGCTCTGACCATTAAAAACAGCAACAACCGACGTTCCAGCATCATTACACTTGACGCAAGAGCTTAATGCTCTTGCACTCGAATAGAATGGAGTGATTGAACATGTTTAATTTTATCCCGATGAAATACAGGTCAAGGGTTTTGTTAGCGCCCCAGGCCACAGCAAGCGCAGCTCAAGCATACCTCGCCCCAACTCCAGGGGTGAAGGGCATTAATATCAGGGCTGTTGTAAAAATGGGTGACTCTACTGATTTGACGCTTTCCTTGAATTATGCTGATAATGCCACAGGGACTAATGCAACTGCTTTTCCTGTCGATGTAGACATCTACAAAGATGGTGTACGGCAGACCGCAGCAAAAGCCTTAACTATTGACGAGGCGACCGGTGACTATATCGTCGATTTCTGTGTCGATCCCGCTACAATCCCGGAGGGTAAACTGGTTGGGTTAGCCTATGCAAATTCGGATGCAGATAACCTGGTTGCCGCTGAGATGATCGAGGATGTGGCCTACAGGCCTACAGCAAGCTAACTGACAGGCGCTAAAACGCGCCTGTTTTGGAGGAAAAAACATGGTAACTAATGTTAAATCTGAGTGGGTTGACGGCAATTTAGTGTTTTACGATGTAGCTGGTAATATCGTTTTAAAAATGGATACGGCGAATAAAACCCTGCAAACAGAGTACAAACTGCTTGGTAGCCCGCTTAACCCGAAAATTCCCTTTGTAGCGGCGGCAAATTTAGCTGCAGGCGAACTTGTTTACATATCAGGTTGGAATGCGACTAAGAATTTGCCTGTTATGGCTAAAGCGGATGCCGATGCGTCCGATCCAGCCAAATGCGCAGAGTTTGTATGCGATGCTACGGTAGCGCAAGATGCAGTGGGTTTTGCAGTAGGTGAGAAGCTCATTACTGGCGTAAACACGAATTCCGCTTCGGCCGTAGGTGCTCCAGTTTATGTCGGTACAACGGCAGGGGGATGGTCGCTGTCGGCTCCATCAGGCGCGGGCTCTGCGATTCAGAAAGTCGGTATAGTAACTGTAAAGAATGCAACAACCGGTGCAATTATGTTGTACCCGTTTTACAGTAAAGTAGTTACTAAAGTCGGATAAATATGATCGGGAATTTAAGGCTTATAACCCCACCTGCAATTGAACCGGTTACGGTTGATGATGTTAAATTATCAACTCGTGTGAGTTATGACGCTGAAGATTCGTTGCTTCAGCTGTGGATCTCATCCGCGCGTGAACTGGCAGAAGATTTTCAGCATCGGGCTTTTATTACTCAAGAATGGGAATTGTCATTCGATACATTTCCGAAGCTACCGGTTGAACTCTACAGACCACCAGTGCAGGAGATTGTGAGCTTTAAGCTATACGATTACCAGAATAATGAAATTGAAATTCCCCTGTCTGACCTGCTGGTTGACACCGACAGCTTGATGCCCCGTGTTACTCTCGCACGGGGCGCAAGCTTTCCAAGTGTTCAGCTGAGGGAATTAGATGCTGTGAAGGTTCGGTATAAAGCTGGCTTTGGTGATACTTGCTGTAATGTTCCAAGAAACGTAATAGACGCAATTCTTTTGTATTGTTCGTACAGATACGAAAACCGAACTGCAGAAGTCGAAAAGGTGCCACAACACTTTTATGATCTGCTAAGACCTGATCGGGTGCACTTATGATGGACCGTCAAAATAAAAAATCTTTAGCAACAGTGTTAAGGCACCGGGTATCTATCCAGGCTAAAACGGAAGCCTTGGACAGCGAAAATGAGCACGTTGAAACATGGAACACTGTAGATAGCGTTTGGGCTTCGGTAGATCCTATTAAAGCTGTCCAGCAATTCGAAAATAGATCTGTAGGGGTAGACGCTACGCATTTAATAAAAGTTCGCGGTAGCACCGTTGTTACAGAATTAAATCGAATTCAATTTGGTACTCGAAACTTTGAAATTTTAACTATCGAGAATATACAGGAAAGAGGCGTTCTTAAAGTAATCACTTGCAAAGAGGTGCGATAATGGTTTTAAGAGGACGAAAACCGATAGGCACATTTAAAAGCAATTTGAATGCTATCAACCGCCAAATCCGCGAAGGCGTTTTGAAAAATGAAATAAAGACCGCAAAAATGTATGTAAAAGAGCTTAAGAAAGCGGTCGGAGATGAGTACTTTGAGGGCTACAGATCGATAGCTGGCGAACCTCCTGCAAAGCAATCCGGCAGACTCCAAAAGGGTATTGGTTTTGCATACGACAGACATGCGCAGGACATCGAAACGCAAGTTGGCTTTCATCGGCCTGCTTACCATGCTCACTTGACGGAGTTCGGCACTGATGCCAGGTATCAGAAAAATTACAAAAAGAAACCTTTGAAAAAATTAAAGTTCGTCGGGTACGTAGCGCCACGGCCTTTTTTCGTTAAAACAATGGTGGCACACCTTGACAAAGCAAAACAGCTCCTTTCGGAACCGGTATTATAATGTACGAAAAAGAACTTTACGAAACTTTAATTTCTGACGCTGTGCTGGTAAATCTGTTAAGCACTTATAGGCTATCCGCGAGCGCAACAAAGCCCGCTATTTTCGACGACGGCGCACCAGAGGGCGCGGAGTTCCCTTACGTGGTTTACCGGATAGAACAGTATCCGGTAGATGGTGCAGTAAGCCGTTTTGAGGTTGTGCTGGACTATTTTGGGCATAGTTCGGTAGCTTCTCGGACAAAAGCACGGCAAGCTATTGACAGGATAATATTACTTTTGAAATATCAGGAAATCGATACAGCGAGATTCGGGGAAGTTACGCACTTTGAACCCTTAGTTTTACCGATTCCCGAACCTGACAGCCGCGGCATTCATTACAACATTAGGTGTGAAGCAAGTGGCATAGAGAAACAATGGCTTGAAAGTTTAACCTAAAAAAGGATGGTGAAATATGAGACACGGCTACTCAGCAAAAACCCCGCAGCACATTGTGTTAGGCGCAGGCGCTCTTTATACGGGGTTCGAAAGCCCGGCTTCACTCGGTACGCTCATCGGGGCGACCCGTGGTGGAAGTGTGTTTAATTACACTCCGGAAGTTACAGATATTGGATTCGACGGGGCCCCGGGCAAAGTTAAGGATATGCAGTGGGTTACAGGCGCGGTTATGACACTTGAAGTAAATCTTCTGGAAGTGACCGCCGATATTCTGAAAATGGCCGCTCCCGGCTTGGTTTCATCTGACTACCCTGTTTCTCCGGGAACGAAGGCGTACGATTTGATAACAGGAAGCTTCGAGATCGACTCTACGGAATACCATAATATCGCTTTGGTTGCGGATATCAAAGGCAAAACCGATCCGCTTATCGTAGTGCTTAAGAACGCGCTTTCCAACAGCCCCCTATCGCTGAACTTTCAGCCGAAGGAAAACTTGGTGCAGGCTATCACCTTCGAGGGGCATTTTGACGGTACGGATCTGGAAGAGATGCCATTTGAAATATACAACCCAATTGACGCGGAGCAATCCGGGGATGGGGGAACCGGGGATGGAGGAACCGGGGGTGGAGGAACCGGGGATGGAGGAACCGGGGATGGAGGAACCGATTAAAAGGAGCTTGGCAGAATGGAAGAGGAGAAAAGAGTAATTCCCATACGGTCGCTTACCTGGGGCGACCGTGAGATGTTTCAGTCTTTTATCGAGGAAGTCGCGGGCAGCCCGGAGTTTGCCCGGATAAAAGAGCTTATAGTTTTTCGGGCTGTTACAACCGAAAAAGAAGAGGAAGAAAAGGACCCTTACAGTGATATGATCCCACTCGCTGAAAGTCTTTTCAAGATTCTTCGGGAAAGGTGTTTGCCAAAATTAAAAGCGTGGCTTGTTGACTTGACAGGATTGTCAGAAGTAGAGTTTAACGAAACCATGCCTTTTGATGCGGACGTTTTGATACTTAACCAGATTCTACAAAGGGAGGAGTTTGCTGGTTTTTTTTCTGGTGCCTCTCTTCTGTTCAGTCGGATAAAAGAGTCCGTGACGGGATTTTTGGCAAGGCAAAAGAAATAAAATATTATCTCAGATTACAAGAAAAGGATTTTAAGAAAATTGAATTTTCTGACATCCTTTTCTACTCTGAGATGATAACAAAAGAGAGGCACGAAAGAGAAAGGCTGGCACTAAGATCTGCAATTTTCCCGGAGTTTATGACAGGAAAATTTCAGGAAAAAAGTTGGACCCGGTTTACGCAAGGCTTGGGGATAGGTGAACCGGAAGAAGAGTACACGAAAGAGGATTGGCAGCGGGACGTGGAAGCCTCTAAACGAGTAATAGCACGGGCAGAAAAGGCGAAATATGAAAGAGTTGTTTAAATTAGCGGCTGTCATTACGATGGAGGGCTTAGAGGGCGTAAGATCTGGGCTGCAATCTATTGATAAAGAAGCTAAAAAGACACATAAGGCGCTGACCCAAGTCGGGCAAAAAGTTGCTGAAGTCGGCTCTAAAATGTCAATGCTGATAACTCTTCCTGTTGCTGCAGCTACCGCAGGAATTTTAAAGCTTACCGATGGCGCTTCCGATTTAAATGAAACAATAGACAAATCAGAACAGATTTTTGGAGATGCCGCAAAGCAAATTGACGAATGGTCAAACTCCTCTGCAACTGCATTTGGGCAATCTAAAAAGCAAGCAATTGACGCTGCTTCTACCTTTGCAATTTTCGGAAAATCTGCCGGAATGTCTGGTGACGAGCTTGTAAAATTTAGCACTCAATTTACACAGCTTGCTTCAGATTTTGCATCTTTCTATAACACTTCTCCAGAGGATGCAATTACCGCTATAGGGGCAGCTTTCAGAGGAGAAAACGAGCCAATTCGCAGGTATGGAATACTGCTTGACGATGCCAGTATGCGACAAGAAGCGTTAAAGCTTGGCATAATAGACAGCATAAAAAACGCATTAACGCCGCAACAAAAAGTAATGGCGGCATCTTCGTTGATTATGAAGCAGTCTTCTGATGCACAAGGCGATTTTCAACGAGCCTCTGGCGGCTTAGCGAATCAACAAAGAATGCTTTCTGCAGAGATAAAAAATCTTGCAGACGATTTGGGGAAAGCGTTTTTGCCAATTGTAACTAATATTGTAAAAATCATAAGGGGTGATTTTGTACCGATTTTAAAAACAACCGCCAATATCATTAAGCAAATTCCACCCGATGTTCTGAGCTTTGCCGCTGGAATGGGTATTGCTGCTGCAGCTATCGGCCCGCTTTTGGTTGGTCTTGGAAAAGCACTAACTGCGTACAAGGATATCCAGATTGCAATAAAAGGCGTGACTTTTTTACTTGCCGGAAACCCTTTTGGCCTTGCGGTGATGGGAGTCGCTGCCATTACCGGAGCTGTGATTGGGCTTGTAAACGAGTACAAAAACCTTCAGAAAGAACACCAGAAATATGTTTTACAGACTACAGAAAAAGCTGCTATTGACGAATTTACAAACAGAGTAAATAATCTCAAAAAAACAATTGTGCAGTATGGAGATGAGTTAAAAGATCCTGCAAAGGCACAAGAGATTTTAGGTGACCAGATGAAAGCGGCTACAGAGCAAGCTCGTCAACTTGGTTACACTGTTGAAGGTGATTTGTACCAAAGGATGAATAAGCTTGCACTTATATCTGACAAAGTCAATGGAGTCATGTATAAGTATGTAAATGGAAAAATGGTTGCCGTCGACTACACAAAACTGCTTGCAGAGGAAACTCAAGGTGAAGTTGATGTAACTTCTGAGCTTACAGAAGAGCTTGAAAAGCAATTAATTGCAAGAAGAAAGCTATTAGACGAGAGAGTTGAGCTTGAAGATGAGTATGCTAATAAGGTTTTTGAGCAACATGCAAATGACATTGAAATTCTTGATAAAAAATACAGGGAAGAATTGCTAAAAGCTGAGGAACTCGGCGCAGATAAGTTAAATATTGAAAAATGGTATCAAACTGAAAAGCAAAGGATAATTGACCAAGCTATATATGAGTATGAGCAAGCTAAAAACAAAGAAGTTGAAGAAGCGCAGAAGACAGCCGATAGAATTGCTGAAATTGACAAAGAGCTTGCGCAGACGCGTATTGAACTCGAAAGGGAAGTGGCGGAAGAGCGCAGAGAGAAAGTCAGTTCAGTTTTTAACTTCATCGATGGCGCTTTCCGGGGCTTGGGTGATGTAATATCCGGTTTCAGCGCTAACCGCATGACCGAAATAGATAATTGGGAGCAGCGCCAAATAGAAGCTGTCCAGAACAGCACGCTTTCTGAAGAAGAAAAGCAAAAGAAAATGGAAGAGATCGAAAAGAAAGCGGAACTGCGGCAAAAAGCTTTCAAACGAAAGCAGGCAGTCGCCGATAAAGCCCTGGGAATATTCAGCGTAGTTATAAACACCGCGCAGGCCATAATGAAAGGCTTCGCCTCAATGCCTCCGTGGGCCGCTGCAGTTAACGCGGCTATCGTAGGAACCCTGGGAACCATCCAGGCAGGGATAATCGCAGCGCAGCCTATACCGCTTGCAGAAGGGGCTTACCTTAAAGGCAGTGAAGCCGGTATCTATACAAATCTGGCAGAACGAAACACCGATGAAATCGTTTTCCCTGTGGAAAAAGGCGTAGACATTATGGCGAACAAACTCGCCTCTAAGCTAGCGATGCCGGAGCAAAGCCCTGTACAGTCAAGTCGTATAAGAGACGTACATGTACATATTAGCTCAATGATACCTGATGATGCTGTTGTTAAAAAAGTCGGTCGTGAAATAGAACGTGTGATGAGCTTTGACAGGCAAAGATTGGGAGCAACGGCATAATGGCAAACGCAGGAGACATATATCTGGGTGTGCTGGGGGAAGAAAATTTGCTTCCTCCTGGGGGGCGTAAGCTCCGTTTTGAGCAGCCTGAAGAGATCATTAGGGAAGGTCGGGTAGCAAGTGGAAAGTATTGCAGTGACTTGATAGCTACTAAACAAAATATCGTTCTCGATTACAAATTAGTTAACAGCACAACACTGGCTGCTTTTGAAGCGCTTTACGGTTTGCATCAAGAACTATCCCTAAAAATCTATCATAGCGCGGATACACACGACGATTACCTTGTAAAGATGTACCCTATCGCTAAGGTAAGAGAACTCATAATTAACGGCGGCATCTGGTCGGGTGTTGTCTTGACTTTTAAAGAGGTTTAAAAATATGGCGACTTTTAAGAAAGACTGGAAAGCGGGAGACAGACCTGTATCTGCAGATGCAAACCGATGGGAATCCAACACAGAAGAGGCGTACAATTTAGCCGATGAGGCTAAGTATTGGGGCCAACTGATGCACATCTCTGGCTGTGTTGGTGGCAATTCTGATATTGCAGTTGAGAGTGGATCTTATGTTGATATTTATACTACCTATGTAGGTGTTAAGCCACGACCAGGTGTAGGATGGGGTACAAATTTGGGCATTAGAATGATTGGTTTTAATTTGGACGTTTATTTTAGGCTGAGAGTTTTTATAGAAGGTGAGACCAAATATTTTGAGTCCCAAAATGAAAAAGATTATTACGATGCGCTTTGGGCTCCCCTTGTGCACGATGGCTCTTTGTATACTAATTTTACCGATGCAATAGTAAGAAAGAAGTTAATTGTCAGGGCTTACAATACTCATGAAACTCAAAGACCACTTTCTCCTGCTGCTGGGTTTTCATTTCAACTGTCAGGCGTAGCAGATTATGCTGACTATGCAATTGAAAGAGGTTTGTAATTTAATAGCCGGATCACCCTCGGCAGGGTGGTCTTTTCAGTTGTCCGGTGTGGTAACTTTCGAATAATTATGATTACAAAAAACTCAACAGGTGCTAATATCAGCGCGGGTTTTGTGACCGAAGCAAAGCGGCTTGTGAACCGTAAGCCCTGCGCCATGGTTGAATTTCTGTGGACTGACGCGGTCGTAGACCCCCTATTGTCTGTTGAGTCAGAAGATAAAAACTATAACGTAATTGTTGCCCAGGGTGATGTTTTGAAGCAGGTCACGGATTCAATAGATAGACCAACACATGAATATATAATCCTTGACGGTTCCTGGGTGTTAGATGAGGGCGTTAAAGGTTTAGCTCCTTATACTGTTCAGGAGGTCAACGAAAATCAGATCGGCTGGGGTTCCGATAGCCTGAGCGATGAGGACGGCGATTTTACCACCGTTCCCTTCCCCGCTATCACTGTAAATTTTGATCCCGCCGGAAGAGCGCTGACAAGTTTAAAAGTGGTCGGAGATTCTCTTTTGAATGAGTACCCGGTTAATTTCACTATCACAGTTTATAGTGCTACAGGGTTGATACATACAGAAACTGTAACCGGAAATACTGCGGTTTCGTGGCGTAAAGAGATTTCCGGTTTAGGTATTAATAATGCTGTTAAGATAAAATTGGAAATTAGCAAATGGTCGGCAGCAAACACAATTGCAAAGATTTTAGAATTTTTTACCGTCGAAACGGACATTTTTGCCGGTGATGAAATAGTATCCCTCGGAATTTTAGAGGAGCGCAGCGTGAAAAATGGATCGTCTCCGGTGGGAAATATATCATGCAATGAAATTGATTTAAAGCTCCAGAATGTAAAGATAACCGCTTCGGATGGCGTGACTTATAAAGATCCTTTCTCTTATGGAAACAATGTCAATAATAGATTTTATAGCTTCCTAAAGCCCAACCGAAAGATAATCGCCTATCTGGGTTTTAAAGCTGGCGGAGTAAGTGAGTACGTCAGAATGGGTACTTACTGGACTGTCGGTGATTGGCGATGTAACGAGATAGATTTTAGCGCCTCTGTTACT
>Ga0209723_1006350_pt1 | contig 11463 bp, 10 predicted proteins | sample BiotimSIPDNA_2_FD_185750 | JGI IMG/M metagenome (GOLD analysis project Ga0209723, IMG submission 185750) | Anaerobic biogas reactor microbial communites from Washington, USA - Biogas_R2 time_0 SIP DNA (SPAdes) (version 2) | ecosystem: Engineered > Bioreactor > Anaerobic > Unclassified | place... | reverse complement strand
GCGCGTCTCGGTCGCGCGTCGGCGTCATCGACTTCCGGGACCGCAGGGTCGAGGTCGTGGACCCGGCCTTCGGCAGACTCCGCGGAGGTCGCGTCGTGGACCCTGCCGCCTCCCCCTTCGCTAGCTGTGCTGCCCTCTCCCTGTCTGCGAAGAGCATCGAGGTCACCGGCGAGGGCCGCATCGATGCGGGCGTCGAGGTCCTGGCTGGACCGGTCCTGCCCGTCCGCTACTCCCCTGTCGGGCGCGTCAGAATCGTGATCCGCATCCAAACGGCTCGACCGCAGCCAGGCCTCGGCGGCTGCGGGCACGTCACCGGACGAGCCATGGGCTGGATCGGCGAGCAGCTCCTCGAGCGGATCGATCGGACCCGGACCCACAGCATCCCCATCGAGGACGCCGACCGCTCCGAGACCGGCACCGGAGCCAGGGCCCCACGAAGAACCCAGACCCCCAGCAGATCCGGACCCAGAAGCAGGTCCTCCGGTGCCGACACTGCTCAAGGCAGTCTCGATCGCGGCGAGCTCTGCGTCGCCGGTGACGACCTTCTGCACCCCGAGCTGCCGCAGTCGACGCTCTCCTGCCTCGTCCGCCGGAGAGACGACGCCGAGTAGCCCGAGCCGGTGGCGGCTGAGCTGTCCGACGACGTCACGGTCGAGGTGCGGCAGGTCCGGGGAGAGAGCGGCGTGGGTCCCGAGGCCCGCGTGGGCGGCAGCCAGCAGGTCCGCGACGTCCGCGCAGCGGCGAGCCACCTCGGTCTCCCGCGACGGACCGAGCGTCGTGACGAAGCGCGCCTCCTGCTCCGAGGTGAGCGCGACGAGGAGCCGGACCCCCATCAACCGGCCCTGGTCAGGGCACCGGGCACGGGCACCACGGTGACCTTGGCCTCGAGGTCCACCGCCGAGATGAGTTCCGGCACCTGCGGGGTGGGGACCATGAGCCGCACGGCGGTGCCCCGGCCGGAGCTGCCGAGTCCGCGTCCGGTCGTGTCGACGGCGACGACGCTGACCGCCTCGAGCAGCCGCTGCGGACCTTCGTACTCACCCGGGGAGCCGTCGATGACGCGGTGGTTGACGAAGACGTCGACCACCGTGCCCGGGACGAGTGGCGCGGCGGAGGTTGGGTCGACGGCGATGGTGACCTGCGAGAGGTCGGCCTCCTCGATCGTTCCGATCGACGCCAGCGGAACGAGCTCTCCGGCCCGCACCTCCCTCAGCAGCACGTGCTCACTCGGCAGGGGCTCGGTCGCGGAGAGGTAGCCCGCGACCCCGTCGCCGAGCAGTACGTCGACACGGACGACCGAGGACTCGTCGAGGACCTGGCCAGGCGCGAGGACGCCGGCCGCCGCATACATCGGCACCCGCTCGTCGGCGCGGGCGACGAGATAGGAGCCCAGCGCGATCGAGGCCAGGACGAGGAGCAGACCGATGGCGAGTCGCGAGTCGCGCCAGGACGGCTTCTGGATGCGCGCCGCGCGCGCGGCAGAGCGTTCGGACATGCAGGATCCCCCGGGGTGCCAGACAACAACAAGGAACAAGCGGTGCAGCGGATGAGGTCTCCATCATGACCCAGGACCGCCCGTGGCGCGCGAGTTATCCCCAACCGCCCCCTACGCAGGTTGCGGCGATGGCTACCGAACGATGCCAAATGAGGGCATACAGTAGGCGTTGACGCGATTCGGCGCCGGGGTCATGGAGCCGGCGCACCCAGTCACGACGGAGCCGGTAGGAGGTACAGCATGGCGAAGCGGTTCATCCCGCTGTCAGAGGTGTGCGAGATCCTCGACATCTCCTCGGCACAGGCCTATGCCCTCGTGCGCACCGGCGACCTCCCGGCGATCAAGGTGGGCGGCCGCGGTCAGTGGCGCGTGGAGACGACCGAGCTCGAGGCGTACATCCAGCGGATGTATGCGCGCACGGCTGAGCTCGTGAAGTCCGGCGACCTCGACGAGGACTAGGACCGCGAGGCCGAGCGACCTCCACGGCGAGCGCCACCCGGCCTGCCACCGACAGGACTAGAGCCCCCGGTCCTCCTCGACCGACGGGACCGCGTGCCGGATCCAGACAAGCGACTCGACAGGGACCGTCCGCCTGGCCCGCACCTGTCCAGGTCGACGTGGCTCGTCGACGGGGTGCTCAGCCACGTCGCACCAGTCCCGGCCGACACCGTCGATCGTGCCGGAGACACGTGCCCCGCTGACGTCAGCCACGACAACCGTGGCGCGGTCGCGGGAGAGGCCGCGCAACGCATACCCGATCGCGAAGCGCCTTGCGGTCGTGGCTGATTCGCTGCGCTCACTCAATCCGCTGACCGCCACGACTGCACCCACCGCGACGAGCACATCGTGGCCCGTGGCGTCCTGGAGGAGCAGCCAGTCCGAGCCGAGATCGAGGAGACGACCGGTGAGGACCTCGCCGGTTCGCACGGTGAGGGTGAGGGTCGTCCCGACGCTGGCGGCGTACCGCTCCACGAGTAGCACCTTCGCCCGCTCCGCCCGGGTCCGGTCGGCCACCTCGGCATCGCGCTCACGCCGCTCCTCAGCCAGCCACTGACCCGCCAGGTCCTCGAAGAGCCCCTCCCACCGCATACCGGCGACTCTATCCACATGTTCGCATAACCGCTTTACATGTCGTTTGATGCTGTTTAGTGTTCATCGCATGCTCTCCACGCCGAATGCCTCTCGTTACCCGCGCTTGCTGACTGTCACCTCGGGTGCACTGCTGGCCCTGGGCGGGGCCGTGTGGGCCCTCGCGAGCGTCCTCCGGGAGACGAGCGGCGTGATCTTCGGACCGGGACGGGTCTCGGTCGACGAGCTCGTGACCGCGCTGAGCGCCACGGGCGCCCTCGTGCTCCTCACGTGGGTCACGCTGGGCCTGCTCATCAGCATCCTCGCGGTGATTCCCGGGCCATGGGCGATGCTCAGCCGGCGGGTGGAGGACTACCTTGTGCCGGCAGCGGTGCGCCGGTGGGCCGCGCTGCTGCTCGGGGCCGCGGTGGTCAGCACGCTCGCCCCGGCCGGCGCCTCGGCCGTGCTTCCGGACAGCGGCGTGTCGATCTCCTCGCCGGTTGCGCCGAACCCTGCCTCGGCACCCTCGCCAGGCTGGGCGGCGCTCGCTGATCCTCCCGCGGGCGAGCCGAGTGCCCCGGCACCGATGTGGACGCCGTCACCGACCCGCGACCTGCCCCCGGTGAGCCTGACGAGACAGCGGGAGCCGGAGGACGCGGGGCGGGAAGTCACGGTCCGCCGGGGCGACACGCTCTGGGACCTGGCGGCCGCGCATCTGCCCGCGGAGGCCACCGACGCCGAGATCGCCGCGGCCTGGCAGGAGTGGCACGCGGTCAACCGCGAGGTCATCGGACCCGACCCCGACCTCATCCTGCCCGGGCAGCTCCTCCGCGTCCCGACTCACCAGGATGCTGTCGCCGAGGTCTCGCCGTGAGCGCCGAGCCGACGCTGGCGCCGCTGCGCGTGCTGCCCGTGCCTGGCCCGCGGATGTCGCCGACGCCGTTGCCCGGTCAGCCCTTTCCGGACGACTACTCCGGGTCCCAATTCATCCAGGGCGCCCTGGCCTTCGACGAGCTCGACCTCGACGACGAGCCGCGCCAGGGTCCACCGCTGCCCGACCCGGAGAAGCTCGCCGCACCGATCGCGCAGGCGCTGGTCGAGGTGCTCGCGGGACGGCGTCCGGTGGTGCAGATGGTCCGGTGGACCTCGCCGGCTGTGTATGCGGCGCTCACCACCCGCGCAGCCGTCGCCGCACGGCGAAGGCTGAGTGGGCACGTGGGTCCGGTGCGGGTGACGGTCCGGCGCGTCATCGTCACCCGCCCCAAGGAGGACGTCGCCGAGGTGGCCGTCGTCGTCATCGACGGATCGCGGGTGCGCGCCATCGCCTTCCAGCTCCTCGGCGAGCGCGGACGGTGGACGGTGCAGGCGCTCCAGGTCGGCTGACGCACAAGATCCCCAGCGCACATCAGATCTCGACCCTTCACCGCACCTTGGGGCGCTACGGTTCCCATATGACCCACGCGGCTCGCGCATGACGCGTCCCCTGCGACCGTCGACGAAGGAACTCTGCGAGACCGGTCGCATACTCCGCCAAGAGGTCCCGCGCTCTGCCCTGGCCACGATGGCCAGCGGCCCGCGAGATCCTCTCGTGATCCTCGAGGAGCAGAACGCAACCCGGCTGCCCGAGCTCACCCCGCTGCGGGCCGAGCGGATGTCCCAGAGTGCGTTCGCGTTCTACCGCGGGACGGCAGCACTCATGGCCGCGGACCTCGCACAGGCACCCACGACGGGCATCAACGTGGCCGCGTGCGGTGACGCGCACGTCTCGAACTTCGGCTTCTACGCCTCCCGCCAGCGTCGCCTGGTGTTCGACCTCAACGACTTCGACGAGGCGGCCAGCGCTCCCTGGGAGTGGGACCTCAAGCGTCTCGTGACGAGCATCATCGTCGGTGGACGGGACTCCTCCCGCAGCGACTCCGTCATCGAGAAGGCGGCAGTCGGGGCGGTCCGCGCCTACCGCGCCGCCCTGCTCGCGAGCTTCGAGCTCTCCCCACTGGAGCGCTACTACACCCACATCGACGCGGAGGGAGGCGCTGACCGACTGGACGGCAAGTCACGGCGTGTCGTGAAGTCCGCGATCAAGGCCGCCCAGCGCCGCACCGGCGAGCGAGCGGTGCGCCGGTTGACGGGGGCGATCACTCTGCTCCTCATCACCGTCGTGATGTCGGTGGTCGAGGGCGCCAACGACACACTGACAGTCACCTTCAACGACCAGGTGCTCGGTCTCACCGAGTCCGGCGCCGGACTCCTCGCCGGCGCCTACGGCATCGGCCTGGCCATCGGTGGCGTCACGATCGCCGGTCTGGCCCGACGACGCATGCTTGCTCCGGTGGTCCTCGGCGGGGCGCTCGTCATGGGCCTCGCCCAGGCCTCGGTCGCGCTCCTCGACACGCTGGGCCCGACCGTGGCACTGCTCATCGTCATCGGCGTCGGGGTCTCGATGATCATCGTCTCGGCACGCACCCTGCTGCAGCGCTCGACCGACGATGCGGTGCTCTCCCGCGTGATGGGGGTGCAGGAGGGCGTCGAGCTCCTCGGACTCACCTTCGGCGCGATCGTCGGCCCCTTCCTCGTGGGGCTCATCGGCCCGAGTCGGGCGTTCCTCCCCCCTGGGTGCGCTGGTCGCGGTCTTCGGCCTGATCACGTATGCGACCATCCGGGGCCTCGATACCCGCACCGTCCCGAAGGAGAAGGAGATCGCCCTTCTCTGTCGGGTGCCGTTCCTGCAGCCCCTGCAGCCGTTCGAGCTCGAGCGACTGGCCCGCCGTGCCACGTGGCTGGATGTCAGCAAGGGTGAGCGGGTCGTGACCCAGGGAGAGGTCGGCGACTCGTTCTATGTCGTCGACTCCGGTGAGCTGTCGGTCACGGTCGACGGCGTGGTCCGGCGGCACCGGATGGGTCCCGGGGACGGCTTCGGTGAGATCGCCCTGATCTGCGAGATGCCGAGGACCGCGACGGTGACCGCCACGACGACGGCGAGACTCCTGCGGGTCTCAGCCGAGGACTTCCTCTCGACGGTCGTCCCGAACGCCCGAGGTGCGCGGCTGGCGCGCACCCTCGCCGAGGCACGCCTCCGCTCCGACGAGCACCCCGATGCGCTCACTCCCGACTGGGAGCTGTGAGCAGCGCTCACCCACTGACCCAGTAGAGAGCTGGCCGGCGACCCCCCGGAGGGAGTCACCGGCCAGCCTCACATAGCGAACGAGCTAGGAGCGGACGGGCCGCAGAGGGTCAGCGACGAGCCTTGCTCTTGGCCTTCTTCGCCTGCTGCTTCCCGTGGCACATCTTGAACTTCTTGCCCGAGCCGCAGGGGCAGGGCTCGTTGAGCCCGACGCCGGACATCTCCTCCTCGGAGAGGTCGGCGCGGCCACCGTGCAGGGCGGTGACGTCGCGCTCGGAGACACCGCCGCCCTCGTCCGGGGCGGAGTAGTGCAGGCGCTCCCGGCGCGGCGCGGTCCGCAGCCCGGGTGCCCGGATCTCGACCTCGGGCTCGGCACCGTCGGCAGACGCACCAGCAGCACCACCGACCGCACGCGCAGCGACAGCAGCCAGCGGGCTCGGAGCGACCTCGGGCTCAGCCGGCGCCTCAGCAGCCCGCTCACCGCCCGCGGACGGCAGGTTGGCCAGGAGCGACTCGGCGGTCTGCGGGGCAGCGGCGACCTGCTCCTCGGGCTTCGGCGGGACGGCGACCTCGGCGTTGTAGACGAGGCGGACGGCCTCCTCCTTCATCGACTCCAGCATCGTCTGCCACATGTTGTAGCCCTCGCGCTGGTACTCGACGAGCGGGTCACGCTGGGCCATCGCCCGCAGCCCGATGCCCTCCTTGAGGTAGTCCATCTCGTAGAGGTGCTCACGCCACTTGCGGTCCAGGACCGAGAGCATGACGCGCCGCTCGACCTGGCGCATGATCTCCGGGGTCAGCGCCTCCTCGCGGGCGTCGTACGCGTGGTGGGCGTCGGAGAGGATCTCCTGGCGCAGCGCCTCGCGGCTGATCCGGCCGCCGCTGGCCTCACGGATCTCCTCCTGCGTGACGGAGACCGGGTAGAGGCTCTGCAACGCGGTCCAGAGGCGGTCGAGGTTCCAGTCCTCGGCGAAGCCCTCGGCGGTCTCGGCGTCGATGTAGCTCTCGATGACGTCGTTGACGAAGTGGCGCATCTGCTCGTGCAGGTCGGCGCCGTGCAGGACCTGGCGACGCTGCTCGTAGATGACCGTGCGCTGCCGGTTGAGGACGTCGTCGTACTTGAGGATGTTCTTGCGGATCTCGTAGTTCTGCGCCTCGACCTGGCTCTGCGCCGACGCGATCGACTTCGAGACCATCTTCGACTCGAGCGCGTCGTCGCCGAGGCCGGAGGTCGCCATGACCCGGTCGACCATGCCGGCGTTGAAGCGCCGCATGAGGCTGTCCTGGAGCGAGAGGTAGAAGCGGCTCTCACCGGGGTCACCCTGACGGCCGGAACGGCCGCGGAGCTGGTTGTCGATGCGGCGTGACTCGTGGCGCTCGGTGCCCAGCACATACAGTCCGCCGAGCTCGGTGACCTCGTCGTGCTCAGCGGCGACCGCGGCCTCCGCCTCGGCGAGGGCAGCCTCCCAGGCGGCCTGGTACTCCTCCGGCGTCTCGACCGGGTCCAGACCGCGCTGCTTGAGGGTGGCTACCGCGGTGAACTCGGGGTTGCCACCGAGCATGATGTCGGTGCCTCGACCAGCCATGTTCGTCGCGACGGTGACCGCGCCCTTGCGCCCGGCCTGGGCGACGATCGAGGCCTCACGGGCATGCTGCTTGGCGTTGAGGACCTCGTGCGGGATGCCGCGTCGGCGCAGCTGCTCGGAGAGGTACTCGCTCTTCTCGACCGAGACGGTGCCGACGAGGACCGGCTGGCCGGCCTCGTGGCGCTGGGCGATGTCGTCGACGACCGCGTTGAACTTGGCCTCCTCGGTCCGGTAGACGAGGTCGGGCTGGTCGACGCGGATCATCGGGCGGTTCGTCGGGATCGTGATGACACCGAGCCCGTAGATCGAGTTGAGCTCGGCCGCCTCGGTCTGGGCGGTACCGGTCATACCGGCGAGCTTGTCGTACATGCGGAAGTAGTTCTGCAGGGTGATCGTCGCGAGCGTCTGGTTCTCGTTCTTGATCTGCACGCCTTCCTTGGCCTCGATGGCCTGGTGCATGCCCTCGTTGTAGCGGCGGCCGGCGAGCATACGACCGGTGTGCTCGTCGACGATGAGGATCTCGCCGTCCATGATCACGTAGTCGCGATCGCGCTGGAAGAGCTCCTTGGCCTTGATGGCGTTGTTGAGGTAGCCGATGAGCGGGGTGTTGGCGGACTCGTAGAGGTTGTCGATCCCGAGCCAGTCCTCGACCTTCTCGATCCCGGACTCGAGGACGCCGACGGTGCGCTTCTTCTCGTCGACCTCGTAGTCGCCGGTGCCGGACTCGGCTTCGCCGCGCTCGAGACGCTGGACGAGCTTGGCAAACTCGACGTACCACTTCGTCGGCTGGTCGGCCGGGCCGGAGATGATGAGCGGGGTCCGGGCCTCGTCGATGAGGATCGAGTCGACCTCGTCGACGATGGCGAAGTGGTGCCCACGCTGGACCATCTCGTCGGGCGCCCAGGCCATGTTGTCGCGCAGGTAGTCGAAGCCGAACTCGTTGTTCGTGCCATAGGTGATGTCCTTGGCGTACTCGGCGCGGCGCTGCTCCGGCGTCATGCCGGAGAGGATGCAGCCGGTCTCGAGGCCGAGGGCGCGGTGGACGCGGCCCATGAGCTCGGACTGGTAGGACGCGAGGTAGTCGTTCGTCGTGACGACGTGGACGCCCTTGCCGGTGAGCGCGTTGAGATAGCTCGGGAGGGTCGCGACGAGCGTCTTACCCTCACCGGTCTTCATCTCGGCGACGTTGCCCTGGTGGAGTGCGGCGCCACCCATGATCTGGACGTCAAAGTGCCGCTTGCCGATGGTGCGCTTGCTCGCCTCACGGACGGCCGCGAACGCCTCGGGCAGGATCTGGTCCAGCGTCTCGCCGGCGGCGAGGCGGGCCTTGAACTTGTCGGTTTCCGCGCGCAGCTCGGCGTCGGTGAGCTTCTCGAAGTCCTCCTCGATGGCGGCCACCTGGGCAGCGACGGCCTCCAGCTTCTTCAGCTGACGGCCTTCACCGGCACGCAGGAGCTTTTCGAACAGCTTGGCCACAGATTCACCTCATGAGACGACGACGTTGGGGCCGGCGACAGGGGGCCGACCTGCTAAGGCTAGTCGACTGGAATGAACGAGGTATGCGCCTCGTCTGTTCCGGGACCCTCCTCACCTCCCGCCATGGCCGGCAGAGAGCTGCCGAACAGACGAGCACCCCCACGCACCAACAGAAACCCGGTGGCTGCCTCGCCATGACCTTGGTTGGGTTGGTCCCATGAGCGAAGCCACCTATCCCGCTTGCGTCCCGGAGCTCACCGACGGGCACGTGCTCCTGCGCGCCCAGCGCGAGGGCGACCTCGACCGCATCGTCGAGCAGTGCCGGGACCCGGAGTCGATCAGGTGGACCACCGTCCCGGTGCCCTACGGCCCTGAGGACGCCCGCTCCTTCCTCGGGCTCGTTGCCCGCGGCTGGGAGCAGCCTGGCGGACCCAGGGTGTGGGCCATCGCCGCCGCAGACGACCCGGACACCTTCATGGGCTCGATCGACATCCGCCCCAAGGGAGCGGGCATCGCGGAGATCGGCTTCGGCCTGCACCCGGAGGGTCGGGGCCGGCACCTCATGAGCGGAGCCCTGCGCCTCGCCACCCGGTGGTGGTTCGACAACGGCGGAGTCCGTATGTTCTGGGAGGCCAACAGGGGCAACTTCGCCTCGTGGCGGGTCGCCCACGCCTGCGGCTTCACCTACCACGGCACCCTGCCCCAGTCGCTCCCGCAGCGGGACGAGGCCCTGGACGGCTGGCGCGGCAGCGTCGGCCGGGACGACGACCTCACCGCCCCGGTGACGCCGTGGCTCGAGCCGGTCGTCCTCGAGGGGGACGGCCTGCGGCTGCGGCCGTGGCAGGAGAGCGACGTCGACGCCCTCGAGCCGACAGGAACGCCAGAGCACTTCATGCCGCCGGGCGCCGCGCCGACTCCGCGGAACTTCGAGGAGTGGCTTCTCGTCCGCCGCGAGCGGGCCGCCTTCAGCGAGGCGACGCACTGGTGCATCACGGCAGCAGGGAGCGACCGGGCACTCGGCGCGGTCGTGCTCATCGGCGGTGGCCAGCCGGGAGGCAGCGGCGAGCTGGGGTTCCAGCTCTTCCCCTCCGCTCGCCACCAAGGTGTCGCGACCCGGGCAGCTCGACTCGCCACGGACCACGCCTTCACCCCCGCCACACAAGGCGGTCGCGGACTCCGTCGCCTCACGGCGGTCTCGGTCGGCGACAACGATGCGAGCGCGGCCGTCCTGGAGCGTCTCGGCTTCACCGAGTGCGGCCGCGACCCGCAGGCCTTCCCCCGCGCGGACGGCACCTTCGACGACGGCCGCCACTGGGTCAGGCACGCGCCCACCACGCACGAAACGACCCATACAACGACAACTTCCAGCCCGATTTCAGAAAACCTCTTGCGCTGACGCCATCGGTGATGTCATAGTGATGTCATTAAGGCATCTGCGCAGCGTCAAACAGACGCAGGGCCGACATCACCGAAGGATCAGATCATGTCTCTCTACGACTACACCGCCAACACCGTCCTCGCCCAGGAGCGCATGAACGAGGTCCGCACCGACATCGCCCGCAGCCGGGCAGGCGCCGGCACCCGCTGGTCGCTCTTCCGCCCGGGCCGCGAGGGTCGACGCACCTCGCTCCTCAGCTGGACGCCACAGACCCCAAGCGCAACCAATCGGCCATCAGGTCAAGCTCGGCCTCGAGCTCGGAGCGGTCATCCGCTCCCCCGCGTCCCGGCTCGAAGCTGAGCCGCTGAACGCGCAGGACCCCAGCCGACCGGTCGGCCTTGAGGTCGACCCGCCCGATGAGGCGATCATCCAGGAGGAACGGGAGCACGTAGTATCCGTGCACCCGTTCCTCCGGCTTTGTGTAGATCTCGAGGCGGTAGTAGAAGTCGAAGAGCGCCTCGACCCGCTCCCGTTGCCAGATGAGTGAGTCGAACGGGCTGAGCAGGGCGCGCGCGTTCACCTCCCGCGGCCGGCGGGCATCACGGTGGAGGTATGCGGGGCGCTTCCACCCCTCGACCGTCACCGGCCGCAGCACACCGTCCTCGACGAGGGACTCGATGGCCGGCCGGGCCTGCTCGACCTTGATGCGCCCATAGTCCCGCAGGCACAGCTCGCTCGCGATGCCGTGGGCGCGCGCGGCCCGCTCGATGAGTCCGCGGTAGGCCTCCAGCGGAGTCAGCTCCTCGGTGAGCAGGTGCCGCTGCGCGGGCGGGAAGACCCGCTCGGGCAGTGCGTACAGCCGCTCGAACTGCTGGGTCCGGCCGGCCGAGGCGACCTCGCCGGCCCAGAACAGGTGCTCGACGATGCGCTTGACGATCGACCAGTTCCAGCCCCACTCATTGCGCTCGCGGTCGTGGTCGTGGGCAAGCACCGCCTCGAGCTCCCGTGCGGTCAGCGGTCCACGGGTGGCGACCTCCTCGCGGATCGCGTCGAGGAGGTGCGGGTAGTCCCGCGCCGCCTCCTGCATCCAGGCCCAGGACTCGGTCTGCGCTCTCTCCCTGCGGAAGCGGAAGAGCGGCCACATCTGCGGCGGCATGAGGCTCGCCTCGTGCCCCCAGTACTCGACGAGACGCCTGGGCGCGCGGTCCCGCAGCCGGTCGAGCAGGGTCGTGTCGTAGGGACCGAGCCGCGAGAAGAACGGCAGGTAGTGGCTGCGGGTGAGGACGTTGACGCTGTCGATCTGGATGAGGTGCAGCGTGTTGCCCACCCGGGTCAGGTC
>Ga0209723_1006345_pt1 | contig 11470 bp, 14 predicted proteins | sample BiotimSIPDNA_2_FD_185750 | JGI IMG/M metagenome (GOLD analysis project Ga0209723, IMG submission 185750) | Anaerobic biogas reactor microbial communites from Washington, USA - Biogas_R2 time_0 SIP DNA (SPAdes) (version 2) | ecosystem: Engineered > Bioreactor > Anaerobic > Unclassified | place... | reverse complement strand
ACCGCACCAGAGTCTGCACTATGCAACGCCTGTTAAGGTCCATTACGGGGCTAAGGAGCAAGATGACAGCGTCCCCGTTTCAACTTATTCTAACCCATTTGTGGTCTAACAAATGGGGGTAAGCTCAGGGGTAGAATAGACACTGATTTCCTCGGCGATCTTTCTGAACAATGCGAGTGTGATCTCACCGTCGCCAAAAACCTGGTTTCTTTGCGCTGGGAGCGTAGTACCAACCGGACAATGTACGCAACGACAGGGACAATTACCTCGATATACTTCCACATTCACAATGTTGGGAAAATCAGGCGCTGCTACCTTGAGACATGGCTGGATTAGTATGTCCATACGTTCCCCCTGGTTCTACTTGTTCAATTTCGAATCCCCGGCCCACATGATTGCTGATTCTAGTTGCTTAATAACGTACTGACGCATTGAAGCAATCTTTTCCTCATCCAAATCGTCAGTTCTGAATACATACCCGCTTGCCCGGCTGCGGCAGACTTGAAAGTATTGAGAAAAGTCAGGGTTAATGGCTGTAATACCGAACTTCTCCGGATTCTGGTAAATCGGCGTACCAGGATAAGGGATCAATGGGTAAACAGAAAATTCGTCGGGCATACATTCCAGCATCAAATCCACAGTTGCTTGCACCGTTTTCCAGGTCTCGCCGGGGAATCCGACCATCAGATAAACCCGTATTGTGAGTCCAGATGCTTTAGCGTTGGCAATCCCCCGGCGTATGTCGTCGGTCGTTTGCCCTTTCTGCATTCTCTGCAATATTTCAGCGGACCCCGATTCGACGCCAAAGGCAATATGCCGGCACCCGCCCTCATACAGCAAATCTGCTACTTCCCGGGTACAAAGATCGACCCGGCCAAAACAGCGATAGCTGACTGCCTCCGGTTTGAGTAGGGCAGTCATTTCTTTAAGCCGGGGCAGGTTAAGAGTAAAATTATCATCCTGAAAACGGAAGGAGGTAAAACCATATTCTGTTTTGAGCTGCTGTAATTCCGATATGACATTTTCCGCAGTTCTGTAGCGCACATTTCTGCCTCCGCCCATGATGATACTGTTACAAAACACACACCGGTACGGACAGCCGCGTGATGAGAGGACACTTAAGCTTGAGCGACCATCAACGACGCGGTGATAGGACGCAATATCCACCAGAGAATAATCGGGAAATGGCAAATCATCCAGTTTGGGTATGGGGGTTCCGTACAAGATCGAGGGTAATATTTCATTGGATTTAAGGGAGGTTATTAAGTGCAACATCGCTCGCTCCCCCTCGCCCACGACGACAAAATCAAAATAACGCGATACGCTCTCTGGCAAAGCTGACGCATGTGGACCACCGGCCACTGTCACTGCGCCAGGATTAATCTTTTTGGCAATGTTCAAGATTTCGAGCGTGCGATGAAAACTGGTGGTATACGTGGAAAAGCCGTAAATATCAGCTGTGGGAATGCTTTGTTCCCAAAATTCGGGGGGAACGGACGAAAGATCTAACAGATGGGTGTCACACCCATGATGGTTGAGCCAAGTAGCCAGATAAAGCAATCCCAATGGTGGTTCCAGTCGGTCATCCATAATTTCATAGCAAGGGGTCTGTATAAACATGGTTGAACACTCGGGTCTCATGGGGACATCCCCTTTCGCCTGGTTCTTCGGATCGCGCCTAACATGTAATTACACCGAATTCCTTCCGCCTAAGCCCCTGCTGTTGATTTCCGTAAAACTCCCGTCTCCGGCATTTTATGCAGAGTTTATTTGGTATAAGACGCCTCTAGAACGATTTTTGCCGAAACATCGAGCAGGGTCCAATGCCGGTGTATCTCGCCACACGACCGGACGGAGCTAGACGTGTTGCCCTGGCGGATGGATGTCGCCGGTGGTGCCTTTGGGCACAGTACAAAGGATGCCCCGGATGGTCGTACATCACGGGGCGTTTTTTTGTTCTACGGGTAGTATAAGTCGGGATGGGGAAAGGGTCAAGTCAGAGCGCAACGCGGACGTTGCGTGGGGGGAGAAAGGGAACTCCCCCGGTCAATGGGGGGGCGGGGGAGTGGGGGGAGTTATGGGTAACGCCGCGCATCACCCGCTTGCGGGTGGGCAAAATCAACCTCAATTGAAAGTGACTTTGCCAGCAAAGTGTAGTCGAAAAACTGAGCGGTAATTCATCTATTCCTATACGTTGAAATCCGAATCTTTGAAATAAATAGCCTTATCAAGGATTCTGCCAATTCCAATCTGTCTTCCGTCAATATCTTCAATAGCAAATTCATATGAGCCATAATCGGTCACGTGAGGTTTCGACAGTATTTTCACACCTTTAGCTTTGAATTCTTCATATATGGAATCCACTCCTTCAGGGGTAGCAGTAACAATATAGGCGTCATCATTTCCCGTACGATGGCCTTGAGTAGTAGATGTTATTTCTCCCGATTTTGCCTGTATAATGACAAACTCGATATCATCTCTATAGAGTGTTGCAAAGTTCTCGACTTTATCATAATGTTTTGCCGATTTGAAACCCAGCTTTTCTGTATAGAATTCTACGGTCTTCTCTATATCCCGAGAGATAAAAACTGGGCATAAGCTTACAAATCGTGACCCATCATTTGACATTCTGAATATCCTTTTCCATTATCAGTTAATCTCACATACGCGATAAAGATAATTTTCTTTATGGTTATAGACGGCTAACGGCATGCATCACCCGCTTGCCGATTGCGACGAACGACGCCTACGCCCCGAAAGATGATGACCACGCGAAAGTAGCTCTAGAACTCGAAGCGTAAGGCCAGTCGGGTGTATGCAGTGTTAGACGCACACCTATTTTACTGGCAACCCTTCTGATGAAGATGCGCCTTGCCTGAATATTGCGAGATCAGGCCAGACATACGCCACATCCAACAATTGTTTCCCACCAATCTCGACAACCTTCTCGGCAGTTGGATAACCGCCGAGACCCTCATAGAAATGACAGGCGGGGTTGTCTTTCAATACCCAAATGACTAACGAGTGATAGCCCTTGTTTGCCAAAGCCTGAGCGACTTGTGTCACGAGCCGCTTGCCGTAACCCATTCTCTGAAAGGGCTGGAGCACATAGAGCACATACAGTTCCCCATCAAAGCTGCCCAATGTTTCTCGTAGTGGGCCGCCAGAAGCAAGCGCCACGATTTGGCCCAATTGGGCTTCAGCCACAAATACAAGCCCGCCTTTTGGATTGGATAGATGCTCAATCCAGCTTGCTTGACAGCGCTCGTAACTCAAGTTGACCAAATGCTCGTCAGGCACAATGCCCACATAAGTTGTGCGCCAAGTATCTACATGGACACGGGCCATGTCGCGCGCGTCATCAATTTGAGCAGGGCGTATCATAGGCATCGTTGTCATTTTGCGTTACAGAGTGCGTCTAACGTGTGGAGTGAGCCGCTTCGGGTTAGCCGCAGAGCGAAGCGGCGCGGCTAACCCGAAGTCGCGCTCGACTCCGTTGCTGGAGTCCCCCGGCCATCGTTCTGCAGCCATCGTTTCAGCCACGCATAGGCGGCTTTCCGTCCGTCTCTTGGAAATGAATGTCCGCCTTCAAACTCGAAGGCGTCAATGGCGTCTTCGCTGTCGTAGAGGGCATAGACTTCGCGGGCCATGGAAAGGGCTCGCCGTTTCTTCCCGAATGCCTCGTCTGTGGTCTTCGGTTTCTCACATCCCTTCCAGTTCACGTCATCCCATGCACCCGTGACCTCGAAAAAGGGCCTCGGAGCGATGAGCTTGAGGACATCCTCATAGGGCAAACCGTAGGGGAGCCACTTCCCATAGATCATCAATCCGCCGCCGCTCACAGCGGCGGCGCGAATCCTGTCCTCAAACGGCATGGCCCAGATCGTCGTGTCCGCGCCCAGGGAGTGCCCGACCATGCCAATCCGACTCGCATCGACCATTGCATGTTGGCAAAGGAAGTCCACACCACGCATGACGTCATACACTGGCTTCCACCGAATAGGTCCCCATGACCCGCCCGGTGCGGTGCAGCAGCAACTCTGGTCCTTCTTGTGGGCAAATGCGGTCTCCCACGGTTCGCGCAGTTTCGGATCGTATCGTTCACCGACCTTGTTTGCGTCCGGGGCGAGGACGACAAAGCCCTCTCGGACGAGTCCCAGCCCGTAGGCCTGGTCAGGCAAGTCAACGGCTTTCCCGACGACCTGCTCTTTCCCGATATCGCACTGGCATGCGCACTGGTGTGCCGCGTAGACTGCGGGAAAAGGGGGCTCGGCATCCGTCCTGGGGAGCAGCAGATATGCCGGGATTCTTTCTCCAGGTTCGCCTTGGTAGGTCAACTTGATCTCGGTGTGCGTGGCGTACTCACGACGCCAGAGCTCCTGCGGCTTCAGTTCTCCTCGCTGCGGGAGGTCGCCGCGCCACGCGGTCAACTTGTCGAGCAGTTCAGCTCGTTCTGACTTCCATTCGTCCAGTGTCATATTCCCCGACTCCAACGCCCCATTTCACCAGCGCGCTCCGTGCCCAACTGTCAAAACCAATACACCTACGGAAGGCTCCTACCAATGAAATGCCTTGCTCTTGGCGTCTGGTGGAAATGGTTGTTATGTTGCCCTCTGGGATAGTAAAGCTGATCCAACTAATTGTCAATCCTTCCTTGGCTCAACTTCGCCTCATCATCAAGATATTTCATTAACCATGATAAATCTTGTTCTTGAAGCTTTTCTTCAATTTGCTTGACTAATAATAATGTCTGGATGAGTATTTTCCCTACATCAGCCATATCGCCTTCCAAAAACTGTAAGACAGGTTCGCCTTGTTCAAGCACATTATCAAGATTAGCAAAAAATGTTTTAGCTTCGTCTAGAATGCAAAAACAAGCCTTCTCCTTATCTTCCATCTTACTCAAACAGCCATCTTGAATTTTCCCGTAATGATTTTTCCAGCTATTACAAGTCTAATGTAGTCCGGGGTGCTGATGTTGGTAGTGCTATCGGTGAACAAGGCCTGTTTGTTGACTGCAGCACCTATTGGCGCAACGTCCGGTCAATGAGCTGCACGGTGAGCCCCACGCCGTCCTCGGCGCGAATTCTTGCGCCCAATTCTGTGGCGTGTTGACGCCGGACCGGATCGGTGGTGGCTCGGGTGATGGCTACAGCCAGTTGCTTGGCAGTCAACTGGGCGACACTGGCGCAGCGTTCGCCTACGCCCAGTTGTGTCATCCGCTCGGCCCAGAAGGGCTGATCGGCTCCCCTCGGCACTATGACCTGCGGAATGCCGGCTCGCAGAGCGGCAGCCGTCGTGCCGGCGCCGCCGTGATGCACACAGGCGACCATTCGTGGAAACAACCAGCTGTGAGGGATAGAGTCTGCGGTATACACGTTCCTCGATGCGGCAATGTTGTCCAGCCCGCCCCAACCGGAAAGCAGCACGCCGCGCTGCTCGCTGAGCCGAAGTGCCTCCAGACAGACCTGTGTTCGATGGTTTGAATTCCGGTCGCCCATGCTGCCAAAGCCAATGTAGACCGGTGGCGGCCCGCTCTCCAAGAAATGGACCAGATCGGCGGGCGGCTGCCAGCCGGGCGGTTCATCCAGAAACCAGTAGCCGGTCACGTGATGCCCGACGGGCCAGTCGGTGGGCCGGGGCAAGACGGCTGGGCTGAATCCAAAGAGGGTCAGCCGTGTGTGGGCCTGCTGCCAGCGGTAGTATCCAAGTCGGGAGTGGGGCGGCAAGGCCTGCCGGCGGCGCCAGCAGTTTATCGACGGGCGGAGCAGTTCCCATATGCCCAGCCGGATGACTTGATGAGTTAGCAAGTTGAGCGGGTGGTTGAGCCGCACGCCCCAAGGCGCCAGCAACGCGCTGGGATGTGCCCTCGTCGGTTCCAGCGGCAGCAGCGGCGCATACACACACGGCACGCCGCGTTGTTCGGCACAGTCAAGAATGCCGAACATGAGTGTGGAAGCGATCAGGAGGTCGGCGTTGGCGCTGGCGCGCCAGTATTCATCCTGCGCTTCTACCAGAACCTGTTGGATAAGACGAAGGAACTTCAGATTGCCTATGAGGCTGTGGATCCGGCTCTTCGAAGCCTGAGCTTCCGGGCGTCGAAGCAGATCCTGCGGATTGCCGAGCCGGGTCGGCACGAATTCCAGGCCCGCCGTGGTGATCAGTTGCTGGAATACCTCCGGGGCAGGCATGCGTACCTGGTGCCCAGCGCGCCGCAAGCCGACGCCCAAGGCCACGTAGGGTTGCATATCACCGCGTGTGCCTGATGTGAAGATGGTAATGCGCATGGTTCAATCCAGCATCTGGCGTGTGATCCTCTCGACTTGATGATCAGCCGCCCAACACCTAGTTGTGCCATATGGCAGGTACTCATAGAATATAGGGCAACCAAGCCCTACATCCATAGGAGGATAGCCATATGATCCGGAATGCAGAACAAGAATAACTCCATCGTTTGACCGTCAAAACCTTTGAAGAGATTTTTGCCGAAACATCGAGCAGGCTCCAATGCCGATGTATCTTCGCCACGCGACCGGACGGAGCTAGACGCATTGCCCTGGCGGATGGATGTCGCCGGTGGTGGCTTTGGGCACAGCCCAAAGGTGGCCCCGGACTGGTCAGAGTCTCGCGGGGCGTTTTTTTATGGTACATCCTCATTATAGGGGGAAAGGGGGAGGGTGGCAAGCGAGAGGAAGCCCGATGGGCTGAGGGGAGGTAGACGCGCAACGCGGACGTTGCGTAGCGCAACGCGGACGTTGCGTGAGACGGTAGACGGGGGAAGAAAGGGAAGTCCCCCGGTCTATGGGGGGCCGGGGGAGTGGGGGGAGTTATGGGTAATGGTAGGGTTCAGGTGCGCGCGCGGCGGATTTGCACGACCACCAACTGAACAAGCCTACCAACGACTGCAAAAAGCCGCGATACAACGGAGCGCCGAAGGCGCGGCTCAGGTGCAGCGCGTGTTGGGCGGCAGACTGCCGGTGGCTGATTCAGCCATATAGTGGGTAAACTCCTACTCGTTTCGCTGCTTTTGACTTGCAATATCTGCCGCCTTGACCTCAGAATGATGATATCTTCCTTTTGTGATGGTCTTTCTTCCTCTGATCTGAATTGCTTCAACAGGACAATAGTGCAGACACGCAAAACAATAGACACAGTCGATGCTTTCTATCCATTCAGGCTTATCGTTTTTCATCCTGATTCTTTCGGCGAGACACACTCTTTCGCACAATCCGCATCCAGTACATCTCGAATCTGCATAGAAGGACCTGGCCATATCAGGGAAACGCGCTTTGAACATAAATGCTGTAATCATCGGATATAGAATATGACCCAATAGAAACACGAGCAGATCATCTTTTTCGCGGTTGACCTGTTTGCTGGTCACTATAGCTTGAATTCCATCCAACCTTTTCTGCAAATCCGTTTCCATTTTCGCAATCGCGTCTTGAGAAGGAAGCGTGAATAGGGGTATATACGTGCATGGCATTTCAACTGAGAAATATGCGTCTAGCGATTTTCCTTGTTTTTCCAATATCTTGTCTATGTCCAAGAAAACCCTGTCTGAACAGAGGCGTGTAGCGACAGCGAATATATACTGGGCCGATCCCATGTCAACCCGTTGCAGAAATCGTTTCACTGGAATAGGTGTAGTAAGATTATGAATTGGGAATACCAAACCAACTGTATCTGCCGTGGTTTCTATTCTATCGCCTCTTAAAGCGCTGATGATTGGCACAAGGGTGGTTTCGGGGAGTCTCCTTTCTAGCTCCTTTGCCACATGTAAGGAATTCCCTGTTCCTGATAAATAGTAGATTTGTATGCTCACACTATCCCCCTCTCTTCGAACCACAGAACTCAGCTTGCACCGCAGTGCGGCCTAACGGTGTGGCTCACCGGCGCGAGCGTCCGGTGGAGCCGGTGTTGGACGGGCCTGAATAACAAATCACCTTTTCTCCTCACAGCAGTTCGAACCGCTTTTTACGAATTAGCCATCACCTCAGTGGAATTCAACGATTATCCAATCATCACGTTCACAAAGTCCATTGGCACAACCAAGGTCCTGAGTTTCTACCGGTGGCCAATGGTTCAGTACCGCATAGAATCCGCTCCAGTTCTCACCGACAGTCCAAGCAAAATTCAAGCCTGAAATGCTAATTGGGCCAGGAGTTACCGGTAGGGTGTCTGTGCCTTTGTGTTCGGACATAATCTCTTGACCACTTTCGTCTGTCGGGGCAAAATCAACACAGGCCTGACCACCATCGTCCGGGAAAGAACCTGCACAGATGATCACTTCCCTGATTTGCACTTCATCACCGGGCACTGCCTGCAACATATTATTCTCAAGCACAACTTGCTCAATACCATTTACGAGGAAGGTAATTGAATAGATTGAGACAGCGGGGGAAACTGTTCCAACTCCTCTGGCCGTCGGGCAAACAGGAGCAGGATCGACATTCCCGATATCCGGTGTTGCTATTGGTTCTGGCGAATCGGCTGGTTGTATGGTTTGGATTGGTGATGCTGTATCTATTTCGCCTCTCTTTCCGCAACCAGCCGCGAGAGAGAGCGTAAGCAATGCTACGAGGACCCAGACTCTCTCTCCTATCATATTGCCTCTCCATCTTGGCCCGCCCAACTACAGTTATGCCATATGGCACAATCAATGTGACTATCCGGAAAGTTTTCCGCTTAAGCCGCCGCCGTTCATTTCCACAAAAGCACCCGCTCCGACATCTTATACGGAATTTATTCGGTATAAGACGCCTCTAGAGCGATTTTTGCCGAAACATCGAGCAGGGTCCAATGCCGATGTACCTTCGCCACATGATCGGACGGAGCTAGACGCGTTGCCCTGGCGGATGGATGTCGTCGGTGGTGCCTTTGGGCACAGCCCAAAGGTGGCCCCGGACTGGTCAGAGTATCGGGGGGCGGTTTTTATGGTACATCCTCATTATAGGGGAAAAGGGGGAGGGTGGCAAGCGAGAGGATGAAGCCCGATGGGCTGAGGGGGAGGTATGGGTAACGCTCCGCATAACCCGATTGCGACGAACGCAGCGAGGAGCAAGTCGGGTTCATGCCATTGTTGAGCGGCAACGGCTGGCACGTCAGTGTCTAGCGTCTAGTGAGATGTAATGTTCAAAATGGTTGCAATCACAAACAATATTGTGTACACAAACCACAGTGGGCGACTAAGAAGCCCAAGTGGCCACCAATAGAACATAACTGTTGCCAGGTATAAAAACACGTATGGAAGCGCTATCGATAATTGCAATGGGTTTCGGAATTGAATTTGTGCCACATAATCAACCCAATAGCCAAAAGCAGCAAAGACAACGAAAAGGAATCCGCCCAGCCAGAACGACCAGCTTTTTCTGCCTCGCAAGAGAAGAATACTGATTATGGCAGCTGGTATACAGAGTGCATACACGATCCATCCATACTTCACTGTATAACTCTCGAAGAAAGGTTTGCGCGCTGCAAAGTGTGCGATGAGCACAATTTGGAACAGGAATGCCCAAACGACAAACAGCTTGTCAAGATTGTCTATGTTGACCTTCCAGATAGACATGATTTACCTCCATCTCCTTGCCAGACACAGCCGCCCAACGGATTGGCTCACTTGCCGCCGGTGATGACAAAACGATTATCTCGCCGAAGCGAGGAAGATACCAAAAAGCCTGTGCGTACCCACGCCGAGGGCGGTCAAGTGGAGCCGGTGTTGGGCGCTTTTTTAGCCTATATCGCCGAAGAGCGAGGTGATCCTGTGCTTGGGCTTAAATCCCAGTTTTTCATAGAAAGAAAGTGCAGCCGCGTTCTTGTTGCTCACATAACAACTCATGGTTTGATGATTAGACTCCCTCAGTCGATGCATGCTCGTCTTCAGTAGTTCTTGCGCCAATCCTTTCTTTCGGTATTCAGACAAGATGCCTATAGGTGCCAGGTAACCATCTGAAGGTTCATAGATTGGCAAAAGACGACTGAAACCGATCAATTTGCCCTTATGGTACAAAGTCAAGGATGCTTCATGGATCAACGGTTTTTCTCTACTCCAACTTTCATAAAAGAAAGTTCTTCTACCTTCGTCATCCAGGTTGAGAAAGAATTCATCCTCACTGGAAGAAAATATCTCCAGCCAACAATTGAACAGATCATCCAGTCCTGTTTCTGAAATATACCCCAGCGAGTATTCATCTGGAATCGCTATCTGCAGATCCTGTTCATCGAGGTCGTTTCTGAGGAATATCTCCTCGTAAGTATCAACGACCCCGGTCCGTGCATACCAGTTCAGATACTTCGACAAACACGCTTGCTGTTCCTCATTGACTCGAAAATCAATCGTGACTTTATGTATGCCTGTTTGTTTGAGCTGCGAGAATGCCGCTTGAAGCAATGCCACAGCAACTTCATCCTCATGCTGCCCTGGTAAAACCACAGGATGCCATTCCCACAATTGAGCTATTCCAAGATCGGTCAAATCGTAGAACGCGGCACATCCGATCATCTTCCCCTGGTCCTCAGCAATAAATACCAGGTCATAGCAATCTCTCGCTATTCTTTCAGATGTGTTGCCCAGGATCGTTGTTATTGTAGTGCCTTTTGAAGGAAGACATTTTTTCATGGCGATATAAGTTAGCTCTGCCAAACTTCCAATATTGACAACTGATTTTTCTATTACTTTAATGTCCACGATCTCTCTCATTCCCTTTGATTCAAAATTCTGGAACCAACCACAGATTCTAAGAGCGCCCAACGCCCTGCGCGTCAGCCGCGCCGCGAGTTTACCGAGATCGGCCTCAAGTCGAGCCGCGTTGCATAACCAATTTTCGCCCCGATACCAGACAGCGAAGCGGCGTCGGACTGCACGCGCTTGTTATTAGAATGATATTGTCGAACAGCGTGGAGCGTGCTATCCTCACGGTGATGAGTGACGGGCACGCGCCGGGCCGGAGCGTGCGGGCGAGCCGTCGCGGCCTATGGGATGATCGCCAGATGAACCCGTTTGTGTTATGTGGCTCCCCGTCGAATAGTCTCATCTGGGAGGGTGCTGCGCGTACCCTAATCCGCATCGGTAGTTGACACGTTCTGCCCACAATCCGCGCCCACAGCCCAATCTATTGAGCCAGGAGGTAAACAATGACAGAGATAACTGTCACCCGCTTTGTGGGGATTGATCTCCACAAGCGCTTTGTCGTCATCGCGGCGGTGGACGCCCAACAGAATGTGCTCCTCAGGCCCACCCGCCGGATCACCCTGGACGACTTCCCCACCTGGGCCGCCCAACACCTTAGCCCCCGGGATGCCGTCGTCCTGGAAGCCACCGGCAACGCCTGGTGGTGTTATGACTGTCAATTTACACCCGACAATGTACCAGTCATTTACGGCTAAGATGTACCACCTTTTGACGTGCCGCTGTGTCTGGGGCACTGCACCTTAACAGTTCCATCACGATTACGGGGTAGGTTGCAGGTGC
>Ga0209723_1006343_pt1 | contig 11476 bp, 8 predicted proteins | sample BiotimSIPDNA_2_FD_185750 | JGI IMG/M metagenome (GOLD analysis project Ga0209723, IMG submission 185750) | Anaerobic biogas reactor microbial communites from Washington, USA - Biogas_R2 time_0 SIP DNA (SPAdes) (version 2) | ecosystem: Engineered > Bioreactor > Anaerobic > Unclassified | place... | reverse complement strand
CCCACAATCAGGCAGCCCAACTGGAAATACGGGAAATTGGCCGCTCCCGCCGCCGCATATTCGGCGAATCCAAAGGTTGCCGTTAAAAGAACAACTGCTGCCGCCGCTACGATCGTTCCTACTGTCTTTTTCATGATCTGTTACCTCCTTTGGGAGTCGTTTGTTTTCTTGCCTTTATTCTAATGAAAAGTCCGTGCCAGAATTGTCCCCGCAGGACAAATACATCTGATCGCATTGAATTATCAGAAGATTTTCTGATTCGTCTGCCGACAGTTCCCCCCGGCCGCGCTCGTTGTTTACTACTTCTTCAATGAAATGTTCAAAGCGCCTTGAACGAAACATGGAACCTTATCCTGAATCTGACGCTTTCCGGCCCACTTTCGCCGAATGCTACAGAAAAAAGAGGCTGTTTGCCGGGAACGGCGATTGCGGCTTGATTTCAGACTCCCGTCGCTGTTATGATGCAATCAAATATTCGTTTGAAATGTTTTGGCTTCAGAAACAGAGGAGACCGCTTCTTTATGAGATACGCACATGAAAGACATTAAACCCGTCTGTGCAAGCAGCCGATACATGAACAGGAGGGAATTCTGCGGTATTCTGGCGGGAGCGCTGGCCGGTTCGGCTCTGCTTCCGCCTTTTTTGCAGGCCGCTCTCGCGGAAACGACCGACCGGGAAGATCTTTTCGCCTTCATGAACCGCACTCTGGGGAGCTTTGACCGCACGGCGTATCAAAAGCTCATTGGAGCAGCCAATGCCTTTAAGGAAGGAGATGAAATTCTCGGCGTGGCCGCCGCAGACGAGACCGTCCGGAGCCGGGTGCGCCGGCTCCTTGCCAATACAAAGCTTGGCGACATCCTGAGCCATCCGCTGTTCGAGGACGACCTTTACGCCTGTCTGGTCGGAAATCTTTCCTCTGACGCCGTCCGAAAGACCAGTTCCATGACATTCAGTGAACTGAAGGCGTTTCTGCTTACCGCGCCGGCGCCGGACATTGATCCGATCCTCGAGGGCCTGTGCAGCGACGTCATCGGCTGCGTCGCAAAGCTCATGACCAACGAAGAGCTGACCGCCGTGGGAAGCAGGATTTTTCACCCGCTGGCCGGTACGAAGATCGGCGCTAAAGGCTATCTGGGCGCGCGCATTCAGCCCAATTCCCCCACGGATCATCCCGACGACGTTATCTGGCAGATCTTTTCCGGCTGGTCCTACGCGACCGGCGACGTTGTTCTGGGCACCAATCCGGTGAGCAGCCTTCCCTCGTCCGTCGCCGCTCTGGAAGCGGCGCTGGCGGAAATCCGCCGCACGTTCGGCGTGGAAGACATTCTTCCCCACAGTGTTCTCGCCCATATCGACGTCCAGGCAGCCGTCGAGGCGCTTCACCCCCAAACCACCGGCGTCTGGTTTCAGAGCCTGGCCGGAAGCGACAAGGCCAACGCCACTTTCGACATCACCCTGGAGAAAATGCTCGCTTACGCAGCCGGGCGCACGGGACAGTACGGCTTTTACTTTGAAACCGGCCAGGGGGCGGACTTCACCAACGGGAGCGGCCAGGGCACCGACATGGTGATCCACGAGGCGCGCAAGTACGGCTTCGCCCGTCTGCTCAAGAGAAAAGTCGCCGCGGCCCAGATCAAGGCGGGACGACCCGCCGCCCCGTGGGTTCACGTGAACGACGTGGCCGGATTCATCGGACCGGAAGTATTTCGCACCCGCGAACAGCTCGTGCGCTGCTGCCTGGAAGACATCGTCATGGGCAAGCTGCACGGACTCACGATCGGTCTCGACATCTGTTCCACGCTGCACATGGACGTCTCCCTGAACGACCTGGACTGGTGCCAGGACAGGATCATGCCGGCCAATCCGGCGTATCTCATGGCGCTGCCGACAAAAAACGATCCCATGCTGGGCTATCTGACCACCGCATTCCAGGACCATGTGCGTCTGCGGGACAAATTCGGCTTTAAAGTCAACGACGCCATGGAGCGGTTCTTCCAGCGGCTTGGAGTCATCGACGCCGAAGGAAGGCCTACCGCGCGCTTCGGCCAGCCCTTGTGGATCTGGCATCAGTACCGGCGGGCGAAAGGCGACAAGCGCAAGAGCGCGGCAATCCGGCGCGAAGGCCTGCGGAAAATGAAAGAAGTACGGGCCCGCGGCGTTCATCTGGCGGAGGGATACGACGGCCGGCCATGGAAAATGGCGCCTGCGCTGGACCGCGAAATCCGCGCCCTCTACGCGGACGCCAAGAAATCCATCTGGGTAGAGCTTTCGCCCTCCTTCGTCGCCTCCCTTCCCGACGCGGTGCCGCTCAAAACCCGTTCGAAAGACAGAACCGACTATATCCTCCATCCCCAGACCGGCGAAGAACTCGACGACGCCTCCCGCAGGACGCTTCTGGCGCTGCGGGAAAGAAGAGCTCCGGCGCTCCAGGTGCAGATCATCGTCTCGGACGGCCTGAACGCCAATGCCGTTATGGACGACGGGCATCTGGCCCCCTACCTTTCGGCTCTTGAAAAATATCTGCGGGCCGGAAAGCTGCGTCCGGCTCCGGAAATCCTGGTGCTTCGGGGCGGCCGCGTCCGGGCCGGTTACCGGATCGGCGAAACACTCTTCGGACGAGCGCCGGATACACAGGACCACAAAGCCATCATTCATATCATCGGCGAGAGACCGGGAACCATGCATCACACGTTTTCAGCCTACATTACGGCGCCGGCCGCATCCGTCTGGACCAAAGGCGGCATCGATCACAATATTACCCGCGTTGTTTCCGGCGTCGCCGACACGGCGCTCAAGCCCGTTATCGCGGCCAAAGAAACGGCCGGCCTGCTCGCCGATCTCTGGAAGGTCAAGACGACCTCCCGCTAGGGCATCAGCCCCTCATCGGCAAAACTGTAGTAGCCGCCGTCTCCGATGATGATGTGATCCAGAATTCTGATGCCCAGCAGTTTCCCCGCTGCGGTCAGTTCTCCGGTAAATTTCCTGTCTTCCGGGCTGGGCGTGATGTTGGCGCTGGGGTGGTTATGGACGCAAATGAGCGCCGCCGCATATTTCTGAAGCGCGGCATGGAGAATTTCCCGCACAATCGGCAGGGCCATGTTCACCGTGCCTTTTGCCGCGTCTTCGACGGCCAGAATGCGGTTGTTGCTGTTGAGGTACACAACCCGGAAGCATTCCGTCTTGAGATCGCGCATCTGCGGCATCAGAAATCCGACGACGTCGGCCGCGCAGGCGATTTTGTGCCGGACGCTCAGAGCTTCGTCCTCGCGGAAGCGCCGCCCGATCTCGAGCGCCGCCTGAATCTGGGCCAGCTTGGCCGGCCCCACCCCCTTGAATTCCCGCCAGTCGCGCGGATCCGTATGGCTCATGTTGCGAAACGTCCCGAACTTCTCCAGCATGCGGCGCGCCAGGCCGACGGCGCTTTCTCCCGCCACGCCCGTGCGCAGGAGAATCGCCAGCAGCTCCGAGTTGCTGAGCGCCGCAGCGCCTCGCTTAAGCAATTTTTCCCGGGGCCGGTCGTCGGCCGGCCAGCTTTTAATGGATACTTCCTTGCTTTCGGATTTCATCGCCGCTCACGGTTCCGGAGGTGTCGTATGATCCCCTCCGGCATTATTTTAAGGTTGCCGTTACCGTTTCCAATAGCGGACTTTGCTCTTTTCCGCACGGCCGGCGGCGGCTTGAAAAACCAACCGCCGCTGCGGGCAAACAAGCCTTTTCCTGATTTTTGGGATCATTGATGACAGTAGTTATCAATACCACTTCTTCGTAAGAATTCAAGGCAAATAAAAACGACGATTTTAAGGAAAATCGATCCGCCGGACTCACGATCCGGAAGCGCTTTGTCGGTCGGAATTCCCTTGTCGCGCGACACAACTTCATCCGTGAGTCCCCATATGATATTTCCAGTCACTACTGTCCGGTTATTTTAATTTCGATTTGTTAATTAATGAATCATAACAAAGCCATAATGTCGTTTTATCTTTTTATCGATTTGAAATTTCATTCCGGTTATATCGGCAGGAATCTCACGGGAGGTGCTGCCGATGAATTCCGGAAAAACTGTCTTTTCACAAATCATGACCTACTTACCCATGTACGAATTTCGCAAATGCGTTAATCGATACAACGGCAATTTTCACACCAGCAGTTTCACCTGCCTGGATCAGTTTCTAAGCCTGTCGTTTGCTCAACTGACCTACAGAGAAAGTCTGCGTGATATTGAAGCCTGCCTTCGTTCGCGCCAAGAGAAACTTTATCATCTCGGGATTCGCGGCCGGATTTCCCGCAGCACGCTTGCCAATGCAAATGAAAAACGTGACTGGCGAATTTATGCCGACTTCTGTCAAATCCTGATATCTCAAGCGCGACCTCTTTATGCCGAGGAAGACTTCGGGGTTGAATTGAAAGATACAGCCTATGCACTGGATTCAACCACCATCGATCTTTGTCTTTCTCTTTTTCCCTGGGCTTCGTTTCGTAAACATAAAGCAGCCGTCAAGATGCACACGCTGCTGGATATCCGAGGAAACATTCCATCGTTTATCGAAATCACAGACGGTAGCGTTCATGATGTCAATATTCTCGATGTTCTTGTACCGGAACCGGGAAGCTTCTACCTCATGGATCGCGGCTATCTGGATTTTGCCAGGCTCTACAGCTTTACGCAGCTCCTTTCTTTTTTCATCACGCGTGCCAAGAAAAATACAAAGTTCCGTCGGCTTTATTCTCAACCCGTTGATCGAAACACAGGACTCATCTGCGATCAAACGATCATGCTGGTGACATATCAATCACAAAAAGATTATCCGGACAAACTGCGCCGCATAAAATACTTTGATGCTGAAACCGATAGCCACTTGGTCTTTCTTACCAATAACTTTCTTCTTCCTGCATTGATGATCGCACATTTGTACAAATGCCGATGGCAAGTCGAACTCTTCTTCAAGTGGATCAAGGAGCATCTGAGAATAAAAGCTTTCTACGGCACTTCTGAAAACGCGGTTAAAACTCAAATATGGATTGCCGTCTCTATTTACGTGCTTGTCGCTATCATCCGCAAACGGCTTCACCTGAAACAGAGTCTCTACACAATTTTACAAATTCTGAGCGTCACGCTCTTCGAAAAAGTGCCGCTGCATCAGCTATTTGCAAATTTCGATTACAAATTATATTCCGATTTCAAAGAACAAAATTGCAACCAGTTAACTTTATTCAACGATTAACCGGACAGTAGTGATTTCCAGTAAAAAAATCGGCGCGCCGGCCGAACAAAGTGGACCCTTCAGCGCCTTCCTATCGATACCTCTGAAACATGGGCCTCGAGACTTCCGCTATCCCCCCATCGCGAGGTTAGGCAGGAAAAGCGTGATATTCGGGACGGCAATCAACAAGACGGTCACCAGAATCAGGATCAGCAAAAACGGCAGGGCATGACTGATAACTTCAAGATACGGCCTGCGGAATATAAGCTGGGCCGTAAAGATGTCGCAGCCGAACGGCGGCGTGGCCGATCCGATGGCGGCCTGAAGCGTAACCAGAACCCCCAGCAGTATCGGGTCGACGCCCGCTCCGACGACGTAAGGCTGAAAGACGGGACTCAAAATGAAAATTGCGACAATCGGATCCACAAACATGCAGGCGACGAAATAAACCATCACGACAATCGCCATGACTTTGAGCATCGAAGGATCGTCTCCGAAAAGCGGCGGAAGCAGCGCTTCGGGAACCTGAAGAAATCCGATCAAAAAAGAAAAGGCCTGCCCGGCCCCGACAAGGATAAACACAACGCCGGTGATCACGCCGGTTTGCAGGCAGGAATCGATCAGGCGGGATATGGTGAGGCTTCGGTATACGACCGTTTCCAGAATCACGGCATACAGAACCGCGACAGCGGCGGCTTCCGTGGGGCTGAAAATGCCGGCGTAAATTCCGCCAACGATGATGAGAGGAAAACCCATAACAGGCAACCCCTCGCGCAAAGCCAGCATCCGATCGGTCCAGGAGGCTTTCTCCAACAGGGGAATTTTTTTTAATTTCGAGTAGAGGTAGCAATAAGCCGAGAACAGCAGCAGCACGACAAGCCCCGGAATCACGCCCGCCAAAAAAAGCATCCCGATGGAGGTGTTGGTGGCCACACCGTAAACAATGAACCCGATACTGGGCGGAATCAAAAAAGCAATGTCGCTGGCATTGATGATCAACCCCAACGTAAAAGAGCTTTTATAGCCGGCATCCAGCAGCATCGGACGCATCGTGCCGCCCACGGCTGCGACTGTGGCCTGGGTAGACCCGGACACGGCCCCGAAAAGCGTGCAGCCTGCGCTGGTCGTAATCGCCAGTCCGCCCGGCAAATGACCGACAAAGACTCGAAGCATCCGGATCAGACGGCCTGCGGACTGGCCGGACGTAATGATGCTCGCCGACAGAATGAACATCGGGACGCAAACGAGCGCGGGCTGCGAAACACCGGACAGGATTTGTTGGACCATCGCGGGAATCATGACGCCCGCCATATCCGGCATGTAGATGAGCAGGTAAAGAATCAGCGAACCCAACAGCGTAACCATGAAGGGAAAACCGAAGAGCAGCATGGCCACAAGCGACACACCGAACAGCCTCATGACATGCCTCCCGTCGCGTTTTCCTCATATTCGCTTTTCTGATCCGGCGACAGCCACGGGTCCGGCTCGACGATATTCTTCACGATGGTTCGAAGATACTGAATGGCCGCCAGTGTAAAGCCGGTGGGAAGAATAATGTAGAAAATCCAGCGCGGCAGTCTAAGCGCGGGCGTTGTGTGCCCCATGGCCATGGCGCTTTGCAGATAATCCCACGAAGCCCAGGCCATAACCGCCATGACGGCGGCGCTGACCCCAGAGATGATAAAGATGAAAATTTTTTCCATTTGGGGAGGCATGTGGTCCAGAAACGCCCCCATTCGAATGTGGCGCGCCCGTCGGACACCGTAACTCAAGCCCGTGAAGGTCAATAAAATAACCAGAAACATGGCGAGTTCTTCGGCAAAATAGATGCTTTGAAAAAATGTTCGGGCAACAACATTGGCTATCAGAAGGGCGGCAAGCGCCGCCACGCAGAACACCAGCACCGTCACTTCAAGCGTATTAACGGCGTACCCCGCCAGCCGGTTGATTTTTCTGAGCGGGCCCTGTTTCGGTCCTCGCCGGTCGTCATGCGTCATGCGCGAATCCTTCACAGAATTGTCATTTCATCCCGAGCGCTTTTTGGGCATTTTCAACGTCGGCAAGGAAAGCCTCGAGAAGCGCATCTGCGCCTTCGCCGCCGATTTCACGATACAGCGGATAAACGGTCTTTGCCATTTGCGAAAACTGAGACGCGGCCTCGTCGTCGATTTCACGAAACGTCAGCGAAGGCTTGGCTTTTTTCATCTTCTGCATGTCCTGTGCGTTTCTCTCGTCGATCCAGTGTCCGGCAGGAATGATGGAATCGATCCAGAACCGCCGCATCTCCTGACGTACTTTTTTCGGCAAACGGTCGAAAAACCTCTTATTTACCGTGGGAATGCCGATGAAGGGCTCTCCCTTGAGCAATATGAAATAGTCTTGAACTTCGTAATACTTCATGCTGTTGGCGGCAAACAGCGGGTTCACCTGAGCGTCAATGAGCCCCATCTGCAGGGCGCTGTATACTTCACCATACGTCATCGGTGTGGGGCTTGCGCCGAAGGCCTTGTAGTTTTCCACCAGCATCTTCGACGACATCAGCCGAAGCTTCAAGCCTTTGAGGTCTTCCGGTGTACGGATATCTTTTCGGGAGCTTATCCACTGCCAGCCTTCATACATCATAGCCAGGGGAACAAGCCCTTTCTTGCGGAACGCCTGCTCCAGAAGCGGCAAAAACTTTCCATGGCGCGCCATCCAATTCAGGACCTCCGGAACCCGTTCGGATGGGAAAATATAATTCAAAGCCAGCGCCTGCGCCTGCGGCACAAACGAACTGATCCATGCGTAATCGGAAAAGACAAACTGAACAATGCCCATCTGGGCCAACTCGTTGATATCCCCGGTCGCACCCAGCGTTCCGTAAGAATAGACATCGATCAGGATTTTTCCGTCGGACCATTCGCGCATGTGGCCTGAGAAATTTCTCGCCCACGCGGTCATGAAATCCCCTTCGATTTCTTCCGAGGCCAGCTTCGCCTTGATGGATTTACCCGTGTAATTGGCAGCTGGAGCAGTGCTGCAGAAAGCAATCATCAAAAACGCAATAAAAAAAACGGTTATATTTTTCATGATTCGGCTCCTCGGAAAGGTTTTAAAGCGGATTGCTTGTGTGCCGAAACTATAAAAAAAACAGCCCGGCAAGTCAATGAAATATTGGCCAGCGGCCTCTCCGGATCATGCTTTTGTCGCTTTTTCCTGTTGAAAACGCTCTCACACGCTGGAACGTGATCTGAACAGCGAGGCGCTTTGCATCCCTTTGATCAGGGCGACGGATCCGGTCTTTAAGCTCTGCGAGGATCCGTATCTTTTGTCCACGCATTCCCGGGAAAGAAAGCCGGATGCCGTTTTGCGGTTCTTGATCGCTTCCTGCATGAGGCGGTGGTCTGGAAGCTCGAGGATACGCAGTCGTGACTCAAACAAACAGACTAGAAGGGCGCCATCCGCCAATCGACTATGTGAAAATATTTTTCAAGATACAACCTTTTCCCGTATGTAAAAGACATCAGAAAGCAAGGCAGGAACAGTTTTCAGGCAAAAAAAAACAATGAGCTTTTGTGAACTCATCGCTTTTTTTATTTTTGGTACCTGGGGTGGGAATTGAACCCACACAGAGGCAAGCTCCGAGGGATTTTAAGCCCCATTTTTAGCACTTTCCTGTAACTTCCCTTATAATCATTTAATCGGCGCTTATTTATTATTTTCCCTTGCTAATTTGGATATTTATGATATTCGTATTTTCATATTATATCACTTAACCACTTTTGGCCTTATTCAAATAAGTGGGGAGAGGGTGGGGAGAAAATGACGGGGGATGCCGGAAAAACATTTAATCAAATGGGGAGAGCACGGGATCACTAAAAATGGGGAGAGATAAAAAGTTTTTTTAAAAAGTGGGGAGAGCTATGGCCGGTCAAAGATGGAGAAGTTCAGGTTTCCCAGGGGTAAGGTATTATGAACACCCGACGCGAAAACATGGCGTAAGATATGATCACTATCTTGCCATTCGTTATCAGGTCACAAAAGAATTAGACGAAATTGATCCAGAAACAGGGAAAAAGAAAAAGATCAAGCAACGTATCGAAGAGGGGATCGGTTGGACAAGTGAACGCGATCCGGAAGACAACCAATATTGGACGGCAGCTAAGGCGGCGCTGATTCTGGAACGCCTAAAAGGTGCCGCTAAACTTGGCTTGCCGCAAACGCCAACACGCATTTCAGAAAAAAGAAAACTCGAACAACAGCGAAAAAATAATGAAGAGGCTGACCGGACGCGCGCGGAAAATGAAAGCATCACTTTGAGGAAATATTTCTATGATGCCTATTATCCGAATGCGAAGATCAGTAAGAAAGGTTCTTCATACTCGCACGAAGAAACCCACTTCCGCCTTTGGATTGAACCCGTGGCCGGTCATAAACCGATTAAAGAACTATCTGAATTTGACGTTGGACGCATTGTAAAAGCGATCCTGGACAACGGGAAAACACCGCGCACCGCGCAATATGTTATGGCAACGGTAAGACAGATATGGAATCAGGCAAGGCGCGCGAAACTTGTTTCCGGCGACACACCGACAAGAAACGTCAAGCTTCCAAAATTCGACAACAGGCGACAACGGTTTCTAAAACACAGCGAAGCCGATCAATTACTTGCGGCATTAAAAGAAAAAGATGAAACGGTTCACAACATGGCCTTGCTTTCGTTGCATACCGGCATGAGAGCATCGGAAATATTCCGGCTAACTTGGGGATGTATTGATACAGAGCGCGGCATTATAATTATCCTTGACGCGAAATCCGGCCGTGGCCGCGCGGCGTTCATGACAAAAATAATCATGGCCATGTTTGGCGAAATGACCAAAGGAAAACAGGACGAATATGTTTTCACGCGAATCGATAAAACACCATATTCCGAAGTCCCTACCCTCTTTCGTCAAATTGTTACCAATTTAAAATTCAATGAGCATGTCTCCGATCCCAGGCAGCGCGTATGCTTTCATAGCTTGCGCCATACAATGGCAAGTTGGCACGCAGAGGGCGGAACTGATCTTTATGTTCTTAAGGAGCTTTTAGGACATGGCAGTATCACATTGACAGAGCGTTACAGCCATTTATCTAATGGCGCTTTACAGGCGGCAACGCGGAATTTTGAGAAAAAAATTAAATTATCAAGAAGTACTGGGCCTGTTTTGAATATTATAAAATAAGGCATTCACGGAGGACACGGAACAATGTTTATTCAACCGGATTTTCCAAAAGACGCATTCGATTTAATATCATCAAAAGATAATCTAAAAGTTTTAAAATATTTAAAAAGCAGAGGCGCTAATGGCACGATTTTAAGTATTTTACTGAAAGATCACTTCAGTGTTATTGTCCAGATCAAAGAACTTTTCAGAAAAGCCAGAAATCCTGAAGCTGTTTACTCACGCGGGGCATCGAAGTTAATCACAAATCATTATACTGCCGCTATTAACAGCCTTGAAAAGCTCAGTCGGAATGTTGACATGGTAATACCCGAAGATATTGAAAGTGACATAGTGGATTGGAAGGCATATAGAGCAAGCCATATTCGTAATTGGCGTTCGTCATTTCAAAAAGATATTGATACATTAAAGAATCACATGGATGTTTTAACGCATAAAACATTCATGAATGTATCTATTCATCCTGAGCCAACAACTATAAAACAAATGCTTCGTTTTCAAATTTATGCATTGTATAAATATCTAGATAAATTTCGTTGCGAATTACACATGAAAGACATTCATTGTTTTTTAGTGGAACTGTTTCAAAATCTTTATAAAAACACAATGTATGAAGGTATTGTGACTAAATTAAATATTGAGACACTCAAGAAAAACTACATTGACAATGCCGAACAGCACACGTCTAGAAGAATGATTAAGCGTATTGATGAACACATCAATCAAATATGCAAGACTTCGTTACCTGTAAAAAACACGTTGAAGAAATAACCCATCACACAAGCGCGTCGATAAGCGCCTTCAGTATCACACCCGAATGAATCCTTGCCGGGGCAATCCCTCATGCTTACCGATCCGCCGAACATATCCGCAACGGCCAGGGCAAACACACAGGCCGACACCGGATCGTTTCACCACAGGCAAATATGAAAGCCGTCTTCACCGGGAAGAAACCACTAAACAGGGTAGTGTCAACAATCTTTCGCACTTTTTGTTTTAGCAACCCAACAATCCGGTAGTTGGTAAGCCAAACGCTCTGTGAGCCACCAAAGCTCCCGGAGCGTTTGGCGT
>Ga0209723_1006341_pt1 | contig 11479 bp, 4 predicted proteins | sample BiotimSIPDNA_2_FD_185750 | JGI IMG/M metagenome (GOLD analysis project Ga0209723, IMG submission 185750) | Anaerobic biogas reactor microbial communites from Washington, USA - Biogas_R2 time_0 SIP DNA (SPAdes) (version 2) | ecosystem: Engineered > Bioreactor > Anaerobic > Unclassified | place... | reverse complement strand
GCGAACTTCTGAGTAAACTCCACGTCCACCGGGTACCGGTAGGCCTTCTGGATAATTTCCAGCCCGTTGCGCATGTCCTCGACGAAATGGGTTTCCTTCAGGAACCGGTCGAAATTGATGAACAGGGGCGAGGCGCTCTGCCGCTCTCCCTGCCGGTTTCTCCGTTCCAGTTCCTGGTCGCGCATGGACACGAGGCGCCAGGAGGTGCACTGCCCGTTTTCTATGCGTTTAAGTACCTGGCCGAAATCCATCGTGGTCAGGTGGTTGGCGCCGAGGTCCAGCACGTCCACCTTGTGCTGATAATATTTCCGCCCTGCCGCACGTCCGCTCTCCGGGGTCTGCAGGGGAGCGTTAAGCGCGATGATGCGCGTGTAGTCGTCGTCGGCGCGGTTTACGGCGCGGGTGCCCAGGCCGAACACCAGGCGCACGATACCGGCCTCGGGGTCGATGTCCTCGTGCCAGACGTAGGGGTTGTAGGAAAAGGCGACGCCCGCCGCGTCCGGAAAGAACAGGTCCGCCCGCTGCACGCCCGAAACGCGCTGCACGAGCAGGCCCATCTGTTCTTCCTTGTCCAGCAGACCGTGGCACTTGCGGTAGGCCAGGGCGTCTTCGCTCATCGCGCTGGCGTAAACGGTGCGCACGGCCGACTTGAAGTCTTCCAGGCGTTGCTGGAAGGAGCCCTGGTTCGGACAAAACACGCTCTCATACTTACCGGCGAAGGCGTTGCCGAAATTGTCTTCCAGCAGGGAACTGGAACGCACAATGATGGGGGAGCACCCGAAATAATCCAGCATGCGCGCCAGTTCGTCCTCGGCCTCGCGGGGGAACACCCCCGTGATGATGCGCCGCCGGATCTGCTGGGCGCCCTCCAGGAAATCGCTGGCCGTTTTTTGACGGCGCCGGATCCACCAGCAACCGTTGCGCACTAAAAAGGTGTAGAAGACGTCCGCGCCGATATAGAAACTGTCATGACCTTCAAGAAGCCCGCGCCACCGCTCCGGCGCATGCCGTTTCAGAATGGCCTGGGCCAGGAGCATGCCGACCGCCTTGCCGCCGATCATGCCGGTCCCGATGACCCGCCGCCCGATGTCGAGCATGTCGTCCAGCGTGAGATATTCCCGCGCCAGCTCCAGGATGCGCGCGTCCCTGGAGATGACCATGCGCAGCAGGCGCTCGAAGAGCAGCCCCGCGTATTCGCTATTCCTCGCCTCCTCGGGGCCGAGCAGGAGATCCTGTGCCTGCAGGAAGGTCTTGTTCCAGGCGTCCAACGGGCGCACCGCGCAACCGACCGCCGAGGGCGGGGCAGTGTGCAGCACCCCGGCGATGGTGTAACTCTCTGAGATGGGCTGAAACGAGCGGCCGCTCCAATGATGCATCATGTGCATGGTCGGCGAGAAGCGCTGCTGGGTTTTCAATGGGCGCAGGTACAGCTCGCCTTCGTGCCGGTGCACGTCCACCATGACCTGCGCCGTGTCTCGGATGGGCATGACCGCCTCGTTCGAATGCAGGTCGCGCATCAGCGCGAAATAAGCGATGTCCCCCCGGTCGTACAGGTAGGGGCAGGTAAGCATGAAAAAATTGCAGAGCATCTGGTCGCTGTACCAGGTTTCCGCCAGGCTGGACAGCGAATCAAAGACATAGTAGGCGTCCCGGGGCGTCTCTTCAATGGCGTCGTGGACGGCGTCAAGAAAAGGTTCGAACCCGATGCGCGGGTCGAGATCGTAAATCTTGACATTGCCGGAAAAGTCGTCCGGCGTCAGGATCGGTGGATGGTTTGCGTAGCGCAGGTAGACTACCGGCCGCCCCGATGCCAGCCCGAACGCGCAGTACGGCCGCGCGAAAACCGCGTAATCCTCGACGTGATCCACGCGCCAGACCAGGTTGTCCCCCGAGATCAAACCGCGCAGCAGCTGATCCAGTTCCTGGAGGCCTGTGCTTAAATCCGTCTTTTTGACCACAGTGTGGTTCCTTTGGTCTGCCCTGAAAATTTCAAATAACACGTTGTAATCAATGAATGTAGAAGCGGCTTCCCAGCCGCTTTTATAACGCGGCGGGGACGCCGCGTCTACATTTTCATCGTTTCTGGGGAACGCAAAGTGTCATGAGGAACTGTCCCTACTTTGCGGGCTTAAATTGAAACACAGGGACTGTCCCAAATGAGCGACCAACGGAAGCGAGACGGGACTGCCCCTGTGTTTCATTCGTGACATTCCTTACATTATACGACACCCTGGTCAAGCATGGCGTCAGCCACCTTGACGAAGCCGGCGATGTTGGCGCCCATGACATAATTGCCGGGCTTGCCGTAGTCGGCCGCGGCTTCCGCCGCCTGGGTGTGAATCGCCATCATGATTTCCTGGAGCCGCCGGTCCACTTCTTCGCGCGGCCAGTTGGTGTGCTGCGAGTTCTGTGCCATTTCGAGGCCGGACACGGCCACGCCGCCGGCGTTGGCCGCCTTGCCCGGACCATACAGCAGGCCGTTCTGCAGGAAGACGTCCACACCTTCCGGGTCTGTCGGCATGTTCGCGCCTTCGGCCACAAGTTTGCAGCCCTGTTTTACTAGTAACGCCGCATCGGCGCCGGATATTTCGTTCTGCGTCGCCGAAGGGAAAGCGCATTCGCAGGGAATACTCCAGGGACGTTTCCCGTCCAGGTAGCTCGCCTTCGGGAAGCGGTCCACATATTCCTTGATGCGGCCCCGATAGACGTTCTTCAGTTCCATGACGTAGGCCAGTTTTTCCCCGTCGATGCCGTCGGGATCGTGGATGGTGCCGTTGGAATCGGAAAGGGAAACCGGCTTGGCGCCGAGTTCGTTCAGTTTCTCCACGGTATACGGAACCGGACACGGCGCATACTTTGCCTTCCAGGGTGTCGTCACAGGTGGCCAGCATGTTTTGCGCGAAATACACCGCGCCGTACCCTGTGGCTTCGGGACGGATCAGGGAACCGCCCCAGCTGAGCGCCTTACCCGTCAGCACGCCGGTGAACTCGTTGCGCAGACGCTTGTACTGGCCGAAAAGATAGCCGATTTCGCGGCCGCCCACGCCGATATCCCCGGCGGGAACGTCCGTGTTCGGGCCGATATGGCGCGCCAGCTCCGTCATGAAGGACTGGCAGAAACGCATCACTTCATTGTTGCTCTTGCCTTTCGGGTCGAAATCGGAGCCGCCCTTGCCGCCGCCCATGGGTAGCGTGGTCAGCGAATTTTTGAAAACCTGTTCAAAACCCAGGAACTTCAGAATGCCCAGGTACACGGTCGGATGGAAACGCAGACCGCCCTTGTACGGACCGATGGCACTGTTGAACTCGATGCGGAAACCGCGGTTGACCTGGATGCGGCCCTTATCATCGTGCCACGGCACGCGGAACATGAGTACGCGCTCGGGCTCCACCAGCCGCTCGAGAATGCGATGCTCTTCATATTCCGGGTGACGCTCCATTACCGGCTCGAGCGTTTCGAGCACTTCTTTTACCGCCTGGTGGAATTCGGGTTCGGCGGGATTCTTTCGTACCACCAATTCATAGACATTGGAAATATAGGACACGGTCTTCTCCTTGAGGCGGCCTTAACGGCCGGGGTCGTAGGGTGAATGTGCCGCTGTTTTCAGCAGTCTGCGGCGTAGCCTGTACCGGAACCTGACATCCGGTTGCGGGAAGTGTACACGCGCTGGCGCCGCGATGTCAAAAAAACATACCCGTCGATTCACATCCATGAAACAGGGGTAATCCTCAACTGACACCGGCGCAAAGCGTTTGACAGTGGTTCTCTGAATAGGAATTATCCGGCACTTTTGCCGGATAATGAAATGTATAAAAGAGCTTTATCGGCTTGTAATCGACAAAAAATAATGAAGTCAGCCATGGTGTTCACTCCTGTTCATACTGCTTGGTCTCACGTATGAGCACGCGTGTTATGAACCCATAAACGGCAGTTAATGCCAGGAAAGCCTCTTAAAAGAAAGGACCGAAAGGACTTAAGAGGCGTAAAGGACATACTAATCAGGAGAGCGGTTTACAGTCCTTTTCGTCCTTTATATCCTTCAAGTCCCTACGCTTCGTCCGGGACTTCGCCCGGAAGAAGTGACGCCCTTGGCGCAGCAAAAGTCAACACTACATACGAAAAAAAAGGTGAATAAAAACGCCCGCATCAACGCACTTCGCTTTTTATTATAAACAACCCCAAGTCGCGTCATTCCGGTTTTTTCGCGATCTCTGGCTTGGATCGAAGAACGGTACTGTACAACGCGAAAAAGACCGGAATCCAGATTCGTCGCACCGCAATGAATGCCCATTTCCCATCTTAAAAAATAAATCCGACACGGGCTGTTCCTCATGCGCGGCTTCCAAAGATAGATTCCGGTCTTTTCGCGGCTTGGCACACTCTTCGATACATTTCTTTTTCCCACCGCGAAAAACCGGAATGACGCGTTGTTTTTGGGTCTTTGAGACAAATCAAAACATGACACTCTTCTTGGTTACCTATACTTAAAGCAGAACTCATAATTAATTGTCAGCGAAATGACCCTAAGCGCCTTGGTTTGAAAACCACTTCTGAATCCAACGGCCGTTTTTAGGATGAATCGTGCTTCGTACTCGTGCTTCGTACTCGTGCTTCGTACTCGTGCTTCGTACTCGTGCTTCGTACTCGTGCTTCGTAATCGAATCTCTGTTCTGTTTTTTCCGATTACGAATACGAGTTACGAGCACGAATACGATGGGGCGTTGGGTTGTGGGCAGCGCCCGTATTAGGATCACGAAGGGAGGAGGACCCGGTTCGGCGGTTCACTGCCGGACAGGGCGGCGACGATATTTTCCGCCGCCATGCGCGCCATGGTGGCGCGCGTTTCCACGGTGGCGCTGCCCAGGTGCGGCAGCAGCACGGCCTGTTCTTGTTTCAGCAGTGCTGCGTGCACGGCGGGTTCGTGTTCATACACGTCGAGGCCTGCGGCGAAAATCAGGTCTTCCCGTAGCGCGGCGGACAAGTCCTCCTCTTTGATTACGGGGCCCCGGGAAGTGTTGACGATCAGGGCGCCACGTTTCATCTGTTTGAATTCCCGCAGGGTGAAGGCGTGGCGCGTTTCCGGGGTTAGGGGGCAGTGCAGGGTCAGGATATCCGATTCGCGAAGCAAAGTGTCTTTGTCAACGAGCCGGGCATGCAGCTGCCGCTCCGTTTCAGCATCGAGGCGGTTTGTGTCGCAGTAGAGGACGGGCATGTCAAAACCGAGGGCGCGACGCGCCACAGCGCGGCCGATGCGGCCCATGCCGAAAATGCCCAGCGTTTTGCCGTGCACCGACGCGCCCAGGAACTGGAGCGGTCCCCAGCCTTCCCACAACCCGGCGCGCAGGCAGCGTTCCGCTTCGCCTGTACGGCGCGCCGCGCCCAGGATCAGCGCCCAAGCCAGGTCCGCCGTGGCTTCCGTCAGGACGCCGGGCGTATTGGTTACCAAAATATTCCGCGCCGCAGCATCGGCCAGGTTAATATTGTCATAACCGACGGCCATATTCGCGATGATTTTCAACTGGTCGCCTGCGGCGTCCATGGCCTCCGCGTCCATCTTCTCCGTAATGGTGCAAAGCACGGCCGTCGCGCCCCGGAGGGCATCAAGAAGTACGGCCCGTGTCATGGGTCGTTCTTCCTCATGCCGTCGGACCTGTTCCGTGCCGAATGCGTGGACAAGCGTTTCAACCCCCGCCTCGGGTATACGGCGGGTAATCACGATTTTCATTTCCTTACCCTTTCTATTGAACGCGAATGAGGATGTGGGAACAACTGTGGGGCGGTGTCCTTAAACACGATCGGTGTCCATAAAGAAACAGGAGAACGCTAGGATATCGGTTCAGGCGGAATTGTATCAAGCGTTTCATCGGTATGCCTGACAGCGGAATGCGGAATGCGGAAGGCGGAATGAAATCATTCGGGGCGCGGCTCAGGTCAAGGCGCTTTTCTTGCGGGTCTTATGGGTCCTATAAGTCCTATGGATCCTATAAAAGGGGTTTCGCCTTTCGCCTTCCGCCTTCCGCATTCCCCGGCCCCCCTTACCTGTGTTCCGCCCAACGCAAGTGCATTTTTATAAAAAAAACAAATTTTAAGTAACCGATATCCTATACTGTGAATAATGCGTGTTTGATGGACCGTGTCTATATCAGTCAGATCTGGATGTGATGTATATCGCATTTAGCCCGAGAAAAAACAAGCGCCTCGTTTAAAGTTCTTGACTTTTCGTGAAATTTGATTTACCCTGTAGTGTAAGCGTTATTCAGGTAGTCTGGGATTTTTACTAAAATATGGAAACGCAAGGCGTTTCTTCTTGGGTGTCGTATTTATAAGAAACAAGTAATGTGAGGCGTCGGAGCCACGACAGTGAAGGGTTGAGGCAACAGGATATCTTTACATCGGTAGTCCTGTACCCGGTCTGCACGTTGGCGGTGTGCTTCGATGGAACAACAACGTAAGGAGTCTACGTGATGAAACCCTCTCGATTGTCTTTATCTGTTTTCCTATGCGCTATTGTGGTAACGTTTTTTGCCGCAGTAGACGCTGACGCGCAGGTCAGATTCGTGGACAAATCCGCCACGGGCGCGAACAACGGCACGTCGTGGCAGAACGCCTTTACGACGATTCAGCCCGCCATTGACGCCATGTTCGCCGCGGGCGGCGGCCAGGTGTGGGTCGCCGGTGCGCCGGGCGGCGTGGTCTACAATGAAGCGCGCACGGAATTGTGGGGCGGCCCGACCGCCTATGCCGGCTCGCTGGTCATGAAGGACAACGTCGCCGTGTATGGCGGGTTTGAAGGATGGCGCGGCGGCACGGGCCAGCAGGAAACCCTCCTGAACCAACGCGCGCCCGGCATCAATGTTACCGTCATCAACGGCGCCACGTCCCGCGCGGGCAGTCCCGCCTATCACGTGGTGGTGTTCGGCAAAGGCGCCGCCCCCACGGTGGGTTCAAGACTCGACGGGTTTCAGATTACGGGCGGTAACGCCGCGGGCGTATCGGGCGTGTATCATGCCTATCGCGGCGGCGGCATCTACAACTGGCGGTCCAACCCGGTCATCGCCAACTGCCGCATTTACGGCAATACCGCCAGCGTCAGCGGCGGCGGTGTGGCGAACGAAGGCATCTCGGGCGATGCGGCGGCCGCCCAGTACATCAACTGCGTGATTGACGGCAACACGGCCACGCGTAACCTAGACTGGCAGAGCAATCCGGCCCGAGGCGGCGGCGGCCTGTTCATCAATCTTTCCACGCCGCAAGTGATTCATTGCACCATCACGGCCAATACCGTGGGCTTGGGTGCGGCTGTGCCCGGCAACCCGAATCATGGTCTTACCAGCGGTGGTATCTTTAACGTGACCGTGGGCACCCTGCCCGCGACGGCCGGCTCGGTCCTTTCTGCCATCTCCTATGGCAACACAGGGAATGTCGGTATTGTAAATGCCGCCATCACCGGCGCCGTAAAGAACCTGACCTGTACCTATAGCGATATTGACGGCGGCCTCTATCCGGGCACGGGCAATATCAATGCACTCCCGAACTTCTCCGGCGCCGCGCCGTTCCCCTATCAGATCACCGGCGCGCCCTGTTTGAATACCGGTAGTTCGGCCATCACTGAGGACATTCGCCTGGTCCCGCGTCCGCTTGGCGGCGCGCGTGATATGGGCGCGTATGAATACAGCGCGAACGGGCCGTCGGCCGTGTGTGCGGCCTACACCGTGAACCTGGATGCCAGTTGTGCAGGCACCATGACAGCGGCCAACATTGACGGCGGCAGCATCGCCGAGGCGGGCATCTATAAGCGTATTGCCTCTCAGACCACTTTCGGCAGCGCCGATATCCCGAGCAAGACGGTGACCTTGACCATAACGGATCGAATCGGCCGCACGGCAACGTGCAACGCCACGGTGACCGTGAACGACCCGATCGCCCCGGTCATCACTTTCTGCCCGGGCAATCAGACACTGAACGCTAATGCCGCGTGCGTGGCGCCGGCGCCGAACCTGGCCGCGCTGGTAACCGCGACGGACAACTGCGGCATCGCGAGTATTACCCAATTCCCGGCCGCGGGCACGCTTCTGCCGCTCGGCCCCATCCCGATTCAAATCACGGTAACGGACGTGGGTGGCAATGCAGTGCCCTGCGGTCCTGTAGTGACGGTGGTGGATGTGACGCCGCCGGTGATTTCGGTTTGCCCGCCGCCCCAGTCGGCGGTCGGCGACGCCAACTGCCAGGCGGTCATGCCCAACTTCCTCCCGACCGGCGTGTATGCGGATAATTGTGGTGTCGCCAGTGTGGCCCAGAATCCCCCGGCCGGTACAATGGTGACGGGTACGCAAACCGTGACCATCACCGTGACGGATACGGCCGGGCTTACCGCCACCTGCAATACCACCTTAACCATTACGGACACGACCAACCCGGTCGCGGTGTGCAAGAACATCACAGTGAACTTGAGTTCGCCCACGATTAATGCCAATGCCATTGACGGCGGGAGCACGGACAACTGCGGCATCACCCAGTGGCTGATTGACGGTGCGGCAACCCGGACCTTTACGTGCGCCGACATGCCGTCGGTATCTGCAGTGTTGAATGTGCGGGACGGGGCGGGTAATTTGGCATCGTGCAACGCCACTGTAACGGTGGTGGACGATGTTCTGCCGGTTATTGCGATGAGTGGCGTGAGCCCGGTGACCGTCGAATGCGGCGCCACCTACACAGATGCTGGCGCCACCGCGAATGATAACTGCGACGGGCCATTGACCCCGAACGCGGTCAGCACTGTTGATACGGCCGTGCCCGGCAATTACACGGTGACCTACACCGTATCTGATGCCGCGGGTAACGCCGCGATACCGGTTGTGCGCCAGGTCAACGTGGTGGATACCACGGCGCCGGTCATCACCTTGGTGGGTGATGCGGAGGTAACGGTGGAATGCAGTACCAGTTACACCGATGCCGGTGCGACCGCTGATGACGTGTGCGACGGTGAGTTGACCGGTTCTATTTCTACGGTCAATCCGGTGGACGTGGATGTTGTCGGCGACTATACGGTCACCTATGATGTCAGCGATACGGCCCTTAATGCCGCGACCCAGGTGACGCGCACGGTGCATGTGGTGGATACCACCCTGCCGGTGATTACCCTGCTAGGCGACTCGGTTGTGTACGTGGACATGTTCAGTGTCTACACCGATGCTGGCGCCACCGCCGCTGACAGTTGCGGCGCTGTTGACCTGACCGGCAGCATTGTCACGGTGAATCCGGTGGACACCAATACTCCTGACACCTACACGGTCACTTATGATGTTGCCGACGCCCAGGGCAACGACGCGGTGCAGGTAACCCGCACGGTGATCGTGCTCGATACCTCACAACCGGATATCGTGCTGGTCCAAGTGGAAAGCGAATTGACTGTCGTGGTGACTTACAACAAGGACATGACGGGCGGTATCGGCATGGATGTTCCCGGCAACTACACGGTTTCCGGTTCCGGCATCGGCACCTTGTCCGCCAATCCCAGCAGTGTGGAAACGGTGAGCGGCACCGAATACCGTCTGGTTTGGGTGCGTCCCGATGAAATGTTCAACGGCGGCGATATTGTGATTACAGTAACGCCCTTCTCCGTCGAAGATTCGGCGGGCAACTTCATCCGCGACAATGAAGGTTCCGATCTTGGCGGCGCCATCGGCGAAGCGCCTGTGATTACCATGAACGGCTCCGATGAAACGCTCGAATGCAATACGGACATCTTCATTGAAGCAGGCGCCACCGCGGAAGACAACGTAGACGGTTCTGTGCCGGTAATTATTACCGGGGATGACCTGGTGAATACAGCTGTGCCCGACGCCTATATCGTTTCTTACGACGCCGAGGACGCCGCGGGCAATGCGGCCACAGTCACCCGGACCGTAACGGTGGCCGACACAGCCGCGCCGGTGATTGAACTGCTGGGCGAAGCCGTACTGCAGTTGGAATGCAACGTCGACATCTATGAAGAAGCCGGCGCGACAGCGGCGGATGTCTGTGAAGGCGACTTGACCAGTGCCATCGTCATTGGCGAGGGCGCCAATACCGCCGTCCTCGGCCTGCAGATCGTAACCTACAGCGTTTCCGACGGCGCCGGCAATACTGCCAACGCGGAGCGCGAGGTGACCGTCGCGGATACTACGGCTCCGTCCATCGCGCTGCTGGGCGACAACCCGGTGATCCTCACCGACGGCAGCCTCTATGTGGAAGCCGGTGCCGAGGCGTGGGACGAATGCGAAGGCGACCTGTCCGGCGCCATCGTTATCGACGGTGACGTGGCCAATACAAATGAAGTCGCCACGTATGTGCTCACCTACACGGTCAGTGACAGCTCCGCGAATTCGGTTGCGACGGCGCGCACCGTGGTGGTGAAGCCCGAAGACTGCGAGCTGGCTTATGAACTGACGGTGGACGTTAACCCGGTAACGCCGGGCGGCACCTCGACCTTCACCGCCGCCCCGTTGTCTGAAAATTGCAGCGCCGGGGAACTTCATTACATCTGGACGAAGAATGGCGAAGTGATCCCGGATGCGCCGGATGCGGCGATCTATGTCATCGAAAGCGCCGAGTTCACGGATACCGGGGCGTACAAGTGCAGCGTGAGTGATGCGTCGAGTTCGGTGGACACCAATGAAGTGGCGCTCATCGTCACTTCCGGTGTGCCCGTTGCGGGCGCCTTCGGCCTGCTCTTGGCAGCCGCCGCCTCCGCGCTCGCCGGTGTCGCCTCGCTGCGCAAGCGCCGCTAGTCAACTGTTGAATCAAGGCGGCGCTGACTGTAACGTCAGCGCCGCCCTTTGGGCTTTATTGAATCGATAAATAAGGTGATCAGTCAGATCGGTCGGATCTGTCCGATCAAAAAGGCAGTGTGGAATTATCTTTTGGGTGAGTGAACGCGCGGCCCATAACCGCAAAAAGAGAAGGAGTGCATTCATGACAGTAAAAACCAGAAGGTGTGCCGCCCCTCGGACGGTAGTTTTCGGCATGGCGTGCCTCGCGCTCGCCCTGATGGCCGTGTCGGCCACGGCGGCGCCGGTGAGGCTGGCTCGGTACGACTTCATTGTGAGCGGCCAGGAAGCCGATACCGGCCTTTTCGCCGTGCCCGCGGGCAGAAACCGCACCATTATCGTCACCGTGCATGCGCGCACAGACACCGGCCCCACAGCGGACTATGTCACGGTGGACTGGGCGAATCTGGACGGCGACGCCGGCGCGTTGCTGACCAAGGCGCGTCAGGCCATCCGCAGCGTGGCCCCCATGCATCAAAGCACGACGCTGTTATACCGCCATATTGACAACGCTGTTTCCGGCGATCACAGCGTCCGCATCCGTATGGCCAATGCCCTGACCGAGGCCAAGGTCGTGCATGTGCATGTCATGGGTAATCTGGACCCCGCATTCGCGCCTGTAGTGGGCGATACCAATGGCAAGGACGCCGCAAGCACGGGAACCACTCCC
>Ga0209723_1006340_pt1 | contig 11479 bp, 10 predicted proteins | sample BiotimSIPDNA_2_FD_185750 | JGI IMG/M metagenome (GOLD analysis project Ga0209723, IMG submission 185750) | Anaerobic biogas reactor microbial communites from Washington, USA - Biogas_R2 time_0 SIP DNA (SPAdes) (version 2) | ecosystem: Engineered > Bioreactor > Anaerobic > Unclassified | place... | reverse complement strand
GTTATAGCTTTGATCAATATACACCTCGATGTCTTGATATCTTATCCCCCATAACTCCAAACATCGATCACGGTACAACTCGTATGACTTATCTAAAAAGTGTATACCATGTGCTGACCTACTCACAGCCACTACAATCGGCTTGCTTGACATCACCCCTAGGTTATGATAAAGTATATTTAAGCGCTTAACTTTAGCGAGACTTCTCACTTTAAAGGAGGTACCAGTGGCTACAATATATGATGTTGCCAAAGAGGCTGGGGTTTCAATCGGTACGGTCTCGTATGTTATTAACAAATCCAAGCAAGTTCGTCCAATCACTATTAAAAAGGTTGAGGCAGCCATGCAGAAACTCAACTACCTGCCCTCTGCTCATGCCAAGGCACTTGCCCTTGGACGGACGAATGTCATTTCCCTGGTCTATCCCAGCAGTGTCATTGATTTCCAAATGATCCTTAATAAAATTCCCATCGCGATTGGTGATGTTCTGATAAATTCGGATTACCGACTGAACTTGCTTCCCCTTTTGCCAGGTAAAGAGATTGCGGAACTGGAAGCCAGTGTTCAATCCCGCCTGTTGGATGGTGCACTCCTGCTTAACACCCTTCTGCACGATGAACGGGTGGAATACCTCAAACAAACCGAGGTTCCCTTTGTATTAATTGGTCGCTGCCTAGATAATAATGACCTTTACTTTATTGATGCGGATATCGAAAAAGCTGCCCATCTGCAGGTCGAACACCTTTCTAACTTGGGTCATCACCAGATCGCTTTTGTTGGCCTGCAGCCTGAGGGCAAAAACATCAGCAGTGTGTCTTTCAGATTGCAGACAGCGTTTATCAATGCGCTCAACCAATTTGGACTTTCAACCAATCCGCGATTGCTCATTAAAGCAGGCTGTCCGGCAGAGATTTTCAATGATATTGAAAAGTTACTGACCTCAGCCAACCCGCCAACTGCCATTTCTGTTTCAAGCGAGGCGGATGCCATGTGCATCTTAAAAACAGCGGCAAAGCTGGGTTTGAAGATCCCTGGTGACCTCGCGATTATTGGGTATGCAGAAAGTCCGCTCTATCCCTTGCTGTCACCTTCTATTACAGTCGTTTTCGACAAGATAATGGAGCTTGGCAACCTAGCAACCACGATGCTGTTGGAATTACTGGATGGAAAGAATCCAGAAAAACCTCATATTTTGCTTGAGCCGCGCTTGATAGCTCGGGAATCGACTGTCGGTAAACATTAAGCCCGTCATAGACCCGACCAATCAATTTAAGGAGAAAGAATGACCAAAACAAAACATCTAAAGTTCATCATCCTGATTGCATCAGCGCTGCTGATTATTTTACTGCCCGCCTGTTCGCAAAAACCCAGCGAAACAACGACCGAAGGACCAGCGAACGGTAAACGCAATCCTGAAGAACTCACATTGTGGGTTTATTTTTCAAGCGATGAGGAAATGGCGGTTCTAGAATCAGTTGTCTCTGAATGGGAAGCCCAGACCGGCGACCAGGTAGAAGTCATTCAATACCCATACTTTGAGATGCTCTCCAAGGTTGAAGTTTCTTTCCCAGCTGGTGAAGGACCGGACCTGATCGAATATCCCCATACAAACGCGGGTGTCTGGTCCCAGGCTCAATTAATATCTCCTTTCCCCAAAGATGTTTTGAGTGAAACAGAAGCCGCCAATTACCAGACCAGTGCCCTCTCCGCCTTTACAACCAATGGTCAGCTATATGGAATACCGCAGATTTCTGATATGGTTGTGCTGATGTACAACAAAGACCTGGTGACCACCCCACCCACAACCATGGAAGAGTTGAAGATCATGGCTCACGAACTCACTACTGATGATATCTATGGTTTCTTGATGCTGGATAACAATATGTGGTTTGGCTGGGGTTTTGTCAGTGGTTATGGGGGATACATTTTTGGTGAAAAAGATGGCGCATATGATCCCAATGACATTGGTATATTCAGTAAGAACACAGCCGATGGACTGGATTACCTAATGACTTTTCGCAAGATAGAAAAACTGATCCCTTTAGATGTGGATTGGAACGTATTAACCGGGATGTTCACTGAAGGAAAGGTTGCGATGATGTTCATGAACGCCAATCAAGCCGGGATCTATGAGGAAGCTGGCATCCGTGTAGGCATGGCAGTTATGCCCCAGTTACCCAATGGCCAAATGCCTGCGCCGTTAATGAATCTGCATGGCTGGGGTTTAAATGCATACAGTAAAAAACAACAGGCTGCAGCCGAGCTGGCTGTTTTCTTAGGCGCAAAATTGCCCGTTCCCCTGTTCCAGGCTTCTGCCGGAAACATCCCTGTACGTAAAGATGTAATGAGCGACCCGGTGATCGCAAATGACCCAAACGCGAATGCGACTGCTCAACAGGTAGAGTTTGGTCAACCAGTGCCCAACATTCCTGAGATGGGTCTGGCATGGACTCCAATCGATAATGCCTTCAAACTGGTCGCCACGGGAGAAATTAATACCGCCCAAGCATTGATGGAAGCTGCACAGGCACTGCGTGAGGCCATTGCCTCGCAGGATTAGACATGAAACGTCGTTTCGTTGCTTATCCTTACCTACTGCCAGGTTTCATCGGGTTGTTGATGACCACGCTTGTACCTGTTGGTTACAGCATCTACATCGCATTCACCAATTACAGCACAAAGCACCTGTTTGACTATTCATTTATAGGATTGGCAAATTTCCAGCGCATCTTAATCGGCATAGACCAGAAAAACTTCTTAACCGTTTTCACCTGGACCATGGAATGGACAGTCATCACCACATTATTGAACTTTAGTGTCGCTCTCTTCTTAGCCATTCTGCTTAACAATCCGAGACTTCATGAGCGAAACGTCTATCGTACGATCCTGATCTATCCATGGGCACTTCCAGCAACTCTGACAATCATGGCGTGGGCAGGATTGTTAAACAACAGTTTTGGGCCGGTCAATCAATTATTAGGCTCTTTTGGCATCAGCGCCATCCCCTGGTTAACCGATCCCAATTGGGCAAAGGTCTCCTGCATTATTGTCAATCTCTGGCTTGCCTATCCATTCCTGATGTCGGTGTGCCTGGGAGCATTGCAATCCATCGATCCCTGTCTGAATGAGGCGGCTGCGATTGATGGGGCTAACAAAAGGCAGATATTTTGGCATATCACCATGCCCTTGCTGCGGGCAGCGACAATGCCGGTTTTGATCATCTCTTTTGCCAACAATTTCAGTGGCTTCGGTGTAATCTACCTATTAACTGGGGGAGGACCAGTTATGGGTATTGATCCGCGAACACCCGGTGCGACTGACCTGCTTTCGACCTGGATGTATCGCCTGGCATTTGGTGATGTCAGCAAACTGTACGGCGTGGCAGCTGCAACCGGCATAATTATTTTCATTTTTGTAGGTGCACTCACTCTGATCAATTCTGCATTGACTGGATCATTAAATAAGGTGGAAGCATGAAGAACAAGGTAACAACAATCCGCCCAGATCTGACGCATCAAACCTCAAAGTGCAGGACACCTTTTTCTAGTCGATTAAGCGTGACAGCCATCCGGCTGGTATTGATATTTGCCTGCATACTCACCCTTTTTCCTGCCATCTGGTTGATCTCTGCCTCGTTATCAGCCGGCAGCAGTCTTTACAGCGGGGGTATCATACCCGCCAAGACAACTCTCTCCAATTATAGCAATCTGTTTAAAGACACCGATTTCCTCGTATGGATGAAGAACAGCCTGATCATCTGTACCGCATCCAGCGCGCTAGCTCTCCTTATGACAACCTCAATGGCATATGCCTTTTCACGTTTTCGTTTTCCAGGCAAACGATTTGGTTTGCTTTTTCTCGTGATCATCCAGATGTTTCCAACCATAATGAGCATCGTTGCAATATTCCGCCTCCTTCAAATGATCCATTTGATCGACTCATACCTTGGTTTGGTGCTAATTTACGCAGGCAGCGGGGTTGGTTTCAACACCTACCTTCTCAAAGGTTACTTCGACTCACTACCCAAAGAACTGGATGAATCTGCGTATATTGATGGTGCAACCTCCTGGCAAGTTTTTACCCGCATGATACTGCCCCTATCCTCACCCATGCTTGCAGTAGTCTTCCTCTTCAACTTTATCGGATTTTTCCAGGAATACCTAATTGCCAGCATTGTGCTTTTCTCTCCCAAGTTGCGTCCTGTTGCCCTGGGCTTGCGATTCTATATCAATGGTAATTACTCTCAGAACTGGACTGGGTTTGCAGCCGCATCCATTATTGCCTCGATTCCCATACTTATCATCTTCTTTACTTTACAGAGATTCCTGGTGGAGGGTCTCACCAAGGGTGCTTTGAAAGGTTAATCAGAGTGGAATTCAAACAACTTACACGGATCAAACCCCAACCAGACATCCAGGCATGGTTGGCACACATAAAAGGGCAGAGCATTCAACCTGTTGCGCCACAAGCTGAGTTCATCATTGATAACCCGGTGATTAAAACGATTATACAAGATTTAATGCATCGCCATTGGGTGGATTATGGTGCCGATCGAGCTTCCCAGACAGCCTACCTGGATAACCTTATCGCCTTCTGGTCATTCATGGGTTACGATTTTGTTCGTTTTGAAAGTGGGTTGGGCTTTCCGGCGGATTCATTGTCAACCCAGAATACCGTCCAAGGAACCGTAGGACAACGCAACTGGGTGGATGAGCACCAATCATCCATCGATTCACTTGCTGAACTGGAGGCTTTCCCTTTCCCAAGTGTGGAGCAATTTGACCTCTTCCCGTTTGAGTATCTGAGTGCTCATTTACCGGAAGGAATGGGCTTGATCTTGTCGCATGGTGGTGGCTTTCTGGAGACCCTGACCTGGATACTATCCATGGAGGGGTTATTCTTAAAACTATATGACCAACCTGAACTCGTCGTTGCCCTGATGGAACGAATTGGCAACCTGCAAATGGAATTTTACAAACAAATTATCAGCCTGGACAAGTTGGTGGCTATCTTCCCGGGCGATGATATGGGTTTCCGCACAGGAACCCTCATTAAACCTGATGCATTACGCCAGATCATCCTCCCATGGCACCAAAAACTGGCGAGCCTGGCACATGAACATGGACTGCTTTATTTCCTGCACTCATGTGGAAACTTAAAAAACATTATGGAAGACCTGATCGATAGAGTTAAAATTGATGGAAAGCACTCATTCGAGGACGCCATCATGCCTGTAGAAGACTTTTATGACCTTTACGATCAGAGAATTGCCATCCTGGGAGGGATGGACATTAATTTCCTTGCCACCGCCACACCGGAAGCTGTGCGCTTCCGCACGCGGCATCATCTTGAGCACTGTAACCGTGGGCGTTTTGCCATCGGGTCGGGAAATTCGATACCAGATTATGTGCCAGTTGAAAATTACCTGGCATTGGTCGATGAGACATTGGAGATGAGGTCCAACCATGTTTAAAAACATTTACTACTATAAACCCAACCTTGATGAGGTTGTCAAGAGATACAAAGCCCTGTATGAAACCAGTTCACCCGGGCATGCAATCGTGTATGCCATGCCGGCATTTGTGGAAAAGGAATCGGTTCCTAAATTGAATTCTCTCAATTTGGATATCGACATGGAAATGTATCTCGATATCTGCTTGCGTAATTATCGGGCGTTCCTGGAACTCACCAGGCAAATTCCCGATGATCTGCTGCCCACTTTTGGCCCCAATTTTGGCATCGGGGATTATTCCGCATTCATCAAAGGAGAGGTTGTTTATACTGAAGATACCTCATGGGCAGCCCCGATATTGAATGAATTATCTGAAATGGATCAATTGGAACTAAATTCGGATGCCTATTGGGTAAAAATGCTTGAAAGAGCTATGCGCCACCTGGTAAAACAAACCGCAGACGGTCCAATCGCCCTGGTGCGGGGATATTATTCCCCATTAGACCTGGCACATGCCTTGCGAGGAGAGTCACTTTTTACAGATTTTGTCGACTCACCTGAAGAGGTTCATAAATTGATGGCATTTTGTGCCAGGGCAATTGTCTGGATCGCCAGTCGCATCCGCGCTATCCACGGCTTGATATGGGAAGGCAATGTGGCTGGAGCTTGGTTAAAACCAGGCACCATTTGCATGTCGGAAGATATAGCCTGTCTTGTCTCACCAAAAATATATGCTGCTTTTGCCCGACCTTACACACAGTATGTCATCGACCAGATAGGTTTTGGTCAAATTCACACCCATTCATTAGGCGTTCGGACCATCCCAGAGATCTCAAAACTCAACAGCCTGTTAGGAATACAAATCTCGGATGATCCCAACACCGAACCCGCCTTTTCCCAACTGGATTTTCTTTTACCGCGCACAAACCCGATTCCGCTGACCGTAGGCTGCACCCCGGAACAGGTTTATCTGAAGGCACAAGCGATCCTGAAGGAGCATAATTTGACTTTTGCCGCTTCAGTGAACTCGGTTGAGGAAGGACAGACATTGATAAACTGGGTACGCAATCATTCATTATGAATCATGTCGGTCCAGGCATCACAGCAAATTCCAAAACATTCGGAGCACCCATCTGGGCTAAAGAAGCTGTCATTTACCACATATTCATAGATCGTTTCAGCCCATCCCCCAACACATCATGGGGTAAGCCACAGTCCTTGTCCGGTTTTTTCAATGGCACAATTGCTGGTATCAATTCCAGGCTCGATTACCTAGTGGACCTGGGGGTAAACACGCTGTATCTCAGTCCGCTCCTCCCCAGCCCTTCGCATCATGGCTACGATGCCACAGATTATTTTGAAGTTGAACCTAGACTGGGTAATATAGCTGATCTTCAAACACTAATTAGTGCACTCCATGACAGGGGAATGCACCTGCTGCTTGATTACGTGCCCAATCATTTCTCAAGCATGCACCCTTTTTTCCAGTCAGCAATCAGCGATCCCCAGAGTCCATACCGGCAGTGGTTCACATTCACTGATTATCCAGATCAATACCTGACCTTTCGCAATGTGCAGTCTTTGCCCAAATTAGACCTGACCTTTCCAGCAGCAAGAAAATATATGCTGGATGCAGCAACCTACTGGCTCAAATTGGGTGTGGACGGCTTTCGCATAGATCACGTACCTGGTCCGTACAAAGGATTTTGGAGAGAGTTTGCACAAGTGGTCAAATCCATCAATCCACAAGCCTGGTTGATCGGTGAGATTCCTGAAGAGATTGAAGAGCAGATGACTTATTACGGGTTATTAGATGGGTGCCTCAATTTTATTCTGTGTGACCTATTGCGCCAATTTTTCGCATATAGCAGCCTATCGGTGCAGGAATTTGCCAGCCATCTTACCCAACACCTTGAAGTTATTCCCAAGGAATTTTCCGCACCCTCCTTCCTCGATAACCATGACATGGACCGTTTCCTCTGGTTGTCTGGTAACAATCTGAACCGATTGAAACTAGCTGCACTGAGCCAATTCACGCTTCCAAACCAACCCATAATCTATTACGGCACTGAAACAGGGTTAAGCCAGTGGCATGGTGTCGATCGCCCTGGTCAGGAAATTGGACACCTTGAGGAAGCCCGTTTACCCATGCGCTGGGGAGAGGAACAGGATAAATCCCTGATCAATTATTACCGGAGTCTGATCAAACTAAGGCAGCAATTCCTGGATCTGATCCTTGGTGATTTTCATCTCCACCACGCCAAGAAGTCCAGTTTTTCCTACAAATATAATAAAGGAAAGGATGAGCTTCTGGTAGTTTTCAATCTTTCCTGTGATAGGATGGCTTTTGACCCGGATATGTTCAAAAATGAACCAGTGTTTTGCTCAGCCGAGGGCTTGGTTGATCAATTTGAAAATGGATCCTGCTATTTACCACCCCTATCCGGAACTGTATTTACCAACCGGCTCATTTGAAATCACCGACCAGATCGTTATTCCAGGGCTATGGCATGCATGAAGATCCCAGGGTATTCCCTTGTACCTGCTAATTCCACGTATTGTATATGATCGCCCAATCGTTCAGCAAACGCACGGTGACTTTTCGATAGAAGCATTTGTTTGGCGCCAACCCCTGCAGCATTCCCCACTTGTCGATAACACTCCAGGGAAATTCTGGGAAACATTCCAATCCCAACCGCATTGCCAATATCCAGGTAAGTCCCAAACGCACCTGCAACCAGGAAAAGTTCGATCATTTCATAAGTGATACCGGCAGTCTTCAGCAGCATTTCGACCCCCGAACGAATAGCTGCTTTTGCAAGCTGGATCTCGTTCACATCTGACCTGTTAATCGAAATTTCCCTGCCGTGACCCGTGTCTGTTGCAGGGACGAGAACGAACCTGGTATTTCCATTTTCCCTGTTTACCCTTGGGTCATTTGCAGTAAAAGCTCCCCGCCTATCCAGGATCCCAGCCCTGCGCAGCTCAGCCACCACGTCCAGAATCCCCGAACCACAGATGCCAATCGCTGGCTTTCGTTCAATGGTCAGCAGCTGGTGTTTATCATTTTCCAGCTTAAAGCGCTCAATCGCCCCCGGAATCGCCCTCATGCCTTCGTGGATATGTGCGCCTTCAAATGCGGGACCCGATGCACAGGAACATGCCCAATGTCTGCCTTGATGGATCAGGCTGATCTCGGTATTGGTGCCAATATCAAGTGCGATGACCGTCTGGGGTAGGCTGGGTGCCCCAGTTGCCAATAACATTGCGACATGATCCCCACCAACAAAACCGGCAATATTTGGAGGTAAATAGACACAGGCGTCTTCAGCCATGGGCAACCCGATCCCGCTTGCAGGTAAATACATGGAAGCAAGCTGACCTGGTTGATATGGCGCCACCCCGAGGGAATGAACCGGGATACCAGCCAGAAAATGATGCATCGCTGTATTACCAACCATTACACCTTCAACAACATGGCTCGGGGAAATGCCAGCTTCAATGCACAGGTCAGCCAGTAGTTTGTCAAGCACATCAACTAAAATGCGGTGTAAGGTATCAAGCCCATGTTCATGATTATCGGTATATTGGATCCTGCTGATCACGTCCTCCCCAAAAGCGATCTGGGGATTGGTGACGCCACCCATTGCCAATGTCCTGCCATTTTGCATGTCGAGGAGATACCCGGCTAGCTTGGTAGTCCCGATATCCACTGCAAACCCATATGCACCAGGTTGGAAAAGGTAATCATTGTCGATTTTGATATGAAGCTCCTGCCCTTCTAGCTGCAGGCGCTGCATTGTTGCAAGCGATTCGGGCGGAAATTGGACCAGACAATCCGATAATGCATTAACCTGGCATGCCAGCCGCAGGTTTTTGTTCATCTCATCAAGGGAAAGATGTTCTTTTTCCAGGTCGGAAAGAGGCGAAACATCCCCGCTAACCACAAAGACCTTGCACATGCCGCAGGTACCATTGCCGGCACAAACTGCATTGATTTCAACACCCGCCATTTGAGCGCAAGTTAACAGGGAAGTGCCCGAATTGCATTCCAGGTGGTATCCTGTTGGTTCCAGGGTAACGGTGATCTTTGGAGTTTTATTGTTATCAGACATTTTTTAGGTTACAGTGATTTTACCTTGTTTGCAGGTAGGGAAAATCTCTGACAGCAGAAAAAAATGCTCCTAAGTTGTCAAGCGACGTATGAGGAGGAATGTCACAACCCGAGGAAATAATAAAATTAGACTTGTTTTTTGTCTGATCCATTAATTCATGGGTGTGGTGATACACCTTATCCGCGGTCATGCTATGGAAAATATTTACAGGATCAAGGTTGCCAGCAAGGATCACCTTTTCATCCACCCTTGAGAGAGCTGAAAGGATATCCATGGATGCACCAAAATGATAGATCTCTGCCCCACTCTGGATAATACTGGATAAGTGAACCAGCTTTGCCCCGCAATTATGGTATACCACGGTAAAGTTTTCGTCATTCACCATGTCGACGATTTGTTTAATATATTGGGTGGAAAATTGGCCCATCGCCCTTGGTGAAAGAAGACCTGCTGCTGGTTCCGCCATGATCACTCCCCATGTACCCACCTGGCGAAAAGCTTTAATATATACGATCAAGAACTCGGTCACTTTTTCCAACAGCTGAGATAACGTATGGGGATCTGTGATCGACAATTCAAGTGCTTCCGACACCCCAAACAACCTGCCAGCCAGGGAAAAAGGCCCAATCACCCCTCCCAAAACAGGGTATCCCTGCGCATGTTTAACCAGGTCGGCTGCTGAATCAAGATGGATACGGGTGCGACCCAAGTTTATTTCCGGGATATCCAATTGGGAAACATCGTAAGAAGTCTTTAGTAATCTGTCGATGACTGAAGGTATCTCTTCTTCAGTCATATTCACCTGGCAGCCAAACAGTTCCGCTTCAGCACTCAGATCCATGGCAGTCAGCAATAATTCAGTATTGAAGAATTCATGTAAAGCCAGCACAGCTTCAGTCTGCGCCTTGGCATTGGTCACAACGTCTTTAACCGTCGTCCCGGTCAGTTCTAAACCTGCAAAAACCCCAATCGGCATGGGAATGCGGTGTGCAGATTGGCGCACTAAATCAACTAATCTTGAAGCCATATCCCGGAAATAATTAGGACATCAATTGACTGGCAAGAAATGCAGCCTGGTTGGCGTCTGCCGCAAACCCATCGGCTCTGATCTCATCTGCATATTGCTGGGTAACTGGCGCCCCGCCAATGATCACTTTAACCTGCTGACGAATATTATTTTCCTCAAGGTGTTTCAAAGTTTTTTTCATATTTGTCATTGTAGTAGTTAACAAGGCTGACATACCAACGATATCCGGTTGATGCTCGCGGATGGCAGCCAGGAATTTTTCGGGTGGACAGTCTGTGCCCAAGTCAATGACCTGGAAACCTGCGCCTTCCAACATCATGCTGACCAGGTTCTTACCAATATCATGCAGGTCTCCCTGCACCGTGCCTATGACCACTTTGCCTTTAGGTTTGATGTCTTGGGCAACCAGGATGGGGCGCAGGATACCCATACCAGCCTGCATAGCTCTGGCTGAGATCAGCATTTCAGGTACAAAATATTCGCCTTCCTCAAAAAGTCGACCGACCTCTTTCATGGCAGCAATCAAGCCATGATTAAGGAGATCTTCAGCTATGCTCCCGCTTTGAAGAGCAGACTCAACTGCGTTTTTTACCCCTACCGCGTCGCCGTCAATCACTCCATTATAGATATTTGTTACGAACTCCGTCATGACATCCTCCATAGAGCTATTGGTCACATACCCATTATCGTTTCAATTTAAGCGCTTAAATAATAGCATGGATTACCTATTTTGGCAATCCATGAATCTTGGAGACTTAGGTGATGAGCCAGCAGATGGTATCCACTCCAATCACCGAGCTGGACTGCGATTTTGTCCAGAAGGATGGGCGGAACGAACTTTATTTTAGCATCCAAATGAGGAGAGGTGGAAACAAGATGCTCCCA
>Ga0209723_1006330_pt1 | contig 11493 bp, 11 predicted proteins | sample BiotimSIPDNA_2_FD_185750 | JGI IMG/M metagenome (GOLD analysis project Ga0209723, IMG submission 185750) | Anaerobic biogas reactor microbial communites from Washington, USA - Biogas_R2 time_0 SIP DNA (SPAdes) (version 2) | ecosystem: Engineered > Bioreactor > Anaerobic > Unclassified | place... | reverse complement strand
CCGATTCAGCAGCAGTATCTTCTTGCAGCTCACGTAAATTAATCGTCTCAATTCAGGTAAACTATTTATTATTTGGCATGAAACTTGGATATTTTATTTAATAGAAATCAACAATCTGCTTTTCCCTAATCAGGAGCAGCTATGAAAAAACATGACTTTCCACAAAGACTTGAAAAAAGTAACGCAGTAAATAACGCTCCAATCGACAAACATATTCCCTTTATGGCAGGCAGACCAAAACGAGACTGTGTAATTGATCGGGATGATCTCCTTAATTTGCAAATCGCTATCTATACAAGCAAATCCCTGGAGGAATTTCTTTATTCAACCTGATACATTAAATTTATAAATGATATTTTATGAAACAAATGTTCTTTTATAAAAAAATATCGGGTCGGATCAGAGCTGTTTGCAGGAAACCTGAACCTGCTCTTTGTTAAGACGATTCTTTTACGCTTTTAACCCGCTCAGTCCGGAGAAACAGAAGAATGCCGGGCTGATTTTGCACCTTTTCAGTCATCATAATTACTGCATCCAGGAACGATCAGAAGTTCCCTGAACACCGCGAACTTTCAAATCAAAATCGTCAGGATTATTTGCATACTGTTTAGCTGTCTGCAATGAAATTAACTCATCCTGATAAAGCTGAAACAGAGATTGATCAAAAGTTTGTGATCCATACTGGGTATTTCCATCTGCGATTGCCTGTAAAAGAATATGAGTATTATGAGGCTGCTGTATTAGCTCGGCAATATTTGCATTATTGACAAGTATTTCGGCTGCCGGAACTCTTCCATCCCCTCCCTGACGAGGCAAAAGACGTAATGATATTACAGAAACGAGGACACTGGAAAGTACAAGTCGAATCTGGTCGTGCTGATGAGGCGGGAAAAACGAGATGATTCTTGATATCGTTTCAACAGTATTCATTGTATGAAGCGTACTCATCACCAAATGACCGGTATCAGCCGCACTCATCGCAGTTTCCATCGTCTCACTATCACGAATTTCCCCAATGAGTATAATATCCGGGTCCTGACGAAAGCTGGCTCTAAGTGCAGAACTGAACGATCCGGCATCAGTTCCGATTTCTCTTTGAGCAATAATGCTTCTCTTGTCTTTATATAAAAATTCTATAGGATCTTCTATTGTAATTATGTTTGATGATGTGTTTTTGTTTATATGTTCAACCATGGAAGCCAGTAATGTAGATTTACCACTACCAGTTGTTCCGGTTACAAGAATGAGACCACGTTTGCGCATGGCAATATCCAGAATAACTTCAGGAAGAAACAATTTACTGAATTCCGGTACCGTCGTTTTAATATATCTGATTGCAAATGAAGGCGTTCCACGCTGATGATAAGCGTTTATCCTGAACCGGCCCAACCCTTTGACACCTATGGCGAAATCCAGTTCATGATTCCTGGAGTAATAATCATACTGGTCGGAACTCATAAGGTACTGCATTATCGCTTCCATTTCATCAGTTTTAACAGGCTCTGTATTCAGCCTGAAAAGCTCTCCATCAACACGCATTACAGGAGTCACTCCAACCCGCATATGCAAATCAGATGCATTTTTATCAACCATTAATTTGAAATAAGATTGTATCCGGATCATAACTCAATAATTTCCTTGGGAGATTTGGTAATTATACAGGATTCATCACTTCCTAAGACAAGCATATCCTCGATTCTCACACCCCCGAATCCCGGTATATAAATACCTGGTTCAATTGTAATCACAGTATTTTTTTCCAGTTTTTTTTCTGAAACAGGACTTATCCTGGGTGCTTCATGAATTCTCAATCCAACACCATGTCCAGTCGCATGCCCGAAATACTCTCCAAAACCGGATTTGTTTATAATTGAGCGTGCTTTGTAATCCAGCTCTTTACCTGTCATTTCTGAACGAGCCGCATTACACGCTTCTTTTTGAGCCCGAAGAACAATATCATAAATTTCCCTCTGACGTGCAGTTGCCTTACCCATAACCACAGTTCTGCTCATATCAGAACAATACCCGCTTACAGTACATCCAAAGTCAAAAAGAACCCATTCTCCCTTTTGCAGAACCTTTTTTCCAGGCCTGCCATGGGGCAAAGCGCTTCGAGCTCCAAACAAGACTATCGAATCAAAAGATGGTTTTTCTGAACCATATTCACTACAAATTTTCTCAAGCTGTTTTGCCAGTTCAATTTCAGTAACACCAGGTTTTATATCTCCAAGTATCCTTTCAAAAGCTTTGTCACCTGCCTGAGCAGCTTTCTTCATTAATGAGATCTCTTTTCTTTCCTTTGATAGAAAAAGTTCTGAGACCTGTGATGAAAGAGCAACAAATGAGACTTCCCGGCTATGCTGTTTCAGTAAATTCAATCCATCAACAGTCAAACAGCTCGACTGAAATCCGACACGACTTCCCTCTGGAAAATATCCCGCAACAGCACTCAGAAGATTTTCCTTTACCATTCTGAAAGACCAGAAACTGTTTCGGGAACAAAACCTTTCTGCATCAGATTTGTAACGAAAATCCGTAAAAAGAAGAGCCTTTTTTCTGGAAACAAGCAAAGCTGCATTTGACGATCGAAAACCACTCAAGTATTCGACATCAACAGGGTCTGTAATCAGTATATATGACACTTTGTTTGGCAGTAGTAAACTTCTTGTTTTTTCCAGTCTGTTCATTAAAAATGATTACCTCTTTTTTTTCCTTTTTGCAATTACTGCTTTTTTACTTTTTTTTATTCTTACTCCTGCAAGTGGGCGGGTATCATTGGCTGGCTTTTTCCTTCTCTCCTTTTTTGGAGAATCATTACCAGGTTTTCCCTTTCCGGATTCAGGATAAAACACAGTTTCTGTTATCGAAGCTTCTGAAATATTTTTTATATGTTCAAGCCTTTTTTTAAGTTTCTCATTATCAGGATCGCGCTCAATTAACCTCTGATACAATTGTATGGCCAATTCCGATTGACCCTGATGAAAATAGATATCTGCCAGAGTCGGTGTAAGAACATGATCAGGAATAGAAAAACTCCTGTCCCTTTCATTCATTTCTTCTGACTGCAAATCAGAAACTGTCTGCATTACCTCTTCACTTTCGGAATCCTCAACAAAAACAGTATCCCCGGTTTCTTTTTCTGAATCCGGAATGTTTATACCATCGGAATCAGAACTTTTTACACCGTCTCTAACCGGTTCTATATCCTCTTTTTCAATCTGATAATTATGTTCACTTGCATCTTGCGAAGTTTCTTCAGTTACCTTTTGAGAAATTTCCTTTTTATATGGAATGCCTGAATCCTGTTTGTTATTATCAGTTGTTATGTTTGAGGAATCAGGGTTTTGATTTTTATCAGTTTCATCCGATTCAACGTTTTCTGTTTTCGGAAGCTTCGGATCAGCAGTCTGGTTATCATAGTACTTTTCAGTGATTTCAGGATCTGTAACCGCCACACTGTCCACAGAATCTTTCGTGGAGTCAATGTCAACAAGTTTTTGATCATCAGAACTCCCTTCCAAATTTTCGTCAGTATCAGACTGATCAAAAATTTCGGAGATTACACCTGGCAGTGGTTCCATTTCTTCTGACTTGTCTTCATCCGGAATTTCATCCCCAATACCGGGTTTGTCCATTTTTACAAATTCATCACCAGCAGATTCTTCCTGAAATTCACCCTCAATCTCAATATGGTCAAGCCCTTTTAAATCCTCTTCGTACGATTCTCCGGTATTATTACCTGTAATTGAATAAAATTCATTTATATCGTAATTTTCAGCAGGCTCTTCATCATCAGGAATCAAAACATTTCCTGCTATATCAAAAAGGTTATCATCCGGAAAAAATTCCTCCAGACGTTTTGTAATATCCACTCCTGATATTGTTGGTGGTCCATCAATAGAATCTGTATCTTCGCCATAAACATTTACACCAATTTCAGGTTCAACATCTTTACTGTCTGTTTTTTGTTCAGAATCATCAAAAGAAATTGTATCAATAATATCGGATTCACTCTCCTGTGATAACTTTTCAGAATTAGCCTGAGCCCAGTTTTCATCAAAAGAATCCCCGTTTTCAGAAGATTCCGGTCCGTTGGAAAAAATTGAATCCAGCTGCTGCGCTACATCGTTTCCAGAAATCTGCTCCAGTAAATGATTATCACTTTCGTAAGAATTACCTTCGGAATAACCGCTGTTTTCATTGTCATCCAAACTTGATTCTTCAACCAGAAAATCCGGTTCCGGTTTATCCGATTCGAGTATCTCACCATCCGAAGAATTATCAGAAAACAAACTATCAATTTGCTGGTCAATATCATTATCAGAATTTTCCTCAACAAAAGAGCTTTCAGATAAAATATCCGGATTTAAATCTGCATTATTAACTATTGTTCCGGAATCATTTTGTTGCGGTTCAACTAAAGCAGCTTCCAGACTGTTCATATCTTCATCCGACAAGCTTGTGCCTTCGGGTTTTGAACCAATTTCATCTGTAATTTCCGAAATAAAATCGGATAAACTGCTCTCAGTCATTTCATCAGAATTATCCTTTATGACAGTACTCTCCAAATCGAGTTCTTCACCGGAAAAATCCTGACCATTTGGGTATTCAGTAATTAACTCCTGAGACTGTTCCTGTTCTTCAACCGGAATTTTATTGTTATCCTCAACACTTACATCATCAGTAAGAATATCTTTGTTCTGCTCAACCTGGTTCTCTATTATCAAGTCACTGCCGGACATATCGACATTTTCATCAGAATCATTATCTGCAAACAAAGCATCCAGATGTTCGGCGATATCATCTCCCGACACATGTTCATCGGAAGATTCCTGAACAGTTGAATCCATTTCCGGTTGATCACTTTCATTCTCTTCAATCACCAGATTGTCAAAATTACTGTTCTGATCAGTTTCATTTGCATTCGGTTTTATGGATTCATTCCGATCAGTCACATTTTTTGGAATTGATGAATCTTCTGATACCGATTCTTCCTCAAAACCATTTCCACCCGAATCTGATTCACCAAAACCTACTGCTGAATATTCTTCATAATCAATGATATCTCCTGTTCCCTGTGAATTGATTTCATTACTGAAATTCAAATCCTCAAAATCCACTACCGGCATATCCGGAGACTGATCCGGGTCCTGTCCTGAACGGATTTTGTCAATCATCGACCGATCAAATTGTAATGTTTCTTCAAATTCGGAAGCAGCATCTGCTGTCAATTGATTTTCATTATCTGAAATATCATTTTGTTCTGGAAAAGCTCCGCCATTTTCATCAACATACTCCGTAACTCCATTAACAAACGATTGATCCAGATCCGGATTTTTAGTTTGATTTTTCTGGTTTTGAGGAAAAGCAGAATCCATAACATCCGGATCATCCAGCTTTTCTATCTGCTCATCAGACCCAGAAAACAGTTCATCAATTCGTGATGATACATCAGCACCGGATACATCGCCACCCTGCAGTTCTTCACTTTCGAAATCACTCTGAAATCCGCCGATTTCATCACTTTCCGGTTGTGTCATATCGTCTGGCAAGCTCTCGTTTTCAAAAAGCTTATCCATTCTGCTGCTTATATCGTTACCCGGAATTTCTTCCGTTCTGTCCGGATAAAGTTCATCCATCTGTTTTTCCGCACTCAACCCATCATCAGACAGGAAACCGGTTTCATACTGATCAACAGCCGGTTGAACAGTGGTAGCCAGTTGCGACTGATCATTTTGTTTATTATCGCTGTTGTTGAATTCTGGCGGAAGGGTTTCGTTTTCGTCAATTTCAAGTATTTCAAACAGATCTTTATCATCTGGTAATTGCATGCCTGGTCTTAAAGTAGCACTGCCCAGCGGATCGATTTTATATAGGATTGAATAAAGCTCATCGGCTTTGCGATCTTGCCCCTTTTGCGAATAAATTTCGGCCAGTAACTTTATCGCAACACGATTTTGCCTGTCCACGCTGCAGATTTTTTTTAATTCTTCAATCGCCTTATCAAAATTTTCCTGATCAATGTAACAACGCCCTAAAATAAGCCGTCCTGTTACATAGTCAGGATGATTCCTTAATCCATTTAAACAGATATCTATTGCTTTAGATAAGTTTCCCTCTTCTCTGTATGCATCTGCAAGACGTGAAAAAACTCGTGATCCCGGATTTTTTTCCAGCCGAGCCTCAAATAATTCTACAGACTTTTCCGCTGAGCGGGTTGTCATTAAAAAACCTCCACTTTACAATAAAGCTTACCACACGATCAAAAAAAGATCAAGTATCAGACATCCTCATGGTAATCTGTTAATCGGGCCAGTATTTCTGTTTATTTTTTTAACTATCGAAGTAGTGGAATAACCATCAACAAATGAAACGATCCTGATCTGACCCCCATATTGTTCCACAATTTTTCTTTCAGGAAGACTCTCTGGAGAATAATCTCCTCCTTTAACATGAATATCCGGCTTAAGAACTCTCAAAAACTGTTGCGGATCATCTTCCGGGAATATAAAAGTACAATCTACCATTTTCAGGGCTGCTATCAGATAAGCACGATTATTCTGTGATTGAAGAGGCCGATTTTTTCCCTTTAATCTGGCAACCGATTCATCAGAATTTATCCCTACAACAAGAATATCACCTAATGAAGCAGCTTCCAGCAAATAACGCACATGACCATAATGAAGCAAATCAAAACAACCGTTTGTTGTGACCAGAACCTTTCCCTGACCCCTTAACGTCTTTAAATAATCATTCGCGTTTTCAACATCATCAAAGAATAATGGTAACCTGCCTTGCATCTGCCCTCCCAAAAATAATGATTTCAAATAAAAATAGCATTCTTTTTGTCCCGATTAAAAATATCACACAAAAAAGTTTAGTTTTTTGCATAAATATTTAAATTTTATTTAAAATCCGGCTTTTTTTAATTTAAACAACCATTGTAAAAATTTTGCATTGTTATCATCAAAAGGAACCGGACCGTTTTCACAGTTTAGAAGCCCATAACCTTACTAAATGCCAGATATGAAGCATCAAACCTGACAGTTATAGTCCATGAATTAAATCCGGAATACACTGAAAACCGAAAAATATGAGTAAAGGACTTCGATTATCATCATTTTTGATTTCCATTATTCTTTCCAGAAAAAGAGTGAATGATGCGATATGTTTGTGTAACAGAGAGTTTGTATTTTCGGGCGAGTTTTGTTCCGGATACTCCACTGTTATATTCTTCCATTAATTCCCTGTTTCTTTTTTCATTTTTATTATCAACAGACGATATTCCATACTTTTTCCGAAGGTAGTGTACAGCCTGACGGGAAATTCCAAAAAGCTGCCCGATTGATTCATCTGTTCTGTATTTTTTCTGAAGTTTCTGAAGCTGACTCTTGCTTATTCTTGTTCTCATATCTGCATCCCGAATCCCAAGACAAGTTATCCTTGAGATCTACATCCGAATTAATTTCAAAACAAGTCGCTCTTCTGTACCTGCCATCAACTGATTCATTTGTATGCTATAAACTCAATATTACAATGAATATAATAATTTTTAAATAAACTTTAATCAGGTACACCGGGTTCGTCAGATAATTGTGCATGGCAGATGTACAAAATTTTTCACAGGATTTCTGTTTGTTTATCAGTCTGGTCCGCTTTGTTGTGACATTTCAGTCTGTTCTTGCTTGCTAATATAAGCTTTATAAGTTAAAATAGTCACTCTGTTTATTGCTAGAATAACAGTCGTGTATACAAGAGTTCCTGAAAATAAAACAACCCACCTGCAAATGGACCTAAACCATGATAAATTTATCAATGCCGGATTTTGGCTGTCAATTAATCCGCTATAATGCCAATAAATTCCAAATCTTGTGAGAATGAATAAAATGCATATTCCGGTTATAATCCAAACACTTCTGACTAACCATTTAAAATCAATTAATTTAACAAGTTCTTTTACATTAACAATTAAAAATCCGAATAATGAACCAACAATAGCTACAGCCCAGACTTGTTCATTATAGGAAGTGGTCATTCGCAATTGAAACAGATCGATTAATTCTTTCCCTGTCATTTTAACAACTCCATAATTTTAATTATCTGGCAGAATTATTGTCGATTTCATTACAGTTTTCATCGAATAATCCATAGAGAATACTTTCTCCATCCTTTGACACTTTAATCCCTCCATACTTTGCTCTGGCATACAAACCAGCCTCACCCTCCTGAAAAAAAAATGATTCTGAACCGATACTGATAACTCTTTTATGACAGAAATACCGGATTATCATTTCGTCTTCAGACAGAGGCTCTTTATTCTTCTGGAAACGTATGCTCCTGCTGGCTACATTTTGACAATCTGCTTTAAAGACAATGTAACCACGTGAGGGAATGCTATCTCCGTGGGCATTCGTTATTCTATAGGAAAGAGTCATATAATCGCCTTGCATAATCGACCTTGGATCTACAGGTGCCAATTCAAAAAGAACTGTTTTGCCATTTTTAAGCAATCTTTCTCTGCTTGCTACAGAAAAACCAACAGAAACCAGTGTCACGATTACAGAAATACCAAGGACAGTTTTTTTCAATTTCATGTAATTGCCACTTTCTTCTTTATCATTGCAAGTACAGAGTATATTCCTATAAGCAAGGCACCTGTTGACATTAAAATTATTGACTTGATCAGAAGAGTCTGCTGCAAAGAATAATAAAATGAGATTAAATAAATTGCCAGAAACAGGATCCCCAGTGTGAGTAGAACCCGGTTACTTTTAGCGAATCCAAGGACAATTACCATTAAAGAGGTAATAACTCCAGGGGTTTGAGCTGTCGGAGACAATATGACTGCAATCACTATAACTGTAAGCCAAAAAGTAGTTCTTCGAAGCCCCAGATTCTGACAAAGGGATTTGTATAACAGAAAGGTTAATGAGAAAAATGAAATCAGGGAAGTAATATACCAATGATATATGTTTACCATGAAAAACTTGTTATTTATTGATATAAGCAATATCAGCAGTAACCCCAAAACTAGTCCGTAAGCGGTTGGAACAAAAAAATATGGATGCTTTTTGAGCCGGATCTGCAGCGTTATTTCACCAGTCCAGATGAGCACTGATGCGATACTCAGGGCACCAATCAGGAAATGGGTGGCCTCAAAAAACGTACTATTCCAGATAATTCCAAGAAAACAGGCCGGAATCAACATTACAGATATAAACTTTTGTGTATAGCTTTGAGCTCCCAGATAAATTATTGATTGAACTGCTATTCCAGCATAGCAAACCTGCTTTATCCCACCTGCCTTAGTCCCGATTCCAAATCCAAGCAGTATCTGACCAAGAATAGAGAGGGAAAGACTGACAGAATCAAGGAGATGATTCTTCTTGTTAGTATAAGAAAGGATTATTCCCGTTATTATGAAAATTGCACCTAAAGTAATCATGGACTCTTCAGATTGCACAATTCTGGCGATAAAAAGAGAACCTGAAAATAGTAACGATCCAAACCATGCTCCTATAATTGTAATGATCTTGATAAACCAGGGAGCATTGGTTTCTGAACCAGTTGATGATAGTTTCGATTGAAGAAAACCGGAATATGACCTGTAATCATTTTCGCTAAGCCCGGATTCATCAAATACGTTTTTTATAGTTTTAGTTGTTTTCATATTTGCGTTTTCCAGGCATTATTGATTTTTATTAATAATGCTGCTGAGGCTATTGTTAATACGACAATTACAAGACCGCCATTAAAGAATATTGACGCAGAGGTAAAATCACTGGTTTTTAAAATTATAGTAAATATCACTGCTATTATGCACAAAAAAGAGACTGCTATTAAAGACAGATCATATACTTTACGCGAATAGAAATAAATGACTCCAGCGTAACTTATAAAAGCCAGTATAAGGCAAAATAGATATCCTGGTTCTTCAAAATCAGTAACAATGCCAATAATACCTGCAACAGTCATAGAGGACATTGCGGCAAAACCCAATATCCGGGGTAACCATCGTGATTCAAACTGAGGATTTTTTTTAAAACCCGAATATTCATAAATCAACAAGGCAACTGTATCTACTGCGAAAAGTGAAATAAAAACATAAGGGTCGATCCAAATCCACATTATTTGTCCGTAAAATAATACTGTTGATATATTTATAAGAACTAACCACAAAAACCATAGTGGCTTGAAGTTTGAAATAACAACAATTCCTGTAATAAGAATTGCCCAGTTAAGAAAAAGGTCATAGGCATTGGCTCCTGTCTGATATATCTGGCCAAATACTGCAAGAAGAGATCCTGTAAATATTGCTACAGCCAAAAGGGAGAGCTTTGCATAGAACTTCTTCAGATCAGAAAACAAAGCGATTATTGCAGGAATAAGAATCAGGCTGCCTGCAATTGAGAGCTTTGCAAATTTGTGAAGCTCTCGCCAATTATAAGCGAAAAAGAATATTACACCTGAAACAATAAATAATATACCAAGAGATAGTACAAATTTCGATAAGAAGGAGATCCAGGATTTGAGATTGGGCTTAAAACCTGCTTTTGAATAAAAACCAGAAAGCACATCCACAGACATTGTTTCCATCTGCGCCAGCAAATAGATAATTTTTCTTGTAAACTTCTCGTTTTTTATGCTGTCAGGCATTTTCAAAGCCCTTTTCTATTATCGCATATGATATACAAGGCCGGGTACTGATCGCTAAAAAAACCGTTGTATCGATCTTTTCATTATTTAACAGTGTTGCTATTCGTTCGCCAGCTTCATCTGTTCCTAATGCCCCGACAAAAGCACTGTTATGCCCCAACTGACGGAAACGAACAGCTTGATTCAAAGAATTTCCTCCTGCATACGAAGCGTTTTGTTGCGGGAAGAAATCCATAGCAGCAACACTAAAACAAGCGACTCTCAATTTTCACCCTCCAGATTATAAAGCTTCACCCACGCTCTGAGTATGAAAATTCAAAATAGTTTTGAACTGAAATTATGATTTTGCAAATTTCTGCTTTATAGAGCCCGTAATGTAAACAATCAATCTTTAGTCGCCCAAAGATGATAGCTTAATGGTATCTTATTCTCTAAATAAACATGCCCGCCACCCAGGTCATGTGGATATTCTCCCCCATTGTCTTAAAATGGTATTGTGAAGCGATGTTCCATGCTTCACGGTTTCCTTCTATGTATTTTTCCATTACCATGCCTCTTTTTTGTTTATGCGGCTTGAGTATTTTCGATCTTTGTTGATTTTTACGTTCAATATTGAATATCAATCAAGATTTCCGGTTAATTGAGCAAATCATCTGACAGTGTAATGGACACCAACGGATGGCAATATGGCCAGTGGCGGATTGCGGACTTCGTCATTATTCACGTTATGAACTTAGCTGCGGGGCAGAAAGCTTCAAATTCCCACATCCCCTGCCATTGGCTATATTGCGTGTTGTGCGTTCGTGCTTTATTTCCTTTTCAGCTTATAAATCATAA
>Ga0209723_1006329_pt1 | contig 11493 bp, 8 predicted proteins | sample BiotimSIPDNA_2_FD_185750 | JGI IMG/M metagenome (GOLD analysis project Ga0209723, IMG submission 185750) | Anaerobic biogas reactor microbial communites from Washington, USA - Biogas_R2 time_0 SIP DNA (SPAdes) (version 2) | ecosystem: Engineered > Bioreactor > Anaerobic > Unclassified | place... | reverse complement strand
CACCCCGTACAACCTCACGCCGGAAGACATCGACGTCATGGCAGAATCAGGGCTCGCCTGCGCCGACTTGGGCGTTGATGGATCCACGGACGAGACACTTCGCGGACTAGGAAAGAACTTCACCTTCCAACAGGTACGCGAATGCTGCCGGAGATTCGAGGAGCTTCATATCGGCGTCAACGCCAATGCGATGTTCGGCGGTCCAGGCGAAACCTGGGACACCGTTGACCAGGGCATCCAAAACCTCAAGGAACTCGGATCAGCCTACGTCATCATATTCTCAGGCATCCGCTTGCTGTCCGGGGCGCCGCTGTTCAATATCGCACGCCAGGAAAACGCAATCCCGGAGGACTGGGACGATACGACCCCGCTTTACTATTATGCGCCGGGAATCGATCCAAATATTCTGCACGAAAAACTGATCCAAGGATTCTCAAGCTCAAAAAATTGCGTCTATCCGCCTGATAGCAGAAATGACGACTACAGGCTCCTGCATAAGTACGGATACGCCAAAATCCGAAAACTCAAACTCGGCGCAACCACCAGACGAAGAAAGTGACGCGTTGACTGACAAAACAACATGAACATCGCCTGCGTCATACCCTATTACAACAACCCAGACACAATCCTCGATGTCGCGGAAAAGTGCCGCCGATATCTTCAGGATGTCATCGTTGTAGATGATGGTTCGACAAAATACCCCCAGCAATTCGAATCGACGCTCCAGCAGCTCGGCATCACGCTACTCAAGCACCAAGAAAACCAGGGCAAAGGCGCCGCGCTGATTACCGCCTTCAACCATTTGCAGCATTCCGACTGCGACTATGCGATCACCATTGATGCCGATGGACAACACAAGCCCGAAGACCTGCAAGCGTTCATCGAAGCAATCAATGAACATGCTCCTGATTGCGACAAGATTTTCGTCGGCATCCGCGACTTTACCGTACCAAACGTACCTGGTTCCAGCAAATTCGGACGCTCTTTTTCAAACTTTTGGGTTGCCTTGGAAACTGGGGTTCTTTGCCGTGACACCCAAAGTGGCTTTCGGGCATATCCTGTGAAACCACTTGAAAAGTTGCATTTTTCGTGCCGGCGCTACAACTTCGAGATTGAGATCTTGGTCAAGTGCCTCCGTGGCGGCATCCAATTGCATGAACTGCCCATTGACGTCATCTATCCGCCTTCTGACGAGCGAATATCACATTTTGCGCCCTTCAAGGACAACTTCCGCCTGTCCTTGCTCCACACCAAGTTGGTTTGCCAGAAGCTCCTGCCGATACCTGCGAAAAGATTGGTCCCCAAGCGCCCCTCCAACATCCCGAAATTCTGGCGCCATCCCAAGGCGTTTGTCAAATACATTTTCAGCGAAAATGCGACTCCGGAAATGCTGGGACTTTCCGCCGCAGTGAGTTCATTCCTGGCGGTATTCCCGATTTACGGCTTCAGCATGCTGATCATTCTCTACGTCAGCATCCGCCTTAAACTCAACAAACCGATGGCGTTGGCGATCCAGAATCTTTTCATGCCGCCATTGTCCCCCTTCGCCTGCATCCTCCTAGGACACTTCCTGCGAACGGGAGAGCTCCTCAAACCCGAAACGTTCCGATTCTTCTCCGAGTTTCGGCATCGAGTGTTCGACTGGTTTTGCGGAAGTCTTGTCCTAGCGCCTTTGGCAGCCATAATTGTCGGCTCCACCGTGATGCTAATCGCAAGAAAGTATCAAACCTCAAAACGCTCCGCGTAACCTGAAAATGCAGTTGACGCCATTTGCATCCATTTGTGGTTCCTAAACGCTTGAACCTAAAAAAGCAATTGACGCCTTATGATTGTAGTGCCTTTACAAGGCTCGGTCTTCGGGTGGGTTTCCCGTCCCCAGACTGAAGTCTGGGGTTAAGCATGGTTAAGCACCTACGGCGCAATGCGTTATGCAAATATCCGGCTGGTTCGCCCGACCTGTCCGACCTGCCCCAATCCCAAAACCTCCAATACCGACCTCAAGGGGTATGTCACATGCATTTTAAGTAGAAATCGGTGATTTTTTGGTTTGATTCCGAAGTGGTTTTGCGGAAGAAAGCCCAACGACCCGCCAGACCCGCCCGACCCGCCAGACCCGCCAGACCCGCCAGACCCGCCAGACCCGCCAGACCCGCCAGACCCGCCAGACCCGCCAGACCTGTCCGACCTGTCCCAGTCCCAATCCCAAAACCTCCAATACCGAACTCAAGGGGCATGTCACATACATTATGAGTACGAAATCGGTGATTTTTTGTCTTGATTTTATGTGGAAAATGTGTCGTTTCTCACGACAAAAAAGATCCGCCGAGAGGCGCATTGGCATCGACGGATCTTTGTAGTTCGTGATTGAAGAAAACCCTGATTACTCTTCTTTGGGTTCTTCCTTCTTTTCCGGCTCTGGCTCTGGTTTGGGCTTGTCCTTCAGGAAATCCTCAAAGGACTTATCGACACTACTAAGGGAATAGGTTCCGACTTCATAGATCCAGGGGGCGAACTGCGTATCAAGCTCGACCGCCTTGGCCTTCTTGTCGGCAATGGATTTTGCGAATTCGTCATCGAGTTTTTTCTTGTCTTCGGGTTTTTCATCAGCACCTGGTTTCCGCGTTGCTTCCCCAATCCATTCAATATCTTTGATTTTGAGGAATCGTTTTCCGTCTTTTTCCTCACCGAAATCGATTGTGTACTTGAAGTCATCGAAATCCGTTGCGATAAAGGTCTTTGTTTTTGCGAATCCGATGTCCTCAGGCTTGGCTTCGGGATCTGCGACGTCATTGAAACGGATCCATGAGAAAGCGTTTTTGACGGAGCTGAGCTTTGTTGAATCGGTTTCCTTGTCGTCGGGGATAACGGCATCAAGTACCAGATCCGCGTTTTTGTCTCCGCGCGCGAGCTTCCAGAGGGATTTTCCATCGACGATCAACTCTGCGGTCTTGATGTCTTCGATCTTGAAGAATTCCTTATCGAGCCAATAGGCGACATCGGAATCGACTGGGGAGAACGTTTCAGAGACGAGTACGGGTTTTCCATCCTTTAGGATGAATCTTCCGTTGGGTATCGAACCACCGCCGCCGCCCATCATCATCATTCCCTGCGGCATTCCACCGCCTTCCATTTCTCGCGTATGCTGTGCGCCGAAAAGGATTGTCTTGAGGACGGTACCCGAGGCATCCTTGAGTTGGACGGTGACTGCGCCATTGTTATCCAGCTTGAGTTCTTCCTTTTGTGTTTCGGAGAGTGTCAGCTCGCGTGCGACGGTGCAATCGGTCAAGGAAACGAGGAATGACTTGAGGTTATCCATGTTGGCTGGATATCCGAATCGTTCCTTGACGATCCAGCTTCCGTCTTCCATGACCAAGTTGACGGTTTTTCCGTTTCCTGTGAACGTCATTCCCGCCACTGCGGTTGGATCCAGTTCGCTTTCGGGAATCAGCAATGCTGCTCGACCGCTCTTGGCGGCTTCACCCCAGGTCTCTTCGCCAGGACGCGTCGCAAAGTACACGATTCCCAGGACGACGGCTATGACCAGCAAAATCAGTAGTTGCTTCGATTTCATTGTTGTTGTCCTCCTGTATTATTTCGCAAAGCGTTTGACCATGGCGTAGATGATGCCGGCCAGAGCGACCAGCAAGGGCATCAAGCCAATGTTCAGCAGCATCATATTGTTCTCAAGGGCATCGATGTCCTTGCGCAATTGCTTGCGGACTTCCTGCAGTTCCTTCTTTGCCTCGACCTCCTTCTTGCGGAATTTCTTGAGCAATTCGCGCTGCTCAGCCGAGAGGAGTTCCTTGTCTCCCGGCTTGCGCTCGCGCTGGAGCTGATTGATCTCGCGCTGGATTTCCTGTACTTCACCTTCCAGCTTCTTGATTTGCTCTTCGAAGCGCTTGTTCGCCTCCAGCTCCATATCACGGACCTTCGTGAATGGGCGTTGTGTGCCGCCACGGGAACGAATCCCGAAGAGGACACTGTCGCCGCTCATGTATTCGACCAGATTCTGGGCAAACGCCAAGTTGTGGTTGATCGGCTGAACCAGGATCTGTCCCAGGAATTGCTGGCGTTCAACGCACAGGGGATCGTAAAGCATGTCAGCATCGCCAACCAGCACCACGGCTCCATCCTTGGAGGAAGCTTTCAGCCAGCCACCTTCGGGGGCGACTGGGGGTGGCGGGGGTTCCTGGCCTTCCTCGGCCCTCGGGGGAGGAGCGCCATCCGGGAACGCAGTCTTGAACTTACCCGTAATCTTGATCGCCAAATCCTTCGCCATGCCATCAGCCTTGAAACCACGGGACATATCCATCCCGCCTTGCAAAATCAGCATCTTCGGCGCCATCATCGACTCCTCCGAGCTCTTCAGCAACACAGTCTTGGTCAAGCCTTCAGCGACAGTACCCTTGAATGCGCCTGCGCAGAATGCCATCAAGGAACTCAATTGAGCGGTTGTAGGATCGTCGCCGACGATGGCTTCCTTGCCCATGTTGATGAGAACAGGATTACGTCCACCTTGTCCGCCTCCAGCGAGCAGCTTGTCAAGCACCACTTGTTCGGTATCGAATTCCAGCCCCCATGCCTTGAGCAGCGGGGCGAGAGTTGACGAGACCTGTGGTGGCGCATACTGTTGCATTTGCGGATTTTGGGATTGGATGTCCGCCACGCTCATAGGATCGAGGAAAGCGATCAGGTGACCGCCTCTGAGCACGTATTGATCGAGTGCGAACATCGCCTGTTCGGGGAGGTCTTTCGGATGGATGGCCAGTACCACATTGATATCGGAGTCAACTTCGGTCATCGCAGGCGAAAGCTCCACCACTTCGTAGGTACGCTTCAGTTCGTTGATCACGATCCATTCGGGCTTTTTCTGGCCGCCTTGCATCATCGCCATCGGATTGTCAAAACCACCCATGACCTTCAGGGAACTGAGAACACCGACTTTCGGCTTTGCGGAGGATCTCACGCCAATGATTGCACGGGTCAAATCGTACTCCAGGAGTTTTTCGCGTTCGGGACTCAAGAACGGAATAGTCTCCGTCCGATTGCCGCAGCTCACTGCAATTCCCAAGTAGATTTGGTCTTCGCCAAACATATCCAGCGACTTGCCGGAAATCCCGTCCAACTTGGCGGAGTCCTCGGCATCCGTATCCGGCTTTGGATTCAACTTCTTGACTTCCAGGAATTTCCCTGCGTACTGCTTGTATTCGCTGAGCAGGTCTTCCACCCGATTGGCGTAGTTCTTGAAGTAGACGGGCATTTTTGCCACGTCTTTCGTGTAGTAGAAGCGGATGCTGACGGGTTCGGTCAATTCCTTGAGCGTTGACTTCGTCCCATCGGACAGCGTGTATAGCTTGTCACTCGTGCAATCAATTCGCGCATTGAACGGCTTGACAATCAAATTCACAATAATCAAAATTATGGCGACGATAACGATGCCGACAACTGAACTCAAATACCGTGAAAGCTTTTTTGTTTTCATCTTCATCCCTCCTTAGCTGCGATGCTGCTTCAGCACGATATTTGTCGAAAACAGCGCAAATCCAATCAACGACACGAAATAGACCACGTCCCGTAGATCCAGGACGCCGCGCTGCATGCTCTCGAAATGGAACATCACGCTCAAGTGTGCGGCGAAATCAACTAGGTTGCTGGAAGCGCCCCACTTCAGCAACAGATTGGTCACAGGCGGGAATCCCACCAAAACCAGCAGCAGGCAGACCACGACCGAGGTGATGAAGCTGATGACCTGATTCCTCGTGCAAGCACTCGTCATCCCGCTGATTGCCAAGTAGGCGCCGGACATCAGGAAACTGCCGATGTAACCTGTCAAGATCGGCCCCATGTCAGGATCGCCAAGATAGCAAACCGTCATCGGCATCGGCAACGTCAACAACAACGCAATCCCAAGAAAAATCCAGCCGGCCAAAAACTTGCCCATAATCGCCTGGCTGGCGGACAATGGCAATGTGCACAGCAGCTCCAACGTGCCCATGCGACGCTCCTCTGCCCACAAACGCATTCCGATCGCAGGGACCAAAAGCATGTACAGCCACGGATGCCATACGAAAAACCTGATCAGCGAGGCTTCATCGGAACGGAAAAATCCACCCATCATAAAGGTAAAGAAGCCTGACAGCAACAGGAAAATGATCAAGAACACATACGCAATCGGCGAGTTGAAGTAGCTCGCCAATTCGCGTTTAACAATAAACCACGTTTTTTTCATTACACTGCTTCCTTATTAGCTTATCTGGATTTAGTTGTTTTCCTGATTGGTTGCCACATCCAGGCTGGTGATTGCCCTGAATACGTCGTCCAGACGTCCGGAGTTGGTATGCAACTCATCAAATGCCCAGGATCTTCTATCCAGTTCCGCCTTGATCTTTGCCGCGAGGCCGGATTTCCCGGATTGGTGTGGGATTGTTGCCACCAGCGCACCGTCGACTTCCTTCACCTCAATCGGTCGTCCTGCCTCTGGAATTCTTTCCAGCACATCGGTCAGATCCGGCTTTTGGACGCCCTGCACCCTGATGGTCACTCCGCCAGCCTCGGCGGATTTCGCGCGCATTTCGGCGGGGGTTCCATTGAAGACCAACTTGCCTTGGTCAATGATGATCACGCGGGTGCAGATTGCCTCGACTTCTTCCAGGATATGCGTTGACACGATGATCGCCTTGTCCTGCCCCATTCGCTTGATCAGTTCCCGCATCTCGTGCTTTTGGTTGGGATCCAGACCGTCCGTCGGCTCGTCCAAGATCAAAATCGGCGGATCATGCAGGATTGCCTGTGCGAAGCACGTACGGTGGCGATATCCCTTTGACAGGGTATCAATGCTCTGCTTGCTCACACTTCCCAAATGGCAGGTCACGATGGCTTTTTCAACGGCATCGCGCTTGGCGTCGCCGCTCAAGTCACGCATCGACGCCGTAAATTCCAGAAATCCCTCAACTGTCATGTCAGCATATGCAGGTGCATTTTCAGGCAAGTATCCGAACAATGATTTTGCCTTAAGCGGCTCGTCAACCAAAACGTGACCACCGATTTCAACGCTGCCGCTAGACATCGGCAAAAAGCCTGTCAGCATGCGCATCGTGGTTGATTTTCCTGCTCCATTGGGTCCTAGGAACCCCAGCACCTCGCCTTTGGCGACCTGGAACGAAACGTCGTCAACCACCTGTTTGCTACCATACCATTTGAATAGATTGTTCGCTTTGATCATACCTTGCTTTTGCTCCTTATTGTACTGACCAAAAGGTCCTTTCAATTCAAGCTTCAGAAAAGAAAAACAGAAATATATATTGACACCATCCGGTGAAACTTGTTCCCCAAGTTTTCGGGAAAACGCAAAAAACTCCTCTCCAGCCACGAAAGCAAGGGGAGTTGAGGAGATTTTTCGGTGGTTTACTTGAGTGTAATGACCAGGTTTTCCAATGGGGATTCATCCTGTGCGACGACTTTCGCCCCGATGACCCATTGTCCGCCGCCCTGTCCGATTTTGCAGAGGAGTTCGTTATCGCCCTGTTTCAGTTCCACCGGGAGTTTGTCATCGTATGCCTTATATGCCCTTGGCACATTGACATCCTCTAATTGAGTTCCATTCAGCCAGACCTTTACTGCGTCATCGCTTCCCACCAGGATCATCGCCTTTGTTGCCTGTGGGACCCTGAGCACGCATCGTGCGTACACGGTCACGTTGCTTCCTGCATCTGGCATCTTGTGAAGATCCAGTTTCCCGGACTTGTCACAGCCGTATTCCTTCCAGATGACCGATGCCGCTTCGGCTGGCATTTCCGGGGCGAACGGGGTATTTTGCAAGTCATGGTAACTCTTTCCTTCCTGGCGATAGATTGGCGAAACCTGCCAACGCATGATCTTGCCTGCATTGTCCGCTATCACTGCCATGGCAGCCTTGGCCCGATCCAATTGCGCACCAGACAGCAAAGGCATCGCCTTCCGCAATGCGGGAACGCATTCCAAGCTACGAAGATGCTCAGACAAAACAACAACCGCCAAAGCCGCATCTGACTTCAACCCGTCGTCGTCAAGCGCCGCGGTCAACGTCGCCAATGCCTTTCCATCCTGGCTGCTGCCCAAGGCGCCAATCACAAGGCGACGCTCTTCGACGCGCTTCGCCAAATCCATCATTCCAAGCAAATCGTCAACCTTTTCCGCTGAAGGCTTGGACTGCATCGGTATCAAGCGAATGCATCCGCGAAACGCCAAAATCTGATTGACTCCGACTGGTTCCGTTTGGGCAATCTCACGCAACTTCGGCAAGGCGCTCGAATCGCGCCAATCCGCCATCACGCGCAGCGAAGATTCCTTCACGCTGGAGGCGCCTGATCTCCATGCCTCCTCCAGCAACGCGAACGCTTCCTTGGTTCCTGCAACGCCAGCGACCTTCAACAAGCTGGACTTCACAGCATCAACGCCAGCCTCATACGAAGCCTTAACTTGAGGCCAGTACAGCTTGAAATCGCCAATTCGACGGCACAACGCCAGCAAACCCCTTTCAGCAGCTGTGCTCCAATCCTTGTCTTCGACAGACAGCTTGACCTGCTCCAGCATGAAGGGCAATGCCTCGACGTCGCCCAACGCTCCATGAAGCTTGCACAACGCCTGAAGAGTCGCGCTGTCGCCATCCTTAGCAAATGCTTGAACCGAACCCAATATCCCGGATTCAACACGACGTTCCAAAATCGACAAGAACGCGGGGCGAAGCGAAACATCCGACTTGTCTGCCAGATTGACCAACTCGGGTCCCAGGCTGCCAGGCAACGCAACTACAGCATTCGTAGCCGCATCCGATACTCCTTCGCGCTGGTCAGACAACCAACCCGCCAACCTGGACAAGCTATCCTTGCCCAAAATCCGCACCACGGAACCAATTGCCGCGCTGCGATTGGCAGCATCGTCACTGGCGATAATACGATCCAATGCAGGCACTGCCTCGGAATTTCCGCACTTTCCAAGCAACTCGATCGACTCCAACGTAATCTTTCCGCCCATCAAAGCATCGCAAACCAACTTCTGGCGAGCGGCGTTGAAATTCTTCGCCAACAGGCGTGATGCCGACAATCGTACCCGCAGCTCCTGATGGGCAAGACCGGCAACCAAAAGCTGATCGGATTCGGCATCGCCGATTCTCTCGCACATTTCCAGGAACGAGCACTGCACCGCGATGTCCTTGTCCCGCCCCTGCTTCCAGGTCCGGCCCAACGCCATCGCTCCTTGCTTGTCTCCCCACAAAACCCAATTCTTCATCGCCTCTCCGACGACTCCGTCAATCACCAATTGCTCATACTTTGACGCAATGCCACGTTTTCCCGCAAGTCCAGTCACCGCCTTTTTCGCGGTAGGATGGTCCAAGCGTCCCAATGCCTGGATTGCCGCCCAACGGACTTTTGATTCCTTCGAATCCAAATCCCTCACGATCGCTTCGGCAGACTCCGACACACCAAGCTCGCCCAATGCCTGGATGATGCTCGAACGGCTCACGCCTTCCATCCTGCTCAAGGCAGAAGCCAAGACTGGACCCGAAACGCGAGGGGCATCCGGCAAATAAACCAAAATCCGGCATACTGCATCGCAATACTCAGGTTGCAAAAGCATTTCCGACAACGCGGGCACTGAAGCCGAGCCAGCGGCATAGTACAGCTGCTCAAGCAAAAATGCCTTCACTTCAGGTTCCTTGGCATTCTTCAACGCATCCAGCAAAACCTTCTCCACCATCGACTCGACCTTCCGGGTTCGCGCCTGTACGCAAATCCCGTGCAACACCATTCTGGTTTCCGTATCATCGGCATCGGCGCGGGCCGAAGCGTCAACCAACTTCGCGCAACACTCACGCAACGCTGGTTCGCCGCCTTTGATCACATCGTCAACCACGTCACCAAACAAAATGCATCCTGTCAATACTGCAATTGCTGCTATGGTCAGCTTTTTCATTGTTACCTCACTCGATTCTCACTTTGCTTTCGACCTGACGGCATACTTCACTTGAACTCAGAGCGTCCACGGCGCACGGCGCGGCGGATTAGCCAACCTATTCGCCTCTGGGTCGTTCACAAATTCCTCCTTGACGGGATCCCAATTCAACTTTCTTCCCAATCTTACGGCAAGCGAAGCCAGGTGGAGGAGATCTGCTGATCTGGCGGCCTGCCTTGCATTTGGATGGTGTCCGTGCACGTTTTCCCGTGTTCTCACGGCATGTTCCCAGCTTTGGAGTTTGGGGGGATCCGGGTATTGCTTGAGTTTTTCCAGGAGGTTGGCGGGTTCCAATCTGGTTCCTCCCCAGTACTTGCCGTTAGGTCCTTCGAGCCACGGTTTTCCTGCGGTATGTTTTTCACCCCACTCCCAGCTTTCGATGATTATCTTCGTGCCATCAGCGTAGGTCATGTAGATTGTGCCCCAGAGTCCGCAGGCATCTGGGTGCTGCGGCCAGGGCGCGATGGCCTCGATTGTAACGGGGCCTGTGTCGTCCTTGCCCAAAGCGTACTGAATGGGATCGATATGATGCTGACCCATGTCTCCGAAACCGCCTTCATCATAGTCCCAATAGCCTCGGAAGCTGCCATGGACACGATGGGGATGGTACGGCTTGACAGGCGCAGGCCCAAGCCACATGTCATAGTCCAGCACTTCTGGCACTGGTTGCGGCACCAGATTATGCCTTCCGCTCCATTGACGAATCTTGAATCCGGTCGGGCAGTAGTCGGGGTTAAGTCTTACGGTCAAAGGTCCGCCCAGCAATCCGCTCATCACAATTTTGCGCATGAACCAGCCCGAACCACGCCCCCAGGTATTCGCCTGGTACACGACTCCGTGGCGTTCGACCGCCTCGACCAGCGCCTTGCTTTCCGCCAGGGTATGGGTGGCTGGCTTCTCGGAATAGATATCAAATCCCGCCTTTGCCGCAGCAATGGCGATTTGCGCGTGCCAATGTGGCGGTGTCGGAATATGGATCGTATCGATTCCCGGCTGTTCCAGGACTTCGCGCCAATCTGAAAATGCCTTTACCTGCCCGCCCGCTTTCTTCACGGCACGTTCCAAATGGTTCTTGTCAACATCGCAGACCGCCTGTGTCCTGGGATACGCGGTCACGTGTCCCATTCCCATGCCTCCAGTCCCGATTACTGCACGAGTAATGATATTGCTCGGTGCCTCAGGACCGCCAAAAACATAGCTACTGGGGACAATCAGCAATCCAGCCCCAACAGCTCCACTGCTACGCAAAAAATCGCGCCGTGTCAATCCGTTCATGTTCTTCTTGCCCATTGTGTCACTCCGTAACTTGTCTTGGTATCAAAAGTTTAGGTAAAGTACAAATTTAAAAAATATAGCCCCCCTTGCCCATTTCTCAACCTTCAGGTAAAAAGAGGCACGAATGCTGAATGCTGAATGCTGAATGCTGAATGCTGAATGCTGAATGCTGAATGCTGAATGCTGAATGCTGAATGCTGAATGCTGAATGCTGAATGCTGAATGACT
>Ga0209723_1006328_pt1 | contig 11495 bp, 11 predicted proteins | sample BiotimSIPDNA_2_FD_185750 | JGI IMG/M metagenome (GOLD analysis project Ga0209723, IMG submission 185750) | Anaerobic biogas reactor microbial communites from Washington, USA - Biogas_R2 time_0 SIP DNA (SPAdes) (version 2) | ecosystem: Engineered > Bioreactor > Anaerobic > Unclassified | place... | reverse complement strand
AAACGGACATCAATTTCATTTCTTACGGCTTTTACTCCAGGAACAGCTCTTGCATTCTGTTCAGCTACATTCCTGGCCAGGTGTGTGGGAGCTAATCCCTTGAGTATTACTGTGTTATCAGTAATATCAACAGTTATTTCGGAACCGTCCAAACGGGCATCCCAAAAAAGGTGTTCAACAATATTTTTTTTAATATCTTCTGATGAAAAGGTCATAAATCCTCCGGTTACATACAGTTAGACAATAAATTCCAACAGAATTCCTTACGTTTAATGATGCTGAATGTCAAAGGTATCAATAGCTTCAAATTGGTTGATCTGTTGAATGAGGAGAGCATATCAGTATTCCTGAACGATTTATTTCTATGTCACAAAGAATTGTTTGTCTTCGAATTAGAGTTTTTTTCTGCTTTCGTAAGCTTTTTGAAGATACTCTCTGACTTCATCATCTGTAGTTTGTTCGAAATCCATATACCATGAACCAACAGACATAAATGATTCGGGAGTTCTGACGCAAATAACTTCATCACACTCTTCTTTTAATTCAAGACAGGATGACGGTGCACCAACCGGAATCGCAGCAACTATTTTTGCAGGTTCTTTTCTTCTGACAGCGCGAATTGCTACTTTCATAGTTGCCCCTGTAGCTATACCATCATCAATTAATAACACAGTACGACCTTTTATGTCTGGGGCATCTCTTCCATTACGGTAAAGTATTTTTCTTCTTTCAAGCTCTTTTAGTTCCCTGTTTGCGGTATTCTCGATATTTTCCTTTGAAATGGACAGATAATTCACTACTGCATCATTTAACAGTAAAATTCCACCTTCAGCAATTGCTCCCATTGCCAGTTCTGGTTGATAAGGAGAACCTAACTTTCGTACAATAAAAACATCAAGTTCTGCATTAAGCATAATTGCAACTTCATAGGCAACCACCACACCGCCTCTTGGAAGTGCAAGAATTAACAGATTCGCATCATTACGATATTTTTCGAGATATGAAGCCAGTATCCTGCCGGCTTCTTTCCGGTCGCGATATGGCTCATTCATCCTGTAAAACCTCCTTAAAACTGTCACCTCTTAAACCGGAACAGTCCTGATTCATGTTTAGAAAACAATAAGACAGTGATGATTTCTTTTGATCTTGTCCAGTAATATCACCACTGAATAGTACCTTCATCACTTCCACCATAGCCGCCATGACCATAATCACCAACACTTTTAGGTTTACGCCCAGTTGCTTCACTAACTTTAATACTCCTTCCCTGAAACACTGTGCCATTCAGATTGTGAATTGCACTTTCAGCATTTTCCATTTCAACAAAACCAAAACCACGGGACCGACCGGTCTGGTGATCAGTAATAATTGAAGCCGAATGAACCTCACCGAATTGAGAAAAAAGATCTTTTAATGAATCTTCAGTTGTTCCCCAGGAGAGATTACCAACATACAGTTTTTTTGCCATTTCCGGGACTCCTGTTATTATTTATTCTTTAAAAATTAATAAAATCTGAAATTGAACCATGGTGCTGGTCTATAATTGCAATAATAATACCAATATGAAATGAACGATTTACCATGCTAAACATGACATGTTTCAGGAACAGTACAATTTCAGAACAGATGTAACAATTTTACGACACAAACTCCGGCCAGCTTGCCGGACAGCATCACTTTAAAGCTCTGTATTGACGGAAAAATATTCCTGTACGTAGTATTTGCATGTGATCATCCAAAAGGATCAGGATTTTATCAATTGCGGTCGAAATGGGAGCATCGGGGCGCTTTTGAGAAATGCCTATTAATGAAAAAAAGAATCATAATTATTTGGATTAAAAAAATTAATAAAACCTGACTGTTATTTTATTATTTTTCAAACAGGTCTAAGAACCGGTTTTCGTACAGTTCGTACAATCCCCATTTGTCTAGTTCTTCCTTGAGCTCCTGAGCTTTGGAGCGATCATTTTTAGCTGCTTTAAACATGGATTCAATTCGATCCATTACATATTTTGGAACATCCTTGTCTTCAGGAAAGATATCGGATTCAGTTCCGGAAAACATTGTTTCGCTATCAAATAAACCGGAAGAAAAAAATTCTTTCAACTTATCTTCAATTTCTGCAAACATTGGATCAGTTTTTTCAACATCAATTTCCAGTTCAGTGAAATCGGGTTTGGTTCCGGTGATAAGCGATAATTTTTTTACAATTGCCAAAGCGGCACGGGGATATGTAAGGCCGGCAGCATAAGCTGGTATAGTTGCCAAAAGGCAAATGGCATCTATTCCTCTTATACCGGCAAATCCTAGCATCAAGCCGTTCAGTCCACTGATAACCCCGTCGGGCATTGCAATCAGATCCATTCGTTCGAGATCATTTTTCAAACCGGGGTTGTTACAGGCATACAGGACATTTGGGTCAGTTGAGTGACTTATTGACTGTGGAATGGCAGCAGCAGTATAAACGCAGGAGGCTTTTAATTCCTGAGCAAGTTCTAAAATCGTATTCATCACTTCTATATCATGATTGCCACCAGCATGTGCATTACTTTCAAATATGATGAGATCGGGATTATGCATGTGATAAAATACACTTTGCGGGGTTTCAGGAAAATGTGCAACTCCCGAGTCGACAACAATTGATTCAGGAACGACAAATTTGCTCATGTCGATTTGGGCAAAAAGATGAGCATTCAGTTTTCTTCTGAAATAATCTATTGCCAGTATTCCTGCATTTCCTGCACCTGTCCAGGCAGACAGAAGTAAGGGTGAAGTGCTGAAATGGGTTCTATGAAGAATATTCATGGTTGATTACCTCTTGTTTTTATTCTTCCCAATATTTTTTCCCTTTAAAATGATCATAAACCATGTTCTCATAATCACGATCAACAGGTAATTCTGGATTGTAAGGCGGGCTGTTTTCTATAGTTTTTCTGTCGCGAAGGACATATACAGTGCTTTCACCCCAATCTATACCTCCAGTCCATTGAGGAGCAACAAGATGTTTGGAGGGGTGTATAAATCCTTCTGAAATTACCAGATATCTGATAACCCATAGAGTATCATCTATAATGAAATCAACAACACTTCCATACTCTTCATCTGTAGCCTGTATAGTGTAACCTCTAATCTCCTTTGTTTCCCTAAGATGAGACTTACGAGTTTTTTGTTCTTTTTCACTATCTTTTTTAAGAGCTTCCCTGGTGATTAAATGTTCAGACTGGTTGAAAGGTGGGGGTGACAGACCTGGATAAATTGCAGCACCAAGTGAGTTGTAAGTTTGCGGGTATGACCAGTAAAATGGCCAGGAATAATACTCATGAAGTTCCCGTTCTTCCTGGCGCGAAACCAGCTCAATTCTTTCGAAAGGTTTACTGTTTTTTATCTGATCACCGGAATTTCTTGTATAAAGCCTGTCTTTTGTGATATGCTTGATAGCTGCAGGTGAAATCAAAACGCGTTTTACTGAAAGCCAGCTTCCAATATCTACTACAATATACCGTATAGCCCAGTTTCGATCATCAAAAACCAGCTGATCCACTTTTCCTGCTAATCCATCTACCGCATGAACAGATATTCCATGTATCTCTTTTTCCGATCGGAACATATTACCCCCGGAACAAAAATTGAATGCTGTGTCAATTAAAGAAAGATCAAAGGACATGCCAAAAATGTGATTTTTACAATGTCCGGGAAGCGGGTAACGTAAAAGGAATCGTTACTATTCAGATCTAATAAAGCAGAGAAGCTAATTTTTTATTGAACAGGGAAAGAATGCAATCGATATTCATCAAAAAGCCTTGTTGTCGGATAGTAGTACAAAAGTTGTCATGAGATCGGTTTTTGCGATAATCTGGTTCTTTGGGTGGGTGTTTGAGATAACGTAGCATAAGGGAGCTGTCGGATTGAACCATAAGACTGGATTGATAATAGTATAATTGCGGATTTGATCCAAGATAAAGTGAACTCCCAAGAATTTTTCTGTTATCTATGGCTAAATCACTGATCCCTTTTTGTTCAACAGTATCAATTCCAAGTTCATCAAGTAATAAAATCATTGATTTGTGGATATGCTTGAAAATCTGAACCGGAGTTTTTCCGTTACGAGTACCTACAATCAGAGTAACTATTACTCCTGGAGAAAGCATTACGGTTCCCCCTCCTCCCCTGCGTTTTTCAACAGGGATCGAATTTTCCAGGCATCGGCGTAAATAGATTTCGTTTTCGGGATTACAGGCTGGCCCGTAAACTATTTCAGTTTTTTCCTGTTCATATGAGTAGACAAATGGTAAAGGTTGTCTGGCCCCGTAAATAAAGAGAGCATCATTTTTTTTAGGCAAACCAGGAAATACAGGAGTTTTCATATTATAATCTATTTCAAATTTTCAGGTTTATTTCTGATATTGTTTAAATTTGAGATGAACAAAGAGATATATGACATAAATGGAAGTAATTTTTTTAGAATCGGAGTTTTTATTGTTATCGCTTTAGATGGGCACATTTCATGACAACAGAAACACCTGATACATTTTCTATAGTCATAACGCGGTTTTTTGTCTTTTGAAGAAAGTTTAACAGCTTTCGGGTCTACTGGACAGACCTGAACACACCTTTTACATCTGGTACATTTGCGGCTGTCTGCAACCGGTTTTGGAAGAAAAAACCGCCTGATTTCCATTGCTATCTTGTTTTTCGGCAGTTTTGCCGGTCTGGATCTCACTACATTGAACATACTGTCAACAAACTGATCCACACTGTCACCAATTAATTGAATTCTATTTTCTTCAATGTTCCCCAAACCTGATTGAAAACCGGAAATATTTGTCGGGACAAATTCTGGATCAAGATTAATAATTCTGCAGGCTGTTGTATCCAGTGCAACCGGATCTGTACTTAATAAAATTACACCGAGCTTCTTTGGAGTACCGCTTCTTGGACCATTTCCCTCCATGGCATAAACACCATCCATTATGTATAATCGTGGTTTTATAAAACTGGTAATATCAACAAGGAGCTGTGAAAAGTCATAGACATCAGGAAACCGGGCATGGTATTCTCCTTTTACAATTCCCGGGACACAACCGTACTGATTTTTGACTGCACCGGTCATTCTGGTTAGTCCGTGTGTTTTAAGTTTCGGAAGACTGATCAAGCCATCTGAAGACAAAACCGAGTTTGCAATATAGAGCTGTTTGCTGGTGATTCCTTCAGGATAAGCAATAATTTTACCATGGTCAAAATCGTCCGGAAAAATGTCATGATATTGAGCTTTTTGAAAAAAGTCGCATTTTTTTAGTGCGTTAACTGATGACTGAATTCCACCTGGAGAATCACCAAAGGTTAGTCTGGCACAAAACGGCTTGAAAATTTTAATGGCAGCTTCAAAAATCGCAGGATGTGTAACAACGCACTGTTTTGGATCTGTTCCCCATAACACGTTCGGTTTCAATACAATTTTATCATTTTTACCGACAAATTTTCGGGGACCTCCAAGTAGTTCAATGCCTCTTTTTAATGCATTGTCTACAGTGGTCTGATCGTATGATTCGCATTTTATTAAAGCAACATCTGAAAGATTCAATATTTTCTCCATAACAAAAAGAGTAAAAATACAGTTTAAAAGAAAATTACTCAATTCTTTTAATCTACTTAAGAATATATAAAAGCATTACAATATAATATTGAGTTTATTGTCTTTATATTTTTTGTAACCAAGGTGAATATGGGAATGGGTTTTTAAAATTTTTTACCTTCTTTAATGTGATTCAAAACTTAATCAACTTATATACTGTTCCTTCAACTATATTTTATACCTTAACAGTAGCAGGGTGCTTGGGGTCTGCTTTGCTATGTTAACTACTTGTTTAAGTATAAAAATTGCATTTGAAAAAGTAAAACAGTTCGCGATCTTCGGATAAAACTGGTAACTGTCAGAGTGTAATTTTTTCGGTTAAATTCTATTTATTGCTGCAACAAAAATGTTTTGTTTTCTGGCACGATTTTCCGGGCTTATTTGGATTATTTAAAAAAAACGGCCAGGATTTGACAGGAATTTATTTTACACAAAGTATTGAATGAAGTTGATTGATTCTGATTAAAGTTAAAATTTCGAATCAAGACAGTTGGATTTCCTCATAAATATCAGGAGCGAGTTTGTTATGAGTAAATCTTCTTTTAACCTTTCTACAGGTTCAATTAGCAAAAACAAAAAACAATCGTATTCATAAGTTCCAAAGGGAGATGAAATGGAAGGAAAAGAAAAGACTGAAGTTGAAAAAGAACCAGTAAAGAAAGATATGTCCCTCTTTACCGAATACGATATTTATCTGTTTAAAGAGGGAAAACATTTCAGGCTGTATGAAAAACTCGGTGCACATCCGATGACAGTAGGTAAAGAAAAAGGGACCTACTTTGCCGTTTGGGCTCCGAATGCAAAATATGTATCGGTTGTAGGAGATTTCAATCAATGGAACACAACCGGTCATCCGTTAAAAATGAGATTGGACAGTTCTGGAATATGGGAAGGCTTTATAAACGGTATCGGAGTTGGGGATCTTTACAAGTTTCATATCGATTCGCATGTAAACAATTATACTGTAAACAAAGGCGATCCATTTGCAACATATTGGGAAAAACCACCGCAGACATCACCAATAGTCTGGGAGCTGGATTATAAGTGGAATGATGCTGACTGGATGAAAAAACGCAAAAAACACAATGAATTATCAGCTCCAATGTCTATTTATGAATTGCATATCGGTTCATGGCGGCGCAAAGAGAACAATAAAGAGATCACATACCGGGAGCTGGCTCCTGAGTTGACAGCATATGTTAAAAAGATGGGTTTTACCCATGTTGAATTTCTTCCTGTAATGGAGCATCCGTTTTACGGTTCATGGGGGTATCAGACAACGGGGTATTTTGCCCCAACAAGCAGATATGGTACACCACAGGATTTTATGTATCTTGTCGATTACCTTCATCAGAATAACATTGGAGTTATTTTTGACTGGGTACCTTCCCATTTCCCCGGAGATGAGCATGGTTTAGTGTACTATGATGGGACTTGTGTTTATGAACATGCTGATCCCAGAAAAGGATTTCATCCGGACTGGAAGAGTTACATTTTTAATTATGGAAGAAATGAAGTTCAGGCATTTTTATTGAGCAGTGCATTGTTCTGGTTAGAAAAATATCATGCAGACGGTATAAGAGTAGATGCAGTTGCGTCGATGCTTTACCTTGATTATTCCCGAAAGGAAGGGGAGTGGATTCCAAATGCATTTGGTGGCAGAGAGAATCTTGAAGCGATTGATTTTTTGAAACGGTTGAATGAGGAAATTTACAAGGCTCATCCTGATGTGCAGACAATTGCGGAAGAATCAACTGCCTGGCCAATGGTTTCGCGGCCGGTTTATGTAGGCGGGCTCGGTTTTGGCATGAAATGGAATATGGGATGGATGCACGACACTCTAACATTTGTAAATAAAGATCCTGTGTTCAGAAAATATCATCATCATGAACTCACTTTCAGTATGCTCTATGCTTTTACGGAAAATTATGTTCTGCCTTTGTCGCATGATGAAGTTGTGCATGGAAAGGGTTCTTTAGTAAATAAAATGCCTGGTGATGACTGGCAGAAAATGGCAAACCTGAGGTTATTGCTGTCTTATCAATTTTCACATCCTGGTAAAAAACTTCTATTTATGGGAGGAGAGTTTGCCCAGTGGCGCGAATGGAGTCACGATCATCCTCTTGAATGGCATCTTACACAATGGGATCGTCATAAAGGTGTACAATTGATGGTTTCTGATCTCAACAGATTGTATAAATCAACAATTGCTCTTCACAAATATGATTTTGACAGCAAAGGTTTTGAATGGGTTGACTGTAACGACTGGGAAAACAGTATCCTGACTTTTCTGCGTAAAGGTGACGAACCTGAAGAGGTGGTACTGATTGGGTGCAATTTTACACCTATTCCCCGGGACAAATATAGAATAGGGGTTCCGGTTCCAGGTTTCTGGAAGGAACTTTTTAACAGTGATGCCAGAGAGTATGGGGGCAGCGGAATGGGAAATGCAGGAGGTGTTATGTCTGATCAGATAAAGTGGCATGGAAGGGAAAATTCAATTCTTGCGACATTGCCGCCTTTGGCAACTGTAATTTTCCGGTTTGAAAGGGAAAACAATTAGGTTTTAATAGAATTATGCCCTGTCTAGGGAGTCTGGTTCACTATCAACAAAAAGCGGTACCAGAAATTTTCCCCGTAGAGACATTTGATGAATGTATCTACGGGGAAATGAAATATTTACTCAAATCTCCAGATCTTTTCTTCTGCTGTCATATTCAGTTTTTGAAATCTCACCATTTCGGTATTTTTCATTCAAATCTTTTAAAATTTCATTTTGTCCTCCTGCTGCAGCAAGATTCTGGGCTCGTGAAGCGGTCCAGGCTACATAGAAAAGGAGAACAGCAATCATTAACAGCCATAACCAGCCATTACTACTTTGTTCACGGGTTTGTGCGTGAAGGGTTAACGGAAATAACGATATAAGAAGAAGGATTATTGCTTGCATAGACCAACCTCTTCTGAAATGAGAAAAAAGGACCGGGGAAGCCTTATGGGTTACATAATTATAAGAGGCAAAAATTGTTCCTGAGCAGTATTTATCGCGGAAAATTAAATAATCGAATCCAGAAACTTCTTTAATTCCTGCAGCAGGTTTTCTTCGGGTACTTTTTTAACTGGTTCTCCTTTTACAAAAATAAGGCCCTCATGTTTTCCGCCAGCAATACCGATATCAGCATCCCGGGCTTCACCGGGACCATTGACAATACACCCCATAACTGCGATTTTGACCGGTTTTGTAATATTTGAAACCATATTTTCAACATCAGCAGCAAGTGAAGCAACATCGATCTGAGTACGTCCGCATGTAGGGCATGCTATAACAACAGGACCATCCATTAGTTCAAGAGATTTAAGGATCTCTTTTGCCACGAATATCTCTTTAACAGGATCTCCAGCAAGAGAGACACGAATAGTGTCTCCAATCCCTTCGGCAAGTAGTGTTCCTATGCCCACAGCAGATTTAATGGATCCACTTCGGACTGTGCCGGATTCTGTTATTCCAATGTGTTGAGGAACAGATGAATGCTGTGAAAGAAGGCGGCAGGCTTCAATAGTTGTGAGCACATCACTGGCTTTTATGGATAGAATGATATCATCAAATTTCATCTCCTCCATTGTTTTTATATACTCCAGTGCGCTTTCAAGAAGAGCGTTTGGGGTAGGTCCGCCATGTTTTTTAATGAGATCTTTTTGAAGAGAACCGGAATTTACTCCAATACGAACTGGAATGCCGGAAATTTTTGCGGCATCAATAACCGCTTTTACCCTTTCTTTCGAACCAATATTACCGGGGTTGATTCTTACCTTATCTGCGCCTGCTTCGATTGAGGCTATTGCAAGTTTGTAATCAAAATGGATATCAGCAACGAGAGGGACATTTGTCTGATTTCTGATTGATTTGAAAGCCTGAGCAGATTTCTGGTCGGGAACTGCAATGCGAACGATCTGACATCCGGCATCGGAAAGCTTCTGTATCTGTTCGAGAGTATTTTGTTCGTCTGTAGTATTAGTGTTGGTCATGGACTGGATTACTACAGGTGATCCATCACCGATAGCAAGACCGCGGACAGAAATTTTACTGGTGTTTTTTCGTTTGATCATATTGGTTTTAATGTATTGGTTTAAAATTACGTATCAGGATAAAGGAAAATATAAAACGGTAAGTGAAAATAAAAAAACTGCCGGAAAAAATCCCGGCAGTTTTTCATTCAAAGAGGTCTCTTATTACATCTATTTCATGATTGCAACTGGTTGTACCATTTTAGTGTTCTGGCCTGAGAGAACTACAATATAACGTCCATTGGGAATTCTCATATTGCTCAGGTTAACACTTTTTGAAGCAGCATTTCCTGTGAAAAGGGTGCTGATTCTATTTCCCATGATATCACTAAGGGAAAGTGTCAGGTTTTGTGGTTGAGCGAGATTGAAAGAGATGTTTGAGCCTTTTACAGAAAGATTTTTAGTGCTGGCTTTGCTGGAATGGGAATAAGAGATTCTGGTATCCCAGCCGAAATCTGCATAAGTCATTCCTTCTGCTACGATTTCATCCACTTGGATTGAAGCATCATCACCGTCTTTAACTTTGAATTCTAATTTTAATACCTCATCAGCTCCGTGCGCAAAAGTCCAGTCATCTTTATACGGATCACTCCATTCTTCTGGTAAAATATCTTCAGCGTCTATTGTTATTGTTTCCCAGTCTACAGGTAAAACAATATCATATCCGTAATATCCCCATTCTGCAGTTTTTAGATCCATGGTTTTAAAAAGTAACCTTACAGTTCCTTCACCTTTTATTCTTACAGAAAGTGCTGTCATTTGACTAAGATCTATAGGAGTTTCATTACTTTTATCATCACCAACAAGATTACAACCTACACCAGCATAAGGATTCTTATTGTCGCTACCGGATGTATATAAGTTAGCAATGAGTACGCCTTCCTGATTTAAGACAGGGACGGTAGAATTGGTTACCTGCTCTCCCTCAAAATCTGTTACATCAGAACCATCCGGGTCTTTAAAAAAATACCAGAAACCTTTGCCCTTATATACTGCTCCCCCGGTTACTATGCCATAAACAGCACCTACTGTTGTTTGGTCTGGCTCATCACCATAGGCGTCATCAAAATCCTCAAGTACAGCGGGAGCATTAAGATCAACTTCTTCTGCTCCAAATGCAACAGCACTAAAAATAAGACTTGCTGCAACGATTAAACGAAAAACAGACATACACCACCTCTTTTGTTTAATTTTATAGAATTTCACTTATACCCTTAAACAGGTTTGTTAAGAAAATTACGCTAATCCAGACTGTAAGTCAAAGAAAAAATGGGGTAATAATATTGTGGTAGACTGGGATGAATGAGTTCAGATTGATTTCGATTCAAAATATTGTTTGCGTTTAAAACCGATTCTCTGCTTTATTATAATTAGTTTCTGTTCAAAATGACTAAATGATAAAAAAAAGGGAATTTCCTAATGTATTTTATAATAAACAAAAACAAAAACAAAAAACAAAAGGAATTCCCTATGAGAAAAATAATTGATTTCCAACCCTGTTTCTTCTTTAATTTGCATAAAAGTTCAAAAATTGTAAGTAAATATCAGAAAAAATACAATGCGATTGACACACTTCTTGATGAACACCCTTTAATTCTCAAATATATCCATTCTGATCTTAAACGATTAGGTACCGAAAACGGCCGGAGCAGTTCTGTTTCCTCCGAACAGATATTACGATGCATTATAGTGATGTATATTGAACAATGCCCATTTCGTGAAACAATTATCCGAATATCGGAAAGCGACTTTTTACGTAATTTCACTCGGATAGGAATAGGTAAAGTAATGAGTTTTGGTT
>Ga0209723_1006327_pt1 | contig 11497 bp, 15 predicted proteins | sample BiotimSIPDNA_2_FD_185750 | JGI IMG/M metagenome (GOLD analysis project Ga0209723, IMG submission 185750) | Anaerobic biogas reactor microbial communites from Washington, USA - Biogas_R2 time_0 SIP DNA (SPAdes) (version 2) | ecosystem: Engineered > Bioreactor > Anaerobic > Unclassified | place... | reverse complement strand
GCGGAGAGAGCGGGATTCGAACCCGCGGAGGACTTGCATCCTCTCCGGTTTTCAAGACCGGTGCCTTCAGCCATCTCGACCATCTCTCCGTATGCTTTACAAAGCGTTGTCAGTTTACAAAGGAAAAGAACGATTGTCAACGTGGGGCCTGCCATATTGTCCACACATTTGTATAATAGAATTCAAGCACTCATCCATAATAAATACTTCAACTGACGGGAAATGGCAGAATCGGCGGTAAAATAAACAACACCTCCGATTTTATTACCGGACAATGTCAAACGAAGAAATGATCAAGATAAGAGGAAAGATCTATGCAAGACAGTCACGATAACAATCGCGACCAAGATGAACTAAACGAAAACGCGACCGAGAACAATAACTCGCAACGGCGCGCGTCACGGCCCAATAAACGCATCATGCGACACGCCACCCGCACAAGCGGCGTGCTGCCGCTTGTCCCCATGCGAGCCATGGTCATCTATCCGGGCGTATTGCTCTCCTTCGACATCGGACGCGAACAATCCATCCGGGCGCTAAGACAAGCCATGGCCGGACGCCACGAAATGATCCTCGCAAGCCAGACCACATTAGAACCGTTTTGGCCCACACGGGACCAGATTCATCGGGTGGCTACACGAGTCTTCATCCGGCAGGTATTAGAACTCCCCGACAACACCTTCAAGGTGCTCGTCTACGGGCTTGAGCGTGTCGAAATCGACGACTTTGTCGCCGATACACCGCACTACGAAGTGCGCTACCACTCCCTGCTCGTCGCGCCCCCGGAAAGAACACCGACCCTGGACGCCTCACTGCGCCTCATGGTCGACCTGTTCCAGCGATACGCGGCCATCACGGACCGCGTCGCACCAGAGGCGGTCGCACTTGTTCGTCACGAAGCAGAACCCGGCCACGCCGCCGACGTCATCGCGGGACAACTCTCAATCCGCTTCGACGAACAACAAAAACTATTAGAGACGATCCCGGTCCTCGATCGGATCAAGCTGATCCTGCGCTACCTGCACCGAGAAATTCAACTTGCGGAGCTCGAACAAAAAATCGCGTCACAAGTTCAGACACAGCTCGAAAAAAGCCAAAAAGACTACTACCTGCGCGAACAAATGCGCGTCATCCAAGAAGAACTCGGCGACGACCTCGACCCGGAAGAAGAGATCGACACATTACGCGAGCAACTCAATGAATCGAACATCCCTGCGGACTATAAGCCAAAAGTCGAGAAGGAAATCGACCGGCTAGAACGCCTGCCCTCCCACTTCCCGGAATACGCCACCCAGCGCACATGGGTTGAAACACTATTAGAGCTACCCTTCGGGCGCATCGGCCCCGAGCGCCACGACTTGACACGCGCACGCCGCATCTTAGACCGCGACCACTACGGCCTTGAAAAGCTCAAAAAGCGCATCATGGAATACCTGGCCGTCAGAAAACTATTAGTCGAAGCACAGGGTGACTCCACACTAAAAGGCCCCATCCTTTGCTTTGTCGGCCCGCCCGGAACAGGCAAAACCTCAATCGCCAAAGCAATCGCCGAATCATTGGGACGAAAATACATCCGGCTGTCCTTGGGCGGCATACGAGATGAAGCGGAAATCAGAGGCCACCGGCGCACCTACGTCGGCTCCATGCCCGGACGCATTATCCAAGCAATCCGGCAGGTCGACACCGACAACCCGCTCATCCTGCTCGACGAGATTGACAAACTCGGAGCTGACTTTAGAGGCGACCCTTCGTCGGCGCTGTTAGAAGTCCTGGACCCGGAACAAAACCATTCCTTCCGCGACCACTACATCGAGATCCCTTACGACCTGTCACGCGTATTGTTTGTCACCACGGCCAACACCGTCGACACCATCCCGCACGCACTCTACGACCGGATGGAAGTAATTGAGGTAACAGGCTACACAGAGGCCGAGAAAATTGAAATCGCAGCAAAACACCTGCTGCCCCGCGAACGCAAACAGCACGGACTCACCGGCTCAGATATTCGCGTGTCGAAGAAGGCATTGGCGACCCTCATCCAAGGCTATACACAGGAAGCCGGCGTCCGCCAATTGGAGCGCGAAATCGCGCGACTATGTCGCTGTGTCGCCATTGAAATCGCGGAAGCCGAAGGCGAGAAAAAAACCGTCTATGTCACCCCTGACAACCTCGAAGGCTTCATGGGTAAACCGCGCTACTTCTACGACATGGCCGACAAAGAAGACCAAGTCGGCGTCGCAACGGGCCTTGCTTGGACATGGGCCGGAGGCGACACACTCGCGATCGAAGTCAACATTGCACCCGGAACCGGAAAACTCATCCTCACCGGCCAATTAGGCGACGTCATGAAAGAATCGGCCCAAGCCGCGCTGACCTACATCATGAGCCGCTCCGCGACCTTGTCCCTTGATCCCGACAAAATGAAAGAACGGGACGTGCACATCCACGTACCGGCAGGCGCCATCCCCAAGGACGGTCCCTCGGCCGGTATTACACTTGCCACCGCGCTGGCCTCCGCCCTGACAGGACGCGCCGTCAGGCACGACCTGGCCATGACCGGTGAAGTCACCCTTCGCGGGCGAGTGCTCGCCATCGGAGGATTAAAAGAAAAGGCCGTCGCCGCCCACCGTGCCGGCATACGGACCGTCTTGATCCCCAAAGACAACGAACGCGATGTCGAGGACATCCCGGAGACAGTGCGCGAAAAACTTACATTTATTCCCGTCGCACACATGGATGAAGTGCTAGAACAGGCCCTGGTCAAAACAGACGCCCCTGAACCACAGTGCGAATGTGACTAAAATGCGAATCAATCGATCCTAAAGAAAAAGACCCTTCGAGGTCTTTTTCTTTAGATTCTATTCTTCATAAGATGATTGCCTGCTATCTTGAACCTACAGCTCCACTAATACATAAGTCCCGTCCGACGAACGGACATCCACTAAGGGGACGCCGGGAAAGTCTTTTCGCATTTGCCGGAAAATGCGCATCGCTTCCTTCATCTTGTCCTCAGGCAAATGCCCTAAGAACCCCTTATATGAAAAATGCTTACCTTCTTTATGATCTACATCGACCTTCATCGAAGTGATCCCAACCCCTGCATCATCGGGCAATTTCTTGTTCAATTTTCGGGTTGCCATCCTCGCCGCGAAATTAGAAAACACAAGCGCATTAGGAAACCAGAGACGTACAATCGTTTTGCCCTTCTCCTTTACAATGATTTTCATATCGTCACCTTACTCTACAAAGATCTCAACATGATCACCATCGGCCGAGTCAACCTCAACGAGTTTACCGAGCACCCCCTGCTCAATTAGGGCCATCACCTGGTCCCAATTGACGGCGCCAAGATCAATGCCGTTCAATTTGAAAGCACTGCTATCGGTCCCCTCAAGAATCTTGAACAAGGCAAGAGGCAGGTTGACGCGCACTTTGTCACCATCTTTTGAATCCACCACAATCTTCAAAAGCATCTTATCGGGATCTTTGCGATCTTTGGGCGCCACATAGGTCGTCTCGGGTTCAACCTCGCGCGAGAACAGCTGATCCATCGTCACATCAAATATTTCGGCAAGTTTGGGCAGTATCGCGATGTCGGGGAGGCTTGCGCCATTCTCCCACTTCGACACCGCCTGGGCCGACACCGATAAATGTTCCGCCAACTGATCCTGCGTCATCCCTTTTTCTTTGCGCCATTTAGCAATATTGTAACCAATCATATAAGCATCCATTTTCTTTCCTCCTTCAACGGATCTGATCTTTTCGCATCTGCTGAAACGATTGGATCTTGGAGCGATCGATCGATTCGACCCATCCTTCATAATCTTGTTCCTCGATCTTGTGATCCGCGATTTCCTGAGTGTACGCGTAACGATCTTGAACGTAAATAATGGATTTTACGTGCATGTCGCTTCTCCCCTCCAAATGATTTCAGCCTCGCTGATACATCTAGCCTAAGTAGCAAAGCCTCTCCTGTGAAGGGATTCACGGTTGTTTCTTGTTCCATCATACAACTGGTAGTTGTATTCGTTGTAAACCGTTGGTTGAATATCGCAAAAGCCGTGGAAATGACGCCATTTAGATGGAATTCCCGCGATACCACGTCGGAATGCACTCATCCTCCTTGGGGTACCAATCCAAGAGGATCCCGGCCATCTCCCTCATGTTCGACACATCCTTATCGCCAAAAGGAATCGCCCACGGGAGTGAAGACAGCGCGCCCACTGAGATGTAAAGCTGGAAAAGTTCCCAGAAACAACAAGGGATAAGGGAGTCAAAATAGGCATCCACCAAAGCCTTCGCAAAAATGGCAGATGCTTTCACACTCCAAAACAGACGATTAAACTCCTCCCAAGGGTCGCCAAAATCCAAACGATCAAAATCAATGAGCACCAGCTGACTGTCACGATCGATCATCATGTTGCCCACATGGTAGTCGCCGTGATGACAACTTTGCGGACGATTTTTCAAAAGCCCTCGGTGGCGTTCAATCGCGCGGAAGAAAAAAGCATCTCCCTCATACGTTAAAGGACAGGCAAGATAGTTTTGGATTCTCTTGTCAATCTTGCGATTAAACAGTGTGTCCCAATCTTCAAATTCACCCGATCTTGGGATGGAATGAATTGTTTTTAAGATGCCGCCTGCCATTTTCCCCAGTCGCGCTTGTTCATTTGTGAGCAAGGTCGGAATCAGCACCTCCGCGTTCTCACCCTCAATCCATTCCTGAAGCGAATAAACCCCTCGCTCATAACGCCCCATGTCAATCGCGCGGCTCATGGGGACCCCCAATTCGGCGATATTTTGCATCGCCTGAAATTCCATGAGCTTGCGCTCATACTGATCTTCGGGTGACAAGCGAAGCAAAAAAATACCATCTTTTGTCACTACCCGGTACTTTTCATCGGCTGACCAGCCCGCAAGCACGGGCGTTATCGTGAAAATGGTAAAGGGGAGTCCCTTTAAATCATGCTTCATCCGCATCGCTCCCTCGCGGTTTTCTCTCGCGCACAAAGGGTTCACGCACTTGTGTTGAAATCAAAGCTTCATAACACTCCGGGCGGCGGTAGGCATTGCCGTGGACTTCTTCTTGTCGGTAACGGCGCATCCGTTCTATGGGAAAACGGGCAATAAAGACACCCTCTTCTTCACCGGTCTCTAAGATGCAAGTGTCGCGAGATGATTCTTCTTCCGGCAGATAAGCCATCCCGTCAAAGGCCGTCGAATGACCATTGCAGTCAGGGTGGCCTAAGGGGTAATTGGCAGTCGCGATCCCCAGCATATTTTCGAAGGCACGGGCGCGCAGCTGCGAAACGCGGTTGATCTCCATCGGGCAGGCATTGGGCACCAAGATGATCTCCGCGCCGTGAAGCATCAGGATGCGCGCGCTTTCAGGAAACTCACGGTCATAGCAGATCATGGCACCGACTTGTAATTCACCCTTAGCGGTATCCAATGAGGTCACAGGGAAGTGATTGCCAGGCCTGAGAAATCCTTCTTCCTTGTCAAACTCACAAATGTGGACCTTGGCATAGTGCAAAACAGTTTTGCCGTGCCGATCGAAAAGGATTAATGAATTTCTCGGCGAAGGCGAAAAAGATTCTAACAATGTAATCGCAATCGCCATCTCAAGTTCCTTTGCAAGAGTTTGGAAAAAGAGAAGAAAAGGATCGTCTAGCTTGATGGCGCGGTTTTGGACGTCCTCTTTTGTCCCCGAAAGATCGTAACCGGAGCTCCACATCTCAGGGAAAAGCGCGATATCCGCACCCAGAGCCTTCGCCTCCCGGCACGCATTTTCTCCTCTTATTTGCATTTCCTCCAAAGACTGTCCGGGGCGTATCTGGAGTAAGCCTATAAGAATATCGTCCATGGTCATTCCTCCAACACACTTTCATAAATACGTGAGCTATCACCCGAGGGGTGGTAACCTGTCCCAATATATGAAAAACCGTAATGCTCGTAGTAACCCACATGGTTGGTGACAAGGAAAAGGTGCGTGAAACCACCCGCCTTGGCATCCTTTTTGGCCCGCTCAATGAGAAGCTTGCCGTAGGCGTGACCGCGGTAGTCTTCCTCAATATAAAGCGCACAGAGCCAGGGATAAAGATCCATACGGCTGACAAAGTCATTTGTGATGAGCCCCGCACAGCCGGCAATCGTGTCACCGTCCATGAGAAGATACCAATCGGGCAGGGGGACTTCGGTCGTAACGGCGTGTGTAATCGCGTCATGGTAGACCATTAGGGTATTAGGGGAGCCCCATCTTTTTTGGAAATACAAGATGAACCGTTCTGTTTGTTCAGGATGCTCGCGTACCGAAATAACCTCCATAAAAACACACGCCCTTCACTCAAGTTGTCCACAGTATAAAGCAACATAGGCTTGTATTATTCAAACATATGAAAATCTATTCATATGTTGTCACATCCGTTATGAAGTTGAGTGAGTAAATCGCGCATCATGAGAATAAGCCGACGTTAAAGAGGAATGAGCGGAGGTGCGCCATGAAAAAATATGACCCTGAGGCACTTGTGTTTGAAAAAACAGAATCGGCTGGTATTAAGCCTCATATTCGGATCGATGAGCGGCCCAAAAGTATATGGCAGACAGTGCTTTACGCCCTGCAAGTCACCGTGGTCGATTTCACACCCTTCATCTGGGTCGCGATGTTCGTATCCATCTCCGGTTTGCCCGACACCGTCCTGCCCATCATGATCAGCACTTCTTTTCTGGCCATGGGGGTCGGGACTTTAATTCAGACGATCTGGGGCAACCGATTGCCCATTGTGCAGGGCCCTTCGACTTCGGTGTTGACCGCTATGGGGACAGTCACCGCCTCCTTTGGCTTTTCTGCCATGTGGGGCGCCGTCATTGTGGGCGGGATTTTGGAATTCTTACTCGGCATCAGTCGCTTAGTCGGTGCGATCCGCAAATTTATCCCACCGGTGGTTACAGGCTCTGTGGTGGCCGCCATCGGTTTTGTCGCGACCAAAATCGCTGTGACCTGGATCTTCACAAACCCGAATGCGTTGAACCTCTCGCTTGCGCTATTGGGCTTTCTGGTCGCACTGGTCTTAAAGTTTAAAGGCAAGGGCGTGCTCTCACACGGTTTTATCCTCTTTGCGACGGTCATTGTCGGTGTGGTGCTGGCAAGCGCTGTGGGTGCCTTTGACTGGGAACGCGTACACGCATCGCCCTGGTTTTCTATCCCTAAGCTCTTCCCCTTTAAGGACATGGCCGACTACGGACCCAAGCCGCTTACGATTGGGCTTGCGGCGGTCATTGGCGGCTTTGTCGGTTACATCGGCTCCATCTTGGAGTCGGTCGGCGACTACGCGGCGACCGCCGCCGTGAGCGATGAAGACTACAAGGTGAAACATATTAACCGCGGGATCGCGGCAGAAGGCGCGGGTTGTGTGGCCGCGGGTGTCTTAGGGGGATTACCCTTGACAAGCTACACGCAAAACGCAGGTGTCATCGCGGCGACCGGCATCGCGAGTCGCTTTGTCACGCAAATTGCCGCGGTGTTCTTCCTGCTCTACGGGCTGTCGCCGAAACTCGCAGTACTTTTGTCCGCCATCCCACGCTCAGTGTTGGGAGGTGTTTTTCTCATCACGGCCAACCTCATCATGTTCTCAGGCATCGACATGATCCTGTCTGAGACAAGGAGCCTCAAAAACAACATGATCGCCGGGATTACACTCGGTACTTCTGTCATGGTGCCTTTTTACGCAGAAACGGGAGGCGCGGCCTTTGTCGCGACCCTGGGCCCCTTCATGCGCATGTTCATGGGGAGCAACATCTTCATCGCGGTGTTTGTGGGAATTTTTATGAATATCCTACTGACCTATGTGTTGAAAGTCGGAAATAACAATAAGAAAAAGGAAAAATAGGGCAAAAAAAAGGCACGCCCTGAGGCGTGCCTTACGGGGCACATGTCTATTTTTTAAAGCAGTCACTGCAATAAACAGGGCGACCGGAGCGTGGCTCAAACGGAACCTTGCAATCTTTCCCGCACTCCGCACAAACCGCGTCGTACAACTGGCGAGTACCACTGTTTCTGCGTGAATAGTTGTCTCTCTTATGGGCATCACGGCACGTCTTGCACCGCTGGGGCTCATTCGTAAAACCTTTTTCAGCAAAAAATTCTTGTTCACCCGCGGTGAAAATGAATTCTTGTCCGCAATCCCTGCAGACGATGGTTTTGTCCTCGAACATGGAAAACCTCTTTCCGTGAATTATTGCACAATAAAATACTATGCAACCGATTCACATTAGCACTGTTAAAGCCATTCGTCAATATGCAAAATTTCTTGTACCCATGAATCTTCACCCGCTACAGTGTCTGGTTGACCGTGAGAGGGGTAATTTTGAGCACCGCGCGGATCCAGGGGAATCGTTCCTTTGTCACTTCGCAGTCGGGTCCCTCATCAAGGAACACCGCGGTTCCCTCCACAAGAAAGCCTGTTCCCATGCTGTGAAAGCCTGGGATATCGCGGCTTCCGGCCGTTAGCAACACCTGGGGATTCATTTTGACATTCTCCTCTGTCTGCTTCATTCTGCCAGCCGGAATCAAAAGATGCCCGTCTTTCGTGACGGTCAGATAACTGTTCCAGCTGTTCACCACATGCGCTGTATCTCCCTGGCTGACAATGGCGACGACGCCCTCATGTTTCAAAACTTCTAAAAATTTTTCAGGAATCATGTTGTGTATCTCTTTCTTATTGATTCTTAAAACAGAGGGTGAGTCCTCCTGGGACTATTTTACTCTGAAACCCTCGCCAAGATTCAATCGCTTTTAGTAGTATGATCAATAAAGCGGCAATAGGAGGCAGTGATGTATTTGGAACCCAGGTCAAGCGGGGAAAGAGAAAACGAAGATCTTGCTCGTATGAGCCACCTTTATAACTACGAAAGTCCCGACCGCGGCGATGTGCCGCTTGAGATCTGGGACAAAAGGGCCGAGATTTGGGATGCTTCTTTTCACGATAACGACGATAAAAAACGAAGTACAACGGAGCGTGTAAACGAGACGATGCGCTTTCTTCGCGCTTCGGGAGCGCTTTTACCGGACAGTGTGGTCGTGGACGCGGGCTGCGGTGTGGGACACTACGCGATCGCGCTTTCAGAAGAAGTAAAAGAAGTGTTAGCCATTGACATTTCTTCCCAAATGATTGCGCACGCAAAAAAGCGCGCCGAGGCCTTAAAGCGTGAGAATATCGCCTTCATGACGCAGGACTTCCACACGATCGATCTTGAAAAGCAGGGTTTCATCCGTCACTTCGATCTTGTCTTTGCCTCGCTGTCTCCCGCGTCAAACGGGATTCTGGGTTTGGAAAAGCTGATGGCGATGAGTCGCAAATGGTGCTTTGTCAGTACGAACGCGGGCCAGACAAACAGCTTAAACCGTAAGATCGCGGAGGAAATATTCGATATGGAGGTGCCGGCCGGGCGCGACACGCGCCGCATGTACGCACTTTTCAACGTGCTGTACCTTGCGGGCTTCACGCCGTATGTTTATCCTTACCGCCAGCAAAAGAAGCGTTATTACCGTGTGACAGAAGAAGATGCCCGTCATCTTTTGGGGCGTGTATTAGGTCAAAGACAAGTGAATGAAGAAGGGACCCGCCGTGTGCTTTCCTGGATGGCAGAGCACGCGGATGACAAGGGGTTTGTAACAGAAGACAGTTCCCATATCTACGCCTGGGTGCTGTGGGATGTGAATGAGCAGATGGAGCGCAGGGTTTATCCGCCTGACTATCCGGGATTTTGTGAGGAAAAATAAGATGAAGTTAGTATCGTGGAATGTGAACGGCCTTCGTGCCGCGTTGAAAAAAGGTTTTATTGAGTCGGTGGCATCGCTTGACGCGGATATTTTGTGCTTACAGGAGACCAAAATGGTGAAGGGACAGGCCGAGGTCGATCTTCCGGAGTATTTTGAATATTGGAACAGCGCGGAGAAAAAGGGCTATTCAGGGACAGCCGTTTTTACAAAAGAAGAGCCCTTAAAAGTCAGCTTGGGGATGGACATTCCCCTCCACGACAATGAGGGGCGCATTATCCAGGCGGAATACGATGACTTTATTTTGTTGAATGTCTACACCCCGAATTCACAGCAGGGTTTAAAAAGGCTCGATTACCGTATGGAGTGGGAGGACGATTTCAGATCGTTTGTGAAAGAGTTAGACGAACAAAAACCCGTGATCATCTGCGGGGATCTGAATGTGGCGCATGAGGAGATCGATTTAAAAAACTGGAAGACTAATAGAAGAAACGCGGGTTTTACGGACGAAGAGCGCCGGAAGATGACGGAGCTTCTTGCGGCGGGTTTCCGCGACACATTCCGCACACTTTATCCGGACAAGATTGAGTACAGCTGGTGGAGTTTTAGAGCGAACGCCCGCGCGAATAATGTGGGCTGGCGCATTGATTATTTTCTGGTGTCCGAGCGACTTTTAGCGAGGGTCAAAAAGGCCGAGATTCACGGCGATATTATGGGAAGCGATCACTGTCCGGTGAGTCTGACCTTGGAGTGAAGACAGGTTAGCGATTAATCTTCGATGTCAAACATTTCCTTGACCTCGTCAAGGCTGTAAGTAGTCGGATCCTTCGAATGCTCCGTGTAGGCCTCCTGTGCGATGTTTGTATCGTATTGATTTTCAATCTTTTCAAAGAGGGCACGACGAAAAGCCTCAGCTAATGGCATTCGATGAAGCTTGGCATATTGTTCCGCGATGCGGCGTTCCTCAGCGGTCAAATGAATTTAAACACACATTGAAATCTCCTTTCTGGTTGAGGAACATCCACTATTTTTTGTTTTCTTTTTCCAGTTTGTCGAGCAGATAAAACTGCAAAGCACATATGACCGTGACCGAGCCCGCCACCAAACTTTTAACCGTGGCGGAGTTAATATCCACAAAGTAAATCAAAAGGATGACAACGACGGGGCTTATGACCGCTAAGAGTCTAATATTTTTGATTAATTTTTCCATTAATGTCTCCTATTCATCTTCTGTCGCCATGAAGGCGTCATTTTTCTGGTAATGGCCATTTTCGTCTTTTAAGTAAGGCAAAACCGATACGACGGCCTCACGGTTCACAAGACCGTAAATATGGGGGTACCGGCGACCGCTTCTATGATCTTCGTCGTAACGGACTTCAGCTTGCAAGCGTTTTTCATCGATACAAACAATCACAAGCGGCTCGGAAATGTCCTGAAAGGTGTGCGCAACGCGCCACAGGTATGGGATGGTACAGCAGTGGATGAAGCCGTCCATTTCCAAATTCTCTTCACCCCAAAAATCCAGATCTTTTCTTTTTTCCAATGTGGCCTTTTTCATTATGTGTACAATCACAGAAGATGTTCCTTTAACCAGCGGGCGATACCGTCCTCATTGTTGGTGCCTGCGATATGGTCGGCCGCAGCTTTCACATCTTCAAGCGCATTGCCCATGGCGACGCTTGTGCCGCAGTAGTGGAGCAAATCGATGTCATTTAAATC
>Ga0209723_1006326_pt1 | contig 11500 bp, 9 predicted proteins | sample BiotimSIPDNA_2_FD_185750 | JGI IMG/M metagenome (GOLD analysis project Ga0209723, IMG submission 185750) | Anaerobic biogas reactor microbial communites from Washington, USA - Biogas_R2 time_0 SIP DNA (SPAdes) (version 2) | ecosystem: Engineered > Bioreactor > Anaerobic > Unclassified | place... | reverse complement strand
TATCTCACTCGCCCTTGGTGAAAAGGACTTCAACAGGGCTAACCGCATCCTGGGAAATGCATTCTTTCTTTCACTTGTTCTGGGACTGGTACTGATGGGAGCAGGGTTCCTGGTGCGTGACCGGGTTTTGCAGATCTTTGGCGCCGGGCCGGAGACAATCAAATACGCCTCTGACTATTTTACCATTATCCTCCTCGGAACACCATTGGCCACCGTGGGCTTCTCACTGAACAACGTCATCAGGGCCGAGGGTAATCCGAGGATAGCGATGTATTCCATATTCATTAGTGCAGGCCTGAACATAATACTTGATCCGATATTCATCTTTGGCCTTGACATGGGAGTAAAGGGAGCCGCCATCGCCACGGTGATATCGCATCTCGTACTGGCTGTATGGGTATTGCTTCATTTCCGCAGCAAGAGGAGCGTTACCAGGCTCACCGCTGCCACATTCAGGCCAGACTTCTATATCATCAGGCATATAGTCTCCATAGGCTTCGCCCCGTTTGCGATGAACCTCGCCTCGAGCATTATCTGGGGAGTAATGAATTCAAAATTCATTAAGTACGGCGGTGACATCTCCGTAGCAGCGCTTGGTATAGTCAACAGCGCCACTATGCTGCTGGTGATCTCGATTATCTCCATCAATATGGCTGTGCAGCCTATTATAGGATTCAACTATGGCGCCGGCCTCTTCTGCCGTGTGAAGGAGACCATAATGAAGGCAATCAGATACGCCACGCTGATTGCTGTTGGCGGATGGCTGATATGTATGCTTGCTCCCGGGGTAATAATAAGCATCTTCAATACAGACAGCCCTGAACTGCGCGAGGCAGGCACACTGGGGCTTCGCATATACTGCGCCGCCCTGCCCGTTGTCGGATTCCAGATCATATCTTCCAACTATTTCCAGGCGATAGGAAAGGCCAGGCTGGCAATATTCCTCTCCATGCTCAGGCAAATAATCATTCTTTTTCCGCTGATCATCATTCTTCCGGAGTTCTGGGGCGCATCAGGTGTATGGGTAGCCATTCCCGTCTCGGATTTTGCAGCAGCGGTGATCTCATTCATCTTATTCCGCCGCGAGATTGCGAAACTTGAATGTGATATGCCCGTAGCCGGGCGAAGAAACCCGGAGATTGCCCCTCCGCCTGAAACCTGCTGATTCTACTGCAACCGCTTTTTCCTCAGCACTGTCAGAAACAGTGCGAACGCTGCCACTGCAGCAGCTCTGCCTGCTGTCAGTGAAACCTTCATCGGCAGCGCCAGTCCATCCCGAAGAATCTTTCGGCCACTCTTCCGCAGACAAGGTATCCCGGGATAAACAACGTGACCGACACTGACAGGGTTATCATCTGTTCCTGATCAGGTAATCTGATAAATTGGCAGAAAATGCGGTAAGGTATCATAATCCGGGGGTTAATTAAGAAAGGGTCAAATTGTATATATTTGCACCTGTATTGAACCGAACGGCGGCTGATGGAATATATACGCAACTTTTGCATAATAGCGCACATAGACCATGGCAAGAGCACTCTTGCAGACAGACTTCTTGAGAAGACCAGTACCGTTGATGAGCGTGATTTTCACGATCAGGTTCTTGATAATATGGATCTTGAACGTGAGCGTGGAATCACCATCAAGAGCCACGCCATACAGATGTCTTATCAGTATGAGGGGAAGGAGTATTCTCTCAACCTGATTGACACCCCCGGGCATGTCGATTTTTCCTATGAGGTTTCGCGTTCCATCGCTGCCTGCGAAGGAGCCCTCCTGGTGGTTGACGCCACCCAGGGAATTCAGGCTCAGACAATATCCAACCTCTACATGGCCATTGAGCACGGGCTTGAGATCATCCCTGTGATAAACAAGATGGATTCGCCCAGCGCCATGCCTGAAGAGGTCAAGGATCAGATTGTTGACCTCATCGGCTGCAGCCGGGAAGAGATAATCGAGGCCAGCGCCCGCACCGGAATGGGCATTGACCGAATCATGTCAGAGATCATCACCAGGATACCTGCCCCCAAAGGCGACCCGGATGCACCCCTTCAGGCGCTCATATTTGACTCTGTCTTCAACTCATACAGGGGGATCATAGCCTATTTCAAAATTATCAACGGCACCATCAGGACCCATGAAATGGTGAAGTTTGTAAACACCGGCAGCGAGTATGATGCCGATGAGATAGGTGTCCTGAAGCTTAAGCGCGAACCGCGCGATGTGCTCAGGGCAGGTGACGTGGGTTATATCATTTCAGGCATAAAGGTCTCTGCCGAGGTAAAAGTGGGCGACACAATAACACATGTGGCCAGGCCGTGTGACAAGGCCATCTCCGGCTTCGCCGACGTGAAGCCTATGGTCTTTGCAGGCATTTACCCCGTTGATGCGGATGACTACGAAGACCTTAGGGCATCAATTGAAAAGTTGCAACTCAATGATGCGTCACTGACCTTCGTTCCTGAGTCATCCGCTGCCCTGGGCTTCGGCTTCAGGTGCGGCTTCCTCGGGCTGCTGCATATGGAAATAATACAGGAACGGCTCGACCGCGAGTTCGACATGGATGTCATAACCACCGTGCCAAATGTCTCATTCCGTGTGCTGACAACAAAGGGTGAGATCATTGACGTGCACAACCCGTCAGGAATGCCGCCCGCAACAACCATCGACGAGATAGAGGAACCATACATTCATGCCCAGGTGATATCGAAGTCGGAATACCTGGGAGCAATCCTGAAGCTATGCATTGACAAGAGAGGTACGATGAAGAACCAGGTTTACCTCACCAGTGACAGGGTGGAGGTAACCTTTGACATGCCACTGTCAGAGATTGTGTTCGACTTCTATGACAAACTGAAGAGCATCTCGAAGGGTTATGCCTCATTTGACTATCATATCACCGGTTACAAGAAAGCTGATCTGGTGAGGCTTGACATACTTCTCAACGGGGAGATGGTTGATGCACTCTCAACCCTTATCTACAGGGGCCATGCATATGATTTCGGACGCAGGATGTGTGAAAAGCTGCGCGAGCTGATACCGAGACAGCAGTTTGACATTGCCATACAGGCAGCCATAGGCGCCAAGATCATTGCCCGCGAAACAGTCAAGGCAGTCCGCAAGGATGTAACCGCAAAGTGCTACGGTGGTGATATAACCAGGAAGCGAAAACTGCTTGAGAAACAGAAGAAGGGCAAGAAAAGAATGCGCCAGATAGGCAACGTGGAGGTGCCGCAGCAGGCATTCCTGGCAGTGCTTAAGTTCGACTGACATAAAAAATGAGAGGGGAGGTATTGCAAATCAAGAAATAATACTATCTTAGCACTTCGTTGGGTTTTGAGAGGAAGAATTTTTTGCTTGTTGAAAGACCCTGAAACTAACCTAGACTCATACCCCGTGCGGATTTGTTATCCGGGCGGGGTATTCATTTGTGCACCTGTCAGTCGGGCCCGATTTCAGAATAGTCCTGCGCCCGGCAGCGTTGCCCATTTTCTGTATAGTCCTGCACCCGGCGCCCCTGCCCGGTTTCGGAATAGTCCTGCTCAGCAGAGCAGTTTGTACCCTTTGCCGTGGATATTCAGTATCTCCACGGATTCATCCCTGCTCAGATACTTGCGCAGTTTGGTGATGTAAACATCCATACTCCGCGCATTGAAATAGTTGTCATCAATCCAGATGGACTTGAGTGCGAAATTACGTTCAAGCACCTCATTACGGTGGCGGCAGAGCAGCTCCAGGAGCTCAGACTCCTTGGTGGTGAGCTTGCGCGACTGATCATTGAAAATCAGCAACTGTTTCGTCACGTCAAAGGTGAATTTCCCGATGGTGTATGATGATGCAGGAGGTTCGGCCATTTTTCCTGAGGCACGACGCAGTATGGCCTCAATGCGGTACAGCAGCTCTTCCATTGAAAATCAGCAACTGTTTCGTCACGTCAAAGGTGAATTTCCCGATGGTGTATGATGATGCAGGAGGTTCGGCCATTTTTCCTGAGGCACGACGCAGTATGGCCTCAATACGGTACAGCAGCTCTTCCATTGAAAATGGTTTGGTCAGGTAGTCATCAGCACCTGACTTGAATCCTTCAATCACATCTTCCTTAAGATTCTTGGCGGTAAGGAAGATGATCGGGATGTGAGGGTCAAGCGCCCTGATTTTCTTCGCAAGCGTGAATCCGTCGAGTTCCGGCATCATAACATCAAGGATGCAAAGCTGATATCTCTCTTTCCTGTATATCTGCATGGCCTGTGCACCGTCGGTGACCAGTGTTGTATCGTACTCCCTTGCAATGAGGTAGTTCTTCAGCAACTGCCCGAGGTTGGGATCATCTTCTGCCAGTAATATGCTGATTTTCTTCATTTTGGCGGTTCTTTTAAAAGATGAATGATAATCCTGGTTCCTTTTGCGGTCTGGCTCTCCACTTTGATGGTGCCGTAATGCTCTTCAATGATCTTCTTCACATAGCTGAGTCCAAGGCCAAATCCTTTGATATTATGTGTATTTCCCGCAGGAACGCGGTAAAACTTTTCAAAGACATGTTTCAGGTGCTCCCGCGGGATGCCAATTCCGTTGTCTGATACGGTAATGATGATGCCCCTGTTCCATGTTGCGGTAGTGATGGTTATTTCAGGTGTGTCGAGGGTGTACTTGAGGGCATTGTCAATAAGGTTGAGCATCACATTGAAGATGTTGGCCTCATCAATTGCCACAACCGGGTCAGAGGCGTCAAGGAAGGTTGAGATGGTTCCGCCGCGTCCGTTTACCTGGAGTTTGAAGGCATCAACTGACCGTAAGATGAGTGCATGAATGTCAACAGGCTGTTTGTTGAGCTTAAGTTTGGCTTTTTCAAAGATTGCCGTATGCAGCACCCTTTCAACCAGCACCTTCAGCCTGTTGCTCTCTTCCCTGATCACCGTGGCTATGCTGCCAATATTTCGCGAGCTATCAGGGATGGAGGGGTCGTCAAGCATCTGCGATGCCAGTGATATGGTAGCTATCGGCGTTTTAAGCTCATGAGTCATGTTGTTGATGAAGTCGCTCCGTATCTCTGACAGCCTCTTCTGGCGGAAGATGACGATGAAGGTTCCTGTAGCCAGCAGTGTCAGCAGCAGGACTATCAGCATTGATGAGCTTGCCATGAATGCGATCTGGCTGAACTTATACTCTTCCTCCTCGGGAAAATAGATCGTAAGGATATTGTTCCCGGGCACCGGGTCATTCGGGAAGAGCTGGCGGAGGTACTTGTTTGCCCCGCTGCTTCCCTGAAAGTTTGGTGTTATATAAATTAAATCGCCATAGGCGCCCCGCACCGAACACTCATATTCAAGATGGATACCCACGGCGTCAAGTGATCTCCTTATCAGGTTGTTCAGCTCATCTGCCGTGAAACGGTCACGCAGGGGAGGAGTCTCATGGAGTATTTTGCTTACAATTTTTTCTATGGAGATGATCTTGCTGGTCATCCTGCTGGTTGCGCCGGCTGTGAGAATCTGCCCGTCAGGCTCAGCACTTTCAAAGAATGATTCAACTTCCAGACTGTCGGAATCGAGCAGGTATGTATAACCGGCCCTGCTGATAATTACTGACCTGACACCGGGGTCGAAACCATATTTTTCAAGAAGCTTTTCTTCGGCTGATTTCTGCTCTGACTGGTCTGAAGGTTCATCAGTCTCCTGTGGAGTCGGTTCGGGGTTGATATCGCTCATTATGCGCTTGTATGTTTCAGCCTTCTCCAGCTCTGATACCACCTCTTTAAGGGCTTCATTCACTCCAAACCTGAATTGCTGGTCCTCTGCGCTAACTACATTGTTGATCCACCTGACCTGGATTATTACCAGGGCAGATATTGCCAGGAAAAAAAATATGGCCAGGAGAACAATGTAAGAACGTTTCATGGCTAACAAAATTAATCTGTTAAATCTTTAATACATAGACTTAATCTTCTATAACAGGTATAGAGGCAAGGTAAAAAAAACAAAGTATTAAAAAAATGTTAAAGATCAATTCATTAACATATCCTTAAGAAAATATCCGGAAAAAGGTTCTGATATTTGCATCAGTTATGGCACGATAATTGTGATAATATAAGTGGAGTTTTTTCATAGGTTAGGTTAGTTTTAGGGTTAACACTGAAGAGGAGGCGAGAAATTGTCTCCTCTTTCTCTTTTACAGCGCCAGGAGTGAGAGGTTCTGGTCACTGTTGTGGCGGCTGTCAAAAATGAACACTGCGGTTATTTCGGGGATAAGCCTCAGTGAAGCGGCAAGCTCTTCAGCTTCCTTTTTCCCCTGAACGCCGCCAGGCACCAGCAGGTAATCGATGTTTTTCAGTTTGCGCAGCAGGACATTTACCCCGCTTCGGTTTGATACGAGTGAAAATGCACGGTTTTCAGGTGAGAAACGTGAGAACTGCTGTGTTCCTGCCGGACCGGCAACGGTTATATCTTCATTGCATTTTCTCAGGTCAGTTCCCAGATGTCTGTTTATCATCACTGAAAGACGGTAATCGGGCTCAGCTGACACCACTCCCAGAAAAAAGAATGGCTGTGGTTCGCCTGTTCCGATAGTATGCCTGGTGATCTTCTTTTCCCTGCTCATCCTTTTAACAGACCCAGTTTATTGAGGGCAGCCATCGACGCAACCTGCTCAGCATCCTTCTTCGTTGACCCTTCGCCCTGCGAAATCACCTTATTGCTGATCTCGAGTGTCACGGTGAAGATGGGGTGACCGTTGCCGCCTGATTGCTTCTCCCGTGAGGTGAAGTTAAGCTTTTGTTTTTTCTTCTGGCAATATTCGAGGATCATACTCTTGAAATCCGTCTCCGCTGCCAGCAAGGCGCTTAGATTGAAATGTCTTTTCAGACCGCGCTCGATAAGAAATTTGCGGGTGCGGTCATAGCCCCTGTCGATGAACAGCGCACCCACGAGGGCTTCCATGGCGTTGCCGTAGAGATTGCGGGGCGAATCTGAGGGTGCCAGGTTGGAGACTATCAGCCTGTCAAGCCCCATGGAAAGACCAAGCTGGTTGAGCGTCTCGCGGTTGACGATGCGTGCACGGGTTTTTGTCAGGAACCCTTCGGCTGCTTCCGGGTACAGGTGGAAAAGATAATCTGACAGGATGCTGTCTATAATTGCATCACCCAGATATTCAAGACGTTCATTGTTGACCCTGACGCCGTCAGGCAGGGTATAGGTTGCGGAACGGTGTATGAAGGCCATCTCATACAACCTGAGGTTACGCGGACGGAACCCGAGAAGGTTCTTCAGCTCTGACCGGAATTTGTCACGGTCATGGATGAGTGTGTTGCTTTTCTTCCTGTTAAGCAGGAACACTATTCAATGAATTTCCGGATCAGGATTGATGCGTTGTGCCCCCCGAAGCCGAAGTTGTTGCTGAGAGCCACGTTTACTGTTCTCTGCTGAGCCTTGTTCAGGGTGAGGTTCAGGTTCTGGTCTATTGCAGGATCAGGATTCCTGAAGTTAATTGTTGGCGGAACGATGCCATGAACAATCGCCATGATTGTTGCTATGGCTTCAACTGCCCCGGCGGCACCAAGAAGGTGGCCGGTCATCGATTTTGTTGAGCTGATGTTCAGTTTGCAGGCATGTTCGCCAAAGAGAGCATTGATGGCTTTTATCTCAGCTATGTCACCAAGCGGGGTGGCAGTGCCGTGAACATTGATATAGTCAACGTCAGAGGGTTTCAGACCGGATTCATCGATAGCCTGTTTCATCACGTTGACAGCTCCTATGCCGTCAGGGTGAGGAGCAGTAATATGATAGGCGTCAGCTGTGAGGCCGGAACCTGCCAGCTCTGCATAGATGCGTGCGCCCCTGGCCCTGGCATGGCCAAGCTCCTCCAGTATGAGGGTGCCGGCACCCTCGCCAATGACAAAGCCATCACGGGTGACGTCAAAGGGGCGGGAGGCAGTGGCATACTCATCATTGTTTGTTGACATGGCCTGCATGGCGTTGAACCCGCCTATGCCTGCCGGATTGATTGACGCCTCCGAGCCTCCTGCAATGAACAGATCAGCCTTGCCAAGCTTTATGTAATAGTATGCGTCAATGAGTGCATTCGTAGAAGAAGAACACGCTGAGACAGTCCCAAAGTTGGGCCCGCGGAAACCATACTTGATTGAGAGCATTCCGGCAGCGATGTTGCTGATCATCTTGGGAATGAAAAATGGACTGAAACGGGGCGTGCCGTCGCCCGTAACAAACCCCTTCACCTCGTCAAGAAAAGTCTCTATGCCGCCAATGCCTGAACCCCAGATTATACCGCAACGATCCTTGTCGATTGCCCCGGGATCAAGAGCTGCATCTTTTACTGCCTCATCAGCAGCAATATGGGCGTACTGGGTATAGCGGTCCATTTTGCGCGATTCCTTCCTGTCCAAAAAACGGGAAGGATCATACTCCTTGATCTCACAGGCAAACCTGGTTTTGAACCTGGACGGGTCAAAACGCGTTATCAACTCAGCACCACTGACACCATCAACAAGATTTTTCCAAAAATCCTGCAGATTGTTCCCGATGGGGGTCAGCGCCCCCATCCCGGTAACTACTACACGCCTCATTTATGGGTTAACAGAGATAACTACTTGGCGTTCTCTTCAATATACTTAATGGCTTCGCCTACTGTGCTGATGCTTTCTGCCTGATCATCAGGAATTCCGATATTGAACTCCTTTTCAAATTCCATGATCAGCTCTACCTGGTCAAGAGAGTCCGCACCAAGGTCATTTGTAAAATGTGCTTCGGGAGTAACTTCTGTTTCATCAACGCCAAGCTTTTCAACGATGATCTTCTTTACCCTTGTGGAAATGTCAGACATACTAGTCAATTTTAGGTTAATACTCACTTTTAAAACTCTGCAAAGAAATATATTTGTACCATAAAATTCAAGGAATTTACCGGAAATTTGTATCTTGACAGACATAAGTCACAAATATTCAGTATTTTAAGACTCAAAATTGAGCTCCGCCGGCCCGAACCGAAAAACAGACTAAGTATCAGAATATGAAGAATATAGCAATATTTGCCTCAGGTGCCGGGACCAACGCTGAAAACATCATCAGATACTTTTCGACCGAAAAAAAAGCAAAAGTAACCCTCGTTTTGTCAAATAAGCCTCAGGCTATGGTATTGAAAAGGGCTGCGGCATTGGGAGTGGATGCATTTTTTTTCGACCGGTCTCAATTTTACACCACCGGAGAGGTACTTATGATGCTGCGCAGGAGGGAAACTCACATAGTGGTTCTGGCAGGGTTCATGTGGCTGGTTCCGGGTGATATTATCGACGAGTATCGTGGACGGATTGTGAACATTCACCCTGCCCTTCTGCCCGGGTTCGGTGGAAAGGGAATGTATGGCGACAGGGTTCACCGTGCGGTGCTCGATGCCGGATGCACAGAGAGCGGCATAACCATCCATTACGTGAATGAGCACTATGATTCAGGTGATATAATTCTGCAGGTACGCTGCCCGGTTCTGCCGGGAGATGATGTAAATACCCTTGCATCACGTATCCATGCCCTGGAATACAAACACTATCCCGAGGTGATCAGCAGACTGGTTGATGAACTGGAATGAGGGTGGCGCGCCCCCTCGCCCGGCCACCAGACAGAACCTCAGCCAGAGTCACGGGCAGAAATTCAACCCGGCTAACTGGCAGAAACCCTGCCCGGCCACCAGACAGAACCCTAATATTTTATAGTAGCAAGCAATTTGATATACGCCTCAGCCACCCTGTTGAACTCATCCATTGATTCCGGGGCAACAGGATTGACGGGAGGCGCCTCAACCTTCAACGGATCAATGGGCGATCCGTTCCGGTAGAACCTGAAATCAAGATGAGGCCCTGTGGAGAGACCGGAGCTCCCCACGTAACCTATCACCTGCCCCTGCCTGACATATACTCCTGGTGAGATGCCCGGGCCAAACCGGGAGAGATGCATGTATGCGGTCGAGTAAACGCTGTTGTGAGTTATGCGTACAATCCTTCCTGAACCACCCTCATAGGCTGTGCTTGTCACCCTCCCGTCGCCTATGGCCAACACCGGCGTACCGACAGGCGCTGCGTAGTCAACGCCGTGATGGGGCCTTACAATCTTCAGTATCGGATGCATCCTGGCGCCCGAAAAGCGGGAGCTGATGCGCGAGAACCTCAGCGGCGCCTTGAGAAAAGCCTTGCGCAGACTGGCTCCGGTGGTGTCATAGAATGACATGACACTGTCCTGAATATAGGGAATGGCATAGATCGTACTCCCGGCATGCTCGAATTCTGCTGCATGAACACGGCTGATGCCAACCGACTCATCACCAATGAAATCCTCCTCGTAAATCACCTTGAACCGGTCACCCTTCTGCAGTCCGAAGAAGTCGATGGTCCATGCATAGATCTCTGACAGCTCAGCCGAGAGGTTGGGATTGAGGTTCTGCTCCAGAGTAGCCTCCCACAGCGAGGTGGAAATTGTTCCGGATGAGTACCGCAATAACCGTCTTATCTCTGCATCATGCCTGTATATGGCCAGGGTGTCCTTAAAGGAGAAAACATATGACACCCTCGGATCATGCTGATAAATAATGTATTCCGCTTTGCTGAGTGTGTCTTTTGTTGTCAGCACCGAATAGGAACTGCCACTCCGCACCCTGCGCGGATCAAAAGTCTCTTTATTGTCACTGAGCAGCTTTTCAATGTCATTCCAGCTGATACCCTGGGCTGCCAGGATTGAAGAGATGAACTGGTTCCTTCGGACCTTCTCCGTTTTAACATTGTATGAGTCAACGGGTATCCCGAAAAGGGTATTCTGACCTGAATCCATTGCCGTTGAATCGGCAGGCAAACCTGACACGAAAGCAGTATCAGAGGGTGTTTCTGAAGAGACCGGTCTGGCTACATCTCCCGGAGGTGTATTTTCAGCAGCTCCGCTGCGAACGCAGGAAAGTGATGTCAGTATTGCGGCAGCAACCAGGGCCGCGGGAACAAACCTGAATCTCATACAACGATGTTTACAATACGGTTTGGTACTACTATAACTTTTGGTGTTGCCTGGCCAATCCATTTCCGGGCCCTCTCATCAGCGAGCACGATCTTTTTCACCTCCTCCCCGGGGAGGTCGACAGGCAACTCTATCTTAAACCGCATCTTCCCGTTGACCGAGACAGGACATTCGAACATATCCTCTTTAAGGTGTTTTTCTTCGGCCACGGGCCATGGCTCATAGGTCAATGATTCCTTGTGACCGGTGGCCTGCCACAGCTCTTCCGCGAGGTGAGGTGCAAACGGAGCAAGGAGCCTGATAAAGACTGAAGCTGTGGTACGGGTGATCTTCTCCTTTTTCTGTGCGATGTTCATGAAGATCATCATTGCCGAGATGGCCGTGTTGAACCTGAGGCCCTCTATATCTTCAGTCACCTTTTTAATTGTTTTGTGAAGGGCCTTGAGAACCTCAGTGTCTTCATCGCCATCGCTGATATTCTCACTGTTGGCTATGAAGCGATAA